>Ga0265780_10012141_pt1 | contig 10124 bp, 3 predicted proteins | sample P1T30metagenome_FD_192432 | JGI IMG/M metagenome (GOLD analysis project Ga0265780, IMG submission 192432) | Plant litter microbial communities from East Loma Ridge, Irvine, California - P1 T30 | ecosystem: Environmental > Terrestrial > Plant litter > Unclassified | place: USA: California... | reverse complement strand
CCGCTGGCGAGAGAGTACATCCCCTCCACCTGCCTGCTGTTCGCGCTGCTCTTCTCCCTCACCACCATCTCCGCCCAGCGCCGCGCCCTCGCCGCCCAGCACCGCACCATCGAAAAGCGCGAGGACGAGTACCGCGGCCAGGTCTCCATCAACCGCGCCTGCGCCGAAAGGCACAAAGCAGCCGCCGCCGAGCTCAAACGGAAGCTCCTCGCGGCCTCCGCGGAGAAGCCCTGCATCTGCGTGCACTACGAGGACCGCGACGTCGTCGCCGAGGGCATGGTCGCGCGCCTGAGAGAAACCAACGCCGACCTGACTCAGCGGGTCGTGACGCTGCTGAAGCGCGATGCCGTGATGCAGGAGCGTCTCGATGTCGGCGCAGCCGAGAGAGAGACTTCGCGGGCGGAGCTGAAGCGCATCACCGACGAGATGGCATTATGGAGGGCCGAAGCGCTCGAGTATGAGAAGTTGTGGAAGAGGGAGGGCGAGAAAAACCGCTCGCGTCCTGCCGCCGCCACTGCCGCCGAGACGAAGGCTTGCCACCGCACCCACTACGAGGACCACGATGTCAAGACGCAGCAAGTCAACGAGGAGCTGCAAAGGGTCGTTGTCGATCTGCGGCAGCAAGCCTATGACCTGCAGATGCGGGATGGCCGATTCCAGGAGGCAGGCCATCGGATCCAGCAGGAGAGGAACGAGCTGCGGGCAAAGAAGGAGAGACTCGAGAGTGAGGTGAAGGAGTTGAAGAATGAGTTGTTCGTGTCGGACAAGGCGTCTAGGAACTTTGAGAGAGCCTGGAGGAGGGAGGTTGAAAACAGGAGGGCGGCGAGGAACAACGGCGCCGAAGTGTGAAGTTTTTTTGGTCGAGAGTCTGTCTTGAGTGCAGTCCGCGAACGGACGATTGAGCGTGGAATTTGGAGTGCATGTTGGCTTTCACTGGGCAGCGAAGGAGTTTGTGCAGTGGTTGAGCTGGTCTTGCCACGCGAGCGATCAGTGAGCCGAACAGGCTAGGTAGATTGTAGATGTACATCAAATGTTTACGCAACCGAATCGATACGCTGGCGATGCAAGGGAGCACAATGCAGTGATCGACATCTCTGGCTATAATAGAAGTATCATCCTCTGAGTCAATACTGTATATTCACTGTGCAGCTTACCAGATGATGGGGGTGCATTGTCGTGGGTGCATGCGGAATATGCTTTGGCGGCAGGAGGTGAACCGAGCCGATGGAGTGATGGCAGCTGTAAACTCGGGTTAGGGGGCTTTGCAATTGATATGTCTACATTAGATCGTATGGCTGTGCCGGTATTAGCTGTATGGATATCTGGATCGACCTTGATAGATGTGCCGTTAGTACGGCTAACATATATGTGCACTTGCATCTGCTGATCGGTAGCTTGAGAGTTTGGTTCTTTTAAAAGTGCCTTTGATGGTAAGTCCTCTTGACTAAGTGGTCTAGGAACTTTCATACGCTTTCTGGAACGTAGTGGCCAACTTCGTCGAATCACTCTCAAACTTCCCAGTTCGTGATGTGTGGACGGCTGGTACGGACGGTTCCGGAAGGTGGCATTGCCGAAATCTGTGCGCCCTCAGGAAGAGTAGCAATCCTCGAATATGGCCCACTCGTAGCGGACGGACAGACACCCTCAGACATGAGCCCAATCATCCTCGAGGCTGAAGATTCCGGTCCTTTTGTAGGAAGCACCCGAAGATCTTCATATTGTCTGCCCATCCGACCGTCCGACATGGAGCCATTCCGCGACCCTCATCCCCAGCCGCGTCTATCATACACTTCTTTTTTGACCCCATTTTTGGGCGTGTTTCTGTTCCCATTTATGACGCCTGACTCCTCGCTGCCTGAAACAAAGTAATGCATGGTTTTCCTCTGAGGAAGTCCTCGTCGTCGCGCCTGTCACAGCATCGTCCGTAAAGCCTTTTCAGAAACCGAGGTCCCTCTACCGGTTGGTAGTCTTGAGAATCTCGCGCTCAGCAGGGTTGTACCTGAGCAGCTTCTCGATCAGATCGACGTGGGTGAGCAGCATGCGACGGCAGCAGTAGCGGGTGAGTCCCAGCTCGTCGAGCGCGGGTCTATCAAAACATCCTTGAGTCAGTACGCGCGCGTTCCCTCTTCTTCATAAAGGCATTATTGTATCGCGGGATCAGAGACGTACCCCTCGTCAATACCCTTGCCTTCGGGCCCTCCCTCTTCGATCAGCTTGACGTATCTGGTCCAAAGGTCTCCAACGACCTGTGTTTGCGAAAGAAAAGTGGTTAGCACTCTTTCTCGGGCCGCGGTGGAGATTAATTGGGCGCGCGCTTACCTTGCCGCAGGAGAAGCAGCGCACGGGAATGATCATGCTGGCGAGAAGTTGTGTGTGTGAGTGTTTGCGAGAGCTTCGTGTCGGAGCGAGGTTGTGGTGGTATAGAAAGTCGGGCCGTTGCTGGTCGCAGTTTGATCTCAAAACTGAGCCGCGGATTCCTCGGCGGAAACACGGGTACATCCCACGCGACGATAAGAGGCCTCGCGATAAGGCCCCAAGGAAAACTGCCCGCTGTCTCTGGCGACAAAAAATAATAAGTTGCCGAGACGTCATTTCATCAAGGTATTGACTACCAGTTGACAACAACAAACACGACAACCACCGTGCCGACATATCCAAGAACTCTCACGTCCAAAAAAACAAACCTCATCACAACACACAAACATGGCCGAAGCACCTGCCCCCAACAACGGCGTCCGCCTCCCCCCCACGCCCGAGCAACTTCAATCCTACTTCGACCACGGAATCTGGTACGCCCTCTCCCTCTGGCCAGCCCTGCACGTCGCGGTGCAAAATAGCTGGGGCGGCGCGGACAGCAGCGAGAAGCGCGACTGGTTCGCGGGCGCCGTCTCGGACCTCTTCAGCGGCCGCCAAGACACCGACGCCGAAGACCTGGAAGCCTTCCTGCTGCAGATCATGCAGGACGAGTTCGACTGTAACGTGGAGGACGAGACGGAGGTGGAGGTTGTGCGGACGATTCTGGTGCTGCGCAAGACGCTGCTGGAGGGGGATGTGTCGGCTTATGAGACGCTGGAGCGCAGGTGGGGGAGCAGGGGGATGATGAAGGCGGATGTGCTTGTTGTTGATAATGGGGATGGGGAGGTTGAGGATGAGGATGAGGATGACGAGATGGAGGACGAAGAGGATCGCGCGCCGAGGGGTGGGCAGCAGCAGGCGCCTAGGGAGCCTAGGGAGAAGCCGCAGGCTCAGGTTGACGATGATGGGTTCACCAAGGTTGTGGGCAAGAAGCGCTAGAGAGATGGGATGGGACGGGAAAGGGAGAGACGACTGGACGAATTTGACGTGCTGAAAAGAAGAACAAATGATTATTCATGATGGTGGGTAATATCTACAAGACACAAAGCGGTAGATTTTCTAGGCGTCAACCTCCATCGCCTCCGCCTTTGCTCTCGGTTTTCTACTGTACAGATCCGCCACCGCGCGGTACATATCTCTGACAGAAGGCAGAGCGATGCCTTGGCCAACGTCAAAGATGCTGGCGAGCTGCTCGGGGCGAACGACTGGTCGGTCATCCTCGGTCTCTTCCAAGGCAATCCCTTGTTGTGCACCTCCTGTGGTCGAGGCCATCAGGTTAGGCGCGGCAGTGTTCTGAGAGGCAGAGACAGCCTTTTCAACGTCCGCAACAGCAGCCGCGCTGGCAAGCTTCGACTGAACAGCAGCCTTGCGCACTGAGCCGGTCTTCACCAGCACACGGACGGTCGCATCCGCGAATAGGAGTACATAGCCTCTAGTACCACTGCTAGCCAATACCGCAGCAATAGGCGCGGCCAGCGTCTCTCTGAGTACGCTTTGTGCATTGTGAGGCTCGAAGACTTCCACGCTTCCCCTGCCTCTCTTCGTTTGAGGCATGGCGACTGCAAATGTGTTTTCCTGGTGGTTCACCGCGAGTAGCGGTTGATCGCTTTCGTCGGCAATGTGAGGCAGTGAAACGTGGTAGTGGAGACTATCCTTTACCAAGTCCCACACGCGCACGCTTTCGCGTGAGAGGGCGATAAGGTAGCGGTCCAGGAAACCAATACCAGAAAGGTCGGTTGCGAAAATGTTGTCTTTGGAGAATTTGACCTCTCCGGTGTATGCGTCGATCAGGTGGGCGACAGGTGCTTCCGCCAGGAAGTCGTAGCACATGGCAGCAACAATCGTAGAGCCGTCCTCCGAAAAAGCAAGGTGAGCGCTGGTAGGCCCCATAAGCTCTGCATCAACGTCGTCCTCGCCGTCTGCAGGGGTGTCGACACGGGCGAGCTGCTTCTCAAGCTGGGTGTTGTGTCTGCAAGTCCACTCGGTGACGTCGTTGCCTGCCTCATCCTTCATGGGCATGCCGTGCCTCACACGTGTCTTGGGCCTCCATGTCTTGACAGCAGCATCCTCACCGATAGTAACGAAACCGCGCGAAACAGGATTGGCGATAAGTCCAAGGATACTGCCGGCGCCGAGACTGTCGCTAGAGGCACGAGAGTGAGGCGCGTCGACTCTGGTAGTAAGAGTCCACACACTCTGTGCTTCGTCCCACTGCCAGAACTTGAGGTGAACCTCGCGTCTCTTGAGTTGTTCTTCCTCAACTTGGTCTTCGTCCGCTGCAAGGTATTGGACGTCAGATGCGGGAGGCATCCACTCGTCAACAGTAGCGAGCCAGTTTCCGTCTTGACTGATAGCCAGGAAAGCGACGTCAGGCGGGATGATAGCAGTGCGTTCAGGACCGAGGTTGAAATCGGTGACGTTGTTCCTTGCCAGAGCTTGTCGGCTGACGTGGCGAGAGTTGTGAATGTCAAAAGCTTGGAGGAATGGTCTCGCTGCAACGTCTTGTTCGGTCTTCGGTTGTGTGGCGGGGACGGTCAACAGGAGTTGATCGTGTTGCTTTGGATGCAAGACGGCGGTGACATTCGCCAACTCAGCGGCTTCGTATGCTGCACCCAAGTCCTGGGGAGGGACGGGCATCTGCAGACCAGCAAAGTTGGCAACAGGCTTCAACTCACTGCTCGACAAGACCATGATCGAGTTGTCGCCCATCTGCACAGAATAGCGGTCGCCTTCCGGGCTGACGACCAGACGTTCAACCTCGGAAGTCAAATGGGGCAGGAACTGCTTTTTGCCTGTCTCGAGTTGCCATATGACCATGACCGTCTCCTTACCTCCTGAAATCAGGTACTGGTTATCAGGCGTGAACTTGACAGCCGAGACAGCATCGCGATGCCAGTGCAGAATTCGTGGTGATGGCAGCTCCTTTCCATTGAACAGGCGAGACACGTCTTCGTAAAGGTGAATCTGGCCGTCGGCGTTGCCGAGTGCTAGACGCAGGCCAGGAGGTGAGCCAGCTTGGCCATCGCGCCTCAGAGCGCTGTGAGCACAGGTGAGTTGGCCGGATGTGGCAAGCTCCGCCCAAGTAAAGTCGTCGTCGGCAGAGTTCGCTTTCCGCCTTCCAAGCACAACAACAGCAGGTCCGGTGGCCATCACGAATTCCAGAGTGCCAAATACGTGAACATCGTGGAGCGCGTATTTAGTCTTGTATGCAATCTTGTCTCCAACGTAGATGTTGCTGCCCTTTTGCGAGGTGGTCAAAATGACGCGCGATACTCCCTGCTTCTTTGCATCAGATGCATCGGTGTGAGTTGCAGCGTACGATCGCAGTGTGCCGTTCGGCGAGGCCTTGGCGACCTTGGTTTTGTTGTTCTCCCAGTCCCATGTGCTGATGTTTCCATTGCTGTCGAGGATGCTGATCGCAGACGAACCAGGCTCCTGGCAGAAACCAACGACTGTGCCGCTGACTTGCAGCGCCTGAACTGCCAGCGACGTCTCCAGTGACAGCACTTGGACCTCTCGGGCAGTCGCCGCCGCAATGAACCTCTCACCAGCCGAGTCAGTCACGAAGATCGGGTCGCGCTCAATGTATCGTCCAGCGGAAGCCGCAGACAGCTGCCACGCCGACGCATTCAAATGTTGGGCTTTGGGGGTGATGGCGGCGACTTTCTTCGCAGACTTGGTCTTGACAGCGGTCTGTGGTGTTGCGGCAACCTTTGCTTCATGTTCGGTCTGTCTCCTTGCTTTCTTCTCGGCTCTGCGTTGGCGCTTGCGCTCCTCGTCCATTGGGGTTTCGTCGGCGGCCGCAAGCGGGACGGACTGTGTCTGCTTGGATGGTGTTGAAGTAGCAAGCTTCTTTTCCTGGGCTGGGCTCTTCGCAGAGCTCGGGGTCTGATCTTGCTGCGCCAGTTTCTTCTGCTCTTTCTTGCTCAAACTCGGCTGCTCTTTGGGTGTGGCAGCGGTTTGCTGAGTCTTTGCATCCTTCTTCGCAGAGCCTTTCGCCGAGCCCTTGGGCGTGCTTACTGCAGCATTGCCATTCTTGATCGGCGTCGAAGCAGCCGCAGTGTTCGAAGCCTCTTTCTTCAGGCGTTTTTGATTGTTGGCGGCAGGGCTCTCGTCGACGCCCTGTTTGCGTTTCTTGCCAGCAGCATCCATCGAAGTCCTTGGGCCAGCCATAATGCGCCCGTTGGTATGTGTGTACGGGTTTGGTGGTCGTGAAGGCTTCAAGCAAGCTTTGATCTTCGAACTCTTTGAAGCGCGAGTCTCGGTCAACTTTTTCTGGAGAGACAGCGGCAGGTGCGCACGGGCACTCGGCTTCAGATCGCCGACTGAGGACGCAGTATGCGCTTCCGTAGTCCGATCGAACGACGACTGAATATGATGGGAACGAAGCGATGGCAAGACTGATTTCCTGGCTAGCATCTACTCAATTCCGATTGCTCTGGTCGTATCTTCTGCGCTTCCATCTGGATATATCGTCCCTATCAAATATCAGGGTTAGGGTTGGGGTTGTCTGCCCGTGAGATCACCAAACACTTTTCTTACCAAACACAATCCATTGACACCTGATCTACAGTATGGATGATCGTCCGCAATCTGCCGTCCTGGTGCATTGTTTTACGTTTTTGATCGCTTGGATATCGTGGTTGTATCTTCCAATGTTCGTCAAATTGCTTTTTGAACATACCTGAAATCGACAGACGATGGATTTATACAAGCGTGGAGCTGCAACTCTCACGACAAAACTAGAACGCCGTCTTTTTTTCTTTTCTTTAATTCAGTAAACATGTTCACAACAGTAGCAGATTGAATGTTATCAGCCGACAGAAAGACACAAGACTCCATCTGAAAGTATTCGGAAAAGAATCACGTTCCGCAGATTGCAGACCATCGATCAATCGTCTACATGATTTGTATAAAGACACCATCGACTCGGTAACATCCCATCATCAAACCCAACTCAACACCCTACTTCCCAGGTTTCTCCGGCTTCCCCGCCGGCGCCTCAACAGTCATACTGGCAACAACCTCCTTAGCCGGGATCCTAACATCCTCAACCTCCCACTCCATGCCCAAATAACTATCACTGACAACCCTAACCCGCACCGTCCTCTCACTCCTGCTCTCCGGCAATCTCACCGAAGCCCTGGTGCTAGGTTTGCTAGCATTGCCGCCTTGGCTGTTGTTGCCGCTGCCATTACCATTACCGCTCCGCAGCTTATCAGGCGAAGGCCAGCTAACGCGCTTCAACCCCAGCACATCCCCCGAAGCCGCGTCCGAGACAAGCAAGAAATAGCCTTCGGTCTGCGGCTTGGGGTAGCGGGGCGCGAAGATGTTGTAGTCCTTGTTCTGCGCGGGGTTGAGGCGGGCGATGGAGACCGACAAGCCGGTGGCAGAGGTGTTTGCGACTGCGACGCGGAGCTGGGGCAGCTGGGCAAGGGCTTTGAGGGCTTTGGGGTGGGCGGGGGCGGGGAGGGAGAGGCTCTTGAGAGCGGACTCGAGTTCGTGGCGCGGGGCGGTGGTGGCGGCGATGATTGTGCTGGGTCTGGCGGAGTCCTTGGCCATTCGCTTCTTTTCGGTTTCGGGCTCGACGCCGGGGAGGATGGAGAGGGGGCCGTCGTCGGGCCAGCGGGCGCTCTTGACGGCTTGCAGGAGGGTCATCATCATGCGGCAGCTCTGCAGGTGGCCGAGTTCGGTTAGGACGTCGATTGAGGCTTGGATGATACGGATGGCTTGGTCGAGGACGGAGTTCTGGTCTCCGACGTAATCCGAGATGGGGAGGTCGATGCGCGAGAAGTGTGCTTGGAGTAGGAGGAAGGCCTTGACGTGGGGGTCCCACATGGGCAGACCAAAGTTGTCTCCCTTCAGTGGGAGGGCAGAAGAGAGTTCGGCGTTGATGAGGTCTTCGTTGTGGCGGACAGGCAGTTCATCGTATTCCGTGGCTCTACACATCCAGCTTAGGACCTCCTCGAACGTGGCTGTCGGGGTGGCATTCTTGAGCAATGTGCGTATGGTCCTGTGAGACAGGTAGTAGTAACTCATGATCTTGCCCATGGGTGTTGGTTCGACCTCGCCGTTGGGGTATAGCGTCAAACAACCGGAGTCGGCAAGCTCGGACATGGAGTGATCAACCATATCGATCATGTAGTCGTTGGCTGCTTGTTGAGCCGACATGCTGTCGTTCTCTTCCGCCGGAATCTCAAGACCGTAGTATGAGGGATTCTTGTGCAGACGGCGGAAGAAGAATGTCCATGTAAGGTAATCCAGAGCGTCTTGTCTCGTCGCAATCGTCTCAGCGGATACTTCAGCACCCAAGTGATTGTCAAGCACATTGTGCAGAGACGACTCGACCGGGAAACCAGTGTGCAGGAAGTGCTTGTAGAAAGCCTTCTTGCTGTCCTGTGTGAAGATACGTGCAATTCCAGAAGTGTCGAATTGAGGTCTACCGGCACGACCCAGCATTTGCAGGACATCTGTGAGGTCCATGTCTTTGTAGCCTTCGATTTTGGCGTCGAAGTACTGCGTACCCTTGACTACGACAAGATGGGCAGGCAAGTTGACACCCCAGGCCAATGTACTCGTGGCCACAAGAACCTGAATCTTGTTGTTTGCGAAGAGCTCTTCGGCCAACTGTCTGTCAGACTCGACAAGACCGGCATGGTGAAGCCCAATGCCGAAGCTCAACGACTCTCTCAACGCCTCGTCCTTCACACGTGCCAAATTGAGAGCGAGATCTTCCTCAGACATCCGCACGAATCGTCGTGGGTTCTCTTCCATACCACATAGGTTGATCAGGTCCTTCGCCGTGAGCCTGGTCTGTCTACGCGATGCCACAAACACAATGACCGGCTTGTCAGGCGAGTGCGACTTGATGGCAAGGAACGTGGGGCGGTTCATGCTCTGCATGAGCGGACAGAAACCCCTCTGCTCCGGGAAGCCGTCGATGAAGATTTCGAGTGGTACAGGACGCACCGAGTGTCTGAAGTTGAACAAGCCCTCTTTCACGCCTAGCCAATTTCCGAGATCCATGGCGTTGGCGCAAGCCGTCGACATACCCACAATGCGCACATCTCCCTTCTTCTGTGACGCGATGTAGTTCATACGACTGACAATGATTTCGAGAATGGGACCACGCTCGCCACCGAGCAGATGGATCTCATCGATGATGACCAAGCTGACTTGCTGAACGTAGCTTCTGGTTTGCCAGCTACGACTGATACCGTCCCACTTTTCGGGGGTGGTGACGATGATGTCTGCGTTGCGAATAGTGCGAGTGTCAGGTGTGTTGTCACCAGTCAACTCGACAAGCTTGAGACCCATCTGTTGAGTGAGTCTTCGGCTCCAGTCCTGCACACGCTCGCGAACAAGCGCTTTCATGGGCGCGATGTAGACAACCTTGCTACCAGGCTTCTCACGGAAGGCCCACCACATAGCCAGCTCCGCAGCGATAGTTTTGCCGGAACCAGTCGGTGAACCAAGCAACACGTTGGCATTGGTGTGGTACATGCAGTGGAAGAGCTGAGTCTGCATGGGGTTGAAAAACTGGAATCTTGAGCCATAGATCTCCTCAAGCAGCGGGTTCTTGAGCGCCTTGATCGGCAATGGCTGGAGGTTCAGGAGATCCGTGTAGACGCTTTCGGTATCTGGGCGGATCAGGTGCTGGAAGCTGACGGGAGTCACAGTCTCCGCACCTAGCCAGCGATCACTGATTGCGCGAACGTAGATTTGGCTGGGTAGAGGGTCCGACAAAGGAATGGTGAAGTTCAACTCGT
>Ga0265780_10012139_pt1 | contig 10125 bp, 7 predicted proteins | sample P1T30metagenome_FD_192432 | JGI IMG/M metagenome (GOLD analysis project Ga0265780, IMG submission 192432) | Plant litter microbial communities from East Loma Ridge, Irvine, California - P1 T30 | ecosystem: Environmental > Terrestrial > Plant litter > Unclassified | place: USA: California... | reverse complement strand
CTCCTGGTAGGATTGAGCCGGCAGAGCAAGAGAAGCTGTCTGCGCAAAAGGGCGCGGTGACTTTCAGCACGAGTCCGATGACCAAGCGTACTCACTGGCAGTGCGGGACTTGCATCATCGACCGCAAAGGCAAGGCTGCTAGCAAGCTTAGCGCTGGGACCACTATTGGTGGTATGGTCAAGTTCTTGAAGGACGAGGAGGGCAGGGGTCTTAACATCACTGCTCAGTGGGAAGCGAAGGAGGCAGAGGAGAAGGGCAACCAGTCGTGGAAGATGCGATGATTGTGTTGTGTGAATGCCCACACTCTTGGAATCTCGCCATAGCTACGTACCCTCACGTGAATTGATGATCACGAAAATTAGACTAAAAAGCATCTTGCCGAATCAGAATCCGAGCCCGTTACGCATACGAATTGCGACCAGAGTGCCTGGAAGGAAGGATATCAACCCTCTCAACTTGCTATCGACAACACTAACAAGACAGATTCGACTCCCCCTCGGTCACAGATCTACAAGACCGACCGCAAACCCAACCACGATCAAGAACCACCTACGGTTTCTGCCACCGCGCTAGCGCTTGGAATGTCAGCAACGCTCTCGGAAAAACAACCTCAAATATGACTTCAGCATAATCTCTCCAGTCCTTGCAATCCGTCGGCCGATCAAAGAATTTCACAAACTCCCAATACTCAGGATACCAGCCAGCATACTCCCAGTCCAGCAGCGCCTGGATGCGACCCTCCTTGACTATGATATCCCGCGGAGTCAGATCGCCATGCGTGAAAACGATGCGGTGATCGCTACAGGCGCTCAAGGCATCGCCGAGAGCTCTTCGAATCGCCAGCGGCGTTCCTCTCAAGAGATCGAGGACGAATGCATTAAACTCTACTTCGCTCTCAAATTGCCCACCAAAGTAATCCGAGAACTGACGGCAGTCGCGCGTCGGCCCATCGAATACTCCGAATCTGCGCTGATCTAACGGTGCGCTTCGCATCGCCGTAACGATGTCTCTAAGCTGCTCGGCGACGCTTTGTTTCTGCTCCGGGTTCATGGACGGCCAGGCTTCCTCGAGACACTCGCCCTCGATGAAGTCCATGACAATTTCCGTTTCTGCATCGGATGTGGTCACTCTGTGGTCCGTTGGAGCTGGCAGCTGCAGAGAATGCGCGAATCTAAGCGCCTGGCTTTCCTCTACACGGACTCGGGAGCCACCTTTTCGAACGATTTGTTCGTTGCGGACAATCTGGCATTCAGATGGCTTGCCGAGCGTGAGAATGCCTGTGAAAGAATCATTAGAAGAATTTTCGGCGTCAAGGCTCAGCCGATGTGTACCGTGTGGATTCTGGCCGAAAGCAGTCCTCCTGGCTCCCGGACTTGTGACGTCCTCATCAACGGAAAACATCTTGTCGAAAGGATCGAAGACATCATCTTTCTCGTTCGTCATCTTTGCGAGTCCGAGGTAGCGCCAATCGTGTTCGGGCAGATGTAATCGCTCACGATGTACATTCTTGATGTCGGGATGTAAGAGGCAAATGCAGGAAGGCAGGAATGCAAGGAAGGAAGGGCTCCCTCTTGGCGCGGCGGTTACAGTTGAATGGTCGTCCATAATCTCTGGAACAGGTCCCCTCTACCGCCTTTCTAACTTGCATAGTACTTTGTACAGAATGGCAATCTAAAGCGATTGAAGCTATTGGTATCCCGAGATCTCGTGCGCCCAAGAAGATAACGCTAATCGTATCAACACCCTCAACATCAAGCTTCAAGCCCCACTTAATCAAACAGAAGATGAAAAGAAAACCAATAACGGTAAAGTAGACATATCCACTCTCCAAAACCTCAAAGCAACAAGGAAAAACAAGAAAAGAACGCAGGCTGTGAACGCAAGGGTAGTAGCAGTCAAAATAAAAATAAATAAAAAAACGAGAAAAAGTATTCAGGTTTTTCATATAATTATTAACAATCCCTCAATCCCAAATTCAAGGCGACAAGATCTTCGCCGTCGACGTGCTCGCCGTCCGACGGCCCCAGAACCAGCCCCCGACCGTGCTCGCCGCAGTAGTGGGCTTTGCATCTTTGTTATTATTATCCGGCGTCTGGCGGCCCGACGACGACAAACTCACGCCGCCATCCTCGCCGGGTGTCCCGGGGAGACTGGTGTCGCTGACACTGAAGACGGGCTTGGCCTGCGACGACTGCGACTGCGACTGCGACTCGGCGGAGCGCCACGCCTGGGCCTCGGCCTTGGCGGTTTCGGCTTCGGCGAGAGCGCGCTGCAGAGCTTCTTCTTGCGCGCGCCTTTCTTCCTCTTGTTTGCGTCTCTGGATGGCCAGGCTGCGGCGCAGCTCGTCGACTTCCTGTCGCGCCTGCGCTTCGGAGGTCTTGGCGTTGACGAGTTCGAGGAGCAGGGCTTCGTCTGCCGAGGGTTCTGGCTCGGGCTCTTGCACGAGTTGGGTCATGAGCGACGAGCTGCGTTTGTTAAAGACAGTGTTCGCGGGCGGGGGCGAGGCGGGGGTAGGTTGTGAGGGCGAGGGCTGGCGGGCCTGGGAAGAACCTGATCTTGCTGCTCTCAGTACTGATGAGCTACTTTCGCGGCGGCCAAGCTTCAGTTCGCGTAGTCCGGAAGCCGCGGAATTCCCAGACGGCTGCGTGGACATTCGGCGGCTGCTATCGCTCGAATCGCTGCGTAACAACGTGGGCGTGTCGTCTGTGCGAGACATCATGTCCCTGCGCTCAATCACACGTGCCTGGGCCTGTAGCTCTCTGACGGTGTGCTCCAGCCTTTGGCGCTCTTTGAACTCTTCGCTCACGCGTCCACGGAGCTCACTGACTTCGCTTCGTAGGTCGTCGCTCTCGGCTTGGACGGAGGCAACGGTGGCAACAAGGTCTCTTGATCGACTTTCTTCCGCGGCGAGTTGCTCTCGCGTGCGAGAAATCGTATTCCGGAGTTGTGCTTTGGTCTCGATGCTTGTGGAAAAGCGGGAGTTGATCTCCAATCGACTGCTCACCCTCTCGACAAGGTCTTTCAGTTCGCTTTTGGGGCCGTTCTGCGGCTTCACCGGCTGACTCAGTTGTCGGGCGTGAGTCGGATTTCGGGGTGGGGGAGGTAATGTGCGCCTCCTGTCTTCAACAGTGGGTGCAGTTTCTTCCTCTCCCTTTTGGATGCGATCAACGAGCTGGCGTACAATCCGGTGATCGTCATTTCGGTCTTCGCGTTCCTTTTGTAGCATAGCCGCCAACTGAGCATGATCCCTCTGCATCTCACTAAGAGCAGTGAGCAAATCCTCGATTTGACTGTGCATATCCCGGTCTTCTTTACTAATGCCGACCTGGTGGACGGCAGACTGCGTCCGTATTGAGTCCGCTTTCGATCTGAAGCTCATGTTGTCTGCCATGCTTCCTCTTGCTGCGTCGATCTCTGTCTCTGTTGGCGCGGTGCTGGAAAGGCTGACTACGCCACTGCTGTTGCCGTCGTTGCTGTCATTGAGAGTGCTGATGCTCTGCTTGCTGGCGCTCCTCCGCAAGATACCGCCGCCTACTTTTTCCGCAGAGCTTGGTGATAACGTCACAGTGGACTTGTTTGCTGAATGTGATGGTGCCCACAAGCGACCCAGGAATCGGCTTGCAGCAGCTTGGACGTCGGGCAGGAAGCCGGCTTTCTCTCCCACAGCCTCACTGGACTGCATTTCGAACTCCCGTTCAAGCTCCGCGAGTCTCGCGTGAGTGATAACGTCATCGAGGCTGGTAAAGTCGTCTACGAGCTCGTCTGCATTGCAGCCGTAACTGTCGAACACGTTCCGGCCGAGGAGCAAGTGCATTACTTCCTCGAATTCTGTACTTGCAAGCAGCTTTTGCTCGTTTCTCCTCATGATGGCGAGAGCAACGCGCATGACGGTTTCGTTCGCTCCCTCGGCGAAGATGACATCGTACATCCGGAAAAGCATAGGCAATGGGCAAGTGACAGCAAAGCAGGATAAGAACCACTGACTGAGGTATGCTGGCTCGATACCCATGTTCGTGAGATGATCGGACAAGGCAGGGTACAGCTGCTTGAGGAGCGCACTGAACTGGTAGATCCTCATGTGTAGTCCGTACAGAGACGGAAGGAACGATGGCTGAAGCGAGTAATGATCCATGAGGCGCACAAGCGTGCAGAAAGCTTCTCTCTCGCCCATGTTCATTAGGAGGGGTCCAACGAGGAATCCAAGGCCCTGACAGTATCCGATGTCTTTGTCGTGGAGCGAAAAGCATTTAAGGACTCGTCCGAGCATCTTCTGGCCTTCTCCGCCGGCATCGCGGAAGAGATCAACACCTGGGAACGAACGGCCGACGTCTTTGTTAATGATGCCTTCGTATGGGCTTTTTTCGTCCAGAAGTCGATCGAAAGAATCCTCAAGTGACCTGTCTCGTGCACCTGCCATGCTCGCCCACACAACACCACGCAGGGGTGGTGGGATACCAGCACGAATTTTCGACGTTGTCAATGTGGGAAGACGAGCGGCCGTGGAAGGGTAGTCCTGAACGAGCGCTGTCCAGAACTCTAGCTCAGTCATTGGTGGAGGTTCTTCGAGTTCCATCTGGGGAGCCAGGCTGTACCTGATTGACGGCATGTCGGTTTGTGTGACCAATTTTCTCAGCTGAGCCATACTAGGCGGACGGCTCTTACCGCGAGCTCTTTTGGTATGTTTGTGTGTTGCAGCCTTGGGGTCCGAGGTCAGAAGCGCATTCTCTTGTTCCAAGCGAGCGAGCAAAAATGCTGTGGAGTCGTCTTCGGCACCTTCTGGGATGTCCTTGTCCGACTTTTCTTGCCATTCGTGACGCTCCAGTTGTTTCCAATCCACCTCGTTCGATTCATCTTCTGAAGACTGCGATTCACGGGTCGTGCTTGCTATGCTGCCGGCAATGCTTTTCTTGCCAGCGGAAGAGCGATCTTGGTTCGCATCTGCGGTGTTGTGTTCGGCGCCCATCGTCGCCTGCTGGATCAGCTCTGGCGTTATTGGTGTATTGGCATCGAAGAGCGTGCTCTGCCTGACCGGATCCCAGGTGTTCTGCAGGATTTCAAGGCTGCTGGGTCGGCGAACATGCCGTGAGCCGTTGTTCCTGGGCGTTGCTAAAAAGTCTTCCACTTGTTCGGCAGAAAGATGATCGTAGGACATGTCTGTTTCGGACAGCGGGACCGAAGTCATACTAGCGTTCGATATGCGAATGTTGTCGGGTGTCGTCGGTGTTTGAGGCTGGGATAGATCTTCGAGCTCCTCTGCGACGGGTGCGGTGACCGTTTCAGCGACTGTGTCGTGTTTCCCTTCTTGCTTGGTCGCAAGGGTAGTATCAACGTTGAGTGAATGTCGTTGTGACGATCCGTTGTCTGACAAGGCCTTCTCGGTATGATCGTCGGAATCGACACTCCCGTCTTGCGAAGTGCTGGTGACAATTTCCTGTACATCGGATGTGTGTTCTTTTTCTTGCTCTTCGTCCATAGCTTTGAGCGTTGTCTCGCTCAGCACGACACCTTCTATCTCCTTCTCTGTGACACTCCTGCTTTCGTCCCTCTTTGCGTCCTCCTCTCCCAACTCCTTCTCTTCCTCCTTCGCTTCTTCCTTCTTCTCTTTCTCCTGCACCACTTCTTCAAACTTCTTCACAGTCTGACCTGTCTCCTCCATCGGCACGGGAACACCTTGGTCGGCAGGTTTCTCTTCCGCGACCACGCCAGGCATAACCTGCTCATCGACTAACATGTTGGCCTCCTCTTTCTGCATATTGAGCGAGTGGGTGTCTAGAAGAGACGGTTCCAAACCAGCTGGACCCCAGGCTTACACGTTCGGCGAAGCCATAGATCCTGGTTCGCGGTCCGGGCTGGGTTCTAGTAATCTCGCGAACGGGGCAGCTCTGACACGCTAGCGGGAACGAAGGTTGAAAGAATGTTGGGGTATAGCGCAGGATGATGATGAAACGCGGTATGCAGGATGAAGAATGAGTGTCGTTGCTTTTACAGACGGCGGTATGATGTATTTGGGAGCAGAAGATATGCAGGTCGCAAGCAGCAGTGACGAGAGTCTTGGGGTTGTCTTCTCCAGAGCAAGACAGCAGGTCAGGAGCAAGGCCGTTGAACTGTCATCAGACAAGACATATCCCCCTCCCCTGAGGCACGAACGCAGCCAGCTCTCTGGCCGGGCTGGACTGGACCGATGAAACGCGAATCAAGAACGCCAGCACGTGCCGAGCTGTCCTTGGCGGCTTTGCTTCGTTGGACTTCACGCGTCTAAACTCCCACTGCTGTCACCCTTCTAAGCAACATACAGCTATCATCGTGTCTCAACTGAAATGATCAAGAGCGATGTCTACTCTTTAATCATAGTAGAAGGTCTAACATTACTGGCTTCCACACAATGCTTGCTATTCATCTTTGTCTTTGACCTCGGGAGACATAGATACGGTGCACCAAAGCTGAGTCAACCCACCTAAAGGATGGTGTGCACTTGTATACTAACGTTGGTGTTCATCATACCACGTAGTACCTATCTCACCCTGCGATTGACTGTAGATAAACATTGAGATTCCACTTATCTTCTCTCCACCTCAGCCCGCCTGTTCAAAACTGAGCTTAATGAACGTAGCCGAACTTGGATGTTTGGCAAACACAATCGACTTAGTAGTCTACTTGTAGTACTTGCCGTAGCACGTATTAGGTTGTGCGTCCTCTTTGACACATGTAACGGAAGACATAGAAATGGTTTCTTCTTGAATGCTCAAACCTTCCATCCGCGGCATCGAAAGCTAATACTTTACCGCCGAGATTGTAGCTCTAGTTATGTCGGTAAAGTCTAGGTCTGCTCGCTTGACTTCTCGCTGTTTGTTATCAGACTTTCACCTGTAGATGTGACACTTAGCTACGACGTCCTCGAGAAGCTCGGTCTCTAGTCTTCGTTACGATACATCGGTCTTTCTTGGGACGGCATCAGTGGCTCCCTTCGGAGATGCGCTGAAGGTCAACGTGCTACTGCGGAGAAGCAGTTCTACATAGCGATTGAGTCTCACAGCTTGCAGGGAATATTTGTGCTGTGAGCTGTTATCTAAGTACATGGACAAAAATGGAACGACCGTATTGCAATAGGATGAGAAATCTCTTAATGCTGTCGGTGTGCTAGACTCAAAGTGTTCATATCAAAGGCCATCGGCATCGATCCTGTCTGTGCTGCTACTGAAAGCTTACCATGAGATCTGTTAGCTATACGCAGCTCTCCTCATCGTGCCCGACTCAGGCTGCTCGTATCTGAGGCCATGAACAATGAAGCAAACCGTGTTGTCATTGAGCAGCGCGGCACAGAGGGTACGATCGGGAGTCAATCCTCTGTACTGTGTTAGAGGCAATGTGTTTGTATCAGAGACTATAGATTGGAATCTCGCGGTGCTATCAGCGAGAGACCACTCAATCGAAAGTCGTCTCTCAGCGGTATGCCTGGTCTCAACTGCTCATGTCTAAGGATGGAGCATGGATCCTCGCAGTGGCACCATTGAGACCGTCGTCTAAGATATCGTCAGCAATGTCCAGCTCTTCATGATATGACAGTTGCGGTGTGCTCATATCAAACACTGTAGCTCCGAAACTGGCCGTTCTACCAACGAGGGCGTCGCCGCATCTTTCCGCTGTGGTATGTCAACACAACTTGCTCGGATTTCGCCACGTCTAGACATCGACACCACGACACCCACACCCTCTCTCTCTCCTCCACCGCCCACACAACCAGCCTCCACCATGGCTGACGACCGCAGCACCACCACCGGCAACATCACCAGCAACGAGAGCGACCGCAACCACCAGGAGGGCAAGCGCCTTAGGTTGTTTCGGCGCCTCCAGGGCCAACTAAACCAAGAGCACCTCGCCGAGCGCACCAGGAGGATGAACGAGCTGGTCACGAAGAGCAACGACGCCAGTACCCTCGACGACATCGCCGCCTTGTTCGACGACGTCCAGGGAGACGCCGGTCTGCACTTCCCGGGCCGCCATCGGCCGCACGAGTACGATGACCTCGAAAGGTGGCCGTCTCAGGACGAGATGTGGCTCGCCACGGCCAACAAACCACCACCAGCAACCCTCGCCGACGTCCTGGCGCTGCGTCAACCGGCGCCCTTGACCGTCGACAACGCCATCACCGCCGAGGACTACATGTTGCTGCTTCAGCGGCGGCTGGCGCCCGGGAATCGCGCCGTCGACGACGAGATCAGGGCGATTCTTCGACGGGCAATCATTCCCCCCACGGTCCCCACCACCGCCACCACCGTCGAGAGCGTCGTGCCGACCACCGAGAGAGCCGTGCCGGACTTCACCTTCACGGCGGCATCTCCATCTCCGCCTTCGTCCCCGAGGCCTCCTCGTGTCGTCACCTCGTTGTCTTCCTCGTCGCCCCGGAAGCTTCTCGAGGTCCCACAGCGCAGTCCGCGCCGACCACTGGAGCCAGGCGAGGTGCGGGTGTCTAGTCGCCGATCAACAACCAAACGAGTCAGATTTGAGTGATGCTACCCTTCTGCCACGAAGGATGCATGCGCGACTGTGGCTGCACGAGTTCAATTCCCCATCAGAACGACACTCGGATCAGGCCGAGTTCCATGTGCGACTTCTCGAGATACCCGACCACTGCGGCGAGCGAAAGCAGGAATCCAGGCCTGCATCTTTTCTTTTCTCCTCGAGAGAGAGGATTTTGCGATTTGCGCCGCAACACTGCCACGACTGCGAAAGCGAACGACTGGCAACTATCCAAACCTGGGCTTTTTCCTTCCCTCTTTGGACAGACCCGTTACCGTCTTGTCGCCCAGGACTGCAATAGTGAGACCGAGATCAGGCATACAGCCTTTGTCTTTTCTGATGCTTCCACGCCGAGAATCCTGGGATCGCAACGATGGACAAGGGCAATGCACGGTTTCTGGAGGCGATACCATTCCGGGAAGTGAGTCTGCTTGGGTTTGCTTGGGTTCCTTTTCTTTCTCTTTCCCTCTCTTTTTGCTATCAACTTTTTCGTCGGACCTGCCTGGGGCAGTAAAAGCTTCTCTTTCTTTCTTGTAGACCTCACAAAGACCAAAGTTCTGTTTCCGCTGCGCGTCCAAAGGAATTCCATGGGTCCAGTCGTCCTGATGTTATCCGAATCGATTCCCTGTGAGGTGAGGACTTCCTCGCCGAGAGGCGGGTTATTGAGGTCGCACGATCTACAGTGCAGTAGCACATCTTTCCCAGCCTTTTGGAAGCCGAACATAGACCGGCACACCGTCTTGTGTATCCTGGCGCTGTCGTGGGCGATCGTGTGAACAGGCCGAAGAAAGACTGAAAGATTTCGGGAATCGGCATATTGGAAATTTGTCTCGATTTCGCAAACCTGGCTGTGGGTTGGATCTTCGGAAGCACCAGATTTCTTCTGCAGCTGGCGTAGGTACAAGCTCTCCAGTATGGTCGTCGTCGCAACGGCCTATGTTGCTCGCCGGCCCCAGGACTCAACGAGAACTCGAGCGATTTTTCGTTGGGAACTCGATTTTCCAAGAAGCTGGCAATATTATATTAACCATTGTTCCAGCGTGACCTTGCTGCTTCAACTGACATAAAGTCCCGCACTTCATTGCTCGGCATGCTATCCGGGCTGGTGAGCGCTATTGTTCCCACTCTTGTTGGGCTGCATCATACTTCTCGGATGGATGGATCTCTCCAAAGGAGTCTCCTGGTCGCAAGTTGGTATCTTGCCAGGAAAGCAGCGTGAAGTCGTCGCCACGAGTGTTCGCTCTACCGTGTGCCCGCGGTCTGCCCATGACTGTCCTGGCTACGATTTCGGAGAGTCGCCACCACGGGAGTTCGCTTGACTGTATCCCTGCAAGTCGCCCACCCTGGCGTCAATTGTGGTGTGCCACATTGCGTCCCTGTACTTTAATCATGTCGACCGCACACTCATCTTGATAGACTGTTGCGCGCTCGCTGCCTGTTCTCTGATCTTGACCAGCATGAGGTGTTGGCGATATTACCGTACTGATGGCGAGATTCGTGGAGGCGCGCCGACGCTTCCGTCGAACTCCAGCAGTGCTGAATCTCGGCAGAGGCTTTGGCTGTCCTCGAAGCTGACAGTCCAGCGCAAGTCTGCCGGCTCTTCATGCG
>Ga0265780_10012138_pt1 | contig 10126 bp, 8 predicted proteins | sample P1T30metagenome_FD_192432 | JGI IMG/M metagenome (GOLD analysis project Ga0265780, IMG submission 192432) | Plant litter microbial communities from East Loma Ridge, Irvine, California - P1 T30 | ecosystem: Environmental > Terrestrial > Plant litter > Unclassified | place: USA: California... | reverse complement strand
AAGTCCTCGGCCAGGTAGCGCGCCGCGCCGCGGAAGCCCAGCATCGGGTTTTCCTCGTCCGGCTCGTAGCGCGAACCGCCGATCAGCTTCTTGTACTCGTTCGATTTAAAATCGGACAGGCGCACGATGACCGGCTTCGGCCAGAACGCGGCGGCAATCGTCGCCACGCCTTCGGCCAGCTTGTCGACGTAGAAGGCTTTCGGCGAAGCGTGGCCGCGCGCCACCGACTCCACCGCTTTCTTCAGGTCGGCGTCGATGTTCGGATACTCGAGGATGGCCTTCGGGTGCACGCCGATGTTGTTGTTGATGATGAATTCCAGGCGCGCCAGACCGACGCCATTGTTCGGCACCGACTGGAAGTCGAAGGCCAGCTGCGGGTTGCCGACGTTGAGCATGATCTTGGTCGGGATCGGTGGCAGCTCGCCGCGCGACACCTCGGTGATCTCGGTTTCCAGCAGGCCGTCGTAGATGCGGCCCTCGTCGCCTTCGGCGCAGGAGACGGTGACAAAGGTGCCGTCCTTCAGCGTCTCGGTGGCGTCGCCGCAGCCGACGACTGCCGGCACGCCGAGTTCACGCGCGATGATCGCCGCGTGGCAGGTGCGCCCGCCGCGGTTGGTGACGATGGCAGAGGCGCGCTTCATGACCGGCTCCCAGTTGGGGTCGGTCATGTCGGCCACCAGCACGTCGCCCGGCTGCACGCGCTCCATCTCGCTCGGGTCGTGGATCACGCGCACCGGGCCGGCGCCGATCTTCTGGCCGATGGCCCGGCCGCTCGTCAGCACGGTGCCCGAGCCCTTCAGGCTGAAGCGCTGCTGCGCGTCGGTCGCCTTTTGCTGCGACTTCACGGTTTCGGGGCGCGCCTGCAGGATATACAGCTTGCCGTCGCGGCCATCCTTGCCCCACTCGATGTCCATCGGACGGCCGTAGTGGTTCTCGATGATGACGGCGTACTTGGCCAGCTCCACCACCTCCGAATCGAGCAGCGAGTAGCGGTTGCGCAGCTCGATCGGCACGTCGACGGTCTTCACCGAGCGGCCGGCCTTGGCCTCGCTGGTGAACTCCATCTTGATCAGCTTCGAGCCGATGTTGCGGCGGATGACCGGCGACTTGCCCTGCGCGAGCATCGGCTTGTGGACGTAGAACTCGTCCGGATTCACCGCGCCCTGCACCACGGTCTCGCCCAGGCCATAGCTGGAGGTGACGAACACCACGTCCTTGAAGCCGGATTCGGTGTCGATCGTGAACATCACGCCGGACGCGCCGGTGTCCGAGCGCACCATGCGCTGCACGCCGGCCGACAGCGCGACCTCGGCGTGGGTGAAGCCTTTATGCACGCGGTAAGAGATGGCGCGGTCGTTGTAGAGCGAGGCGAAGACGTGCTTCATCGCTTCCAGCACGTTGTCGATGCCGACCACGTTGAGGAAGGATTCCTGCTGGCCGGCGAACGACGCGTCCGGCAAATCTTCGGCGGTGGCCGAAGAGCGCACGGCGAAGGAGACTTCGGTGTCCGAATCGGCCACCAGGAGTTCGTAGAAGGCGCGGATTTCCTGTTCCAGGCGCGGCTGGAAGGGGGTGTCGACGATCCACTGGCGAATCTCGGCGCCGGCGGCGGCCAGCGAGCGGACGTCGTCGATGTCCAGGTTCTCCAGACGGGTAGCGATGCGCTGGGCCAGCGACGGGCCGCCGGTTTCGCTGTGTTCAAGGAAGTCGCGGAAGGCGTCCGCCGTGGTGGCGAAGCCGCCAGGCACGCGCACGCCGGCGCCGGCCAGCTGCGAGATCATCTCGCCAAGCGAGGCGTTCTTGCCGCCGACCGATTCGACGTCGCTCATGCGCAGTTCATCGAACGATGCGACGTAGGTACGTGAGGCTTGATCCGGCTCCTTCAATACTGCTTCAGACAGGTTGGTCATGGTGATACACCCTTACTTGATGATGGAAACCTTTGCTGGTCAACGTCATGTGTGCTGGCGTGCGGGGTGTTCTTGTTATTCTGGCCGCCGTGCAGCACAATGCAGACCCGTTGCCGAGCATTCTAACCCGTGCGCGCTCCAATCACATCGCACGATGCTGCAACTTTGTCACGACCACTTGGCAAGACGACACCATGACCGCAGAACAGAACGTCCCTTCCGCCCCCTCCTCGCGCACCGTGTTCTTCGTCTCCGACGGCACCGGCATCACGGCGGAGACCTTCGGCCACGCGGTGCTGAGCCAGTTCGAGATGCGCTTCCGCCAGATCCGCCTGCCCTTCATCGATTCGCTCGACAAGGCCCACGACGCCGCGCGCCGCATCAACGAAAGCTTCGCGCGCGACGGCCAGCGCCCGATCGTGTTCTCGACGCTGGTGAAGCACGACCTGTCGAGCGTGATCCGCGCCGCCAAGGGCATGCACATGGACCTGTTCCAGACCTTCGTCTCGCCGCTGGAGCAGGAACTGGGCGTGAAGTCGACCCACACGATCGGGCGCATCCACAATGCGGTGGATACCGAGGAGTACAAGAACCGCATCGAAGCGATCAACTTCTCGCTGGCGCACGACGACGGCCAGTCGCACAAGAATCTGGCGGAGGCGGATGTCATTTTGGTGGGCGTCTCGCGCTCCGGCAAGACCCCGACCAGCCTGTACCTGGCGATGCAGTACGGCCTGAAGGCCGCCAACTATCCCTTGATCCCCGACGACTTCGAACGCGGCAAGCTGCCCTCCTCGCTGCCGCCGTTCAAATCGAAACTGTTCGGCCTGACCATCACGCCCGAACGGCTGTCCCAGATCCGCAACGAACGCCGCGCCGGAAGCAAATATGCGTCGATCGAGAACTGCCGCTATGAGGTGAACGAGGCCGAAGCGATGATGAAGCGCGAAGGCGTGCGCTGGCTGTCCTCGACCACCAAGTCCATCGAAGAAATCGCCACCACCATCCTGCAAGAAATCAAACCCGACCGCCGCGAGTACTGACCCCCATATGGGGTCAGCCCAAATGGGGTCAGAGTTGAATTATGGGGCAATTCTGCGGAATTTCCTGCAAATCGACTCCGACCCTATTTAATGGACAATTTCTCGCAACCGTCGCTCATTAGGGTCAGAGTCGAATTAGAGGAAACTTTTAAAAGTTTCCGATTAATTCTACTCTGACCCTATTTAATTTGATGGTTGCCGGAATCGATTTTGAATCAGGTCAGCAATATAATCAGCTGGTCAAATGCCCTGGACCAAAACTGATAACCGCTCGAAACTAAATCGAATAATCGACATGGGGTCAGAGTCGAATTATTGAGCAATTCTGCGCAATTGCTCAATAATTCGACTCTGACCCTAATAAGAATTCGGGTGAATAGCTCAGCAGCAAATAGGGTCGGAGTCGAATTACAGGCAATTCTGGAGAATTGCTCGCTAATTCAACTCTGACCCCATTAAAAGAAGTGGCGCCAGTCTTCCAGCCAGGCGGGGAAGGCGGCGGCTTCCATGGGGTTGGCGATGTGGTAGCCCTGGGCGTAGGTGCAGCCGAGGTTTTGCAGGAAGTCCCAGTCCTGGCGGGTTTCGACGCCGACGGCGACCGACATGCGCTCGAGGCTATGGGCCAGGCCGAGGCAGGAGCGCAGGACGGTGCCGAGGGGCAGGCGCTTGGAGGCGCCGTCGACGAAGCTGCGGTCGATCTTCAGCTCGGTGAAGGGGATGCGGGCCAGCAGCTGCAAATTCGAGCGGCCGGTGCCGTAGTCGTCGATCGCCAGGCCGAAGCCCATCATGCGCAGGCGCACCAGGCGTTCGATGAAGTTCGGGTCGGTGTTCAGGACCGAGGATTCCGGGATCTCGAAGGTCAGGTATTCAGGCAGGATGCCGTGGCGCTGGATGCAGGCGGTGATCTGGCGGACGAAGGACGCGTTTGCCAGGGTTTCGGGGGCGAGGTTGACCGAGATCGGGACCGGGATGCCCTGGTCCTGGAACCAGCGGCAGCGCTCGGCGGACAGCTCGATCATGCTCCAGTCGAGGAAATCGACGCGGTTGTTCTGCTCGAGGGCGTCGATGAAGGAGCCAGGGCCCAGCACGCCGTGTTCCGGATGGCGCCAGCGCGCGAAGGCTTCCAGGCCTTTCACCTGGCCGGTGGCGAGTTCGATCTTCGGCTGGAAGAAGGGTTCGAACTGGCGCTTCTGCAGGCCGATGCCGATGTCCTGGAAGCTGAAGCGCGGGGTGGGCGGACGCTCCTCGAACCGCGCCAGCGGCGTGTAATTGTCGAGCAGGGGTTTCAGCTTGGCGGCGGTGACGGGAGTGGCGATGGTGCCGAGCAGGTCGACGCCGATGGCCTGGGCCAGGGTCTCGACCGAGAACAGCAGGCTGGCCGGCTGGGCGCCGGTGACCACCAGGCGCGGGCCGCCACCCAGGTTACCGAGGTTGCGCAGCAGTTCCAGCCCGTCCATGCCGGGCAGCGCCAGGTCGACGATGGCGACGTCGATCTTCGGTCCGATGCCGGACTCCAGGCGCTGCAGCGCCAGGTGCCCGTCCGGCACGTCGGTGACGCGGCTCGCGCCCAACTGGCCGAGCAGCTCCACCAGGGCCCGGCGCTGGGCCGCGTCGGCTTGCGCCACCAGGAAATGCAAATGCGCGATGTCCATCTCTACTCCATGCTAGCTGGCGCTAGATTACCCTGAACGCGGACCCGGCGTCCATCCCGCCCGAGCCCTATCCTGCCCGGGAGGGTCTCAAGCCAGGGGTTATCCCGCTTGCTGCTGGCGCAGCCCTTCGAAGAAGCACACGGCGGCGCAGGCGGCCACGTTGAGCGACTCCACCTTGCCGGCGTGCGGCACCGCGACCCGGTGCGTCGCCAGGTCCAGCAATGCCTGCGACACGCCCTGCCCTTCATGCCCCAGCACCCAGGCCACCGGCCGGCGCAGGTCGAGCGCGTACAGGCGCTCGCTCGCATAGCCGCTGGTGGCCAGCACCGGTACTTGCGCGCCGCGCACCAGGGCCGCCAGGTCGGCGTTCTCGAAAATATCGAGCACGAAGTGGGCGCCCATCGCCGCGCGCAGTACCTTGGGCGACCAGCAGAACGCCGTGCCCGGGCTGCAGTAGACCTGCCGGATGCCGCTGGCGGCGGCGCTGCGCAGGATCGAGCCGACGTTGCCGGGGTCCTGCACGCCATCGAGCAGCACCGCGGATTCGCTTAAAGCCGCCGGCTGCACCGGTCGCGGCGACGCCACCACGAACAGGACGTTGACGCCATTCTCGACCTGGCTGACGGCGCCGAACAGCGCCTCCGGCAGCGCCGTCACCGGCGCCTGCAAACTGTCGCACGAAGCGACGATGGCAGCGACTTCCGGATTGGCCAGCGCGCTCTCCGACACCACGCACTGCAGCGGCGCGCCGCGCAGGTCGAGCCAGGACTGGCACAGGTGCACGCCGTCGAGCAGGCTTTGCCCGGCCTTGCGGCGCGCCTGCGAGCTGGTGGCCAGGCTTTTCAGGTCCTTGTAGAAGGCGTTGTCGCGCGAGGTGATGCTTTTCATCGGACGATCCTCACGCCGCGAACAGGTCGGCCTGCAGCAGCTCGCGCACCGGCCCGAAGGAACGCCGGTGCACCGGCGCCGGCCCGTGCAGGCGCAGGCGCTCGAGGTGCAGCGCGGTGCCGTAGCCCTTGTGCTGGTCGAAGCAGTACTGCGGGTACTGCGCATGCAGGCGAACGAGGGCGGCGTCGCGCGCGGTCTTGGCCAGGATCGAGGCGGCGGAAATCGCGTGCACCTTGTCGTCGCCCTTGACCACGGCGTGGGCCTTGACGTCCATCGGCGGACAGCGGTTGCCGTCGATCAGGGCGATGGTCGGGATGGTATGCAGCGCTTCCACCGCGCGGCGCATCGCCAGCATGGTGGCGTGCAGGATGTTCAGGGTGTCGATCTCTTCGCAGCTGCACTCGGCGATGGCCCAGGCCAGCGCCTGTGCGCGGATCTGCGGCGCCAGTTCGTCGCGGCGCGCCTCGGTCAGCTTCTTCGAATCGCGCAGGCCCTCGATCGGACGCTTCGGATCGAGGATCACGGCGGCCGCGAACACGGGACCTGCCAGCGGACCGCGGCCGGCCTCATCGACGCCGCAGACAATGTCGAGATTCGTGAAGGGCCGCAACCGCGGCGGCAGACCGGGATAAAAATTGACTCGTTTCTTGCTCATTTTCGTTTCCCGATCACGCGCAGCACGGCATCCGCACTGGCCTCGGCACTATTCCTCAACAGGCTGTGATGCATGTCCGTAAAGCGCCGCGCCAGCGCTTCGCGGCCCGCCGGATCGTCCAGCTGGCGCATCACCGCATCCGCGAGCGCCTGCGGCGTGGCCGCATGCTGAAGATATTCCGGCACCACGAACTCGCGCGCCAGGATGTTCGGCAGCCCGATCCAGGGCTGGTAACCCATGTGGCGCATGATCTGCCACGACGCTCCCATCACCTTATAGGCGATCACCATCGGCTTCTTGAACAGCGCCACCTCCAGCGTCGCCGTGCCCGAGGCCACCAGCACCGCGTCCGCGGCGGCGATCGCTTCGTGCGACTGCCCGTCCAGCAGCCGCACCGGCACGTCGGCCAGCCCGGCCTTCGTCACGGTCTCGGTGTAGAAGGCGCGCTGGCGCTCCCCCGCCATCGGCGCGATGAAGACCAGACCGGGATCGCGCGCCGCCAGCAGCCTGGCCGCTGCGACGAAGGGCTCGACCAGGTATTTCAGCTCGCCCATGCGGCTGCCCGGCATGATTGTCACCACGCGCGCACCAGGCGCGATGCCCAGCGACGCGCGCGCGGCCGCGACGTCCGGCACCAGCGGAATCATCTCCGCCAGCGGATGCCCGACATAGGTCACCGGCACGCCCGCCGCGCGGTAGATCGCCTCTTCGAACGGAAAGATCACCAGCATGTGCGACACCGCGCGCTTGATCTTCTTGATGCGCCCGCCGCGCCAGGCCCAGATCTGCGGGCTGACGAAGTGCACCGTCGGGATGCCTTCCGCGCGCAGCTGCTCTTCGAGACCCAGATTGAAGCCGGGGTAGTCGGCGCCGATGAAGGCGGCCGGCCGCTCGCGCAGCAGGCGGTCGCGCAGCGCGTTCTGGATGCCCTTGATCTCGCGGTAGCGCGGGATGATCTCGAACAGGCCGCGCACCGTGAGCGTGTCCATCGGCACGTCGCCGATCAAACCCTGCTCCATCATGCGCGGCCCGCCGATGCCGTGGAAGCGCGCATTCGGCAAGTGCGGCCGCAAGCCCGCCATCAGGCGCGCGGCAAGCATGTCGCCGGACACCTCGCCGGCGACCAGCGCCAGGGACGTCCCCGGCAGCGGGACCTCAGCGGACGATGCCACGGGACGCCGTAGCGAGGAATTCGCGCATCGCGCGGATGTCGGCGGCAGCCGCCGGCTGGGCAGTCTCCTGCTCCAGCAGCGCCGCCTTGGCCTCTTCCAGCGTCAAGCCGGAACGGTACAGCAGCTTGTAGGCCGCACGCACGCCGTCGATCTGCTCGCGCGTGAAGCCGCGGCGCTTCAGGCCTTCGATGTTCACGCCGCGCTGGCCGGCCGGGTTACCGGTGACCAGCACGAACGGTGGCACGTCCTGGGTGAGGCTGGTGTACATGCCGATGAAGGCATGCGCGCCGATCTTGCAGAACTGATGCACGCCCACGAAACCGGACAGAATCGCGTGGTCGCCCACGTGCACGTGGCCGGCCAGCTGGGCATTGTTCGAGAAGATCGTGTGGCTGCCCACCTGGCAGTCGTGCGCCAGGTGCACATAGGCCGAGATCCAGTTGTCGTAGCCCAGGCGGGTGATGCCCTCGTCCTGGGTGGTGCCCAGGTTCATGGTGACGAATTCGCGCACGGTATTGCCGTCGCCGATCTCCAGGCGGGTCGGTTCGCCCTGCCACTTCTTGTCCTGGGGCGCGGCGCCGATCGAGCAGAACTGGAAGAACTTGTTGTTCTGGCCGATGGTCGTATGGCCTTCGATGACCACGTGCGGCCCCACCACGGTGCCGGCGCCAATGCGCACGTCGGCGCCAATGATCGAATACGGGCCGACCTCGACCGAGCTGTCCAGCTCCGCCTTCGGGTCGACGATCGCGCTCGGGTGAATCCGACTCATCTCAGGCACCTGCAGCGTCGTTGGCGCGGATGGTGCACATCAGCTCACCCTCGACCGCCACCTTACCGTCGACCGTGGCCACCGCCTTGTACTTCCAGATGCCGCGCGAGACGCGCAGGATCTCGACGTCCATCTTGAGCTGGTCGCCCGGCTCGACCGGACGCTTGAAGCGCGCATTGTCGATGCCGACGAAGTACACCACCGAATTCTCGTCCGGCTTGACGTTCATGGTCATGAAGGACAGGATGGCGGCGGTCTGCGCCATCGCCTCGATCATCAGGACGCCCGGCATCACCGGCTTGTGCGGGAAGTGGCCGTTGAAGAATTCTTCGTTGACGGTGACGTTCTTGATCGCGGTGATGCGCTTGCCCACCTCGACGTCCAGCACGCGGTCCACCAGCAGCAGCGGATAGCGGTGCGGCAGGTATTCCTTGATGCCGTTGATGTCGAGGGTCGTTTTGACGGTGATCTGATCGGTGGTCATTGTTGTTCTGTGAGTGATTTGATGGTCTTTTCGAGCGTGCGGATCTTCTCGCGCATCGAACCCAGGTTGCGCACGATGGCGGCGCTGCGTTCCCATTCGGCGTTCTTGGCCAGCGGGTAGAAGCCGGTGTACTGGCCCGGTTCCAGCACCGAGCGCGACACCATGCTGCCCGAGGAAATGTGGACGTTGTCGGCGATTTCCAGGTGGCCCAGCACCATCGCGGCGCCGCCAAACGTGCAGCCCTTGCCGATCTTGGCGCTGCCGGCCACGCCGACGCAGCCGGCCATGGCAGTGTGCGCCCCGATGTGGCAGTTGTGGCCGATCTGGATCTGGTTGTCCAGCTTGACGCCGTCTTCGATGACGGTGTCGGCCAGCGCGCCGCGGTCGATGCAGGTGTTGGCGCCGATGTCGACGTCGTCGCCGATCAGCACGCGCCCGGTCTGCGGGATCTTGATGTACTTGCCGCCTTCGGTGGCGAAACCAAAGCCGTCGGTGCCGATCACGGCGCCCGAGTGGACGATGCCGCGCGCGCCGATCACGCAGTCGGCATGAAAGGTCACGTTGGCGAACAAGCGGGTTTGCGCGCCGATGCGCGCATCAACGCCGATGAAGCAGCCCGCGCCGATCACGGCATGGGCGCCGACCACGGCGCCGGCTTCGATGGTCACGTTCGGGCCGACATGGGCGGTCGGATCGACCAGTGCGCTGCTATCCACCACCGCGCTCGGATGCACGCCCGGCGGTGCCGGCACCTCGCTCAAGGAAGCGAAATACTGGGCGGTGCGGGCGAAATAAGCGTAGGGGTTGGTGGTGACGATGCGCGCGCCTTCGTAGGTCGCGGCCACGGTCGGATCGTCCAGCGGCGACAGGATCAGGGCGGCGGCGCCACTTTGCGCGGCCAGGGCGCGCAGCTTGCTGTTGCTGAGGAAGCTGATCTGCTTACTGCCTGCGCTGTCGAGCGGCGCGATGGCGGCGACGACCAATTCGGGGTCGCCCACCAGCTGGCCGCCGAAGCGCTCGACCAGCTCAGCTAAGCGCACGCCGTTAGGGATGTTGGGGGTGTCGGTCAATGTCGTGAAATCCAGGTGGCTGGGAGCCGCCGGCGCAGTCGGAAAAACTACTTGTCCAGCAGCTTCAGGATCTTGTCGGTGATGTCGATGCGCGGGCTGAACCAGGCGGCTTCGGCCAGCACGGCGTCGAGCTTGTCCTGCTCGGCGACCTGCTCGATGATCTTGTAGGCGCGCGTCGCGATCGCGGCGCGTTCCTCGTTCTTGCGCTGCATGAGGTCTTCCTGGAACTCGCGCTGCATGCGCTGCACGTCCTTGTCCATGTTCAGCAGCTCGCGCCCGCGGCGGGTGCGCTCGACGTCGCTCAGGCCGGCCGCTTCGCTGTCGAACTTCTCCGACATCTGCTTGAGCTTCGTGACAGTTTCTTCGACCACCTTCTGGCGCTTCGAGAACTCGGACTGGATGCGCGCATCCGCCGTCTTGGCCATCTTCGACTCGGTCATCAGGCGCTCGGTGGCGACGTAGCCGATCCGGCTCGGACCC
>Ga0265780_10012137_pt1 | contig 10126 bp, 7 predicted proteins | sample P1T30metagenome_FD_192432 | JGI IMG/M metagenome (GOLD analysis project Ga0265780, IMG submission 192432) | Plant litter microbial communities from East Loma Ridge, Irvine, California - P1 T30 | ecosystem: Environmental > Terrestrial > Plant litter > Unclassified | place: USA: California... | reverse complement strand
AGTTCCCGCTGCTATTGGCGCAAGGTGCCGAGGGTATTGCGGTGGGATTATCTACCAAGGTGCTTCCACACAACTTTAACGAACTTATAGATGCCTCTATAAAAATATTAAAGGGCAAACCCTTTACCCTTTACCCCGACTTTCCTACCGCGGGTATTGCCGATGTTAGCGCTTATAATGATGGTGCCCGTGGCGGCCGTGTGCGTGTACGCGCTAAAATAGCCCAGTTAGATAAAAGTACCCTGGTTATTACACAAATACCTTTCAGTACTAATACTACCACATTAATAGACAGTATACTTAAAGCAAACGAAAAGGGTAAGATAAAAGTCAAAAAAATAGAAGACAACACGGCAGCCGAGGTTGAAATACTTATTCACCTGCCACCGGGTGTTTCTCCCGATAAAACCATCGATGCGCTGTTTGCCTTTACAGCCTGCGAAACATCGGTAGCGCCGCTGGGCTGTGTTATTGAAGATCATAAGCCGCTATTTGTAGGTGTATCGCACATGCTTACCATATCTACCCACCGCACGGTCGACCTGCTTAAGCGTGAACTTGAAATTCAGTTAGATGAGTTAGAAGAAAGCTGGCATTTTCAGTCACTCGAGCGTATATTTATCGAAAACCGCGTATACCGAGCTATTGAGGAAGAAGAAACATGGGAAGGCGTTATTAAGGCAATAGACGAAGGCCTTAAGCCGTTTACCGGCCATTTAAAACGGGCTGTTACAGAGGAGGATATCATTCGCCTTACGGAGATAAGGATTAAGCGTATCTCGAAATTTGATATTGACAAAGCACAGGAAAAAATAGAAGCGCTTGAAGGCGAAATTGAGCAGGTTAAGCATCATCTTGAGCATATTATAGACTTTACGATATCGTACTTTCAAGGGTTAAAGGATCGCTACGGCAAAGGCCGCGAACGTAAAACCGAACTGCGCAGCTTTGATACTATCGAAGCTACAAAAGTGGTACTGCGTAATACTAAACTTTATGTAAATAAAGAAGAGGGCTTTGTGGGCACCGGCCTTAAAAAAGACGAGTACGTTGCCGACTGTAGTGATATCGACGATGTTATTGTGTTTTTACGTAACGGCAGCATGATGATCACTAAAGTAGATGTAAAAACGTTTGTAGGTAAAGACATTATACATGTGGCTGTGTTTGATAAGAACGATAAGCGCACCATATACAACATGATCTATCGCGACGGTAAGTCAGGGCCATCCTATGTTAAGCGATTTAACGTGTCTGGGGTAACCCGCGATAAAGTATACGACCTTTCTGCCGGTACGGCCAATTCTATGGTGCTGTATTTTTCGGACAATCCTAACGGTGAAGCCGAGGTAGTTACCGTATTATTGCGCCAGGTGGGTAGCGTTAAAAAGCTTAAGTTCGACCTTGATTTCTCTACCATAGCCATTAAAGGGCGTGCTTCCCGCGGTAATACGGTTAGCAAATATCCCATTAAGAAAATCGAGCTTAAGGAAAAAGGCATCTCCACACTAAAACCGCGAAGGGTTTGGTTTGATGATACGGTGCACCGCCTTAATGTTGATGGCAGGGGAGAGCTGCTGGGAGAATTCAGGCCTAACGACAGGCTGCTTATCATCAACCAAAACGGTAAGGTTAAAACCATTATACCCGAACTTACAACACATTTTGATGAGGGTATGATAGTGCTTGAAAAGTGGGTGCCTAAAAAGCCGATTTCGGCCATATATTTTGATGGTGAGAAGGAGCGTTATTTTATAAAACGCTTTTTGATTGAGAACGAAAATAAAGAGGAAGCCTTTATTACAGAGCACCCTAAATCGCAACTGGAAATAGTATCTACCGATTACAGGCCTTTAGCCGAAGTTGTTTTTGCTAAGATAAAGGGAATCCAGAAAGAAACTCTTACGGTAGACCTCGAAAACTTTATCGCTGTAAAAGGTATAAAAGCTATTGGTAATGTATTAACTGCCGACAAGCTAAAACAAATAAGTTTATTACAGCCTTTGCCTTATGATCCGCCTGTGGAAGAAATCCCCGAAGAGATGGAAGTTAGGGGCGAAACAGATATAACTGATGACTCTGATATAAATCTTGACGATGACGGACAGATAACCCTGAGTTTAGATTAAGATAAAAGCACCTACGGGTGCTTTACTTGTTTTTAAGCATAGCGTCAATAAGCATTTCAACATGGTTCAGGTCTCCTGTAAATCCGGTTTCTGAATACTGTACAACGCCTTCTCTATCTATAACATAAAGGGTTGGGTAAGCTTTTACTTTATAATCTTCGGCTACAGATCCTTCTATGGCAGCAACTGTGTAGCCAACTTTGTGGAGTTTTATGAAACCTTCAACTTTTTTAAGGTCTTGGGTATTTGTTTCAAAAGGGTTAATACCTATAACTACAACATCATCTTTATATTTTTGCTGTAGGGCAGTTAAATAAGGCGATGCAATGGCGCAGGGATGGCAGCTAACGTACCAAAAATCAAGCACTACTATTTTGCCTGTATAATCGCTTAATTGTGTTTTAACACCATTGCTGTATAATTGTGCGCCAAACTGCGGGGCGGGCGTTCCCGGTATAAGGCCCGCCCTATCTTCTTCCTGAGGTAATTCATAATCCCTTACCGGATATTTAGACGTGTATGCCAGAAGTTCCTTATCGAGCGACTCTTCGGTAACATCATTAAACATTATGTTAGATAAGTTCCATTCGTTATACTGGTGTTGGTCCAGCAATTGGGCAAAATAGGTTATCTTCTCAACTTCAAGAGTTTTTTGGTTGATGTATATAGTAGTATTTTCATTAGTAATTTCTTCTTCATCAGGAAAGTTTATAGAAACTTTTACCATATTCTTATTGCCAACTATTACTTCTTTAATAGTGCATTTATTGTCTTTATTATCAAGATATTCTAATAGCCGTTCAGGTTTAAAGAAAAATGTGTTTTTAAGCACTCCCTGTGTTGCACCGGTTATTGGGCCGGTTTCATCCTTAAAAGGCTCAAACTTTGTGATTTCTCTTTTATTAGGTTCAATATGGTAAAGATGCTCAAGGTCATAATATAAACTATAGCCGCTTATCTCTGCATCACCATCAAAATCCATCCATATCCATCCACCGCCAAAAATAGTGTCTTTTGCATCTCGTATAAGTTTACAGTGCCCATTTACAGTAGTTGTATCGCTATCATCACTATCAAAATACTTTATCTTATAGTGGGCGTCATAGCTTATAGAAGTAGCTTTTTTATACTTGTTTACCACATTTTCTATTAAAGCCCTGTCGGCGTTTTGTGCCTGTAATGTAAGCGTAAAAAGCGCTACGATTAAACCTAAATGTAATTTTGATATCATATGGTAGTGTACCTGAATATTTCCAAATATAATAATTTTGTAGTTGTAAGGTAAACAAAAAAGGATGGGTAAACCATCCTCTTTGTTTTGTAGTACCCTGATTAAAACCCAAAACGGAAGCCCAGATAGGCATCGGCCTGATTAGTATCTTTTATGGCTGCTGAGAGTATAGAACCCGATCCCATAAAAAAGCCACCAACCCTAAAACCTATACCGGCTGTAAAGTCTGACACTTCGTTAAACGAAAGCGGCGCATAAACTTCCCACCAACTGGCAGAATAGCGGGGTGTAACGGTAAATAGGTTTTGCATTGCAATTTGGTCATTACCAGCATCTTCTTTTAATTTTTGCTGTAAATAGGCTGTGGCATACCAGTTGGCATACAGTTTAACATCGGCGTAAGCAGCAAGATAAGCGGGCAGTTTAACTTTAAAATCCCTGTTTGTTTGCTGTAACGTAACAAAACCGCTTTGCAGTAATATATCTTCAATCTCTTCAATATTATCTACATCTTCAAACTGGTTAAGGTCGAGGTTTTCGCCGTTAGGCACATTCAGCTCATAATTGTTTGATACGTTATTGTCATCTTTAAACGTCATGCTGCCAAGGTTTTTAACCGATAGCCCGCCATTTAAAAGGTAGCCCCCTTCATTAAGCGGATCCTTCCATTGGTAGTTTACGCCAATATCGGTAGAGAAACCATTTAACCCACCGGCAAAAAACTTATTGAAATTGTCGCTATCTGTAAAACCATTGGCTAAAGATCCGGAGTACGCAAAATTAAGTTCTGCGCTGGCATCTGTCAAATCAACATCGCCTGCAAGATTACGTACTGTACCGTCAAAATTATTGGCACTCATATTAGCGAATGATCCGGGGAATAGCAGGTTAAAAGTTGCACCTGCCGAGAATTTATGAGTTTCATCTTCATACACTTCACGCGCTACAGAAAAGCCAATTTCACCCCAGGTTGTTCCGGCAGCGCGTTGGTTATAATTGGCGTTGATTTGCTCGGTACCTGCAATCAGGCCTATACCTGAGAAAGTTACCGCGCTGCCTAAATTAACATTAAGGTCAACAATATTAGCTTTTACATTAGCGGAAGATGTTACAGCAAACGCCCATTTATCCATTTTAAAGGCAAAGGAAGGGCCAATTATCTTTACGTCAGCACGAAGGTTAACGGGTTCACTACCGGAAAATAATTCGTCCTCAAAATCGGTGTTACCACCCACAAGGTCGCCAAAAGTAACTTTGTTGTTGGCTACCCCTGCGCTAATATTGAGCACATTAACCTCGTATTTGTTTTTAAGATTGGTAAGTTCGGCAGGATTTAAATTGGCATTTACAATGCCCGTTCTTTTAGAGGTGCTGATCCCCGAAAAGTGTTCCTGCGCAAATGCATACGTACCCAAAAGGATGCATGCAGCAATAAATGGTTTTTTCATAGTATAGGTTAATTGTTGCAAACTAAATTAACAATTTAACAACAATTAACCTATCAAAACATAAATTTTAAGAAATAGTTAGAGTAGCTTATTTACACTGATTTCCAGACAGCATCATCCGGTACCGGAGAGGTAATATTAACAACCTCCTTACTTACAGGGTGTGTAAATACAAGTTTACGTGCGTGCAGGCTAATGCCGCCATCCGGATTGCTGCGTTCGGCACCGTATTTAAGGTCGCCTTTAATTGGAGATCCTATGGCAGAAAGTTGCGCCCGTATTTGATGGTGTCGCCCGGTATGCAGGTCAATTTCTAATGCGGTGTAATTATCAAGCTGTTTAATTACCTTATAGTCAAGGTTTGCCACTTTGCTCTCAGGCACTTCTTTTATATGAGCTTTAGAGGTATTGGTTTTCTCATTACGCTTAAGGTAATGCGTTAACGTATCGGCATCTTTTTCCGGACGCTTTTTAACCAATGCCCAATAGGTTTTTTGAGTTTCACGGTTTTTAAAAAGTTCATTCATACGGGTTAGTGCCTTGCTGGTTCGGGCAAAGGCCACAATACCTGTGGTAGGCCTGTCCAGCCTGTGTACAACGCCTAAAAAAACTTCACCGGGTTTGTTGTACTTATCCTTTATATATTCTTTTACAACATCGCTAAGCGGCTTATCACCGGTCTTATCACCCTGCACAATATCACCCACGCGTTTATTAACTACAATAATGTGGTTGTCTTCGTAGAGAACCTGAAGGTTGTTTTTATCGGAAAGAATCTTCAATGTAACAATTTTATATTATATAGGAGATTGCCGCGGTCGTTCCTCCCTCGCAATGACAGGTTGGGAGAATAGTGCAGCACTCTGAAATCTAAAATCTCAATTCTGAAATTAGTATTGTTCGTTACTATTAGGGAAATCAGCAGATTTTACATCGGTAACATACTGGCCAATAGCAGTTGTCATGCCTTCAAAAAGGTTCATGTAGCGTCGCAGAAAACGCGGACTAAATTCATTGTTCATACCCAGCATATCGTGTATTACAAGCACCTGGCCGTCTACACCGCCACCCGCTCCAATGCCTATAATTGGGATCGATACGCTTTCGGCAACACGTTTGGCAAGGTCAGCAGGTATTTTTTCAAGAACGATTCCAAAACAGCCTATTTTTTCAAGCAGTTTGGCATCTTCCATTAGTTTTTCGGCTTCCTCATCTTCTTTAGCACGAACGGTATAACTTCCAAACTTATATATACTCTGCGGGGTAAGCCCTAAATGCCCCATAACAGGTATACCGGCATGCAGTATTCTTTTTATTGATTCTTTTATTTCGCTACCGCCTTCAAGCTTAAGGGCGTGTGCACCGCTTTCCTTCATTATACGTATCGCCGAGCGTAACGCCTCTTTAGGATCGGACTGATAGCTGCCAAAGGGTAAATCTACCACAACAAGCGAGCGATTTATAGCACGCACTACCGATGAGGCATGGTATATCATTTGGTCCAGCGTTATAGGTAAGGTAGTTTCATGGCCGGCCATTACATTAGAAGCAGAATCACCTACCAAAATTACATCTACACCGGCCGTATCTACAATTTTAGCCATTGTAAAGTCGTAAGCGGTTAGCATAGAGATTTTTTCGCCATGGGCTTTCATCTCTATAAGTGATTTTGTGGTTATCCTCTTGTAATCTTTTTTTGCAACAGACATAATTTATGAAATTTTGAGGGGTAAATGTAGTAAATTGCAATAAGATATGGCTACCGGTTGCGATTTTATTAAGATTTGATGCAACAAATAGATGAATCTGTTTAATATCTGTAATAAACAATACTATGAAAAAAGCAGCTCTTTTGCTATTAATGTTAGGCCTACAAGGTATTTATGCCCAAGAAAGCGAAGTAAAGAAATCAATACAGACGTTCTTTGAAGCCCTGCAAACACGCGACACCACAAAAATGCAGTCGGTTTGTTACAAGCATTTAATTTTAGAATCTATTGAGGAGCATAGAGGGCAGGGGAGGCTTGATTTTGAGGCAGCTTCTGAATTTTACAGGCAGGTAGCGCGTATTCCTGAAGATAAAGCTATTGAGGAACGCCTGCTTAATTATAAAATACAAATTGACGGTACGCTTGCCCACGTTTGGACTCCCTACGAATTTTATGTAGACGGAAAGTTAAGCCACAGTGGCGTAAACTCCTTCCAATTGTTTCACGACGAAGGCATCTGGAAAATTGTTTATATAATAGATACGAGGAGAAAGAAGTAGATTTTTGGTTTTCAGTCGCGGTCACAGTTTCCAGTCAGGCTGATATAAGCAATTTGTCATGCTGATGCAGAAAGTATCTATCTTTTGACATCCTTCGACTCCGCTGCACTGCGCTCAGGATGACAAACAACTACCGAAAACTAAAAAAAAATTAGCAATCAGCATTATTAACCGCCACTGCTAAACCACCTTCAGATGTTTCTTTATATTTGTTGTTCATGTCTTTAGCAGTTTGCCACATGGTGTTAACCACTTTATCTAAAGGCACTTTTGCATTGCGCGGATCGGTTTCAAGGGCAAGTTCGGCAGCATTAATAGCCTTTATGGCGCCCATAGTATTGCGCTCAATACAAGGTATCTGTACAAGGCCTCCAATAGGATCGCACGTCATGCCAAGGTGGTGTTCCATAGCAATTTCAGCAGCCATAAGACATTGTTCGGGCGTGCCGCCCATAACTTCGCACAGCGCAGCCGCAGCCATAGCAGATGACACACCTATTTCGGCCTGGCAACCACCCATAGCGGCCGAAATGGTAGCTCCTTTTTTAAAGATACTTCCCACCTCGCCGGCAACCATTAAAAACTGCTTTATATGGCGCTCATCGGCATCGTGGTTCTCAATTACCAAATAGTACATTAAAACTGCTGGGATAACTCCTGCACTACCATTAGTAGGGGCAGTAACCACACGGCCCAGGGCTGCATTAACCTCGTTCACCGCAAGGGCAAAGCAGCTAACCCATTTTAATATCTGCCTGAATTTAACTTCGGTATTGCGTATAACCTCCAGCCATTCCTGCGGGTTGTTATACGGCATTTCGCCTATAAGATTTTTATGCATATCAAAGGCACGGCGGCGCACGTTTAGCCCGCCCGGCAGGATACCTTCGGTATGTGCACCGGTAAACATACATTCCAGCATGGTTTTCCAAACGCGCATCAGTTCATGGTCTATTTCGGCCTCGGTACGGATTGATTTTTCGTTCTCATATACCACTTCCGATATGCTTTTGCCAAGCGTATGGCAATATTTTAAAAGTTCGTCTGCCTTATCAATAGGGTAAGGAAATTGTTGCTTAATTTCTTCTTTATGTTTCGCCACAATTCGCTCTTCCTTAACAACAAAGCCACCTCCAATTGAATAAAATGTAGAAGTATATTCACCCTCATTGGTATAGGCTGTAAACGTAAAACCATTAGCATGAAAAGGCAGGAAATTCTTATTGAAAATAATATCGGTAAAGATCGTAAAGTCAATTATCCTTTCATTACCCAAGGTAAGTTTATTGTGCAGGTTGATGTTGTCTATAATACCCGAAATACTATCAATAGGCACATACTCGGGGTCGGCGCCACTAAGGCCCAGCATCACGGCAAGATCGGTAGCGTGGCCTTTACCGGTAAGCGATAGCGACCCGTAAAGATCTACGCGAACACGGTTTACCGCTTCAAAAATGCCTTCTTCACCAAGTTCTTTTAAAAAGCGTTCGGCACCTCGCCAAGGGCCAAGGGTATGGGAGCTGGATGGGCCAACGCCTATCTTAAGCATATCAAAAACAGAGATACATTCGGTCATAGCAACTGGGCAATTTATTGCAAAGATAATTTATTTGCTGCCTGCAAAAGTAAATAAATTACCATTACTATAACGATATCGAAATAAATTTATTGATTTGGTAATTTTAGCGAGTTTAGGGTTAGAAGTTACGCGTTTAAGAACTTTAATCGGTAAGTTGTATTGTTGCAGAGATGATTCTGAACTTATGTTCGGAATCTGCTACAATTGTTATCACAGATCCTTTTGGCAATGACTTAATTTTGTTAATTACATTATCATCCATTTTATTGCCGCGAACAATAATAGCATTTATTCCAGGTAAATAAATTTCGAAACTAACTGTTTTTCTTACACCGTTATCTATATAAAAGTCATCTATCTTGATACCAACTGTAGATTCAATTAGCTCTTTTTTAGTTAGTTCAAGATTGCATCCACTATTATTTTTACCGTTAATAGTTGTTTTACCGTCTTTAATCTGATTGATGAAATATTCTTTTTCCTGATGTATCTTTTCTCCATCCAACATCACTGCATCAATTGTTATGATGCCTTTATTCCCAACCGCAGATGTTACATTCCAATTATAATTTCCGAGGCTATCTATTCTCTTAAGATTACCATTTATAGAAGTAGCGGTAAATGATTTTGCTCCCGGTACTGCTATCTTAATAGGATTGTCAATGCCTCGATACACTACGCTTGCTTTTTCTACAGAAATTACCGAGATATTCTTATCTACCTGAGCAAATGTAATCAAGGGCATCAATAAAAAAATAAACCTTAAAACTTTCATAGGCTGTATTCGATATGTTCTATTAAATCAAACACAATAATAAGTATAATATTGTTAAAAGTCTATAACCCCCATAAATTGGATCATTGCCATAATCAAATACCTTAGCGGTTATCCTAATTCACATAGAATCCAAAAAACACTATATATATTATCTTTGCAAAAATATATAGGAAATAAAATTAAACCTTAATATATTTACATAGTCTTTAAAAACAAACCAAAACTAACGCAAATGAGTTACTATCAGGTAAAAAATCTGGAACAATATTTCAAGCATTATAACAAATCCATTCGCGAACCCAGAAAATTTTGGGATAAAATTGCCGATGAGAACTTTACCTGGTACCAAAAGTGGGACAAGGTTGTTGAGTTTGATATGCAGGAAGCCGAAGTTAAGTGGTTTGTTAATGCTAAAGTAAATATTACTAAAAACTGTATAGACCGTCATTTAGCTAAGCGTGGCGAAAAGGCCGCCATTATATTTGAACCTAACGACCCTAAAGAAGAGGCACAGCACATTACCTATAACCAGCTTTATGATGAAGTTGCTAAAATGGCTAACGTATTGCGTGACCAGGGCGTTAAAAAAGGCGACAGGGTTTGTATTTACCTGCCCATGATACCTGAACTTGCTTATGCTGTATTGGCATGCGCAAGGATAGGAGCCATACACTCGGTAGTATTTGCAGGTT
>Ga0265780_10012136_pt1 | contig 10126 bp, 4 predicted proteins | sample P1T30metagenome_FD_192432 | JGI IMG/M metagenome (GOLD analysis project Ga0265780, IMG submission 192432) | Plant litter microbial communities from East Loma Ridge, Irvine, California - P1 T30 | ecosystem: Environmental > Terrestrial > Plant litter > Unclassified | place: USA: California... | reverse complement strand
CCCTTCTTAAGGAAGAGCAACGACTCACTGAGATTATTGATTCGCTACGCCAGCAGCAACAGCAATTGACTAATTAACCGCAAACGGGTGCGACTGAACTCAAGTAGTTCGGCCGCACCCGTTTGCGTTGTGGACGTTCTTATTTTCGTATGTCTTACCGATTAGCTATAGTTTCCTTCTGACCTTTTACCCGTTCTAATACCCACTCGCCAACTTTTTTTCCCTGCATCTGTCCGTTATCAAGCGCTGAACGATAATGAATTCCTCCGTATAAACGGCTAACAGATGCTTCGTTAGCGGCATCAATGAACGATTTGAACGAGCGGACGCCATGCCCATACTTCAGCTCTGTCGAATCAGTAAAAGCAATATTATCGCCAATCAGATTCGTTAACACCGTGGCGGCCGCGGTCGAAATAACACTATGGCCACTGGGGTATTCCGGGAAAGGGGGCGTCTGTAGAAATGGTGTCCATTTCGGATCGATCAGTTTGTTGATCACCGTCTCCGGGCGTATCATGTTGCTCCTATACTTCTCATCCCAGCACGAAATGAACCCATCGGACAGGGCAAATGAGGTCAACGCGTAAGCCTCAATCGTCTGGATCATACTCAATTTCTTCTGACGGGCAACCGTTTCAGCAATGGCCAGCCAGTGACCGCCCGGCGTCATCTTTTTCGAGGCAAACATGACGTGTCCCGCTACGTTCATTACGAATGAATTGTCGTCCCAGAAATAGGCAATATCCTGCTCCTGCTTATCGGCCCGCTTGCCAGCTGTGTAAACCTCCATCACCTCTTTTTCGTAGGGATTTCCCTTGGCCATATTATAGGCATACGGGCGGGGTGGCATGAACTGCGTACAGGTATCCATTACCCAGCAGCGTAATTTGTTCCATTGCGGCTCGGCAGCATCCATGTAGGCTGGTGGCGTTGGCACCCAGGTCCCTTCGGCGTTGGTTACGGTATGTTTGAAACCACGAGTCTGTTTGTAATTATCCTTCGATGCGTAGTCAAGAATGTGCTTGGCAACCATCTCCCCGTAAGCCATTGACCGTTCGTACACCTCGTCAGGAACGCCGTCTTTTTTGTACTGCTCGTAGAAAGCGGGTTCGAACTTGTCGTAATAATCAACCGAGAACGTCAGCGCGCGGGCTACGGTCATAAATGCGTGCGTACTGGCCAGTGGAAAGCAGTACTCCTGACCCGGTACCGGCTTTGGCCCCGTCTGAAACAGCTTCAGCTTACCCCCCAGCGACTGAAATTTCGGATCGAACGGCACCAGGGCTTCGTAGCCCGCCAGGTTGGCATAGGAGTAGATACGGCTGGCAACGGGTGGCGAAAAAATATCGTGGATAATTACTTCCGTCAGTTTATCCAGCGCAGCGTTGTAATACTCAGGATTCGCGGCTTTAGGGTTGTACTCGGCCGGTGTTGCCGATTTCTGACATCCGGTCAGCAGCATCAACCCAACGACGATTAGACAGCCTGATCGAAACAGAACATTCATAGGTAAAGACAAGTAAAGGCCCACAACGGTGACTGTGGGTATGAGATTACAAAATTAAGCGAAATGGCTGGACAAAAAGAAGATTCCCCATTAACCTTGCCCAGCCACTATCTCCCCGGCTACGTTGCTCAACGGCTTGAATACCTGAATGCCATGGCCATTACGAGCAACCATGTACATCAGCCCGCGAACGGTGTCTACCTATCCAAGCCAGTATTTTATTTTAAGTTACTTAAGAATAAACGGGTTGTCGAGCTGCTATTTCTTAGGCATGAACACCTGCGCCTGGCTGTTATTTTTAGCCAGAACCAGTTGCCCCTGTTTTAGCTGCGCCATTCGACGTACCTGCCCTTTTACGAAGAAACCGGCCTTTTTGGGGTCTGTAGCCCTGAAATTGAGTTTACCATCCCCTACTAGTAACAGACCATAATTGGCGTCGTATCGACCTACTTCAGTCAACACGTCGAAGAAATTACCAGCCAGTAGAATATCTATTTTTCCGTCCTTGTTGTAGTCCCCCGTCAGAATAGCATGGATTGGTGAGGTTTGCGCCTGAATTGGCAGTGCTTTAATCACAAGCGTACCATCGCCGTTATTGATAAGTACCGACGTTTCAGCAGTCTGGGCTGTTTTCACGTCCATTCCCTGCCGTTGCTGTGCCGAAAAAATATCTTCGAACGTAGCTTTCGCGTAATCGGTGTATTTGATGTATTTCGTCTTTATGGACGGGATACGTTTTTGAAGATCGGCCTTCTGCACGACTACACACTCCCGTTTTTCGCCTGTAGCGCCGGGCCGAAAGCAGGTCATAATCTGCTCATACGTACCGTTCCGGTCGAAGTCATTACCATACAGATGAGCAGGCTGATCCTGAGTAGCAACCAGATGGCTATTGAGGCCCAGATTCCCGACAACAAAATCAATATCGCCGTCCTGATCCAGATCGGCCGCCCGAACACTATTCCACCACCCACTCGATTTCGACAAGGCTTCATTCTGCAGTCGCTCGAATCCTTTTCCCCGTTTGTTTTTCAGTACGGTGATTGGCATCCAGTCGCCAACCAGAATCAGGTCAGGATAGGAGTCTTTGTCAATATCCGCCCAAACGGCATCTTTTACCATGCCTATTTCTTTCGAGAAAGGCATCAGTTCGGCCGTTGCTTTTCTAAAGTTCCCTTTGCCATCGTTAACCAGTAGAACCTGATCCGGGCTCTTGCCATACTCACTGGCTACCATACGCCCGCCAACGAAGAGGTCCTGATCGCCATCCCGATCAAAGTCTGCCGCGACCACGCAGGAATTATTTTCCAGAATTCGGGGCAAGGTCTTATCCCAGGTAAAATTCCCTTTCCCGTCGTTGCGATATAGCCGGTCAGCCAACGCTGTGTTGTCAGTAAACTCGTTACCGCCCGTAGCAATGTATAGATCAAGATCGTTGTCGCCATCTGCGTCGAAGAACGTAGCCGCTACGTCTTCTGTATAAAGCGCATCCAGCAGGAAGGGCTGTTTCCAGATAGAGAACGTTCCATCTGTTTTCTGACGGTAAAGCGACCGGGGCATGTCGACAGCTCCACCCAGAAATACGTCATCCAGCCCATCGCCGTTCACGTCGCCAACTGCCAGCGCAGGTCCCTCCCGCGATAGCATCTGCTTTAAAAGCCCATCCCGGTTATAATCCACAAAATCATTTTCCTTGTGTACGTAGTCCAGCTTAGCAGGGGCAGTTACGTCCTTAAAAAACTCCGGCTCGACGGTACTCTGATCGACAAATGACGCTCGCTGATCTGCATTTTTATGGGAGAGTAGCAACGTAGCATCAGCCTTTGGCTGCCTGATCGTCTGCTTTTTGTCGTCGGGCCAGATAACCACAACGGAATCAATCGCAGTATTACTGTCTAGACCAAAAACCAGCGTCAGATCGACAGACGACTGGAATCCACGGTTAGGCATCTGCTGGAGATACTGCGTCACTTTCCCTTGATGTACGTAAACTTTAGCCCCGATGGCATTTTTATTCTGCGCGTACCCGTCTAATGTTACCCGCAGAAAGTGCTTATGATTAACCTCAACCGATGTGTTTTTATAGATCGACGCCGGGGCATCGTTGTTGTTGACAACCAGGTCCAGATCACCATCATTGTCTAAATCACCGTATGCAGACCCGTTGGAGAACGACGGTGTTGCCAGTCCCCACTCTGCAGCTTTATTTTCGAACTGCATGCCGTTCCCCTGGTTCCGAAAAGCGTAATTGGGTAAGGGACGAGATCCCATTTTATTGACGTATTCTTTGTAGTCAAATTTCTTGGTTCCCTCGATCATGGCCTGCAAATCAGGATTGTCAGCTAGAAATGACACGTAGTCCTGATCCGTTAAGTCTTTTACAATACCGTTGGCAACGAAAACATCTTTCTGACCATCCATGTCCATATCAAATAGTAGCGCGCCCCAGCTCCAGTCGGTAGCGCTGGTGCCAGCCATCCGACCGATCTCGGAGAACGTCCCGTTACCATTGTTCAGGTGAAACATATTTCGGGAGTCCTGGTAGTAGAAATCACGATTTTCCTTTAGCTGTCCCAGTTCGTAGCTATCAAAGGCGGTCGTTGTCTTTAGTCGGTAATCATCGCCTGGCAGCATATCCGTCACGAAAATATCGAGGTTGCCATCGTTGTTGACATCGGCAATATCGGCTCCCATCGACGCCAGGCTGGTGTGGCCCATATACTGCTCAATCTCCTCTTTGAACGTCCCGTTCTTTTGATTGATATACAGATAATCCCGCTCGTAAAAGTCATTCGAGATGTAGATATCGGGCCAGTTATCGTTGTTCACATCACCGATTGTGATTCCTAATCCGAACCCAATCAGACTACCATAGATACCAGCTTCAGCAGATACGTCGGTGAAAGGCTTAGCGCTTCCGTCTGCATTTACCCCGTTGTTTTTGAATAGCTTGTCCCCCCCCAGCTTGTCACGAGTTTCTCGCAGGTTTGCGTAGCCCAGTCGATCCATTGGGGTAAAGCTATTATTCAACAGGTACATGTCCAGATCGCCATCCCGATCATAATCAAAGAAAGCCGCATGGGTAGAAAACCCACCGTCGGCCAGTCCATAGGCAGTAGCCTGCTCAACAAACGTTGGCATTCCATTTTTGCTGCCCTGGTTAATGTATAGTTGATTTCCCCGCGCATCCCGGCTACCGGAGTTGCAAACATATATATCCAGTCGTCCATCGCCGTTCACGTCGGCGAACGTAACACCAGTCGACCAGAACTTCTTACCAGTAATTCCAGCCAGGTTAGTTACGTCTTCAAATTTCAGGTCGCCTTTTCCAGGTGTCGTTCGGTTTAGGTAAAGCTTATTTTCTTCGAAGTTAGACGTAAAGAATACGTCGGGTAGACCATCATTGTTGATATCGCCAATGGCAACTCCACCACCGTTATAGAAATTACGGTAGTTGAAAATGTTGAAATCCTTTTTGTCAAGAATCTGGTTCGCAAAGTTGACTCCCGTCTGCGAAGCCGGTAATTCGAGAAACAACGGTTCTGGATCGGATTTACAGCCTACCAGTCCCATTATGCTTAAAGTCAGCAGGAAAAGTACGTTACGCATGTTTACGGTAGCCGCGTTGATAGGTTAGCGGTTTGTGCTGAAAGTGAGTAGTTTATTATTGTTTTGGCCTACTAAAATGTAAGATCCAACACGTTTTATGTCTCGTACATCTCCTTTAACCGACAGGCCTGACTGCGCTGATGGTACGTAATCGAATTGCCAGTTCCCCCGGTTGAGTAGCATGACGCCCTGATTAGCATCTACCTTCCCGATTCGCAACCGGAACATCGAGTTATTGCCCATCAATAGAAGGTCCGGACGGCTGTCCCGGTTAAAATCCTGCGGCAAAATTGCGTACACAGGTGCGTACTGGGCAGGTTGCGGAAGTTCGTGCAGAATCAGTTCACTAGTACCCGTCTCGCCCACTCTATTCTCAAGAACCAGCGTTCGCAGTTCGTTGATTGTTCGATGGTTTGCTCTTTCGAGGGTGCCGGCATCAGCAAACTGATCAATCGTTGCGTTCGCGTACAGCTGATAGTTGGTAAACGTTTTCCGCAGTGTTGGCATCTGCTCCCCAATATCATCGCGGGTGTGTGCTGGATATGATTTACCCTGAATGTAGTAATTCATGAAGCAGTCAATTGTCCCGTTCTGATCAAAGTCGTCATAAACCAACGTAGCAGGTTCGGCCTCACTGGCACGTATCTGTGTATTCTGACCGAGGTTACCAACGATCAAATCATCATCGCCATCACCATCTAAATCCGCCTGGCTAATCCGGTTCCACCAGCCAGACAGCTTATTATATACCTGTTGTTTTTCAGCGGGAAAGCGCCCCCGGTCATTCACTAAAACCGTAACTGGCATCCATTCGCCAACGACAACCAGATCTGGCCAGTTGTCTTTGTTTATATCCAGTACGGCAGCGTCTGATACGATACCCAATTTCCCTAAACTTACCCGTCGAAACCGGGCTTTTCCATCGTTGATGAGCAGAAAGCTCTGGTCGGCGTATGGATATTTGCCGGGTCTTACGTGTCCGCCAACGAATAAATCGATGTCACCGTCCCGGTCAACGTCAATGGCTTTCACGCAGGAACCATTCGACCCTTCAGCAGGTAAAGTAGCCGCCATAAACTTTCCGGCACCATCGTTCAGCCATAACTGATCCTGTAAATCAACCGTATCGCGTACGCCGTACCCCCCATTTACGACGTAGAGATCAGGTTTTTTATCACCATTAAAGTCAGCTAGTACCGCATCCATATTTTTCAGCGGTTTTGCACCGGTAATTTGCTCTTGATGGAATATCCCTTGTTTCTGAACCAGCAACGTACCGGGTTGCTCCGGTGTACCACTCGCATAAGCATCCTGCTCGCCATCGCCGTTGATATCGCCTACAGCCAGACGAGGACCAGTATACGAATAGTGCATTGGTAACATAAGCTGACGCTCGAAATCGTTAACTGGCTTCATCATAGGCTGCCAGTCAGGTCCGGCAACTTCGCTTAACAATGGCTGCTGCTTTTGTGGTCTGGCGGCCGGCCTGGTTGCCTGGTTGATCGATAAAGTTAGGGGTTTGTCGAGCGCAACGTTTTTTACTGTCTGAGTCAGGCCATTCGGCCAGCGTACCAACACATCGATCGGCTCATCTGCCTTTTCAATACCAAACAGCATCCGGTCGTGGCTACAGGCCAGGTAACCGCGAGTCGGATAAAATTCCTGTTTCTGTTGACTATTTGCTTGCTTTATCTGCACGGTTGTGCCAATACCAAAAGGGTTTACGGAGGAGCCTTCCAGCTTTATCGCCAGGAAATGACCACGCTCTTGCTCCCGACTCATGTTTTTGTAGATACGAGCTACCTCATTCAGGTTATTGGTTATAATATCTAAATCCCCGTCGCCATCCAGGTCGGCATACGCGCTACCATTAGCGCGTATATTTTCATCAAATCCCCACTCGATCTGCCGATTCGCGAACGTCACGGCGGATTTTCCTGTACTGGTATTCTGAAAAATGTAGTTTTTTGTGGGCGTTGATGGCATTTGTTTCAACTGGTCGAGCATGGTTTGGCCCGTACGATGTTCCTCCTGCTCACTGGCGTACTTGACAAAGTCGGCATTGGTCAGGTCCCGCCCCAGCCCATTGCTGATAAATATGTCTTTACGTCCGTCCAGATCAAAATCTGCCAGAAGTGCACCCCAGCTCCAGTCGGTGTTGGACACCCCAGCCAGTTGGCCAATCTCCGAGAACTGACCATTCTGTTGCTGCAGTTGAAGCATATTACGCATGTTCTGATGCCAGAATCCATTCTGCAATTGTGCCTGATATACCGACCAGCTGTCGGGCCAGATGAGCAATTTCTGCCGGGCATTATCCTCGGGCAGCATATCGAGCGTCAGAATATCGGGTAACGTATCGTTATTTATATCTGCAATGTCGACGCCCATCGATGAATAGGATGTATGTGCTATTCGTTCCCGCAACTCGTCCCGGAAGGCTGGCCCAGTTACCTGGCGACCGCGTTGATTGATATACAAATAATCATCCTCGACAAAATCGTTCGTTACGTAGACATCCGGATAGCCATCTCCATTTATATCCGAAACGGCAACGCCTAATCCAAAGCCTAATGGATTTCCTTTGATACCTTCCTGCTCAGATACATCAACAAAATGTCCACCGGTGGCCAAATCGTTTCTGAGTAACTTATCACCAGCATTATAATCACGCTCTGACCGCATGGCAACGGCTTCTTTCCGCTGATAATCAGAAAGACCGTGATTGATCAGAAAACAATCCAGATCACCATCCAGGTCATAATCAAAAAAGCTAGCCTGTACGGAGTAACCTGAGTCTGCCAGACCGTATTCAGACGCCCGGTCAGTAAACGTAAGATTATGGTTATTGATGAAGAGTTGATTCTTGCGGAGCGAATCCGAACGTAGACCTGAGTAACACACGTAAATGTCCAGCCAGCCGTCGGCATTCACATCTGTCATTGTCACACCAGTTTTCCAACCGCCCGGACGGCCGCTCACGCCCGCTTTATCGGTCTGATCATCAAACGTCAGGTTGCCTTTATTGACGTAAAGTTTATTACCAACCTGATTACCCGTAAAATACAGGTCAGGAAGGCCATCGTTATTCAGATCTCCGGTGGCGACTCCGCCACCGTTATAGAAATATTCAAATGCCAGAATATTTTCCGTCTCTGTTTCAGTCAGCCGATTCGCGAACGAAATACCTGTATTGGCTGGATCCGTTTTTTCAAACAGTGTTTTCTCTTTTGTACAGGCTACTAACGCAACCACTACCAGCCCGTAGACAATATTTTTCATCAAATTGTAAACGAAAAGTACAGCCTCTCTATTCCAACAGGCTGAAACAAAACAGCAGCCCGAAACCGGGCTGCTGTTTTGTTTCAGCAACAGACTACTTGACTAGTAGCCAGGGTTCTGTTTCAGGTTTGGATTACTATCAACAGCCTGTTGTGGCAGCACAAACAATACAGCCGTTGCAGGAGAAGCAGTTGGGCGTTGATCGACGGGATCCAGGAATTTACTAAACCGGATCTGATCGCTCCGGCGCCATCCTTCCCAATACAGTTCACGGCCGCGCTCAGCCAGCATCACATTCAGGTCAACTGTGCCAAGGCTAGATGCTTTCCGGGTTGTACGTAGATTATTTACAATACCGGCAGCCGTTTGGCCTTGTGTATCACTACCGCCCCGTAATAGCGCTTCGGCTTTCATCAGTAATACGTCCGCATAGCGCAGGAACACGTAGTCATTCGAAGGCGCATCAACTGCGCCCGGTTGTGGCAAATACTTAACCACACGGATACCCTGATCTTCAGTGGCATACGACAAATTCACCTGTGGCGTAAATACCAGTGGATTACCCAGCCGGTCTTTTGCAGCAACTACTGTAGATGGTGCAGTAGAAGAAGCAGGAGTGGATACATACTGCTGTCCAACCAGGAAGCCAGCATTCAGGCCAGTGGTTGGGGTAAGATCGCTAACCGGACCTCCACGCCGTTCATCAGTTGCTTCAAAGCTATTGTAAAAATCAGCGAGCGTTGTGAAACCGTTCCAGGCACTTACGTACTGATTGTAGTGAAGTGTCATGTAATACCGGTTTCTAACGTTTCCAGGCTGGCTGGTGGTCGTGTTGTTAATCGTGAAGATTAACTCTTTCGACCGGCTGTCATTTTGCCAGTGGAAATTGTCGAAGTAGCTTCCCGATGCCGTAAGGGCAAATTTACCGGAACTAATGACCTGGTTAGCAAAGTACGTAACAGAATCCATGTCTGTCTTCGCAAAGCTATACGGACCGGCAGGAGCGGTTGTATTCGTATAAACCGCCCGGTTCAAGTAAACTTTCGCCAGCATGGCGGCAGCGGCTTCTTTCGTTGCCTGGTTTGGCGCCGTTGTCGTCAGGGTGTTAAATGCATAACGTAAATCCCGAATAACGAAGTTAGTGCCGTCAATCCGGTTGTAAACCACTGGATTGGATTCGGGCGAGTCTGTTACGTTCCGGAACGGCACTTGTCCCCAGAGATCAACAATGTGGTACATGTAGAACGCCCGCAGGAAACGCGCCTGAGCGGCTAGCTGCACATTGGAGCCAGCAACCGAAAGAGCCTGCGTCGAGCGGAAAACACCACTGTTGAGATCATTCCACGCCCCCAGAATCTGGTCATTCTGCGAGTCCCAGGTATGCTGGTGTAACCGGCGCCACCGACCAAAGTCATCCCAGTCAGTCCCCCGGGTTGGGCCCATCATTTCATCGGATGGATGTTCTTCCATCGCGTAGGTGTTGCCCTGGTTTGTTGCGATGTTGTTCAGCAACTGATAGGCACCCTGCAGCGTACTGGCTGGATCCAGCGCTACGCTGTTGGCAGTACCTTCCACAGAAGATAGCTGTCCAAATACGGCGTCGTCCAGGTTAGTACAACTGGCCACGCCCAATAAAGCAGTTACACCAAAAAATACACTTAGCTGGTGCCCCGAAAATTTGATCATTTTAGTAGTTCTGTTAATCAGTCTCTCGGCTTGGCCGAG
>Ga0265780_10012135_pt1 | contig 10127 bp, 8 predicted proteins | sample P1T30metagenome_FD_192432 | JGI IMG/M metagenome (GOLD analysis project Ga0265780, IMG submission 192432) | Plant litter microbial communities from East Loma Ridge, Irvine, California - P1 T30 | ecosystem: Environmental > Terrestrial > Plant litter > Unclassified | place: USA: California... | reverse complement strand
CGGAATATGCCGACAAGACGTAGTTGCTCGATCTGAACGACAAGATTTGCAAATGGCCGCTGGGGCATCCGGGCGAGCCGGATTTCCATTTCTGCGGCGAGAAGGTGAACCCGGGCTTCCCGTATTGCGTGACGCATTGCGGGCACGCCTATCAGGCGCAGTTGCCGCGCCGCGATCGCCGCGCGCCGCCGCTGCCGTTCGGCGGGCCGCGGATGCGCTGACCGCGCGCGGCTCCGGCGAAGCTGGAGCCCGCACAAGCGGTCAGCCCGGCCGGCGCGGCGGAAAGCCGCGTCCGACGCGGGCTTTGCCCGCGGCGGGGCCTTCCCGGGCTAAGTGTGTATCTTCGTCATTGCGAGCGTAGCGAAGCAATCCAGGGCCGGACCAAGACGCCCTGGATTGCTTCGCTACGCTCGCAATGACGGTCGTGGGGCAGCGGCGTTCTGTCCTCACGCCCGCCGCGGCAAAACCGCGTCGTCAGACGTAGCTTGCGCTACGCTGGCCGGGCTTGGGCGGCCTGCGCCAGTATGGCGCAGGCCACCCTTCGCCTTAAAACCTGAACGCTGCGGTCGCGCGCAGGCTGTGCCAGTTGAACTTGTCGTCCGAGCGCCGGAAGTCCGTCCCACTCACCGTTCCGCCGTTGTTGGCGTTGGTGAACGGCGTGGCGGCTGGCCCCGCGGCGCGGACGCGGAAGTCGTTGTCCTGATACTGATGGTAGACATATTCCATGCCGACCGAAAAATGGTCGCCGATGCGCTGCTCGATGCCGCCACCGCCCTGGAAGCCGAACTGGTTGCGCTTGCCGCGCTGTTCGAAGCTGTTGGTGCTCTGGCTCGACGAGAAATCGCGGTCGATCCGCGCGTATGACGGGCCAAAGGTGCCGTAGAACAGCGTCGAATCGTTCGGCGTGAACCCGGCGCGCGCGCGCACCGCGGCCTCCCAGCCGATCTCGCGCGTCATGACGTAATTGGCCGGCGTCGTGGAGAAGCCGGTGACGCTGTCGCTGATGTGCGACTTCCCAAACTCGCCGACGACGCCGTAGACGATCGGACCGGACTGGTGATCGAAACCGACGCGGGCATTGTACGCCCAGCCGTCCTTGTCCTTGCGGCAGCCGTTGCCGCCGTTCACGGGGCCGGTCGCCGCCGTGGCGCGGCCGCCGCAAAAGCCGGGGCCGAAGGCGTTGCCGCCGGTGCCGGTCAGCACCGTGTCGCCGAACCGCCCGTCGAGGTTGCGGTCGAACAGGATCGTCGCGCCGCGATCGTTGGGCTGCACGTCATAACCGCCCGATGCGCCGACGTAGATGCCCGAAAAGCCGCTCGTCACCGCCGGATCGCCGCCGGAGCCGTCCTGCGCCATTGCGGGTACCGAAATCAGCGCGGCAACCGCCGCCAACAAATACGCCTTCATTCACGAACTCCCTGAAAAGACGTCCGGGCAACGGGAAGGTGCCGCGATAGGTTGCGTGACGAACGGTTGCTGCCCCGGACGCGGTGGCGCGCGGGGCGGTGCGGGCGTATATGTCGCGCATGTCCGATCTCTTCGCGTCCGCCACCGCCGCCCCCGCCAGTTACGATGCGTCGTCGATCGAGGTGCTGGAGGGGCTGGAGCCGGTTCGTCGCCGCCCCGGCATGTATGTCGGCGGCACCGACGAACGCGCGTTGCACCATCTCGCCGCCGAGGTGCTCGACAATGCGATGGATGAGGCGGTCGCGGGGCATGCGACGCGGATCGAGATCACGCTGGAGCCGGGCAATCGCCTGACGATCCATGACAACGGCCGCGGCATTCCGGTCGATCCGCACCCCAAGTTTCCCGACAAGTCGGCGCTGGAGGTGATCCTGTCGACGCTCCACTCGGGCGGCAAGTTCGCGGGGAAGGCCTATGCGACCTCGGGCGGGTTGCACGGCGTCGGCGTGTCGGTGGTCAACGCGCTGTCGAGCGAGACGGTGGTCGAGGTCGCGCGCGACCGGCAGCTCTATCGCCAGCGCTTCTCGCGCGGGCAGACGCTGGGGCCGCTGGAGACGGTCGGCGCGGCCCCCAACCGGCGCGGGACGACGGTCGGCTTCGTCCCCGACACCGAGATCTTCGGGCCGGAGCTGCACTTCAAGCCGGCGCGGCTGTACAAGCTGGCGCGGTCCAAGGCGTATCTGTTCGCCGGGGTCGAGATCCGCTGGAAATGCGCCGCGTCGCTCATCACCGACGACACGCCCGCCGAGGCGGTCTTCCAGTTTCCCGGCGGACTGTCCGATCACCTCAAGGAACAGATCGCGGGTCGTGAATGCGCGACCGCCGATTTCTTCGCGGGGCAGCAGGATTTCGCCGACAGCCAGGGCAAGGTCGAATGGGCGGTGGCGTGGCCGCTGTGGAGCGACGGCAGCTACAGCTGGTATTGCAACACGATTCCCACCCCCGACGGCGGGACGCACGAACAGGGATTAAGGCAGGCGCTGGTGCGCGGGCTTCGCCAGTTCGGCGATCTGGTCGGCAACAAGCGCGCCAAGGAGCTGACCGCCGACGACGTGATGGTCGGCAGCGAGCTGATGCTGTCGGTGTTCATCCGCGACCCGCAATTCCAGTCGCAGACCAAGGACCGATTGACCTCTCCGGAGGCGGCGGGGCTGGTCGAGAAAGCGATGCGCGATCATTTCGACCATTGGCTCGGCCACAACATGGATCGCGGCAAGGCGCTGCTCGGCTATGTGCTGGAGCGGATGGACGAGCGGCTGCGGCGCAAGGCCGAGCGCGACGTCAAGCGCAAGACCGCGACCTCGGCACGCAAGCTGCGGCTGCCCGGCAAACTGACCGATTGCGCCGCCGACAATTCCGACGGCACCGAGCTGTTCATCGTCGAAGGCGACTCGGCGGGCGGGTCGGCGAAGCAGGCGCGCGACCGCAAGACGCAGGCGATTCTGCCGATCCGCGGCAAGATCCTGAACGTCGCCTCGGCGACCAGCGCCAAGATCCTCGCCAATCAGGAAATCGCCGATCTGATCCAGGCGCTGGGCTGCGGGACACGCAAGGATTGCCGCCCCGATCAGCTCCGCTACGAACGGGTCGTCATCATGACCGATGCCGATGTCGACGGCGCGCATATCGCGACGCTGCTGATGACGTTCTTCTTTCAGGAGATGCCCGATCTGGTGCGGCAGGGGCATCTGTATCTGGCGCAGCCGCCGCTTTACCGTCTGACCGCCGGGACCAAGAGCCTTTACGCGCGCGACGACGCGCACCGCGCCCAGCTCGAACGCACCGCGTTCAAGGGCAAGAAGGTCGAGGTCGCGCGCTTCAAGGGGCTCGGCGAGATGAACCCGCAGCAGCTGCGCGAGACGACGATGGACCCGGCGAAGCGCAGCATGATCCGCATCACGCTGCCGCATGAATATGAGGAGCGCGCGGGGGTAAAGGATCTGGTCGACCGGCTGATGGGCACCAATCCCGCGCACCGCTTCGCGTTCATTCAGGAAAATGCCGCGCGACTGGACGAGGAGGCGATCGACGCGTGATGGAGCTTTTCGACGAGGCTGTTACTTGCCTTTCTGTCATCCCGGACTTGATCCGGGATCCCGCTTTTTTCGTCGTTGGCCAAGAAGAAGCGGGGCCCCGGATCAGGTCCGGGGCGACGAACGAGGGGGTGGCTTCGTGAGTTTGTGGTCCTGAATGCTATGACGTTCGCGCATTCACTTCTTTCTGATGTCGTTGGCGCACACGCATCCGCCATTGTGAGCGCAGCGAAGCCGGCCAGGGCCGGATCAGGACGCCCTGGATTGCTTCGCTACGCTCGCAATGACGGGTGCGTTAAGTCCAAGGATCACCCCACATGCCGATAACGGAGCGACCGCGCGCCGACTGGCCACTCGCCATCGCGCTGGCGGTGCTGGCAGGGTTCGTCGATGCCGTGGGGTTCCTGCGGATCGGCGGGCTGTTCGTCTCGTTCATGAGCGGTAATTCAACATTGCTCGGCATCGATCTGATCCGGCGCGACGGAGCGGCGATCACGGTCGTGGCGCTGATCCTCGGCTTCCTCTCGGGGGTAATGACCGCATCGATCCTCGGCGAGCGGCTCGGGCGCTGGTCGCCGATGGCGATGATCCTGTTCAGCACCGCACTGCTCGCCTGGTCGGCGCTGCTGATGGTCGAGGGGCCGGGTGCGGTGCTGCTCGCGGCGGCGATGGGCGCGCTCAACGTCGTGTTCCAGCGCGGCGGCGGGGTGAGCATTCCGATCACCTATGTCACGGGCACGCTGGTGCGGCTCGGCCAGTCGCTGGCGGGCGCGCTGCTCGGCACTGCCTCGGCGACCGGGTGGGTGCCCTATCTGTTGCTGTGGAGCGGGCTGGTGCTCGGCGCGCTGGGCGGGACGCTGACCTATCGCGCGCTCGGCACCGACGCCTTGTGGGGCGCGGCGTCCTTCGCCTTCGCGCTGGCGATCGCGGCGGCGGGCCGGGGGGATGCGCAACGCTGACGCGGTGTTGTTCGCGCGCATTTTTCCCTCTATCAATAGAGTGAGGGCGGTCCATGTCGGGCCGCCCGCTTTCGTTCGAGGAGAAGGCCCCGTGTCGCCTGACGCATCCATCCCGCCGTTGATGCCCGTATACCCGCGGTGCGGCGTGCGACCGGTGCGCGGTGAGGGCGTGTACCTCTATGGCGAGGACGGCAGCCAATATCTCGACTTCGCGAGCGGCATTGCGGTGAATGCGCTCGGCCACGGCCATCCGGCGCTGACCAAGGCGATTGCGGAACAGGCCGCGACGCTGATGCACGTCAGCAACCTGTACGGCAGCCCGCAGGGCGAGCATTTCGCGCAGCGGCTGGTCGACAACACCTTCGCTGACACGGTGTTCTTCACCAATTCGGGCGCCGAGGCGGTCGAGTGCGCGATCAAGACCGCGCGCCGCTTCCATTATGCCAACGGCAACCCCGAGCGGCACGATCTCATCACCTTCGACACCGCCTTTCACGGACGAACGCTGGGGACGATCTCGGCGACCAATCAGGCCAAGATGCGCGACGGGTTCGAGCCGCTGCTGCCGGGCTTCAAATATGCGCAGTTCAACGACCTCGAGGGTGCGCTGGCGCAGATCGACGGCAACACCGCCGGCTTCCTGGTCGAGCCGATCCAGGGCGAGGGCGGCATCCGCCCGGCGACGCAGGAATTCCTGCAGGGCCTGCGCAAGGCGTGCGACGAGCATGGCCTGCTGCTGGTGCTCGACGAGGTGCAGGCGGGCTATGGCCGCACCGGCAAGTTCTTCGCGCACGAGCTGTACGGCGTCACCCCCGACATCATGGCCGCGGCCAAGGGGATCGGCGGCGGCTTCCCGCTCGGCGCGTGCCTCGCCACCGCCGAGGCGGCGAAGGGCATGGTGTTCGGCACGCACGGCTCCACCTATGGCGGCAACCCGCTGGCGATGGCGGCGGGCGAGGCGGTGCTCGACGTGATCCTCGCCGATGGCTTCCTCGACCATGTCGCGCAGATGGGCGAGCGGCTGCGGTCGTCGCTGGAGCAGCTGATCCCCAACCATGACGGGCTGTTCGATTCGGTGCGCGGGCACGGGCTGATGCAGGGGCTGAAGCTCAAGAGCGACAGCCGCCGCTTCGTCGCGCATTGCCGCGACCATCACGGGCTGTTGCTGGTCGCGGCGGGCGAGAATGTCGTCCGCATCCTGCCGCCGCTGGTGATCGACGAAAGTCACATCGCCGAGTGCGTGGAGAAGCTGAGCGAAGCGGCGCGGGTCTACGTGCCGGTCGCCGACGATTGATGGCCTGATCTCCGCTCCCACGGCCGGGGGCGGAGCGGGGGAGAGACGATGCGCCATTTCCTGAACCTTACCGATGCCGGGCCGGACGCGATCGCCGCGATGCTCGACGATGCCCTGACGCGCAAGCAGGCGCGCGCCGGCTGGACCAAGGGACGCGTCGATGCCGACGCGCCGCTCGCCGGGCATGTGCTGGCGATGATCTTCGAGAAGAATTCGACGCGCACGCGTGTGTCGTTCGACATGGCGGTGCGCCAGCTCGGCGGGCAGTCGATCGTCATGGAGGCCGGGCAGATGCAGCTCGGGCGCGGCGAGACGGTCGCCGACACCGCACGCGTGCTGTCGAACTATGTCGACGCGATCATGATCCGCACCGACGATCACGCCAAGATCGAGGAAATGGCGCATCACGCCACCGTCCCGGTCATCAACGGGCTGACCGACGAATCGCACCCGTGCCAGATCATGGCCGATCTGCTGACGATCATCGAAAGCGGCAAGGCGCTGCCCGGACTCAAGGTCGCATGGCTGGGCGACGGCAACAACGTGCTCGCCTCGATCGTCGAGGCCGCCGGGCTGATGCACTTCGACGTCGTCGCGGCGTGTCCGCAAGGGTTCCAGCCCGAGGAAGCGTCGATCGCGCGCGCCGGCGGCCGCGCGCGCGTCGTCGCCGATCCGCGCGAAGCGGTGGCGGGGGCCGACGTGGTCGTCACGGATACGTGGATCTCGATGGGGCAGGCGCATGCCGACACCAAGCTGGCGGCGATGCTGCCCTATCAGGTCGATGCGGCGCTGATGGCGACGGCGAAGCCCGATGCGAAATTCCTCCACTGCCTGCCCGCGCATCGCGGCGAGGAAGTGACCCCGGAGGTGATCGACGGCCCGCAGTCGCTGATCTGGGCGGAGGCGGAGAACCGGCTCCACGCGCAGAAAGCGGTGCTGCGCTGGTGCCTCGGGCAGATCGGTTGATCGCGGGCGGGGGCGCCACCATCTAGGCGGCTCACCGGAACATCCTTCGTCACCCCGGGCTTGATCCGGGGTCCCGCTTCTCCTGCGCCACGAGGTCGCGGGACCCCGGATCAGTCCCGGGGTGACGGCTCGGTGGCGAAAGAGACGATGACCGACCAGACCACGACCCCCGATCTCGACCGCGCGCTTGGTTTCACCATCCCCGACCGGCACGCGCGCGGGCGCGCGGTGCGGCTTGGGCCCACGCTCGACGCGATCCTGTCCGCGCACGCCTATCCGCCCGCGATCGAGAAGCTGCTCGCCGAGGCGCTGACGCTGACCGCGCTGATCGGCGCAACGCTCAAGGACCCCGCCGGGCAACTGACGATGCAGACGCAGACCGAGGACGGGATCGTCACCTTGCTGGTCTGCGACTGGCGCGGCGGCGAGGTGCGCGGTTACGTCCAGTATGACGCCGACAAGCTTGCGGCGGCGCCCGCCGACCCGACGCTGTTCGCGCTGTTCGGCCCCGGCTATCTCGCGATCACCTTCGATCTGGCGAGCACCGGCGAGCGTTACCAGGGGATCGTCCCGCTCGACGGCGCGACGCTCGCCGAGGCGGCGCAGAGCTATTTCTACCAGTCCGAGCAGATCCCGACGCTGGTGCGGGTCGGGATGCACAAGGACGCGGCGGGCAAATGCGTCGCGGGCGGGCTGCTGCTCCAGCATCTTCCCGAGGGCGAGGAGGGGCGTGAGCGGCTCCACACCAAGCTCGACCATCCCGAATGGGAGCATGTCGAGGCATTGGGGCGGACGATCGCCGCCGACGAACTCGCCGATGCGCACCTGCCGCTGGAGACGCTGCTGTGGCGGTTGTTCAACGAGGAGAGCGAGGTGCGGGTTCTCGACGGGCAGCCGGTCTCGCGCGGCTGTCGCTGCACGGTCGAGCATATCCGTTCGGTGCTGGAGCGCTTTCCGCTCGACCAGCGGCTGGAGATGGCGGACGAGCGCGGGCTGATCGCGGTCGATTGCGCCTTCTGCTCGACCGTCTTCCCGCTGCGTGCGGAAGATCTGGCGGCGTGACGTCGTCCCGGACTTGATCCGGGATCCCGCTTCTTCCGCTGGGTCGAAGAAGAAGCGGGGCTCCGGATCAAGTTCGGGGCGACGACCGAAAGGTCACGGACAGCCAATCGACCCTAAGCCTTCATTAACCCTTGTCCGTCATAAGGATGCCATGCTGTTTCGGCGGCATGCTCTCTCCCCGCCCGGTCGTACGGGCATCCTGCGGGTCGCCTCATTGGCGACCCGTTCTTTTTTGCAGCGATGCCTGCCGCGGCGGTGGTTGCACTCGGGCGGGAGTGCGCCTAGCTCGCGCGGATCATGACCCAACCTACTCCTGCGGTCGTGCTCGTCTCGGGCGGGCTCGACTCTCTGGTGTCCGCGGCGCTCGCGCGCGAGGCCGGGCATCCGCTCTATGCGCTGTCGATCGATTATAACCAGCGGCACCACGTCGAGCTCGACGCCGCCCGCCGCGTCGCGGCGGCGCTGGGCGCGGTGCGGCATGTCGTGCTGCCGATCGACCTGTCGGCGTTCGGCGGCTCGGCGCTGACCGATGCCGCGATCGACGTGCCCAAGGACGGCGTCGGCGCGGCGATCCCGGTCACCTACGTGCCGGCGCGCAACACGATCTTTCTCAGCCTCGCGCTCGGCTGGGCAGAGGCGGCGGGGGCACGCGACATCTATCTCGGCGTTAACGCGCTCGATTATTCGGGCTATCCCGATTGCCGCCCCGAGTTCATCGCCGCCTTCGAGCATCTCGCCGCGCTGGCCACCAAGACCGGGGTCGAGGGCGTGCCGTTCCGGTTTCGCGCGCCGCTCCAGCACATGACCAAGGCCGATATCGTCCGCGAGGGCGCGCGGCTCGGGCTCGACATGGGGATGAGCTGGTCATGCTACGATCCGACCGACGACGCGAAGCATTGCGGGCTGTGCGACAGCTGCCGGCTGCGCCACAAGGGCTTCGAGGACGCCGGTATCCCTGATCCGACCGTCTACGCGGTCACCCCGCCCGCGCCATGAGCCTCACATCATGAGCTACGCCGTCAAGGAAATGTTCCTGACGCTTCAGGGCGAGGGCGTGCAGGCCGGGCGGCGCGCGGTGTTCGTGCGCTTCGCGGGCTGCAACCTGTGGAGCGGGCGCGAGCAGGACCGCGCGACCGCGGTCTGCCGCTTCTGCGACACCGATTTCGTCGGCACCGACGGGCTGGGCGGCGGCAAGTTCGCTGACGCCGCGGCGCTGGTCGCGGCGGTCGAGGGCTTTTGGGGCGGCGGCAGCGCGCGGCGCTTCGTCGTACTGACCGGCGGCGAGCCGATGCTGCAGGTCGACGATGCGCTGGTCGACGCGCTGCACGCCGCCGGGTTCGAGATCGCGATCGAGAGCAACGGCACGCTGGCGGTGCATCCCGGCATCGACTGGGTGTGCATCAGCCCCAAGGCGGGCAGCGAGACGGTGCAGCGCCGCGGCGACGAACTGAAGCTGGTCTGGCCGCAGCCGGGCACCGCGATCGACGCGATCGAGGGCTGGGACTTCCAGCACTTCCTGCTGCAACCGCTCGACGACGCCGCAGGGGAGGCGAATGTCGCGGCGGCGATGGCGGTGGTCATGGAGCGGCCGCGCTGGCGGCTGTCGCTCCAGACGCACAAGCTGCTCGGCCTGCGGTGAGACCGGCTACCGGTGCGGTCGCGCCGCACCGGTGCTCACGTTATCGCGCCGCGTAGCTGACGGTACCGAACGGCTGTCCGCACTTCTTGGTGACGAACTGGTCCTTCTTCCAGCACGCCTTGTCGAAGCGCGGCAGGAACGCCGGGGTCAGCGAGACCAGCATCCGCGGGAACTGCTGCTCGCCCCACGGCGTCAGGCTGTTGCGCACCTCGCGCATCCGGCCGAGCGCGATCTCCCCGAACGACCCGCGCGGAGCGTAGAGCGCCTCGCGACCGATGCTCGACGTGGTGGTGCAGAAGCCATATTGCGCCGCGACCGTCGCGAAGCCCGAATAGGTGCGCGTGCCGAACTGGTCGAGCGCGTTCTGCCCTTCCTTCTTCGTCTTGGCGGTCCGCTCGAAATATTTGGTGAGCGTCGCATAGGATTGCGCCAGCTCCTGCTTGTGATCCGAAAGGATCGCATTGTAGTTCTGGACGGTCAGCAGCGACGGTTCGAACTGGCATTGCAGCGCCGCGACGTTGAGCGCCGCGCGCAGGTTCCACACCATCGCCGCGCGCAACTCGTCGGGGGTCGCGCCGGGCATCAACTGCCCGATGCCCGGTTCGTCGCCGCGGACGCGTTCGCCGCGCAGATCCTTGCTCTTCATGTAGAATTGCGCCGTTGCCGGCGTCGTCACCAGCACGCCGGCCGCAAGCGTCGCGATCGCG
>Ga0265780_10012134_pt1 | contig 10127 bp, 4 predicted proteins | sample P1T30metagenome_FD_192432 | JGI IMG/M metagenome (GOLD analysis project Ga0265780, IMG submission 192432) | Plant litter microbial communities from East Loma Ridge, Irvine, California - P1 T30 | ecosystem: Environmental > Terrestrial > Plant litter > Unclassified | place: USA: California... | reverse complement strand
CCGGTTCAGCGGTGAAGGCTCATATTCTACCGGGCTGAAAGGGAAACCGGTTTGTGTTACTCCCGGAGCACTCTGTGCCGTGGGGTTATTGTAAAAAGCTGTCAGCCCGGCTACGGCCGAAGGCTTGTAAGAGCCATTGCTTGTCGCAGCCGGAGCCGCATAAGGCAGGTATTTTTTCACTTCCCGACCATAGGGGTCATATTCTACCGGCAGTACGATATCCCGCCCCTGCGGGCTGGCTTTTACCTGTACCGTCTGTAGGGGGCGGCCGAGGCCATCAAAGTATTGCACCTGCTGCATCACCTCACAGTTGGTTTTACTCGTCAAATCTGGACTGCCCTTCAGGCTATCGCGGGGAGTAAAAGTAACTATGTAGTTCCGGTCCTGGCTCAAAGCCGGCGACAGGGGCTGGCAGGTGCCCTGCCCATAACTTAATTGTACCGACAGCAAAAATATGGCTGCCAGGGTATAAAAGAAGGTTCTCAATATTTTCATGTATAGCGGCTAATCTATTTCTTATTTATTTCCAGACAATTACTCTCCACCAGGCGAAGCAGTACCCTGACATGGGGTATTAGACATTTCATTTCCGGTAACCGAACTGCCGTCTGGCCAGGTTATCTTGAAAAAACACTTATACTGATTCCCATTGGGTACAGAATTAGTGATTGTCTTTACTCCCGTTACACATACGCCATTTATTACCTTCTTGTCTATACCGGTACAAGGCAAACAAGCCCCGTGTAAATTGGCATAGTTCTGGCCGTTTGCTGTTATATCTGCTACAGCCTTTGCATCGGCATCGGCCTTACTAATCGTCGATGTGTATTTCCCTTGTGCAACGACATAGGTTACCTGCCCGCCGTAATTGGTACCTGTACAATTATTCCTGGTGAAGACCTGGCTGATTAAGGTATTAACATACAAACAAGTTCCATTGGCATTGGCATAGGCCTGCCCATTGGTGTTTATCTCATTCTCAGCCTGCGTGTTCGCGTCAGCCTGGCTATGCCGGGATAAATATTTACCTGCCGGTACGGTATACACTACCCCTGAGCCGGCTCCTGTATTGCAATTGTTCCTTTCGATCACCCGGCTCATACTTACATTTGCAAACCAGCACCCTGCCCTTAAGTTGGCCTCTGCCTGTCCGATAGTCGCTATGTCATTCTGCGCCTTCGCATCTGCATCTGCCTGGCTGATCAGAGAAGTATATTTACCCGGATTCAGCTCATAGCGATACGACATACCTACCATCCCATCACCACAGTCGTTCTTTGTAATTAACACATCCATATATACGTTACTGAACACACACTGCCCTTCGGCATTCGCTTTAGCCTGCCCGTTAGCATTGATATCATTCTCCGCCAGTGCATTGGCATCCGCCTGGCTGATCGTCGAAGTATATTTACCCGCAGGAACGGTGTAAGTAACTGCCGAACCCGCACCGCCTGTGCAATTGTCCTTAGAGAAAGAGCGGCTTACTTCCGCATTGCTGTACGTACAGTTACCATTGTTATTGGCATAGGTCTGGCCGTTGGTGGCAACGTCATCCTGGGCTTTAGCATCTGCATCAGCCTGGCTGATTGTCGAAGTATAGGCTCCTGCATTGACCGTATAAGTAACCTGCGAACCGGCCCCGCCTGCAGAGCAGGCTTTGCTAAAGGTCTGGCTCTTGGCCGTACTGCTGTAGGTACAGCTGCCGTTGGCATTGGCATAGCTCTGGCCGTTGGTGGCAACGTCATTCTGGGCTTTAGCGTCTGCATCAGCCTGGCTGATTGTCGACGTATAGGCTCCTGCGTTGACCGTATAAATAACCTGCGAACCGGTGCCGCCCGTTGAACAGTTGTTCCTGGTGAACGACTGGCTTCGTATCGCATTACTGAATAAATAAGAACATTGCCCGTTTGCATTAGCGTAGTTCTGCCCGTTAGTATTCAGATCGTTCTGCGCTTTAGCATCGGCATCTGCCTGGCTGATAGTCGAGGTGTGCTTTCCTGACGGCACACTATACACCACCTGCGAGCCTGCCCCCCCCGTACCGCAATTATTCCGGGTAAAGGTTTGACTTTTAGCAGCATTGCTATATGCTACCACGCCACCTGTTCCGCAATCCAGCTGCTGGCCGGCGTAGTTATAGCAGAACATTTTTATAACGTTATCATTCTGATCTCTGATAATTTTCAACCGGTTAAAATTATCATATTCGTAATAAGTTGTCAGTCCTTTATCATCTATAGAGCTTTTCATTCCTATAAATGGCTCATAAGTGTAGGTGGTCATAGCTCCGTCTGAAGGATAAATTCTTAGATCGTCGATCCATATCGTACCCGGCAAATCATCATCAACCCGAATACTAAGTTGAGCAATATCTGCGGGCACCTGAAAATCTTTTCTCAGGTAAATCCATTTACCTGTAGCTGAAGATGTCAGCTCTTCAGCATCACTATAGGAGATCGTGCCGTCAGCTTTTTTCATAGCCAGATAAAACTTTGCAGAAGGACCTTCGCTGTAAACCCATCCTGAAAATGCAAATTTTCTAACTTCTCCGGGTAATACTTGAAGCCAGTTATTAGCTGTAACCGTCATGGCTGAGGGGCTGATATTAACAATTTTACCACTAAATTTTCCGGTGTGGCTACGAGCGAAGTCTTTTATTACATTTGCATCAAACCCTGCAATCTCCTCAAAATTGGAATGCCATACCTCTGATATTGCCGCATTAGAAATTTCAGCAATAGGGTAAATTCCCCCATAGCCCCACATATAGGTAAGATGAGGACCTTTAACTTTCGACATCTCTAATGGATTACCCTTATTGTCATAAGCATAATACCTCAGCAAATCTTCCAAGTCATTTGTCCCGTAACTTCCTTTCACTAATTCGGGCTTATAAATTTTCCCATCTGCAAACCAGTCTTTATAGTCTGTCTGAGTGGTATATACAATTGAAGAACCTAGTTTTACAGTCTCTTTGATTACCGGGCTTATAATATGCTTACTGACCATCGCCTGGTATACCGGTGTTTGGAAGTCTGCCGGGTACTTAAGCTCTGATGTACGTACCTCCTTGTTACTCTCTTCTACCTGAATCTGTGTAGGTAAAGTATGTTCACGATTTGAATACTGATACCAGATCCGCTCCGTTACAGGGGTTTGCCCTGCATCATTATAGTTTATAGTTTTGGTCGAATCTAGGCATAACCAACCACTGCTATAGCTATATTCATTAACATCCCATGGACTGACCTTTTCAACATAACTAACATAAGTTTCCTTGGTTTCCCCCCAACGCTTTCTTATCGAATGATTAAGAAGTAAGCCTGTCAGGCCTTTTACATTATAGTAGTTAAATACTTCTTTGACTTTCTTAGTTCCTGTAACATCTTTCTTAAAATAAAGCGTTCTCTTCTCCTGCCCATTATCATTTGCTACCAGACTCTGGGGAGCATTACGAATCTGGCTATTGAGGACCGAATAAGCAGAATAGATATCGTGAAAAGCCGTGAATTCATGTTCAACACCTCCATTGGCAAAATCAGGGTGATCGCTTTCAATAACATATTTATAGGCCATAACCGATCCGTTAAAAGTCGGAGAGATACTTGGACTAACGGAATTAATGGATGCAATGGTTGGGCATTCTGTTAAGACCTCCCCCCATACAGGCAAACCGGTGGTTTTCAAAACATAACAATATCCTCCGACCAGTCCAGATTCTACAACCGCTCCACCAAACACACCCACTGCCGATGATACACCAGGCGATTCCAGCGATTCATACTTAAAGTACTTATTATTAATGGCATTTTGTACAGGATCAAATGAAGCGATACGCGATACTCGTATTCCACATCCAGGCTTATTTAATCGTACCTGTGTTGTTACCGGATCATAAGAAGTTTGGACAGATGCATAGTTGGTGGATCCATAAACTGTAACCTTAAACTGATAACTTACATTCGCTGTAAAATTATATTCGTATCTGAAAGTACCGTAATCCCAGATATCTTTTTTTAATACAGTTGTACCATTGGATATTTCCAACGTCGCAATTCTTCTTCTTGACTCCAGGGGAGGCCAATAATTTGGATCTTCAGGAGCGGGAGCTCCTGAGCTCATCATATTTAGAAAGCTTATCTCTACTTTTTGTGTCTGCAAAGGTGTAATTGTCGTCGTTACCTGCTTTGGAGAATCATAATCAGAACCATCTGTGCCTAAATTAAGATTGGTATAGGTGATCTGATCTTCCAGGGCACTCATGTTGTGCCCCTCGTAAAAAAATTCTTCCGATCCGCCGGTTGGATAAGTCACTTTTTTCATCGCCCCTGTCGTTGCCGAACCAGAACTTGGCGTTCGGTTGGCACCTTCATCTGCACGGCGATATGTGCTTGGATTAGTTGGTTTTGGAAAAACGTTTGTATTAGTTTTAACTCCGTTATAGTATCCGAAATAATCAACGCCTGTATCGAACTGGCTCGGCGTATTTTGCGGGTTGTAGTATTCAAACACATGTTGCTGCTCTGAAGATGTACCAGATGCAGGCAGACTTCTAAGTTTCGTCAGAAAAAACTTTCTATTTACACCCGGATTTCCGGGCAGCACAACGTCAAAATATTCAAATTTGTACTTTTTAAGGACAGACGCAGATGTCGAAACCTGAATATCTGTAAGCCTGTTATCGCCGCTTGGATCAGGTCGTTGCTCATACGTAAATGTTACCTGCTGCCCGGTAGAAGTACTTATACCTGTTAAATATTGGGTATCATAGTCTATTGCATTGGTCTTAACTACGCCAAAGCGTTCTTTACATATCTTACAATTATCATTAATGGGATCTGCAACATGACCTACTTTTTCCAGATCAACAAACTGAACAGGCCCCATTCTGGTTTTGATAAATATAGGGCTGTAATTAAAATTAATGGTCTGCCCCTCAGGCGTAACTACCCGTGTAAGAAACCAGGACGTCTTTGATTTTTTCGAGATTGGCCCCGAATCTTTGTTAAGATTTATTTCACGGGTCTTTTCTACTGTATTGTTTTCACCAAAAAAGTACATTACTCCATCTGCAGTCGTTATGACGAAAACCGAAATATCTTTTCCCGTTCCTGTAGTAGTTATCCGAACATTTGAGTGCGAAATAAATCTGGGTGTACCTGTTTCGTCGAAGTAAAAGCGACCAGATACTCCTCCGGCGTTAAAAGAATACAAATCGTGCTCTGTATCATATTCGTAAGAGGATGCCTGTCTTAAATAGCTTAGTAGTTCCTGGTTCGGATCTGCGAAATTGGGAGGCGTAAGAAACTCGCTCTGGTCATCAGGTTCATCCCTAACTTCACGGCTTACCACGCCCCCGGCGATGATACTCCATCCCAGTCCGGCACGCCCGGGTATTTCAGACACCCGGATACCATTATTGGAATAGCTGAGAGCTAAAGGTACCTTTGCAATACCAGCCGTTACTTCATGTAGTGAAATATTGACGCTCGATGCTCCCGTAAACAAATTAGAACTAACCTGGCCTATCCGGCCCAGCTCTGCGACCTCCGGCGATGGAGGAATAAGTATTGGAATATTGCCAATTGGCTTTTCCTGGGCGTAGACTGCTGACAACAACAGCATATAAAAGAGTAATACTGTAGTCTTTACAGTTAAATTATGTAGTCGTGAATGCATACTATTGAGTATAAAAAAGATTTGAGGTGGTGACGCTATTTGTCACCGATTTATTAAGCCGAAATAAAATATTATATAAAGACGTGGAAAATTGGCCCGAAAAAATCAAAATTTTAAAAAAAATCTCTTTGAATGATTGAGAACCGGCTGATTGGATACAAGGTTACAGGATAAAAACAAACCATCTAAGGTAAAAATTTGCATATGGGTTATTAGATTTAATGTATATAGACAAAACTGAAATCCTACGGTCGCCGTCTCTGATTGTTGATAAGGATAGCTCACAAAATTCAGCTCAAAAATAAAAATGATATTCCATAAAACAAAATAACTTGCCAATTGTAAATAGACGCTTGGTAGCATTCGAATTCTACTTCATAAATAAATGTTTTCAAAATTGCTGTAAGTACTCAAATAGTACAAGCTGATGATCTTGGTATACACCCCAAAATCTATGACATTCCTGGTATACGCCTACCATATGGAAGCGGGATACGATATCAATTCCAGCACATGCCGGATTGACAACAGGCATTTTTAGTTCTTTAATATTTCTTTTATGTAAAGAGCGTCCAAGGAATGTAATACATTTACTAACAGTAAACTGTACGGGATTCCCTAAAGGGATCGCCAATCAAACGGGCAAAGACTGTAGCGCTAACTATGGCTTTTACATTCCAGCCAGAAACAAGTAAGGACTTTCTGCAAGAATCCAATTTGTATTCTATAGGGGATCTTCATAATCTTTATTTACTCGTTTAGCTAACGCTGCTGCTCTATCCTCTCCCCCTTTGCCATGATACTTCATTCCAGATCCATGTGTATTTGTATATGATCCAGTCTGCTTCTTGGGGTTAGCAATACTTTCCGGAATCTCATTGGTAGCTTGTTTTGGTTCGGGCTTTTTAACCTTGTCTTTATCTTCCATACCATCAGGATCTATAAACCGAATCGGATTATTTTTCCCATAGATAAACGGCGACAGCTTCTACCACGTTCTGCTTTCGGATCTACTACATTTCACCTCCCGATAACCGGATCATAGAACCTGGCCCGTAATCATACATCTTCTCCTATTCTTGCTTTTCCTCCCTGTTATACTTATACGGATTCTCCGTACCAATATCTTAAGTTCGAGATGATCCAGTGGAACATCTCGAACAGCAGGGTGTACTTTATTCTATAATAAATGCCTCGAAACTACCATACATAATTGAGTCTTGATCATTCTCTGAAATACTACAGGAAGTTTCATCCTCAGGATCAAAACTTATGAAAAAAAGATTGCCGTGCATAATCAATTTATAGGACTCTACAGTATAAAATCGATAATTGGAATTATAATAGAAAGAATATTCTTTTACTTTGGAGAACCTTAATCTAATAGAATTTTCCTCAGAGTATATAAGCTTTAAATCCACTTCAATTATAAGTTCAAAATTCTCAATAAAAACATCAATCCTTACAATTGAAGAACTAATAAGTCTTCCATCTTTTTTTAAAATGTCAAACAAGAGATTATCTTTTCCAATAAATTTCATTTGTCTTTATGGTATTTTTGGTTTTGGTACTGGGACTGGTGCTGGTGCTGGTGCTGGTGGTCTTTTGCTCAAATCCTTTTGTAATTCATTAGGTTTGGGCGGCCTCCCTGGCTGCCTGGTTGTAGGATTAGGATCCTGGGGATTAGTATTTGGCTTATGATCATGAACATGATCTTGTTGCTCATTTCGTGGATAATTTGGTCCATGTCCTTTGTTGTGTTCTTTTACTACATTTCCGTTTGGTCCGTATACTTTAGTTGACGTTCCCGGTTTGTTAGTTTGGCTTGAATTAGGCACTCCTGTATCCGGCATTCTATTTTTGCCCCTAGCCTGAACTGTAGAATTGCTGATTTCTGGGTTTTGCGATTGTCTATTCTTATACGTTTCATAAGCCGCCCTTCCTCCTATATAAGTTGTAACTGCCGCCGCTGTGACTATAGCCCCTTCAATAATAACGGGAATAAAGGGTATTACAAAAAAGATCTTTCCATCTGGATCTATTCTTGAAATAGGATTATTCCCAACGTAAGCATATGGAGAATAAATCTCTTGATCAGCTTCATCAGCACTTGGATCTAAAGTAGTAAATCTTCCCACCACTGGATCATAAAACCGTGCTCCATAATCATACACCCCCAGTCCCATATCAGACTGCAACTCTTTTCCGTTATAAAGATACTTATTTCCGTTGGATACATCTCTCCTGTTTACATTTAACCCGAAAGCATAATACTCATCTTCCTGTAAAACCGCAGCTGTTGTTGCCGTTGCTTTAGCTATTGAAACCCGCACATTACCCAGGTGGTCTGTCAGGTTATATTGATAAGTCGCTCCCGCATAGTCATAACGTCCTTCATCCGTCTGGATGAAGTCGATTACTCCTCCTGCCTTGTACTGGATGCCCGATACATAATCTGCCTGAACCACGTTGTTTTTACGCAGTCTTAACTTTTCTCCGGTTGCTGTATACCGGTAATTCAGGGTTACACCTGTTCTGCTCACCTGACTGGGCAGGTTCAGGAAGTTATACGTCCAGGTCTGGTAGGCGTTACCCGTAGTGTTCCCGTTCAGATCATAACTATAAGTACGGTAAGTATTCCCGTTGTACTTCACTGCAGAGGTCCGGTTCCCTGTATAGGTATAGGTAAAGTTTCCGGCATAATAATATCCCAGATCGCCTGCACTGGCCCTTACCAGGCTGGTAATATTGCCCATGTTATCATAACCGATCGTCTCGTCCAGCTGACCGGTATAGCTCGTACCTGTGTAATACTTAGACCGGGTAAGCCGGCTGAGCATATCGTACTGGTAAGAAAAGCGTTTGTCACCTGCCTGAGGACTGCTATACCAGGTTTCGGTGATGTTGCCATTGTAGTTCGGTGTTATACCCGATAAGGGAGCCGTTTCATAGTACAACTGTTCGCTGAAATGGCTGGAAGGAGTAGTAATGCTACTCAACCAGCCACGAGGGTTATAGCTGTAATTGATACTTTCTATAAAATTGGTATTGTTCTCAGAATGCAGGTTCTTTTCCTTCAGCTGCCCTACTTCGTTGTATTGCAGTTTCGACAGCAGCACGCGGTTACCTGTACCGGTCTGCTGCCAGCTTTCCGTCTTCCTGCCGGCATGATCGTATTTGTATTCTTTGATGATATTTAGAGGGACTACTGTGCTGCTTCGGTGCGTCCTGGTACTCGTTTGAAGCTCTCCGGTAAAACTGTATTCATTGACCGTGCGATCCTCTCCACCGATATGATTCTGGGTTATGTTCTCTCTTATCCGGCCGTATTCATCATAGTAGTTCACGCTCCACAACATCGTTTCTGCCTCAAGGTCCAGTACTTTAGTCCCGGTAAGAAGCCCCCTGGTTCTGGATGAACTGGCTATCCCGGAGGCCGAGGAAGCATAAGGCATACCCGGAAAGCTATAATTATCATAATAGTTTACCGTATAGATCTTATCCCAGGTAGTAGGATAACTGCGATTAGTATATCCCTGGTTAGCCGTGCCTCCAGCTACCTCCCAAAAATAGCTCTGTGCATCCACAATAGGAATCAACTCATCGCGGGTTTTGCTGTTGGTCAGCTCACCCGTCATGATCACACGCCCCAATCCATCATATTTGGTAAAGGTCCATTTATTCACAGGTTTCTGCACTGCATCCTGTACCAGTACCAGCTGGTTTAGCTTATTATACACCATACGCTCCCAGTCTTTGCCAGGAATCTTTTTAGCGATGACCCGGTTGCGGCTGTCATATTTATAAGCATAAATATAATTCAGAAAATCGGTCGTTGTGTAACTGAAACTGGTTACCGTCACTGCAGGGGGCAGTACGTAACAAAGATTACCTAAATCATCGTACAGGTAGTAGGTAGGCAGGAAGGTGCTGGCCCCGATCTGTACCGACTTCATCACCACCTGTCCCTGCTTGTCTTTAAATTCCACGCTCTTGTTTCCGTTCTCATCGGTAGTGACGGTTTTATATAACTGGCCGGCGGCATAATAATTATTACCTGCCGAAGCGGTGGTTGCTGCCGCTATCCACAGGCGCACTTCACCAGCTATATTAGTCCCGTAAGAAGTGCCTACGGTATGGCCTGCACCTGTCGCACCTGCTGTTCCGCTCAGCTGCCAGGCTGCTCCGGGGGCGCCTTGCTGCACTACCCGGTTCAGCGGTGAAGGCTCATATTCTACCGGGCTGAAAGGGAAACCGGTTTGTGTTACTCCCGGAGCACTCTGTGCCGTGGGGTTATTGTAAAAAGCTGTCAGCCCGGCTACGGCCGAAGGCTTATAAGAGCCATTGCTTGTCGCAGCCGGAGCCGCATAAGGCAGGTATTTTTTCACTTCCCGACCATAGGGGTCATATTCTACCGGCAGTACGATATCCCGCCCCTGCGGGCT
>Ga0265780_10012132_pt1 | contig 10128 bp, 2 predicted proteins | sample P1T30metagenome_FD_192432 | JGI IMG/M metagenome (GOLD analysis project Ga0265780, IMG submission 192432) | Plant litter microbial communities from East Loma Ridge, Irvine, California - P1 T30 | ecosystem: Environmental > Terrestrial > Plant litter > Unclassified | place: USA: California... | reverse complement strand
CGGTCGGCCATCCGCCGCCAAGCTGCACCTTGAGAGAAGCTCCCTCGCGCGCCAGCACGATTTCCGAAGGAAGTATTCCGCTGCCCAACTGCAGCACATCGACATCGCCAGGCTTGCCGTCGGATTCGACGATGGTATCCAGGCGCGAATCATTGCCGAACAGGTAGGTGTCGCTGCCTTCGCCTCCTACGAGGGTGTCGCTGCCGGTGTCGACGCCGGGGACGTCGCCGGTACCGCCGTCGAGGGTGTCGTTGCCGGCGCCGCCGTAAAGGATGTCCTTGCCCTGACCGCCGTACAGGAAGTCGTCGCCCCCCATCCCCGAAATCGTATCGTTGCCGTCCAAGCCATCGATGACGTCTGCACGTTCCGAGCCGACCAGCGTATCGTTGCCAAACGTCGCAGGTGGCATGTAAATCAGGTCATCGAAGTCGCTTTGCTGCAAGACGGTGCCGTCGAAAAACACGACCTTGTCGATTTTCGCGCTCTCGTTCAGGTAGTAGCCGGTCACGGTCAGCGTGCGGCCTTCGACTGTGAACACCAAATCTCCATCCCGAGAGCGAGTCACGCGTACGTCGCCCGCGACGATGCCGTCGGCGAAGCGGATCTCATCGACGGCACTGGAATAGTCGTCCGCCCGGTTATCGATGATGTCGATGCCGTCCCCGCGTGCATACCAGTAGGTATCGCTGCCCAGACCGCCCTTGAGCGTGTCGTAGCCGGCTCCGCCGATCAGGTTGTCGTCGCCATCGTTGCCGGACAACGAGTCGTCGCCGCCAAGTCCATAGATCACGTCCGCAGCCGCCGTGCCGGACAGGACATCCCTGCCTGCGGTGCCAGTCAATGTAGCGGTACGCTGGTCGATGAAAGCCTGGGTCCAGCGCGAGCCGTCGGCGAATTCGACCAGGTCCATCTTGCTGCCGCCAGGCGCGAAGTACCCGGCCACCGTGACCATGTCGCCACGGCCGGCATCGAACACCAGATCGTCGTTGACGCGGCTGAAGGTGACGTCGCCCGGCTTGATGCCGGCGCCAAAGCTGACGCGGTCGATGTCGCTGCCGACGTCGTCCGCCCCGCTCAGTACACGGTCGCGACCATCTCCACGATCGAAGACGAACGTGTCGCTGCCCGCGCCGCCTTCCAGTGTGTCGTCGCCCGTTCCGCCAACCAGCGTATCGTTGCCGGTGGCGCCCTGGAGCAGGTCGTTCCCGGCATCGCCGAACAGCTGGTCGTCCCCGCCATTTCCACGCAGGACGTCGGCGCCGCCGAGTCCGTGCAGGATATCCGCCCCGGCGCCGCCGGACAGCGTATCGTTGCCTTCGGTGGGCGTACTGACGACCTTCCCGCTGATGGCGTTGTCGTCCCAGACACTGCCGTCGGCGAACACGATGTAGTCGATCCGGCCCTCGCCGCCCGCCGCAAAATATCCTTTGACGGTGACGCGATCACCACCCTTGATCTCCACCCACAGATCGTCGTCCGTCCGGCTCAGCGTGACGTCGCTGACGGCAACCCGGCTGCCAAACTGCAGGCGATCGACTGCCTGTCCATGATCGCCTGCACCGTTGTCGATCACATCCTGGCCATCGCCGAGCTGGAACACATAGGTATCGTTGCCCAGACCGCCGGACAGGGTATCGTTGCCGGTGCCGCTCACGAGCATGTCGTCGCCAGCGCGGCCTTCCAGCACGTTGTGCCCCGCATTACCGTGCAACAGGTTGGCGCGGTCGTTGCCACTGATGCGCCAGTTGCCACTGCCGAGCAGCCGCCCATTCGCGTCGCCATCGCCCAGCGTGAGGTCGCTGTCGGCGACCTTTGCCTCGAGCAGCGCTGCAATTGCCGCGCCACTATAGCGTACGTCATCGACAATCAACTCGACGACTTCCGCCAGATCGATCTCGATGCGGTCGCCTTCGGCGCCAAAGTAGAGGACACCGTCGAGGTAATACAAACCGTTGCCGCGGACTTCATTCATGACCAGGCGCGTGTCGCCGCCTGTTTCGCTCACCTTGTCGTGTCCGCTGCCAGACGCGAACACGTAGGTGTCGGCACCCGCGCCACCTGCCAGCAGATCGTCGCCACCGCCGCCGGTCAGCGTGTCGTTTCCCGCGCCGCCTTCAAGCAGGTTGGCGCCGCTGTTGCCGACCAGCGCATCGTTGCCGTGCCCGCCCCTGGCGTTCTCGATGACGGTACCGAATCCGATGAACGCCTGGCCTTCAGCCAGGATACTGTCTGTTTTTGCACCGCGGTGCAGCCATCCGCCCTGCTCCAGGGTAATGCTGACATCCAGCGTCTCGGCCGATCCGTCGAAGGTATCGACGCCACCGGCATCCTGGACGTAGCGGGTGTCGAAGGTGTAGACATCGTCGCCGACCTGACGGTCCTTCGCCACGCCATACAGGTACTGCAGGGCTGCAATGTCGAACATCGCCAGGTCACGTGCCGCGCCGCTTTCCACAGGCGTGTAGGACATGACGGTGTTGTCCGCATTGTCTTCGGATCTCGGCAACAGCGGGGCTTCGAATGGATGCTTCAAGCCAAGCGCATGGCCGATCTCATGGAGCAGCATCTGGAAGCCGGTGCCGCCCTGCTCGAGCGAGTCGCGTGTTTTCATGTTGCCGAATTCGTCGGCGACCTGGACACCATAGCGCGTGCTGTTGACGTGCACCCGGCCGTTCATAGGGTCGGCGTAACCGGCGAACGCTCCCATCTGCGCCGAGCTCAGGTCATCCATCTGGAACACAAGGTCGGCCGTCTCGCCGAGCACATCATCGATTTCGGTAAAGCGCAGGTCGAGCACTGCAGAAAAGCGTGCCAGCGCGTCCCGTACCGATTGCTGCTGCGCTTCGGTGAACGGCATCGGGCCCGACACCCCGTCCCGGAACGCGGAAACGAAGCTGAAACTGAGTTCGTGCTTGCCGGCGGCCCGGATTTCTTCACGGCTGAGCAGGGCATTGACGAAATAGATCGAGGCCAGGCCGGCAAACGGGTCCGGTGGCAATTCACCCGCTATCGGTGCCGGCGCCATGGCGAGGATGTCGTCCAGGCCCCAGCTGACGCCGTCGGTGAAATTGATGAGGGCGATGCGCGCCTGCGCCGCGCCCTGGTCGATCATCTCGGCGCCGCTGCCCTGGTATCCGAGGCCGAAGGAGTTCGAGGCGTAGAAGCCTTGCACGCGCACCGAGTCATTGGTGCCGTATTCGATCAGCAGGTCGTCGCCGGCGCGAGTCACGGCGCGCACGTCGCTGGCGCCAAATTTGAACACGATACTGTTGTGCGAGCCATCCGCGCCATCGTCCTGGATGGTATCTCGGCCATCGCCAACCGAGAAGATGTAGGTGTCGCCGAGTCCGCCTCCGTTGAGCAGGTCGTCGCCGGCGCCGCCTTCGAGGATATCGGCGCCATCCTTGCCCGGCCCTGCGTCGCCGAACAGCACGTCGGCGCCTGCGCCTCCGCGCAGGATATCCGCGCCAGCCCCGCCAATCAGGGCGTCGTCGCTCTCTCCGCCATCGAGGATATCGTCGTCGGCGCCACCATCGAGCTGGTCCTTGCCAGCGCCGCCGAGCAGGGTGTCATTCCCTTCTTCGCCAAAGAGCAGGTCGTCTTGCGCGCCACCATCGAGATAATCGCCACCTTTGCCGCCCTGAAGTTCGTCCTCGCCAGCTTCGCCAAACAGGTGGTCCTCACCCAGCCCACCGTAGAGTTTGTCCTCGTCGTCGCCGCCGTACAGATAGTCGTCGCCGTTATTGCCCCAGAGCTTATCCCTGCCGCTGCCGCCGTCAAGGAAATCGCCACTCATCCTGCTTTCGTCGAGTCCGGCTGGATACCAATTCACGCCGGTCTGATACACCGCGTCGCCACTGAGCGCGTCGTCGCCCGCGCCGCCGTACAGCACGTCGGCGCCGAAGCCACCTATCAATTCGTCATTGCCCTCGCCACCATCGAGGAAATCGCGGCCGCTGCCACCAGACAGCTCATCCCTGCCATCACCACCATATAGCTCATCGTCGCCACCGTAGCCAACCAGAAGATCGTCGTCGGCCTCGCCGTACAATTTATCGCTGTTGTTGGCGCCGTAGATCACATCGTTGCCCGTACCACCGCGCAGCAGGGCGCCAGCCTCGCCGGTGCCTGCGGCGAGCAGTGACTTTGCGTTACCCAGATTTAGCTCGAACGATAGCGGCTTGCCGAAATTGGCCGATGGCCTGTCTTCCCACGCAACGGTGCCAAGCCCAACCTTCTCACTGTTGCCGAGAGTGAGCTTGATATTCAGGGAGGGTTCGATGCTGGCATCCGGATCGCCCGTATTCCACCAGTACATGTAGCCGGAATACGTTTCATTGACCTGCAGCTTGGGTTCGAACGACACATCGAACAGTGCCAGCTCCGGATGTGCATCGACATAGATAGTCGTCTCGCTGCCGTCCGCATTTTTCTGGATATAGTAAAGCGCAATGTCGGTGCGCGGATTCGTCCGCAGCCAGTTCCCTGCGCCAGAGCCCGCCTGGTAGTACACGACCGGTACACCGGTATCGACGTAGCTTCCGCGTTCCATGTCCCATTTGTATCCAGCGCGGATGATGTCGTTGCCCCCGCCGCCGAGCGCAACATCCTTTCCTTCACCGGTGAGGATCACGTCGTTGCCCTCGCCGCCCTCGATCCAGTCGTCGCCGCCACGGCCGTCGAGAATGTCGTTGCCGATGCCACCGGTCAGCACGCTTGCAGCGTCGGTACCGCGCACAAAATCGTTGCCCTGGCCGCCATCTCCGGCATCGCTGAGCAGGTAATCGACGTAATTGTTTTCGGCGCGCGTAATCGCGCCCTGCAGCGACACGTCAGGGCGTTGGGGCTCGCTGTGCGCGCCGTCGAGCACGATTCCGAACTGGCCGGCTGTCCAGTTGCGGATATAGATGGTGTTCTGCGTATCGCCGGCAGCATTGATGGCCAACGTGGTCGATTCGCCTGTGTTGTACTGGCGGATCTCATAGCCATTGGCGGCGATCCAGGCGAGCTTGCCCGCATCGTAGCTGGCACTGCCAATACGCAAATCTTCGATATTGAGCTGATCGTTGCCCTGCGTATCCTCGATCAGGTCCGTGCCAAAATTGGCATCTGCGTAGAAATAGCTGTCGTTGCCGGCGCCACCGCGCAGGTAGTCCGCGCCAGCACCGCCGGTGATTGCGTCATCACCCAGACTGCCCTCGATATTGTCGGCACCGTTACCGCCGTCAATGATATCGGAGCCAATGTTGCCGCGGATCAGATCGTTATCGTTACCGCCTTCGATGCTGTTGGTGCCGCCGCCTGCCACGATGATATCGTTGCCAGCGCCGCCTTTGAGGATGGTATCCCCTTTTGCCGCGCTTACTTCGAGAATGTCGTTGCCGGCATCACCATACATGGTGGTGAAGTTGTCACCCACCGTTTCCAGCAGATAATCATTATCGTCGCCGCCGATCAAGACATCGGTGCCAGAACCGCCATTGAGGAAGTCATTACCAGACTCGCCGCCAAGGTTATCGTCACCAGCTCCTCCGTGCAGCGCGTCGTTGCCTTCACCGCCCCACAGGATATCTTTACCGGCTCCCCCTTTTAGAATATCGTTGCCATCGTTACCGTATAGCCAATCGTCGCCGGCATTGCCTTCCAGGTAGTCGTTGCCATCATCGCCTTTGATGGTATCGTTACCGGCCAAGCCGTAGATGCGATCATCATCGCCCTCGCCCTCCAGGGTATCGCCTTCGCCTGGCTTGTTCTTGCCGAAAATGATCTGGTAATCATGGAGGCTGATGCCCTTGCCGTCGATCGCCAGCGTCAGCGCACCCTGCAAACCGGGCAGCTGATTTATATGATCGACATAATCCCAATTTCCCTGGACGGTATCGGAATCCCAGTCCTGATCATAGGTTTTCGATTTTTCAGGGGTAGAAATGTCGTTATCGTCCTTGGCACCGATCTTATCGAATCGCATCTTCCACAGCAGCATGTCGATGCGGTCTTTCAGGAACGCGTCGGTAAGGCCATTAGGGCTCGCGACTTCATCGAAATAGTCAAGGCTGCCGTCGAGATTATGCTTGGCATAGTCGGCGCCCACGATTACGAAAGGATTCAATTCTCGTATCGCATACCGCCATGCAATGTCTGTTTTGGCAGCCTCGAGGATCTCTTCTTTCGTCAGCGACGCATCCATTTTCTGCCGCTGGTCCCACATACCGGTTATTGGCGGATCCGACAGGGTATAGGTCTGGCCATACCACAGCATTTCCAGGCGGTCGATGATGTCACGTTGACCGGTTCCGTCCCGGTCACCCATCAGGTCGTACAATTCCTTCGCGCCATCGGAGGACAGGACGCCACCGATCAGAGCGCCTCCTAGCGCAAGTGCGCCGACCAAAGGTGCGCTGAGCGTCATACCCGCCGCCGCGAGAGCACCGGCAACAATCGCACCGACGGACGCACCGGCGAGTTCTCCGAGTGTAGAGCCCGCCAGGTCAACCGCCCACAATTTCATGATCTCTTTGGCTTCATCGGGTTTGCCTGCGCTTTCCGCAGCTGCAGCTCTGTTGGCGGCCAGTGCGAAGGACAGAACAGCGGCAACCAGGCCAATCTTGTTCAATCCGCTTTCGACACCGCTCCCTGCCCGAGATGTACCTCCTTCCAGCAACGCAGTATGGCCACTACTATATTTCGCCATAGCGTCTTCATTGAATCCATTCATCATTTCCTGAAGCGCTTTTGCTTTTTCAGGATCGGCCAATGCAGCAGCCATTTTGTCCGGCGTCATTCTGAGGTAATCGGCGGTATTCGTGACCGATAAATCACTTAACTGTGCTTGCGCTAGTGCGTTGGTTCTGAGCGCTTCGAAAATATTTTCGACCGATCCCATACTACGCAATTCAGCCATATTAAAACCGTCAACCAGAGTCACATTCTTGTTATTCAAGATTTCTGGCAACTCGGCCTGACCAAATACACGATCAATGCCGGAACGCGACACGAGCAACCTTACCTCGCCTACCGTGTCTGCAGCAAAACGCTGAGAAGTAGCTGCCCATGGCCCGGTAGTCGGATCGGCGCTGTATAACCAATCTTTGATCGGGAATCTGGCGTTCGATTTCATTTCGTCGAGCGAAACATTCTCCAGCCGGCCAACCGCGGCAAGAAAGGTGTCGGACATGAGCAGCTTGGCAGCCTGTGTTTTATCGATAAGGCGTACATCGTCGCCATTATCAACCAATGCCTTGACGATATCCGTCGTATGAGCGTCCGCAGTTGCCATTCCGCTATAAAGGACAGTTACTCGGCCCTGCGTACTGCCAGCAGCCGCATCGAGACTAATCTCTCGGACCAGTTGCAACAGCTTTTCCTTGGTATTGAAATCGGCGGGATTCGCGCGCAGACGGTCGATCGCGGTTTCGTAGCTTATCGTCATGTTCTTGTCTTCTCAGGAATATTCGAGGCTGTTACACATCCAGGGTCAGGGAGAACGGGAATGGGCTGGCATACACACCACCGTTCTTGTAAACAGTTAGCGCTTCACGCAATACTTCGATGATTTCCTCCCGGCGCGCTTCCAGGCGCTTCGGCAAGTCGATGTACCGTATTGCTTTATGTGATGTACTCGGCCCCGTCAAACCTCCTGTCGTTGACAAGCCATCGATGCCTATCTCAATTAACTCGCAATCAAACCATAACGTCCAAATTCCTTTATGGAAGTATTCAATCTCATGTGGTCCATTAGCCACCTGACGCAAATAAATGTTGCGCTCCCGGTCGATGGTCCACTGATCAGAACTGGTGCCACCAACGACGTAGGACTTGTCGATCTCTTTAATGCGATACGTAGCGCTGTCCTGAGACGAGATATATTCATTTACAAATGCCATATTTTTCTCCAAAAAAATCGATAATATTTTCAGCGTCCAGGTAATTCGCACCGCCATATTTCACCAAATGCAAATTCATCAGCCATATTTCATCTATAATCTGATTTGCCCTGATTAATGTTGGCGATGACCTGCATGCTGGCGCCAATCCAAGGATGATTTTCAGTACGTAGGCACTGCCAGCGGAGTTTGACCGGACCTTGTAGCGTGGGTGATCGGACATGGCCCCCGTTGCTTTGGAGGCCTGTGTCGCATCAGCGGGATTTTTTGCTCGCATTGGGCTTACCAGCACCATTCGACATTCCGTGGCACTGTGGTGATGGGTGGCGATCGTCATCTGGGCAGACTGCGTCAGTGCGACATGGCCAGCATCCAAGTTCTTGCTGCGTAAATCTGCATATAACTGCACGTCGTTCGCCAGACTGCCGCTAATCCGTCGGCCGAACTCGCTCCCCAGCGTCGTTCGTAGCGCAGAATTCGGTGGGCCAGCCACAAGCACTTTTGTCCTGTCGCATGCAAGACCAGGACAGATGTAAAAAAGCGACTTTGATCACATTGTTCAGATTTCACATACGAATCGGACATGATGCATGCGATGAGCGAGAAGATCTCTTTGTAAAGAGCTTTGCACGGGACTTCAATGGTGCTTTCACTGGATCCGTACCCGAGCATCGCAAGCTGAAAAATTGATATCGAATACGATCCGCGCGACTGCTGGCGCGCTAGCACGGGCGCGAAAGACTTGCGGTGGTCTATGCAAATGCTTTGCAAAGCCTTAACGAGTTGGGCCAGGTCGACACTGAGGTTCATTTGATGCGCACGTGTGGTTAATGTAAATACTTTACCACCTCAGAAGTGGCGCCATGCAACAATTTTTAATTCAGGATGTCGTGTTCAAAACGGTTTAATGGAAAGAGAAATTCACCAAATATCACGAATTACACTGCTACAGCCATGATTTATGCGTTTCGCATGGGCTGAAACGCATTCCTATTCAGAAATTTCCCATTCGAACAAACAAGAGCTTCTCGGTCTAGGACATTCCGACCTCGAAGCCTGAAGAGAATTTCACTCATTCTAACGTCGCCAAAATGATACAATATATAAATGATAATCGAGGTTATTTATTGATAATGTTTACAAAAACACTTCAGAATTTATTCATATGCACTAGAAGATGAATCCATACCAAGAATTGCAGGATTTGGCATCGAAAATGAATCCCATTTAAGACTGGGTTCTATATGATATCTACGCAGGCTGATATATGCAGGCATCAGGTAAGCCCGCAGGTACCCAGGATTGGTAAGATTTTCTGCGAGCAGAGCAATTGGCTAGTACAAAAGCTGCATTACTCTTTAAGATATCATGGTGACAATGCACGAGAGCCAAACCGTTGCATAACACTTCCAACTGCCAAATAGTTTAGAAGGGAATGAACATTGCGAACAGGTGACCGTGTCCCGATTCATCGGCCATGCCAAAACCGTCACGTGCAGTCGAGCATACTGCCATGACTTATTTGAAGTAATGCGCACATCGCACCTAGCAAAAGCGTCGTAGGACCCTTGCATATATTGCGATGTTGGGACAAGGTTCGGCGTATTGCGTCAGTAATCCCCCCATTTTTAGAGCACGCTAAAAGTAGAGGTTAAGCGACGAGTGCCAATTTCTGTTTCGGCGTAAAACCGCCGAGCGTGCCTTCACGCAGCGCTCGTCCTCGAGCTGCTTGCGGATCGATCCAGCACATCGCCCTGCTGGCCAGGTAATGTGCCGACGATGCGCTGTAGCTGGTCGCCGTACAGTGCCACCGCGCGGAAGCGCGTCACTTCCACAGCAGCGCGCGCACGTCAGCGCTCGTGGGGTTTTGCTCTTGGATAGCGACCAGGTCATCGCGGGTTAGTGGCGTGAATCAAATGCGTGAATTGCTGTTCATCCATACAGTTCATCAGCAGCCCAATGCAGCCTGCCTAATTTTTGCCTGCCCTGGGAATTAGTGGTGTGCCGCCGCCATAATTGGGCCATGGAACAAAGAACCGACCGGCTCACTGCTGCCTATGTTGACCTGGCCATCAAAGTGGTCACCGCCTTCGGACTCAATCTACCGGACTTAACAGAATTTGACCTCAACAAGGCTTTTGCGTCATCGACTTGTGTGGCTTGGGCTGTTGCTTGCGGGGCTTAGACGCGGCGGGCCGGTGGCGGTAGGTTGCGCTGGCGATGAATTCCATGAGCCGTTGAAGCC
>Ga0265780_10012131_pt1 | contig 10129 bp, 10 predicted proteins | sample P1T30metagenome_FD_192432 | JGI IMG/M metagenome (GOLD analysis project Ga0265780, IMG submission 192432) | Plant litter microbial communities from East Loma Ridge, Irvine, California - P1 T30 | ecosystem: Environmental > Terrestrial > Plant litter > Unclassified | place: USA: California... | reverse complement strand
CCAAGCTTGCTGCTCTCGCTGAACAAGCCGCCATGTGCTACCCTCGTCGCGATGCCTCCACGCCAATCATAATGATGGGACCATACGGCAGCGCCATCACGGACGACGAAGTCTCGAACGTTCTCGCTGTCTCTGGTGGTACCGGGATTACCTATACCCTGCCCGTCATCATGCACGCATTAAGCGATGCTTCTCCTGCGCGCAACATCGAACTTATCTGGACAGTAAGGCACCTCGAGAACCTTGCCTGGATCGCACCTGAACTGGCTTATCTGAAGTCACAACTTGATGGTGCCAGTGCAGGTCAATACTACAACGAGGACAAGCTAGAGAAGGCACCGATCGTGTCAGTGGAGGCGAAGAAGCGCTTCAGAATTCGCATCTTTGTGACTCGACCTGATACGACGAAGTACCAAAAGCCATCTCATCAGCTCCATGATGACAAAGACAAGGACTTTGGTGACGGCGGCTCATTGTCGCAAACACCTTCTATTGACTCCATGTCTCTCGATCGCAAAGTCGAGGAGCTCAGCCGCCAATACCCCAACTTCACTATCACATGGCTGAACAACACACGGCCGGATATTCCCTCCCTGGTAGATACTTTCATGACCGAGACAGTCGAGAAGGGCAGGACGCAAGTCATCGGATCGGGCCCGCCTGAGCTAGGAACTCAGCTTAGGGCTGCTGTTGCGGCGAAGAATGTACCTGGGAATGTTTGGCGAGGCGATGAGGCGAGTGATGTTGAGTGCGTCTGGGACGATCGTATGGGTTAGGATGATAGATGGACATTCCTTGATTACTTTCGCTGTAGATATTTGAAGCAAAATGTGCATACAAAGAGACACACCAGTCTCTCAACTTATTACACTGGGCCTTACTTCTACGCACTCTTTATCAACCGTCTACATACGATCAAGACAGCTCTGCCCTCGACCTCTTCACTGGCACATCATGCAACTCGCTCATCTGGGCGATGTGTCCTCCAGAGGCACCGTCATCAGTCTTCAAGGCAGGAACCTTTTCTGCTTCTGCGTGTACAAACTGCGGTTCTGATGCAGCTTTGCTCCGCTTGCGCTTGCGCAGTATACAACACGTTCCAAGCAGGATGAGAGTTATGCCAACGACACCACATACAGATCCTATCGCTATCTTCGCGCCTATGGGCAGACCAGAACTCGTGTTTTGGGGTGGCGAGGGAGACGCTGTTGCGCTTGGGCTCGTGTCGCTGCTCGTGAGAGCTGAAGTTGAGCTGGTACCAGCGCTAGAGGTTGACGAGGACGTAAAGAGGGTGGTACTGTATTGCGACCAGACTGTCAGCGAAGATGTTTCATGGAAGAACTGTAGCGGTAACGGGAAAGGATGTAACTGACCTGCTGATCGTCGAACTCGATGAAGACAATAAGGCTCCCGCATCTTCGATCGCGAATCGTCCGTTAAAGGTGTAGGTGCAGTCGTTCACGCCTGTATCGCAGATTGCCATGAAGTAGTTGTCTTTCCCTGTAAGCACACCAGATGGTATCCATGTATAACTGCCGTTGTTAGGCGTTTCATCTAGAGCTATCAGCTTTCATCCCAATGCTTCTTGCGCCACTGAAGCCTGGAGGTCAGAAGAGTCTTACTTGTTATCAACACCGCGGTTGTATCAGCAAAACGAAGATCAATCGACACGGGACCTGGAGTGCCATTGAACCATGAAATCAGGTACGGTTCCTCGGCTTCGATGACTTCACCAGCTGCAGGGCTGCTCATTGGATTGTTCCCATCGCCACGAGCGAAGCAAGAAACGAATAAAAGAGCGAACAGCTGTTTGAAGAATATCATGATCGACTGAAAAGTATTGCTGGGGGAGAAAAGGTTTGGTATGCGCGTCGCGCGTTATGCCCTGGTATGTGTACCTGCCCGCTAGGTGTGCGAAGCCCCCTAAAGGAACGGCATTGCCACAACAGGCGAGCTCGACTTGTTGCGGCTGAGGATCGTCTGTGGGGGTGATGTTACATCTGCTAGACTGGACCAATACACAGCAAGGTTATGTAGTGCAAAGGCGCGGTGGCTGTGGTGGTACCCCTAGGCGTTTATCCTGCTGGGTCTAATCAGTATCGCGCACGGCTCAAGACAGTGACCACTGGAAAGAAGCGATTGCTAATCTCATACAAACAAGATCTCGATTTTGGTTGGCTCGTGTTGCTTATCTGGTACGGCAAACTGGAAAGTGGCATCTCGTGGCTGGTTTCAGCCTTACGGCATGAGTTCAGCTCTCTTTGCGAGAGTAGCCGGAAGTCCTCGCAAGACGTTTCAGCTTCGCTTTCCCAACGCCATCACGCGTAACATGATTCTCATGCCACAATTGTTCTGTCCATATCCAAATATTCTCTTCGCACGGTCTACAGGCTCTTCATGTTCGGTAGAAATCGAGTGAGCGTGTGCACTCACAACGCCAGCATACTGACGAACTTGACAAGGAAGAAGTGATCACTCAAGGCAGTTCCACAGTCCAACGAACTACAGGCGGAAAGCTGACATCGCTGGCGCAACATGTTTCCCCGCCGATAGCTCCGCTGCCAATGGTGAGGGTTGTTCAGCGCGATGGCTGTACAATGGCGACTCCACCCAGTATGTATAGCCATTATGTTTGTGCTTATGTAGGTGTTCGCTGAGATAGGGAGCACCCCATTCAAAGGAAAACCCGAACACCCTAGAGCCTACATCAAGATAAAATCCTGCGAAGTTGGTGGCCTAACGGCGACGTAGGCTCCTGGGTGTTTAGTTTTTCCCTTGTATGAGGTGGGAGGGCGCGATCGCCAACTTCGAGACGCTGAGACGTGGTATAGGTATGCTTGAGGAGGGCCGTATTTCGAGGATACATGCGAAGGATGTCGAACTTAGTTGACGTTAGTGGTAGACAACAACGAGGTCAATGGGAAGACGTACCAGAACAACGCGACAACGGATGGTGATGTTGATCGAAGCTGACAGAATTGCACACATCGCCATTTGTGACTACCTTGTACGATTCTCGAGCAAGCCTCTATTGTGAATGCAGCTTAGCAGCGGGAAGTAGCAATGCAATGCAATGCCTAGAGGGTTAGTTGTGGTATTACGCCCGGCGAACTTGACGCAGACGTTCCCAAGAGTCCCAAGGTCTCGTTCAGATCAAGTCCATGTACGAACACAGTCTCTCTGGTAGCACCTACTGTGATGATCTGATTTGAAGAGCGAAATGTAGACTCGGAGTCTAGCTCAACTGATGCAGCGGTCGGTTGCGCGCGTCCTGACAGGAGCTCACACGCGTTCACGATGCGCGTGGGAAGGGGTTACGCTCGACATGCTCAATGTGGGCGCAAAACCAATATTGGGGCACTCGGTGGGCAAGGATCAACAGAGACTCTCATGCTTGAATTGATAATGAGCTATGTATGGTACAGAAGTAAATGTAGAGAAGCTCCAGCTGCAGCCCCGGAGTTGGTGTTCGGGGTTCTGCCGCTGGCTTGGCGCCGACGCGTTAACGTCGTCCCCTGCCACACGCAAGATGCGCAGCGGCGTTGTGGCAGCTCGCCATCAACTTTTGGCATTATGCCTCTGCGATATGCTACATCTCTTCGCTTCATCATTTGGTAACAGGAACGCAGACGAGATCATCCATGGGATCTTTCAATCCAGCGCACGACGAGCAGATACAGAAACGCAGTCCATGTGCAAAAACCGATACGCACCCCACGAACCCCACGAACCCTCGCGATGCCTCCAGCACCGGCTGCTCCTGCAAAGATCGATCTACATACAGATGAATCGCATAACAAATAGTGCGTACTTTTCGTAAGGAGGCGCAGGTACCGGGCTACTCGAGAGACATCTCTCGCTCCCACATCTCCAAGCTGTTGTTGTCGGACGGTTCGTCATCGTCAAAGCACACCCACTCCTCGAATATTGCGTCAGGGTCTTCTACCGTCGAATCGTCCACATCGATTGGGATGATATCGCCAACTGTATGCTTGTCCTCCACGTTCGTTCCTCCAGGTCCGATGCCACCATGATGTATTCCAACAACTGAAGCCCATGACGCATGGTTATTCCTTCTGAGGTCCTCGCTGTGTTCAGACGAGTGTTGGACATCTTCCTCCACACCCATATCTGAAGGTGGGAGAACGGCCTTGTTCGCGTTGTGAGCTCGATCGCGCGATGCAATCCGCGCACCATGGCCAAGCAGAAGATCTACTGTGTACGGACGCTCTTCCTTGCGACTGTACCAGTACGCGCCATACAACCTTTCGACGATCCTTATGGCAGAATTGCCGCGCAGCCAATGCGGTCCCCTAATAGTGAGATTTATATCGATTTGCGTGTGGTGGAGTAGGAGCTCTACAATGCCGATATTTCCAAACTCAACGGCGATGTGTAATGGTGTTCGGCCGTAAGCATCTCTGCGATTGATATCCACCGTTGGATGTGTAGGTTTATCGTGCGTCTGAGCATGCTCAAGTAGGAGCATTGCCAAACTGAGGTCACCAGTACGGGCAGCTCGATGCCAGAGATTGTTGTCCCGGGTTGGAAGAGACCCTATTTCGAGTAGCCCTCTTTCCAAGATATCGACGCGCTTTCCAGACGGTTCTGTCGCAACACTCAAATTTTGGCGAATGTCATCTAGGGAGACACTTCCGTAGTCAAACAGGATTTCTACCAGACACCAATGTGCTCCCTGGAACGCTTCGGACAATAGCGACTGTCGACTGTTCCGCACGTCGTTCCGATCAACTCGGCCATCCCCCAGTAACACACTCAACGTTTTGCCATGGCCACCCTGTGCTGCCGCCTGCCACAAGCTCATCCTTGAGGGACCAAAGGGTCGATTGACCTCGACATCCTGTCGAAGTAGCAAGACCGCTACCGCCTCTGTGTGTCCACCACGAACGGCGATTTGCAGTGGCGTCTTTCGGAGGCCAGTTGTGTCCTGGGCATCGACATCGAGTCCTCGGTCGTCGAAGGCTTTAAGCATCAGCCGTATAACTCCTACATGTCCTCGGCGACATGCAAGATGTAGATATGTTTTTGTCTTTCGTGAATACAGCCTCTTGCCATCGAGAACAATACCAGAGCATTGTAGGAGCTTTTCGACAACCTGGACATGCCCTTTCCAAGCAGCAGTACCCAGCGGCGATTGAATCTCGTCATGCACCTCCGGGTCAAGATCAATGGTCTCGAATTCGAGCAGAAGGCCTACAATTTCGCTGATCCCCTTGGCAGCGGCGAGGTAAAGAAGACTTCGCTTATTAAACCTGTGCTTACCAAGAACCGTATTGACATCCAACTTGCCTGACCTCAGCAGGCATTCCAGCATGGCTTTCTGGTTCTTGTGAATAATTCGCCACACCACTAATCTGCCTCCACTCGTGATCCATTCCTGGGTAATGTCGGGTAACAACAGTATTGCAGCCATGTATGCTGTGTTGGTGGAACCGGCTGCAATCGCGAATAGTTTATGGAGGGACATTTTCAACATCTGTTCGTCGCAGGCTATCCACGCGGTCTTGAATAGGTGGGTTTGATTTGACTGGATTGTCGCGCGTAATACATGTTCGGTGATGTCGCCTCTTCGGTGCACAAGAATATTGAATGTGGAAGTACAATGGCCTAATATCGCCTCGTGGAGAGGTGTTCTTCCCTTGCTGTTTAAAACATCTGATTGTGCTCCCCACTCGATAAGGAGGTTGACCATATCAGTCTGGTCGGCTTTAGCGGCGCAATGTAAAGCGGTGGAACCGTCATCAGCTTGCATCGAGATGTCGACGTCTGACTGCAAGATAGCTTGTACGAGCCCGATATTCCCGGCCGAAGCTGCCTGCATAAGCGTGTGAACACTCGCTATCGACAGGGCACTTTGACCATTCAAGGACACATCGAGTGGGATTGCCGCCATGGAGTCCTGCGGCTTTGCTCGACGACGACCTGATCTGACCTTGTTAATGCCAATAAGCAGTTGCGGATGGCTCTTCTGGACATGTTGACGGATGCTGTCTTTGCGAGAAGTATTGAAGGAGCAGCCTGAGACTTCACATGCATGTCGGGCTATGCCAAGTCGGTGGCGTGCTTGTACATGTCTGGCGAGATCGGAACGCAGAGCAAAGCCTCTTGCGCAGGTGCTGCAATGGAAGGGTTTCGTATGCGTTTTGAGGTGTTGGCTGGTGTCATGTTAGCAGTTGCTGGAAGAGCATCGACTTACGAGCTTACTTGTAGCGACCTAAGGTGTCAAAACGCTTGAAGCATTGATTGCAACCAAAAAGCTCGCTCGAGTCCATGGTGTGTGCTTAGCGGCGTCTTCTTCAAGGAACAGACTTAATGGATGTCCTGCCGTCTACACTAGCATAAAAGTTGACATAGACAAGATCTTCAGGTGATGTAGGCTTCTAGCAGGTAGATGACCAGAGTTTTTTTCTGTATATCGTGGCGAAAGGCTATACTCTTGAGTGCGGCTCGAGGGTGTGCAAGGCGAGGCTGAAATCTGCCCAGGTGGTAGTTCGCCCAATCACGCAGCGGAAAGTTGCCCCTTTGCACCACCGCTGCATCATTGGTTGCCCTTTCCTTTACTCACCGTTTGTTGTGTGTTTTCCGTGCTCCTTCTGAGTGTCCTCTCGAGCCTCCCAATGTCCATCCCTTTCTCACTTTTCTACGATCAATTCATCCACCACCGGCGACTATCCAAACGAGCTACAGAGGATCACTCGTGCGCGCTTCTATCGAAATTGTGTTACGACTACTGTTCACGAAGAGGTCATTCAACCCCACGATACTGCACGGCATGACTTTGTTCGACGCCGAAATGGACTTTTCGAACTTGGACGGACGAATCGACCACAGCTGGCGGGACCTCCAGCAGGCTGCGTCATACACTGGAGGAACCGCACGGACACCTGGCGGCGCAACGAATCACAGGTAATTTTTTTTGACGAGACGCAGTTATGCCAATCTTCCATCTCTTTACAACAAGTCCGATGTGCTGTCTGCCCAGGGGCCAGATTCATCCTGGCGTGCAGGGGCACCGAGCAAGCCTATCATCGATGAGGCCCCCAACATGCAGGGGTACTTCCCTGCTACACCCGCCGAAGGACCCCACAGCCTGTTCGGTCTATACGACCCTGTCACCGACGGTACTCCTACCCAGGATCGTCTTCATGGAGAAGCCAGCACGTTCGTAGACTGGCTTGTGTTCGAAGATCCTCTCATCGACCCTTCTGTTGGTGATGGCTTCTATCCGCAGATGCTTCCGCAGCTTGACCCCTTCGAATTCCTGACGCAGCCTTCCTACCCTACGGCAGGACTTGGCCAGGCCTTCCAGCCCATTGCTCCCGCACCCGCTCCAAATGCTGTTCAGCCGAACATTATCGCACCACCGTCACGTGTGCATGCCGCTGCTCGTCGCCGCACGATCGAACCACGCTTCCAGTGCAACATTGACGGTTGCACCAAGGTGAGTTTTGACTGTACCTACGAAGTGCATTTGAGACATACACTGACTTCTTGCCTCTATCTCTGCAGGCATACCGCCGTGTTGGTGACTGCCGCCGGCACATGCGGTCGCACCGAGCTCCTCACCTCCGGTGCGTTGTCGAAGGTTGCCACATAAAGTTTGACCGCATGGACAAACTCCGTGATCACGTCCGCCAAGGCCACAAGATGAACTTGTGAGGACTGAGCGTCTATTGTTGCTCTGTTGCAGTATGTATGTGGGATGGGACATGGTACTGCGTGGTCTCTGTTGAAGTTTGGTGTGCTGGGTGGAATGTTGGATCTCTGTTTCTCACCAGATTGTAACCTTTCCTTCAGTCAGTCAGTCAGTCGTTACCCACGTACAAATATGGTTGGCGTTAGATTCGTCGATCAAAATACCACAGTCATTACCGAAAAGCTTGATCACCAAGATGCTATTGCTTTTGCTGTGTTTGTGAAGGAAGGCTGATGACCGCAGGCCCGGGGTGTCGCGAAGATCGGGCCGATCTACGCAGATCGACCCCTCCAAAAGCTACCCCACCTCAATCAAAGAGAACACCAACACCAAACACCCTGGAGCCTACATCGACGCCAGGCTGTCTAATTTGCTTCTTTTATCTCAACGTAGTGTCCAGACCTGAATGTTGCCATGTATGAGACGGCGTCTACCGGAATCCTGCATGTTAGCGTCTTTATCCAGCCTCATGAAAGGAATGCTTAGCCAGATGCGTTCAGGAGACAACTGTTTTATTATGAAACCAAAAGGCTTCCGTACTACACGATCTATCCCCATACCAAATCAAACCGCCCCCTGTCAAAAGAGTCTTTCCAAGAAAAGAGATAGAAAGTAAAAGATCGCCCATCTTCAGCTGTGTGGACTGGAAGCTTGTCCCCTCCTGACGTTCCCGTGATGTGTTCCAGGGGATACGGAGCTCGCGCACCAAGCTCGCTTCGAAACAGGACAAAACCACCAAACAATTGCTAAGCATCGGAAAGACAGGAAAGGTATGCCGAAGAGAACCCTTAGACGTTGCACAAGAAAGAGGAAATATCGTCGTTCATGGTGGAGAACTCGCTGTGGGAGCGGATGTTGGCAACATCACCAGTGGTAGCGATCTGGCCGTTTCCATTGCGGCAACCAGTGTCGCTATGAAATAATCAACACTTGCAATCCATAACTGCTGTTCGGTGATCACTTACTTGTAAAAGATGCAGTTGTGGCCGTTCGCCTTGAGCGAGCTGACCTTGTCGTTCAGCCTTCCGGAAGCCTCTGCGATATGTTAGTTACCACGTTTAAGAGATATGCATGCTAGAAATGACTTGCCGCAGATGCCGTAGTGAAAGTTCACATTGTCGCAGTCGTTGAAGTCCTTGTTGGAGCAGAGCTGGACACTGGGGTTGAGCTGCCTCTGCTGGATGGAGGCGGCGAAGGCGGCCGAAGAGGCGAAGAGGGCGAGGATGATAGTCTTGGAGAACATGTTGTTGAGTTGAGAGGAGTCGATGAAAGACTTGAAGTGGGAAGATGTTATGATTGAGTATTGGAAAGTGATGGTTGTAGATGATGAGAGATATCTGTTTTCCGCGGAATTTATTCAGTTCTTATAGCTTTCGCAATGCCCTCAAGTTGCCTTCCTTTCACATCTATCCCGTCTCCCGGCAGTATGTTTGACCCCCAGAATTCATAGCCATGAGCAAGTATCGGCGGTATCTCATTGCTGAGACTTGGATACGAGCGTGACTGATTCGAGCAAATGAAGCCAAGTATGCTGAGATGGTGTTGCAAAGGCCCTACACCTCACCGACAAGTAATCGCTTGATGCAGACCAAGTATAGCAGATCAACTCTTGGAGATACCGTGATGGACGCAAGATGTGAAGTTCGAAGTAACATGCTTGGCAGCCGTTGGATTAGTATACATCGGAGAACTACCAAGCCCGTGCTCGGGCCGGTCTGAACAGTCGAGCGGATCCAGAAAGACGGACCGATCCAGGTAGTCGGAAGACCCTGAATGACCCTGAATCGTAGGGCTGACCTGGTGGAGACGGTCCTAATGCAGGTCATAAGTCTGGATTTGTGTCTTGCTTTCGACCGAGTGGGGATAGCGAGGCAATCCTGATGACTGATACTTAGCGGTGAAGAGAGCTACGATACCTTTTCAGCTAGCGACCCAAGTCCTTGGAACTCACATAGTTACTGCATTTGGCAGTGACTACACTTTTGGTAATTTCGTCTCAGTGCTGGGCGTCAATGAATAGACCCGATCTCAGCGAAAGCGCGAGCAGTCCAAGTCCTTAGGGCTGATTCGAATACGGTCTCAGTAACAATCGTATGCTTGGTAGTCTGTCACCGTCGCGGTGCTTTCTGCTTCGGCGCAAATACAGCGAATGTCGATGAGGTCGTGAACGGTATGCTATGAGTTGTTGCATCCGTGTCCGACGCCGGATGCAGTGCCTCAGTAATCAGGTATTGAGGGGATGTATGTTGATGAAGCTGCCAAAGGTATAAGTAACGGGCGCAATGCTCTCTTCCAGTATCAGCTCAGTACTTCACTATCCTTCCTGCATCCTCATCTCATATCCTTCACTTCCCTTCTCTATATCACAGCCTTCATCAGCTACCTACCTCAACATGACTGCCTCATTCATTA
>Ga0265780_10012130_pt1 | contig 10129 bp, 8 predicted proteins | sample P1T30metagenome_FD_192432 | JGI IMG/M metagenome (GOLD analysis project Ga0265780, IMG submission 192432) | Plant litter microbial communities from East Loma Ridge, Irvine, California - P1 T30 | ecosystem: Environmental > Terrestrial > Plant litter > Unclassified | place: USA: California... | reverse complement strand
GTATAAAGTATAGTTTTTATTAAACAACTTTAAGGTTAGATAGTTCTTATAGGAAGAAGTTTATTGATTGGTTTATTGTTTCTAAATTTAGCTGATCGGTTGTTACCAGTCTTGATTTGATAAATAATTTGTTTTAATTGGATATGCTGCGATCCATAGATCATTTTTCCATAAAAAAAGACAGCCTTAAAGCTGCCTTCATTATAATTTCTGAAAAACTTATTTTACTTTATTTTTCAATTCTTCTTTGATCTTGTTTTCCAGTTCCTCAGCAAGCTCAGGATTGTCTTTTAAAACATCTTTCACCGCGTCACGTCCCTGTCCGAGTTTTGTTTCTTCATAACTGAACCATGATCCGCTTTTCTTCACGATGCCCTGTTCTACCGCCTGATCAAGGATTTCCCCGGTTTTAGAAACGCCTTCACCGTACATGATGTCAAATTCTGCCATTTTGAAAGGCGGAGCTACTTTGTTCTTCACAATCTTCACTTTAACGCGGCTTCCTATCGCTTCATCACCATTTTTAATCGGAGCACTTGCCTTTCTGATATCCACTCTTACCGAAGCGTAGAATTTCAATGCATTACCACCGGTAGTCGTTTCCGGGTTCCCGAACATAACACCGATTTTCTCTCTCAACTGGTTGATGAAAATTACCGTACATTTTGTTCTTGAAATGGTAGCGGTTAATTTTCTCAGAGCCTGAGACATCAGCCTTGCATGAAGACCCATTTTAGAATCTCCCATTTCACCTTCAATCTCTGCTTTGGGAGTCAGTGCGGCAACGGAGTCAATGACTACAATGTCAATAGCCCCTGAACGGATCAGGTTATCAGCAATTTCCAGAGCCTGCTCACCGTTATCAGGCTGGGAAATGATCAGGTTTTCCAGGTCAATTCCTAATTTTCCTGCATACCCTCTGTCAAAAGCGTGCTCTGCATCAATAAAGGCAGCAATTCCGCCTGCTTTCTGAGCCTCTGCAATGGCATGAAGCGTTAAAGTTGTTTTACCCGAAGATTCAGGCCCGTAGATCTCAATAATTCTTCCTCTCGGATATCCACCCACTCCAAGAGCGATGTCTAATCCCAAAGATCCGGAAGGAATAACTTCAATGGTCGTATCAATCGTACTGTCACCTAATGTCATTACCGTTCCTTTTCCGTATGTTTTATCTAACTTGTCAAGCACCAGCGAAAGTGCTTTTTTCTTATCGTCAATGTTACTCATCTGTCTTTTAAATTAATAATCAAATTTACAAAAAAATACACTTAAAAACTAATATTATCTACCATTAAAAGCTGTTTTGATAGTTAAAAAAAGTATAAATTTTTGATATATTCATAATCTGGTAAAGCGTATGATTAACACTTACATAACTGCTGCAGTGACTGATCCTGTTTTGATAAAAAACAGATATTTCAGAAATTTTATTGTCTGGTATTTTTGCTCTTTAAAAACTGCCATGATTTAAATAAAGCTGCTAAACTAGCGATATTAGTGAAAATTTGAGTGCTGTGTAATCCTCAGATAATCGTTCAGGACTTTCATCTGGTCTTTGTTCCCTTTTTTAATCCGGGCTTTACGGCTGATCATCCGGTCATAGATTTTATTAACGGCCCTTTTGGTTTCCGGGAAGGCTTTTCTGTAGGAAACTTCCGGAATCTGAAGCCTTCTGCATACTTCGTCATCAAGCAGGAACCATGTACAGCAGATATGGAGATAACGGAGGTTTCTTCTCTGGAACTTGTACTTCAGGATAGGATTTTCTAGAGATTCATTCAATAAAGAATGCGCAAGCAGAATAGAATCTTTATCTGCCGGCGGCTGAACGGCAGTCCAGAGGTAAAAATATTCAGTAGCCTGTTTTTTATTGTCGGGTAAGAGGTTCTCAGGAATTCCCAACAGGTAGCCCACGTATTTCCAAAGGTGGAACAGTCCTTTTTCCTCATAGTCTGAAAAGGTATTTCCCAATTTATGCAGGCTGTGGAGAAAGACCAGGCTGAAACCGATATAGGTGGCCATCATATCCCAGGAATTGATCGGTTCGCCCCAGTTTTCAGTGTCCCAGTGTTTGTAGTGTTTTTTAATGGAAAGCCTCGCATAAGAATGGATCAGCCGGGTTTTTATAGCAAATTCATATCCTTTTTTATGAACTTCCAAAGCATCATACCGTGTTACATTTACCCAGAAATCAAGGGTTTCAGAAAGTCTTTTAACGGCACCTTTTTTCAAGGCTTCTGTGGTGATCAGCGGTTTATTGAGGTAAGCATAATCATAGCCGCCCATCAGGCAGTAATCCCGAAGTGAAATAAGTGCATCAAGGTTGCTCCTCATACACAATTCTGCACCGCTCTTAAGCAGGTTGTTATCCAGCCATGCAGGGATTTTCTGGGTCTGAAGGAACATTTCTTTTACACTGTCCGGGACAGGATCATGTTCACTGACTCTGTTGCGGATGTACTGTTCGGTTTCCCGGGAGGCTTCATGAAATTTTTTGGTGAGATAAATATCTTTCACCACCTGATCACCGGTTTCATCCACATGGTAAAAGTAAGGGGCATACTTTTCAAAATCTGTAAACCCGACCTCTGCACCGGAAAACTCAATCAATTGTTTTCCATTGCCTTTCGCCCAGAAATCTTTAAAATGAGGTGAATCTTTAAACCGGGGTTGCATCATCTTTTTCTCCATTAAGGATAAAATTACAAGTTTTACGCCGAAATACAGTCGTGAGATTTATCAGTTGAACTGTAAAGCAACTTTAAACTGGATGATAAACTTAATCATAAGCTTATTTAATCAAATGGATTTCAATCGTTTATTGATACGGGATGTTGTTTTTCTCTAAAAATGCCACAAGCTTTTCCTTATTTTTTACAGAAAAAGACCTCTTTTTTCCGTCTTTCAGCTTGAGGAAGATAATCTCCTGGCCGCCTGTAATAAACGCTTTCCCATATTTCTTCGACAGCCTGACACCCCATCCTCCGAAATCTGAAATAGGATCTGTATGCACGAGCTGTATTTCTTTAATTTCATTCCATCTGATTTTTTTCGGGTTAAATGTAAAAGGGAAAAAATGATATTCAAAATATTGCGGGTTCAGGTTTAACTTTAAAACAGAAAATAAGAACAGTAAAGTTAGCGGAATGGTGATGAGGATGACAATTAACGGCGATTCCTTGTCTTTCATAAGGATAAAGCTCCCCACGATAGCCTGAAAGACGAGAAGAATGGCAAACGCCTTAGGAAAGCCTGATTTTTCCTGAAATATTTCTGAATCCATAACCATATCAAAAATAATAAATTTAATGATACAAAAAAACCTTCCGGAGACGGAAGGTTTATATTACTTATTACCAATTATATATTAATCATTGGAAAGAGAAGCAGCATGGATCAGCATATCCACTAATTTGTTGGAGTATCCCATTTCATTGTCATACCATGAAACAAGCTTTACAAATTTAGGAGAAAGCATAATACCTGCATCCTTATCGAAGATAGACGTTCTCTTATCCCCTATGAAATCCTGAGAAACCACTGCATCTTCAGTATATCCCAAAATACCTTTTAATTCACCTTCTGAAGCGGCTTTGATTGCAGCACAGATTTCTTCATAAGAAGTCTCTTTTTCTAATCTTACCGTTAAATCTACTACAGAAACATCAACCGTAGGTACTCTGAAAGACATACCCGTTAATTTTCCGTTTAGTGCAGGGATTACTTTTCCTACTGCTTTGGCAGCTCCTGTAGAAGAAGGGATAATGTTGTTAAGTGCAGCTCTTCCGCCTCTCCAGTCTTTCATGGATGGGCCGTCAACCGTTTTCTGGGTTGCCGTTGTAGCGTGTACTGTAGTCATAAGGCCTTCTTCAATCCCGAAGTTATCGTGGATTACTTTAGCCAATGGAGCTAAACAGTTGGTGGTACAAGAAGCATTGGATAAAATTTTGATATCGTCAGTAAGCTCATTATGGTTTACTCCCATTACGAACATCGGCGTATCATCTTTAGACGGAGCAGAAAGGATTACCTTTTTGGCACCTGCGTTGATGTGCTTTGCAGCATTTTCTTTATCTAAGAATAAACCTGTAGATTCAACGATATAATCAGCTCCGATTTCATTCCACTTCAGGTTATTCGGGTCTCTTTCAGCAGTTACCCTGATTTTTTTCCCGTTTACCACAAGATCGTTTCCTTCTACAGAAACTTCTCCCGGAAAGATACCGTGTACAGAATCATATTTAAGCATATAAGCCATATATTCTGCATTAATCAGGTCATTGATTCCTACTACTTCGATATTATCTCTTTCAGTCATTGCTCTGAATACAAGACGTCCGATTCTACCAAACCCGTTGATACCTACTTTGATTGTTGACATAATAGTTTGTTTTAAATTATATTAAAAAATATTAGATTGCTAAAATTTCCGAAATCAGTAAAAGATCCTTATTGATTTCATTGTGTTTTTTAATGGCTTCCTCAATCGGCGTATAAACCAGATCATTGGATCGCATGCCGGCCATTACATTGGTTTGCCCTTCCATTAATCCGGTCACCGCTCCGTAGCCTAATCTGCTCGCCAGCACCCGGTCTGCACAGCTTGGAGAACCGCCTCTCTGGATATGGCCCAGAATCGCTACACGGATGTCGTAATCCGGGAATTCCTTTTTTGTTTTTTCTGCCAGCTCATAAATGTTGGCCAATTTTTCACCTTCGGCTACCACCACAATGCTTGATGCTTTACCGGTTTTTTCCGCATTCCTGAAATTGGCGAACAGCTCATCAATGCTGTCTTTCCTTTCCGGGATCAGAATATCCAAGGCTCCGGAGGCAAGTCCGCTGTTTAAAGCGATGAATCCTGCATCGCGGCCCATTACTTCCACAAAGAAAACCCTGTTGTGCGAAGTGGCCGTATCACGGATCTTGTCAATGGCTTCCATGGCCGTATTCAGTGCCGTATCATAGCCGATGGTATTGTCAGTCCCGAAAATATCATTATCGATAGTTCCCGGAACACCGATCACCCGGATTCCGAACTCCTCGTTAAAGATTTTGGCTCCGGTAAACGTTCCGTCTCCGCCGATGCATACCAGTCCGTCAATGCCAAGCGCTACACAGTGGTCATATGCTTTCTTTCTGCCTTCTGCAGTTTTAAACTCCATGGATCTGGCAGACTTAAGAATGGTTCCGCCCTGGTTGATTATATTTTTTACGGAACGGGCCCCCATTTTCAGGAAATCACCATTGATAAGGCCGTTGTAGCCTTCCCTTACTCCGTAGCATTCAATCTCATAATAATTGGCGGTTCTTACTACCGCTCTTAATGCTGCATTCATACCCGGAGAATCACCTCCTGAGGTAAGAACGGCAATTTTTTTTACAGCACTTTCTTTCATCTGGTAAAAAATTTCGAACACAAATTTACAAAAACAAGTTCAGATATAGGCAGTAACTTAACAAGAGTTTTGGATACAAATGATTAAAACTGCCTGAAATTTGTGGGTTTGAAAATGTATCTTGCCGTTTTGGTCTCCGGATCGTCAATATTCAGATTGTGCCACGGTGAAATTCTCCGGCTGAAAGGGTTGGAAAGTACGTGTACAGATTGTGCAGGGGTGAAGCCTTCGCTCAGTAAATACAGTTTTTCCCCTTTTTGATTGCGGCACACGCCTGAAATAAAGACCACATGTCCCGGACTTCCCGGTGTAATCAGGAGATCTCCCGTTTTGAGGTCAGCGTTTTTAATAACCGGTTGGGTTTCTCTGTTTAATGAAATGGTGCCGGCGTAATTAAAAATCAGATCCAGATAATTCCTGAAATTTTCATATGAATCATCAGATCCTGCTGTTCTCCTGAAGTTGACAGAATTTCCGTTTACAAAAGCCCTGATCCCATTTTTATAATCATTCCATGAAACCGGGTCACCACTTGTAAAGTGAAATATGATTTTATCAGATTGTCCGGTCGTCCACAAATATTCCGCTCTCAGGCGGATTACGGCATCGGCACACTGTTGCAGGTCCTTACTTCCGGTATCGATATTAAAAACCGCCTCATGGAGATGTTGGGTAGCAATCGGAGTTCCGTCATATTTCAAAATCTGGCTTCCGTACAGTTTCAGTTTGAAATTTTCAATAAAGTATCCGAAAGAACCGGGCTTTTCTTCAACCCATTGATAACCTTCAGGCGCAGAAAATCTTTTTCTGATGGTGTTTTCAGCTTTGTTGATCTGAACTGTATTTTCTGAAGCAGAACTTTTGGGATTTTCATTTTCGGTATTAAATTTCGATGAGGTTTTGTCACTCTTACAACTTGAAACGGTTAATAAAATAACAATTCCCGAAATAATCTTTTTCATGTGGCTTTAATCTTATCTGAAAGATATAAAAAGTTTTCTGGCTAAACGGGTATGGGAAAAATGGAGCATTAAAAATTTTAGAATTAAGATTAACACAGGTTTCCGGGCTTTGGATTTTTTACCTTTTCGTTTTAAGACAGAAGAAAAATGAATTAATGTTTCTCCGTTAAATACTTCCAATACCTCCTCGGAACATGCTGGATATGCAGTTTCAGATTTTTCCTTTCCACAATATTGGTTTTTGTAAAATAACGCTGCCAAAGCGTCTGGTATTGCGTTTCTTCATCATGGAACTTCTGCTGGTATTTGTTTAAGTCTAATTTTCCGTCCGGATAAAAGAAATCACAGGTTTCCAGGTCATAAAGAATTCCATAATTCCTTTTCAGGTCATAGATCATCCATTTCTGGTCCTGGTACCGGTCTTTAAAGTGTTTCCAGATCAAAGGGAGCACATTGAAATCGGGATCGATTTTGGCAAAGAAAACTTCATCCTGCATTTTTTCAAACCTGACAAAAGCAGTCATCCGGTGCCGTTCCCTGCTTACGGATTTGCAGATTTTGGAAATTTTTAGAATACCGCTGTCGGCATAATTCTGTAAAATATTTTTGTCCGGATGTTTAACTGACTGCTGTACTGCCGATAAAATAAGCTGCTCCGACTCTGGGTCTTCCGATAGGTACACTTTCAGCAATTCATTAATCCCGGATTTGCCGATGTTCTGTTCCAGTTTATTCAGTACCCGTTCAGATTTATCATTCTCCGTAATCACCTCATGGATTTCTGCAAAAATATTTTCCTGATGAAAACGTTCCCTGCTGATAATTTCCACTGCTTTATAACGGTATTCAAAAACTTCGAATATCGCAGTAAAAAGCCCGTCGAAGCTTCCGTCATATAGTAGGGTAGTCATTTATCTGATATAACAGTTTATCAATTTAATAATGTAACAATTTATCAACTTTTCGTTATTTGGACTGCGAAAAAAATCGAAGATATTTTCGATAGATCCTTCGTTTGATAATAAAGCATCGTTCTTTTGATTAAAATAAGGTCAGCTGCTGAGAAAACTGGTTGTGAAACTTGGAAGAACTTCCTCCGATGATCAGTTTTCTGAAATTTTTATCTGTCAGATATCTCAGGTAGGCATTGCCGGCATTGAAGTCAATAAAATATTTGGCCCGGTTTACGGCAGCGCCCAGTTTTTTCAGATGGTCCATGGTAAGAACCTGAAACCGTCTTGCCCCTACAATTTTCTGTGCGGTCTTTACGCCGATTCCCGGAATTCTCAGAATCATCTGGTAATCTGCTGTCTGAAGATTAATGGGAAACTGATCCAGATGCCTTAAGGCCCAGCTCATTTTAGGATCCACTTCCAGGTCGAGGAATGGCATATTCGGATCAAGGATTTCTTCTGCTTTAAACCCGTAAAACCTCATCAGCCAGTCTGACTGATACAATCTGTTTTCACGGAGCATTGGAACTTCAGTGGTTAATGAAGGCAGTCTTTTATCTTCCAGGACCGGAACATAACCGGAATAATAAACTCTTTTTAAATTGAAATTTTTATAGAAATGATCGGCAACTTTAATGATCTGCAAATCATTTTCATTGGTAGCACCTACAATCATCTGTGTTGATTGCCCTGCCGGAGCAAACTTCGGAACTTTTCTGAAGATTTTCTTTTCATCTTTGTACTGGGCAATTCCGTTCTGGATATATTTCATGGGATTGAGCATATCCTGACGGTTTTTCTCAGGCGCCAGCAGCTTCAGCCCGCTTTCAGTCGGGATTTCAATATTGATCGATAACCTGTCGGCATACAGCGCTGCTTCCTGCATCAGTTCATCGCTGGCACCGGGAATTGATTTTAAATGGATGTATCCGTTGAAATTTTCTTCCAGCCGCAGTTTCTTTGCTACCCTTACCAGACGTTCCATCGTGGTGTCGGCATTTTTAAAAATCCCTGAGCTTAAAAACAGGCCTTCGATATAGTTTCTCCGGTAAAAATTAATGGTTACATCAACCACTTCTTCTACCGTAAATGCTGCTCTTTTTATATCATTTGAACTTCTTGAAACACAGTAGGCACAATCATAAATGCAGTGATTGGTCAGCAGGATTTTGAGAAGAGAAACACATCGCCCGTCTTCTGTATACGTATGGCAGATCCCGCTGGCAGAGCTGTCTCCCAACGCGCCTTTTTTGCTTTTTCTCGTGCCTCCGCTGGACGAGCAGGAAACATCGTATTTCGCTGCATCAGCAAGGATTTCGAGTTTTTCTTTAAGGCGGTCAAAATTCATATGATGGAATTGAAAATGTTAACTTTAAGTCTGATAAAGTAATCAAATGTAAGCCCAAAATTGATAAAAATCAATCTTTTTTGATTGAAGTTATCAACAACTGAAAGTCATAAAATCACTATATTTACGATTCATTAAAGTTATACTATGAATCACCAACCGATTGAAGGTTTTTCCAAACTTGACAAACAGGGGAAAATCGACTGGCTCGTTAACGAATACCTTGAAGGAAATACCGAATATCAGCAGATCTTAAACCAATACTGGAACGGAAACCCTGAACTTCAGAAACTCCATGATGAATTTTCCGAAAATACAATTTCCAATTTTTACATGCCTTACGGGATTGCCCCTAATTTTCTGATTGACGGAAAATTATTTGCCCTTCCGATGGCGGTAGAAGAAAGTTCAGTGGTAGCTGCCGCTTCAAAAGCTGCCAAATTCTGGATTGATAAAGGAGGCTTTAAGACCACCATCATCAACAATGAAAAATTGGGGCATACCCATTTTATTTTTAATGTAGAATCCCATAAACTGCTTCACTTTTTCAATTTTAAACTGAAGAAAAAATTACTGGAAGCTACCGAGGCTATTACGGCTAACATGAGAAACCGGGGCGGCGGGATTTTAGACATCAAGCTGGTTGATAAAACTTCTGAAATGCCGAATTACTACCAGCTTAAAGCCAGTTTTGATACGGTGGATTCCATGGGCGCAAACTTTATCAACTCATGCCTGGAGCAGTTCGGGAAAACCCTGAAACAGGAAGTGGCCGTTACCGAAGACTTTACCCAGGAGGAAAAGAGTTCTTTACAGATTGTGATGAATATCCTCTCCAACTTTACCCCGGATTGTATCGTAAGAGCTGAGGTTTCCTGCAAGATTGAAGACCTGAAAGACGACAGCGGGATTTCCAATGAAGAATTTGCAAGAAAATTTAAACAGGCGGTTAATATCGCAGAAATTGAACCTTTCCGTGCTACAACCCATAATAAAGGGATCATGAACGGGGTGGATGCTGTGGTGATCGCTACAGGAAATGATTTCCGTGCAACTGAAGCCTGTGCCCATGCCTATGCTGCCAAAGACGGCAAATACAGTTCTTTAACACATTGTACAACGGACAATGGGATTTTCAGATTCTGGATCGATCTTCCGATTTCTGTTGGCGTTGTCGGAGGATTAACAAACCTTCATCCCTTGGTGAAATTCTCTCTGGCATTGCTTGGGAAGCCTTCTGCACAGGGATTGATGAGTATTCTGGCGGTTTCCGGCCTGGCTCAGAATTTCGGTGCCCTGCGTTCCCTGGTGACTACCGGAATCCAGAAAGGGCATATGAAAATGCATTTGCTGAATATTTTAAACCAAATGGGAGCAACAGAAGAAGAAAAGCAACATTTTGTGACCTATTTTAAGGACAAAACGGTGACCCATCATGAGGTAATCAGTGAGTTTAACCGCTTAAGA
>Ga0265780_10012127_pt1 | contig 10133 bp, 7 predicted proteins | sample P1T30metagenome_FD_192432 | JGI IMG/M metagenome (GOLD analysis project Ga0265780, IMG submission 192432) | Plant litter microbial communities from East Loma Ridge, Irvine, California - P1 T30 | ecosystem: Environmental > Terrestrial > Plant litter > Unclassified | place: USA: California... | reverse complement strand
GCATGAGTTTCGTCGTCATCATCCCGGCGCGCCTGGCCTCGACCCGGCTGCCGAACAAGCCGCTCGCCGACCTCGGCGGCAAGCCGATGATCGTGCGCGTGGCCGAGCGCGCCCAGCAATCCGGTGCGGACCGGATCATCGTCGCCACCGACCACGCCGATATCGCGGCAGCCTGCGCCGTGCATGGCATCGAAGCCTGCATGACACGTGCCGACCATCCGTCCGGCACCGACCGCATCGCCGAAGTGGCGCGCACGCTGCAACTGGCGCCGGAAGCGGTGGTGGTCAATCTGCAGGGCGACGAACCGCTGATCGACCCGGCGCTGCTGGCGGCCTGCGCCGCCCGCATCGGCGCCGATGTGCCGATGGCGACCTGCGCCCATCCGCTGTCGGCGGCCGATGAGGCCTTCAACCCGAACGTGGTGAAAGTCGTGCTCGACAAGGCCGGCCGTGCGCTGTACTTCTCGCGCGCCACCATCCCCTGGCACCGCGACGGCTTCGCGCGCGACCGCGCCAGCTTGCCGCCGGGTTATGTCCCGTTGCGCCATATCGGCTTGTATGCCTACAGCAATGCCTTCCTGCAGCAGTATCCGCAGCTGGAACCGGCGCCGCTGGAAGCCATCGAAGCCCTGGAGCAATTGCGTGTGCTGTGGCACGGTGTCCCGATCGCGGTGCACGTGACTGCCGAGGCGCCCATGGCCGGCGTGGATACGCCGGAAGACCTGGCGCGGGTGCAGCGTCACTACCAGGCCCATAACTGAACTGATACTCCCAGTCTTGATCCCGTTGGAAACTTTACGGTGACCGGTCTGCGCCACCTCAACCGGTCGATCAATCGCCCCCTGCCAGTGGCTTTCAGGGGTGCTTTTGTGGTAAGTTTCGTGTCAAGCTAGGCAAGTATGCATCAGAATTAGCATCAAACGCGATATCCGTGCACCATGGCGGTGCCAGTTGTCGTTTACAAAACTATTAGGAAATCCTTCATGCGTCTCATTCTGTTAGGAGCCCCAGGTGCCGGTAAAGGTACCCAGGCCAACTTCATCAAAGAAAAGTACAATATCCCCCAGATCTCCACCGGCGACATGCTGCGCGCGGCGATCAAGGCCGGCAGCGAGCTCGGTCTGGCGGCGAAAAAAGTGATGGATGCGGGCCAACTGGTGTCGGACGACATCATCATCGGGCTGGTCAAGGAGCGCCTGAAGGACGAAGACTGCAAGAACGGCTACCTGTTCGACGGTTTCCCGCGCACCATCGCGCAGGCCGACGCCATGAAGGACAGCGGCGTGAGTATCGACTACGTGCTGGAAATCGACGTGCCCGACGAAATGATCCTCGAGCGCATGACGGGCCGCCGCAGCCACCCGGCCTCGGGCCGTGTCTATCACGTCAAGTTCAACCCGCCGAAGCTTGACGGCGTCGACGACGTCACCGGCGAGCCGCTGGTACAGCGCGACGACGACAAGGAAGAAACCGTCGCCAAGCGCCTGGCCGTGTACCACAACCAGACCGAAGTGCTGCTCGGCTACTACAACAAGTGGGCGCAGTCGGGCCTGCCGGGTGCGCCGAAGTACCGCAAGATCACGGGCGTGGGCCCGGTCGAGCAGGTGCGCGATGCCGCGTTTGCCGCGCTGGCGGAGTAATCTTATTTAATAGGGAGTAGCCTGACGCTATTCCCGGGCTCCGGATGACGCAGTGCCATCCGTCCAGGTTTTTGGATCAAAGTTTTGCAGTACGCAGGTAGGTAGGAAGGGCAGGATGCGGCCTTTCGAACGTGTGGTGTTGCTTGATCGAAGACAGGGGGGACGACATGGCATCCACGCAGCTCCTATTCGCCGTCGCGTGCGGCGTCATCGCGGTATTGTACGGATTGTGGTCGCGCAGCTGGATCCTGCAACAGGATGCCGGCACCGGCCGCATGCAGGAAATCTCGCTGGCGATCCAGCAGGGGGCCTCGGCCTACCTGTCGCGCCAGTACCGCACCATCGCCATGGTCGGCATCGTGCTGCTGGTCGCCATCTTCTTTCTGCTCGGCAGTGCGACCGCCTTCGGCTTCCTGGCCGGGGCGGTGCTGTCGGCTGCCTGCGGCTTCATCGGCATGAACGTCTCGGTGCGCGCCAATGTCCGCACCGCCCAGGCCGCGTCCAGGGGATTGGACCAGGCCCTCAACGTCGCCTTCCGCGGCGGCGCCATCACCGGCATGCTGGTGGTGGGGCTGGGCCTGCTCGGCGTGTCGCTGTTCTACTGGTTCCTGGTGGCGCGTGCCGACGCTGCGCTTTCAACCCATGATGTCATCCAGCCGCTGGTCGGGCTTGCCTTTGGCGCTTCATTAATCTCCATCTTCGCGCGCCTCGGCGGCGGCATCTTCACCAAGGGCGCGGACGTGGGCGCCGACCTGGTCGGCAAGGTCGAAGCCGGCATTCCCGAGGACGATCCGCGCAATCCGGCCGTCATCGCCGACAACGTGGGCGACAACGTCGGCGATTGCGCCGGCATGGCGGCCGATTTGTTCGAGACCTACGTCGTGACCCTGGTCGCCACCATGCTGCTGGGCGCGCTGATGGTGCCGGCCGCCGGCGACACTGCCGGCCTCGGTGCGAGCGGGGCGGCCTCAGGCGGCCCCGCGATGCTGTATCCGCTGCTGCTGGGCGGCGTCTCGATCCTGGCCTCGATTGTCGGCTGCTCGCTGGTCAAGAACCGCCCCGGCCACAAGATCATGGCGGCGCTGTACACCGGCCTGTGGTGGGCGGCCGGGTTGTCGCTGCTGGGCTTTGTCGCGGTCACCTGGCTGGTGTGGCCGGACAACGCCATGCGCTGGCCGATGCTGGGCTGCGCGCTGGTCGGCATCGTCCTGACCGGGCTGATGGTCTACATTACCGAGTACTACACCGGCACCGACTTCAAGCCGGTACGCCACATCGCCGAAGCATCGACGACCGGGTCCGGCACCAACATCATCGCCGGCCTCGGGGTCTCGATGAAATCCACCGCCTATCCCGTGCTGGTGGTGTGCGCGGCCATCCTGCTGTCCTATCAACTGGGCGGACTGTACGGCATCGCGATCGCCGCCACGGCGATGCTGTCGATGGCCGGCATCATCGTCGCGCTGGACGCCTACGGCCCGATCACCGACAACGCCGGCGGCATCGCCGAAATGAGCGGCATGCCGGACCAGGTGCGCGCGGTCACCGATCCGCTGGATGCCGTCGGCAACACCACCAAGGCCGTCACCAAGGGCTACGCCATCGGCTCGGCCGGACTGGCGGCGCTGGTGCTGTTCGCCGACTACACGCACGCGCTGGAGTCGCACGGTACCCGCGTCAGCTTCGAGCTGTCGAACCCGATGGTGATCGTCGGCCTGTTCATCGGCGGCCTGGTGCCCTACCTGTTCGGGGCACTGGCGATGGAAGCGGTGGGGCGTGCCGCCGGCGCCGTGGTGGTCGAGGTGCGGCGCCAGTTCCGCGACATCGCCGGCATCATGGCCGGCACCGGCAAACCCGAGTACGACAAGGCGGTCGACATGCTGACCGCATCCGCGATCCGAGAGATGGTGCTGCCTTCGCTGCTGCCGGTGGTGGTGCCGGTGGCGGTCGGTATGCTGCTCGGGCCGGCTGCACTGGGCGGCATGCTGATGGGGACCATCGTCACCGGCCTGTTCGTGGCGATCTCGATGACCACCGGCGGCGGCGCCTGGGACAACGCCAAGAAATACATCGAGGACGGCAAGTACGGCGGCAAGGGATCGGATGCGCACAAGGCGGCCGTCACCGGCGACACCGTGGGCGACCCCTACAAGGACACCGCCGGCCCGGCCGTCAACCCGCTGATCAAGATCATCAACATCGTGGCGCTGCTGCTGGTGCCGCTGCTGCCGGCCGGCGGCTGGCTGGCCGTCACCGAGCCGGCGATTGCGCAGATCCGCGCGGTGCCGACCGCGGTGTCCACCAGCCCCACCACGCCGTCACAGCCCGCCGTGGCCGCGCGCAAACCATGATGGCCGCGCTAGCGCTGAACGCCGCGTGACGGGTAGGGTGGGCGGCTCGACCGCCGCCGGTGAAAGACCGCCACCGGTTGCGCCGCCCACGCGCTGATACGCGCCTTCCGATCCGTCGCACACGTGATCGGAGGTGTGCCGTTCAACGCGTGCGCCCGCAATCAGCGCCCGAGCGCCCCGCGCAGCGCCGCCTCCAGCGAATCCCGGTCCGAATCGCCGGGATAGCGCACGCCATTGATGAAGAAGGTCGGCGTCCGGTCCGCGCCGTCACGCTGCCCTCGCGTCACGTCTTGCTGCACGCGCGCACGGTGGCGCCGCTCCTGCACCTCGGCGCCAAAGCGGTCGATGTCCAGGTCCAGGCTTTCGCCCAGCACGGCCAGGTCTTGCGGGTCCGCGACCTGGCGCTGCTGTTCGAACAGCGCATCGTGCATCTCCCAGAACTTGCCCTGGCTGGCCGCCGCCTCGGCCGCTTCCGCCGCCAGTTCGGCCAGCGGGTGCAGCTCGGCCAGCGGCAGGTGGCGGTAAACCAGGCGGATACCGCCGGCTTCGTCGCCCAGCTCGTCCACCAGCTCCGCCAGCGCGAAGTGGGCGCGTGCGCAATACGGGCACTGGAAATCCCCGTATTCGATCAGGGTCAGGGCCGCATCCTGCGGGCCGCGTACGTGTTCTTCCTTGCCGATCTCGTCGACTCGTTGCATGGTTTCTCCGATCCGAATGATTGAGGCAGCGCCATGCTGGGCATGCGCCACCGGATGGGTTCATCATGGCACGGCAATGCGGATTGCTGGCGCAGCTTTCGGCTGGGAAATTGCTGTCAAAAAAGCATCAATCTCGCGCCGCCGCGGCTGGATCTGCGGTAGAGTAGTCCCATCAGCGGTGGCTTGTGCTCCGTTCTCATGGTGGTCGATTCACGCGAGCCCGGTACTACGTCTGCCCCGCGCCTGTTACCAACCAAATGGAGATTGACCATGTCGCATCACGACGAGAACCTGGGCTTGCCTGGCGCCCGCAGCCCTGCGCTGGATGAGGAGCGCTTGCCCGACACCGTCCGGTCCGCAGCCCGCACTGCAGCCGATACCGACAGCGAACTGACGGCACTGCGCCGCAACCTGCTGCTTTACGGCACGGCAGGCGAGGCTGCGCGAACGCGTGTCGAGGTGCGCGCTTCCTGAGCGTCATCCCGCTGCTGTCCCGGCAGCGCGGCTGCGGCCTGTCGGTACAGCTCTAGAACACGCACATGCCATTGGCCTGCTCGCGCAGCCACGGCCGAAAGTCCGGATGCGCGATCGCGATCAATGCCTGCGCGCGCTGGCGCGCCGACTTGCCGCGCAGCTGGGCCACGCCCCATTCGGTGACGACGTAGTTGACGTCGTTCTTGCTGGTGGTGGCGTGGGTGCCCGGCGTCAACGTCGGCACGATGCGCGAGATGGTGCCGTCCTTGGCGGTCGACGGCAGCACGATGAAGGACTTGCCGCCGCGCGAGCGGTTGGCGGCGCGCACGAAGTCGACCTGGCCGCCGGTACCGGAATACGGCAGGTGGCCGATGCTTTCGCTGCCGCACTGGCCGAGCAGATCGACCTGCAGGCTGGCGTTGATCGTCACCAGTTTGTCGTTCTGGCCGGCGATATACGGATCGTTGGTGAAGTTCGACGGATGCATCTCCAGCATCGGATTCTGGTGCATGAATTCGTACAGCTTGCGTGAGCCGAGTGCGAAGGTTGCCACCATCTTCCCTGGCAACAGGGTCTTGCGGCTGTTGTTCACCGCGCCGGATTCCACCAGTTTCAGGATGCCGTCGCCGATCATCTCGGTATGGATGCCGAGGTCGCGCTTGCCGGTCAGCTGCATCACCACCGCATCCGGGATGCCGCCGTAACCGATCTGCAGCGTCGAGCCGTCTTCGATCTGCTCGGCGACCAGTTGCCCGATGGCTTCCTGCACCGGGCCGATGTGGGGCAGGCCGACCTCCAGGATCGGGTCTTCGCTCTCGACCAGTGCGGTCACCTGCGAAATGTGCACGTGGCACTGGCCGTGGGTAAACGGCACGTTCGGGTTCACTTCCAGCACCACGGCACGCGCCTTGGCGACTGCCGCCATCGTGTAGTCGGTGCCCAGGCTGAGCGCAAAGTGGCCATGCGGGCTCATGCTGGATGCCATCGCGAACACCACGTCGGCCGGCATCAGGCCGCGTTCGATCAGCGTCGGGATTTCGGAAAAGTAATTGGGGATGAAGTCGCACCAGCCGCCCTGGCCGCCGGCACGCGAGGCGCCGCCAAAGAACAGCGCGGCGTGGCGCACGTGCGGGTGGCAGCTGCGCTCGAAATAGCCGTATTTGCGCATGGCGAGGATTTGCGCGACCTGGATGTCCTTGAAGCGGCGACACTGGGCCGACAGCGCATGCAGCAGGGCCGGCGGCTCGCCGACGCCGGTCGGGACGATGATCATGTCGCCGTCGCGCAAATGGTCTAAAGCATCTTCGGCACTGCCGCGTTTCGCGCGATACATTTCCTGCACAGTCTGCATGGCGGTCTCCCATCGCTTTTATTGTGGCGCTGCGCCTTTTGCCAGCATAGCAGGATGGCGGCGCCAATCGGCAGCAATCCGCGGCAGCAATCCGCGATAGCAATTTGACACGCGCGCCAGCTTCGGCAGCAGCATCCGATAATGGCAGCCAGACACGCAGCCAAGCAGCGGGAGGACCTATGCAACAGCGACAATCGATATCGACGGCCTCGGCGGCGACCGCCCTGATACTGGCACTCTGCTGTGCCTGGCCGGCAGGGCCAGCCCAGGCAGCCCAGGCTCAGGCCGGGGCCCAGACCCAGCCATCCAGCGCCAGCGAGCAAAACGCCGCCACCCAGCGCCAGACCCGCAAGACCGACCAGGCCAACCGCTCCGCCGCCGTCGAGGATGAGACCAGCGCCGCGGCCCAGGCCGCACGCACCGCGCAATCCGAGACCGCCCAATATGAAGCGCAGGCGCGCCGCAGCGGCAGCAGCGGCAGTAGTGGGGCCAGCAGCGGCAGCAGCGGGGCCAGCAGCGGAACCAGCAGCGGGACCAGCGCCGGCGCCCCCTCGTACGGCCCGACGCTGGCGCCACGCGGTCAGCCGCCGCGCGACCCGGCGCGCAAGGATCCGGCCGAAGTCCACGATGAAACCGACAGCCTGACCCGCCCGGCGCCGGCCCAGTCCGACCCTGCGGCCTCGCAGCGCCAGACCACGAACCCGAACCTGCGCCGCCCCGCCTGGCAGCCGGCAACGCAACCGATGGCGCCACGCCCGCTGCGCTCGGCCGACGCGGGTGCCTACGCGGGCGCGAACCCAGGCGCCAACGCGGGCAACACCGCGGCCGATACCGCGCCTGCAGTGTTGGTGCCGGTACCGCCACCAGCCCAGCCCGTGCCGCCGCGCGCAGTCGGACCCACCCGCAGCGTCATCGTCGGCTGCCAGGGCAATTCCTGCACCGACACCAGCGGCCAGCGCTACAACGGCATCGGCACCGGCAATGCAGGCGTCAACAGCAGCGGCCGGCTGTGCACGCGGACCGGGATCAGCGTGCAGTGCTTCTGACACATGCTTGGTGTTCCAGGCAAAGCTCGCTACAATCCGGAGGTGACGTTTACGTAAACGTCAATCAGCGTAAATTAACACTAACAAAAACGACAACCTTGGAGAAGACAGCATGCAAATCCAGAACAATGTATTCATCGTGACCGGCGGCGCCTCCGGCCTGGGCGCGGCCACCGCACGCATGATCGTGCAGGCCGGCGGCAAGGTCGTGCTGGCCGACGTGCAGGCGGAAGCCGGTGCCGCCTTCGCCGCTGAATTGGGCGAACAGCAGGCGCAGTTCGTCCAATGCGACGTCACCTCGGAAGCCGACGGCCAGGCCGTGGTCGCCGCCGCGCTGGCCATGGGATCGCTGCGCGGCCTGGTCAACTGCGCCGGCGTGGCGCCCGCCATCAAGACCGTCGGCAAGGACGGCCCGCATCCGCTGGAGTCCTTCCAGCGCGCCATCAACATCAACCTGGTCGGCACCTTCAATATGTGCCGCCTGGCGGCCGACGCGATGGGCAAGCAGGCGGGCCTCGAGTACGACGAGCGCGGCGTGATCATCAACACCGCGTCGGTCGCCGCCTTCGACGGCCAGATCGGCCAGGCGGCCTACGGCGCCTCCAAGGCCGGCGTGGCCGGCATGACGCTGCCGATGGCGCGCGACCTGTCGCGCAGCGGCATTCGCGTGATGACCATCGCACCCGGCATTTTCGAGACCCCGATGCTGATGGGCATGCCGCAGGAAGTGCGCGATTCGCTCGGCAAGATGGTGCCGTTCCCCCCGCGCCTGGGCATGCCGACGGAATATGCGCACCTGGCAAAAGCCATCATCGAAAACGTGATGCTGAATGGCGAAACGATTCGCCTCGACGGCGCGATCCGCATGCAGCCCAAGTAAGCAGTAACGAATACTCAAGTAATCAAACAAAAGCGCTCAAATGAGCGCTTTGTCAATTTAGGGTACGATCCTCTGTGAAATTGTGCGCGGCTGCGGCCGCGCGCGTCGTTTTGATGACCGGAGAATCGATGATGAAGTTGACCTTGCCCGCCCTTGCCGCCGCGGCGTTTGCCGCCCTGACCGCCTTTGCCGGCACCGCCGCATTCGCCCAGGATGGGGTTCGTAACGCACCCCAGGCCCTGCAGCAAGCCCCCGAGGCGGCCAGCGGCTGGCACGAGAAGGCCGGCTGGGCCGCGCGCAAGAACATGGTGGCGGCGGCCAATCCGCTGGCCGTCGAGGCGGGCTACGAAATGCTGAAAAAGGGCGGCAGCGCGATCGACGCCGGCATCGCGACCCAGCTGGTGCTGACCCTGGTCGAGCCGCAATCCTCGGGCATCGGCGGCGGCGCCTTCCTGGTTTACTACGATGGCAAGAAGGTGCAAGCCTTCGACGGCCGCGAGACCGCGCCTTCGAAAGCCGACGAGCATTTGTTCCAGCGTCCCGACGGCACGCCGCTGTCGCGCACGGAAGGCATCGTCGGCGGCCGTTCGACCGGTGCGCCGGGCGTGCTGCGCATGCTCGAACTGGCCCATCGCCAGCACGGCAAGCTGGCCTGGAAGACGCTGTTCGAGCCGGCGATCCGCCTGTCCGAAAACGGCTTCAAGGTCAGCCCGCGCCTGAACAGCCTCTTGAGCGGCGACCGCTACATCGGCAAGGACCCGGCGGCGCGCGCCTATTTTTATGGGCCGGACGGCAAGCCGTGGCCGGTCGGCCACCTGCTGAAGAACCCGGCGCTGGCCAAGACCCTGCGCGAGATCGCCGCAGGCGGCGCCGACGTCTTTTATAAAGGCCGCATCGCGCGCGACATCGAAGCCAAGGTCAAGGGCCACCCCACCAATCCGGGCCTGCTCACGGCCGCCGACATCGCGGCCTATCAGCCCAAGGTGCGCGAGCCGGTCTGCAGCGACTACCGCAGCTACACCGTGTGCGGCATGCCGCCGCCGTCCTCGGGCGGCATCGCGGTGGCGCAGATGCTGGGCATGTTCGAGACGCGCGACATGAAGTCGCTGGCGCCGACCAACGGCATCCCCGGCACCGAAGCCGTGCACGTGTTCTCGGAAGTGGGGCGCCTGGCCTACGCCGACCGCGACCGCTACGCCGCCGACACCGACTTCGTGCCGCTGCCGGGACGCGGCCTGCCGGCCCTGCTCGACAAGAATTACCTGGGCCAGCGCGCGTCCCTGATCAAGGAGCGCTCGATGGGCAAGGCGCCGGCCGGCAATCCGCCGGGCGTCGAGATGGCCTGGCACTGGGGCCTGGACAATTCGATCGAGGCGCATTCGACCTCGCACGTGGTGGCGGTCGACGAATATGGTGCCGGCCTGTCGATGACCACCAGCGTCGAAGACGCCTTCGGCTCGCGCCAGATGGTCGACGGGTTCATCCTGAACAACCAGCTGACCGACTTTTCCTTCGACTCGCGCGACGCCCACGGTCCGGTCGCGAACCGCGTCGAAGCCGGCAAGCGCCCGCGCAGCGCGATGAGCCCGACCATCGTGTTCGACAAGAAGACCGGCCGCTTCGTGGAAGCGATCGGTTCGCCCGGTGGCCCCCTGATCATCAATTACGTCGCCAAGGTGCTGGTCGGCACCCT
>Ga0265780_10012126_pt1 | contig 10134 bp, 8 predicted proteins | sample P1T30metagenome_FD_192432 | JGI IMG/M metagenome (GOLD analysis project Ga0265780, IMG submission 192432) | Plant litter microbial communities from East Loma Ridge, Irvine, California - P1 T30 | ecosystem: Environmental > Terrestrial > Plant litter > Unclassified | place: USA: California... | reverse complement strand
TCCCGTCCTCCTGTCCAGGGGTTCGAACCTCGACCAGAAACTAGCCGTCGGAAATCATCTTCAACAATCACGACGACTACTACCACTCACGAATTTGGTGGTCCCATACCTATGTCTATGGCCATGTCGAATCCCAACTCGAGGTCTTACAACTCGATGCCTGTTGGGAGGAATTCTATGCCAGTACCTACACCATATCAGAATGGACGCATGATTCGAACGCCGTCATACAGTTCTTCCGTGGACAGACCAGTGTCGCCCCGGCTCGAGTCACCCAATGCTCAATCCGGCCCTCAATTTCAGGCTGTAGACGCTGGAGACGGGAGGAACAAGAGGTATTCGACTATGACGACTGGTACCTTTGGTATGAGGGATAGGGATCAGCTAGAATCACTCGCAGAGCAAGAATACGTAAGTCCCGCCCATTGCTCCCTGCACATTTAACTAATCTCCAGTCGAACTCTGCCGTTCCGTCAACAAATGGTAACAGAACGCCGACCAAACCGACGGGTACAAGTGATTCCCGTAGCGTACCTTCCGCCTGGCTTCCCGCCGAAGCAGAGAAACAGCGCTTGTATAACGAAGCAAGAGCCCGAGCAGCAAACACTCAATCCCAAACGGGTGCTTCGATGCAGGATATCGGAATGGATGCTCCGCCAGATTACGACACCCCTTCTCAACACACTCAGCTCCCCTCTGGACCTTCTTCTCCCGTCCTATCTGCGCTTGCATTGACCGCAATGGAAGAGAAAGAACAACAGAGGAAAAGGTACGAGGCGGCTACCGGTGGTGGTAGTGGTTCGGGATCATCAGGACCTCCACCTGCGGCGACCGATCGGCAACCGACCTACTTGTCTGCGGCGGAAGAGAAGCAGATACATCAGAAACGATACAATGATGCTGTTTCTCGAACGGGCGCAGGTGGAAGTATCGAAAGGACCGGCTCGCCTTCAGGCGGGATGCCATGGGCTACTCTATCAGCTGCTGAGGAGAAGGAACTGCAAAGAAAGAGGTACGAGGAAGCTACTGGTCGGATCGGAGCTTCCGATGCAGGCGGATCGATATCCTCCCGAGCTGTGTCACCGTCGCCTTTCGCAAACGGCACGTCCTCTCCAGCGCCAATCGGAGATCCTATCCCATACAATGCTATCTACGGGAATCAACCTTCCCCAGGGAACACCGGTCCCCGAGACTTATCCGATAAAGAAGCTATGAACCGATACGTCGATAAGCGATCAACTCGAATAGTCTCCAATCCTAATTCCTCGCCTGCTCCTTCCTTAGTCCTTCATGCGAGGGAACGTCCTTCGTCCATGCAAGTTGGTTCGGGATCCAGCTCGAGCCGACAGTCACCAGCTGGTGGAACAGGGCTTCCAGTCGACGAGAAGGCACAGATGAAGAGATACTACGAAGCTCTTGATAAAGTCAATACCGCTCAAGGCGGATCTTCGTCATCCGCTCCCATCCCATCATACGATAGACCTCCCCCTATAGATTCCGATCCCGCACCTCCCAAGGCAGCTGGGTATTTGTCAGCAGCGGAAGAAAAGGAGCAAATGAAGAAACGTTTCGAAGAAGCTACGTCTAAAGTGAATCAAGCTAAATCGCCTCGGATGGACGAAGCATCTGGATCGAGTACACGAGCTACAATGCCAACGACGACCTACCCTTCGGCAGAAGACGAGAAGGAGCAAATGCGAAAAAGATATGAGGCTGCCACTGCCGCTGTCGGGTCTCCTTCTATGCCAAATGGCAGTGGAAGTGTGGGCAGTCATTCTAAGCAGGGTTCGGTATCTTCTATTCCGCCAGTCAAGGGATATATGTCGGCGGCTGAGGAGAAAGAACAGATGCGGAAGCGGTTCGAAGACGCGACTGCCGCTGTCAATAGGCAATCGAGTCAACCAGTCTCACCTCAGATTGGTAGCGGGAGTGGTAGTGGCAGTGGATCTTCACACCCTACGCCATACATGTCAGCAGCAGAGGAGAAAGAACAAATGCGAAAGCGATTCGAAAATGCCACTGCCGCGGTGAATCGACAATCAAGCCAACCAGTCTCTCCACAGATCGGTAGTGGAAGTGGGAGTGGTAGCGGGAGTGGATCATCCCAACCTCCTGCAGCGTACATGTCAGCAGTAGAAGAGAAGGAGCAGATGCGAAAACGATTCGATTCTGCCCAAGCTGCCGTCACGGGTCAAAAACCACCGGCACAGAGTCAGCGCACACTTTCAACGCCTATTGATCCGGATGCTCCTCCTCCGCCATTACCGACCCGACCACCTGTTGAGTATATCACTTTACTCAGTCCTGTCAATGAGAGTGAGAGGGATAGACCCCCTTGGAGTAGGAATGAGAGTATTGGGGCCATTGGGCAGGGCGAGGGCAGTGGCGGAAGGTAGAGTGCGCTTGTTGTACGTATATGCCTAGTAATACTATAATTTAGCTTGCGATCAGGAACTACTTGTTGAAAATGCCATAATGCTGTTCCTACTCGACAAATTCAGCCAAGCTGCGCTTGGCGATATAACCTGACGATGTTACAGGTACATGGATTGTATTACTATTGTCTTGTACTCTACCAACAATGCTGATTTTGATGTTTGCTTCTGCCCAAAATTTTGTATCCCAATGCTGAATTCCCAATGTCCGAAACCATACCATACAATTCCTTTTTGATTTTGAATGAATTTCCAAAGCCACCCTATCCCTCAACCTCATCCATAGCAGTCACCAACCTAGACATTGCTTGGAACATTAATCCGGCCCTCTGGGTTTCGGAGCTACTGGCATTCTGACCTCCATTCTCGTTTGCCGCATTGGCCATAGCAGTCTGAGTAATGACTTCCTGAGCCTTCCTCTCAAAGGCAGCGAAGATCTCTCGGACGGATGCTCGCCATGAATCCCAAATGACACCGACAATGTGTTGTTCGATAGCTTGAGAGACTCCTGTTCCTGCTAATCTCGCGCCGTGGATCTGGATCTGAGCAGTCTGGCCGGAAGCGGGTTCAACTGGTGGAAATGGGAAAGTGAGGATTGTCGTTGTTCGTGAGAGTAGGGCGAGTTGAGGTAAAGTTTGATGAGGTGATGCTGAACAGTTGGGGCATGATGTGACAGAGTTGAATAAACGGAGCGATCTTGCCAAGGGAGAGAATACGGATAATGTGAGGGGAGTGTTTGCTCCTGCTTTTGGTTCGAGGGGCTGAGATGCGAGGAGTGATAGGACGTGAGGAATAACGGATGCGTGATTACAAGATGAAGATGTTGAGAAGTTGCCTAGGCCACTCAAGTTGTTTTCGCCATCGTTGCCATCTTCGCCTGGGATCGATAAGTCGAGTAGCGCAAGATGGGGATCGGTATCGTCCTGTCCTGCTCCATCGTTGTCGTTATGCTCCCCTGTACCATCGCCATGAGTTTGCCCACCTCCACTAGATTCGTGGAGAGAAAAGATGGCTTCTCGTAACGCGGACGTCGTATGTTGGTCCATATCGCCTGCGGGGAAATCTTCTGGGTTGAACGTCATGTGATTATCGTTCTGCTGCTGAGGGTTGTACGGGAGGTTATGGACGAATGTTGAAAGAGGTAGATCCGCGAGGTAACCATCAATAGCGATAGCTTCCAACTGATCGTCAGCTGACATATCCTCTGAAGTTTGGAGGAGATCAACCCACCATCTGATCATCTGTCATGCTCATCAACTCTTCTCCCTCCTCCTCTGCCGCTAATCCCATATCTACAGCCATCCCCATCGCACGCTGCATATCAATCCCATCTCCAAACGCTGAATCCCTCTGAGACAACTTTCTCTTCTTTGCCATTTGTTGTTGTTGAAGTGACGACATTTGAGGTTGAGAGTTGAGAGCCGACATGACTTGAGATCTGGGTTGATCGTGGGTTACGGATGAACCTCGCTGTTCTTTCGGAACAGTGCGTCGGCGTTGTCGCGGTGCGTATACACAATGCCATCCGCCAGCTGCACATCGCGTACATGTCGGTCGATCACCAGAACATTTCTGCTTGGCTGCATGACATAGATCGCATGCTGCATGCATCAGCTCGACCCCACCTGCTTCCTTGTTGTTCACTTACCCTTCCTTATCGTCGGTGGTCTCCTGAAGTCACTGCCCATATCAAGATCAACATCGTGGGTAGGCGTGTGCATGCCCAGATCCAAGTTGAGATCATCATTCACGTCGTCTGGGATATCCAACTGAACATCGAGATCATGATGCTGATCATCCTCATGGTGATGTTGATGATCCACATGCACCTCTTCAATCTTGTTTGGATCTAGATGGTGATGTGAGAAATCGGGTTGCTGCAATGGATGATGAAATTGAGGTGCATCAAGCGCAGCTGCCGCTGCAGCTGCTAGATCGTTGTCTTGATTATCCATGAAGCAGCTGGACGTGGTGAGTGGAGGTCGTTAGGTGGGGAGGAGAGAGGGATAAGGCGGGAATATGAGATAGTGGCAGTGAATGAGGAAGGCAAGGTGATGAGGGGAGCCACTTCCCGGCGTTACGGTACAAACAACCATTCCAGCTCTCCTATTACTCGCTTTTCCCGCTACTCCCGCACATGTGGCATGCACCAAAGAGGGAAAGGGGGTCTCGTTTCAAGGTAGAAGATGATTACTTACTGGTTTTGATAGGCGTTGAGTAGGTTGAAACGGGTGGTGACACTGGAGATGTAGAGTGGTGTAGTGTGAGACGTGTCGTCGTTGTTGACGCTTTGATGTTACCTTGTGGCTGTCCTTCACCATCACCTTTTTGCCACCACCACCCCACAGGAATTGCTTCTTTGAGCTGGGTACGACATCCTCGGCATTATAAGCCCATCTACGGGATTATCATGCAGTGGCACCTGGACGCGCCTGCTTAGTCAGCTGTCTATCGTCACCCATCTGATAAGTACATCTCAGTAGCAATAGAGTCTGAACATCATCAATCCGAATATACCTGACTCTTCGTTAGACCCCTCGTCATATAAAGGAGTCGAGATGTCCGAAGCTACTATGCCACCACCAGTGGTCACATTCAAAAAAGCCCCACGTCGCCCAAATCAATCTCGTAAACGATCAGCTTCCCCCACCTCTGAAGATCCAGGACCATCCAGCTCAACTTCATCAGTGGTCCGACCAACCAAGAAATCAATAGCAAACCCCCTTGTCCAGGGCACAAAACGTCGGCGTGATCCCAATGAGCTATTAGACGAGGAAGCAGCTGGATATGATGATTTCGATTACAAAGCGGATGAAGGGTTGACTCAGAAGGGAGATGTGTTTGCTACCAGGAGTACGGATTATGATCTGGAAACTGCAGATGGTGGACGTCCGGCAGCAAAGATCAAGCTCAATGAGGTAAGTCCTATTAAGTGTCGTGTGGCTCAGCTGACTTGGCAGGACGGAGAGATTGATGATGGAATGTATCGAGGAGCGGCAAATTATCATAAACACCTAACGAAACGGACAGACGTAATGGACAAGAAAATGACACATGGACCAATACGAGCTACGGCAAATGTTCGAACAATCACTGTCATGGATTACCAACCGGATGTATGCAAGGATTATAAAGAAACGGGTTTCTGTGGATATGGAGATAGTTGTAAATTCTTACACGACAGAGGAGATTATCTGGCTGGATGGCAGATGGATAAAGTGGATCCTAATTCTGGACAACCGGTGGTGGACGAAGAGGATGAAGAAGAGGAGGTGCCATTTGCATGCCTGCTGTGCAGGCAACCATTTACGGATCCGATTATCACGAAATGTGGTCATTACTTCTGTATGCAGTGAGTTTTCTTCCCCTTTCCTTTCGTGAACAAAGCTAACATTGTAGATGTGCTATCAAACGATTCATCAAGTCGCCAAAATGCTATGCATGCGGAGCAGCTACTTCTGGAATCTTCAATAAAGCGGAAAAGATAATTGGAAAGATTGAAGCTAGAAATCAAAAGAAGAGAGAAGCGAAAGGATTGGCAAACCAGGATGAAGATGAGGATGGTGGCATTGAGATTGGTGGCGCCCCCAGTGACGATGAAGAGGCAGAGGCAGAGGAGGAGTAGTTATAGCATAATAGCAGAGCATCGCATGTACTCGAGTTCATGTATTCGCCCATGAGTGACGTTGATTTCGGCGGAGTTTCGCCGGTGTGCCTGTATCAATACGTTTCAAGATTACTGTTGGCGACCCGATCTATGACATCTACTATGAAGCAATGTTACTCTCTTGCGGCTCCAACTCATTCTCACACCTAGCGCTAGGACATAATGAGGACGTATCGAGACTCATGCCAACTCAGTCCCCACCTCCAGGCGAGGTTGTAGATCTGGTATCTGTTTCGGCACATAGTCTCCTTCTGATCCGAAACGATAATCGAAACACTCTCTACGGAGTCGGAACAAACACAGTGGGTCAGCTCGGTCGACAATGTGCATTGAGGGATGAAGAAGATAAACAAGTCTTGCAGACATGGAGGAGGCTAGATCTAGTAGGAGAAATGGGGATGGAAGGGGATTGGGAACCTGTTAAAATCGGTGCAACCTGGACGACTAGCTTTGTGGTCTACCGCCGGATGTCCTCTGATCAAGGGAGTGGGGACGAAGTAGGGGACATGGTGATAGCTTGTGGGAGTAACGACTTCAACGAACTTGGATATACCGACCCATCATCATCAAGGGCAGCACCAGGGACGACCGCGTCACCTCCGCGGCAAGTTGAGCTGGGTTTGAAACCGGGGGAGAAGGTGGAACATCTAGCTTGTGGGCAGAGACATGTGATAGTTATCGTTTCTGGGGAGAAACAGAGGGTGATAGGCTGGGGAGCTGGGCGAAGGGGAGAGTTCGATCTATCGACTTTGGGCGGTGCGGAGAATAGCGGGAGAAAGGGGAAAGGAAAGGGAGTAGCTCGACCTACGACATACCCGCCTACTACTCTTGATCTTCCATTAAAAGATGGAGAACGGATTCTCGATATCTCACTTGGCGCTTCACATTCGCTGGTCCTCACTTCGAATCAGAGGGTATTTGGATGGGGATCAAATCAGAAGGGACAAATCACCACAACCTCTCAACTGAACGATATCAAGGGAATATCAGCATCATGGGGCGGATCATATTTCACCACAACATCCGGTCAAATCCTATCTCAAGGATCAAATATTTACTCTCAATTACTCCATATAAGCGATGGAAGAGCTCCTATAAATATTCCTCAAGGGTGGGAGGTGGAAAGGATAGTAGCTGGTTCAGAACATTTATTGTGTTTGCTGAAACGCGAGAGGGAGCTGGGATTATGGGTAGGAGGATGGAATGAACATGGGAACCTCGGAACGGGGGATCTGGTAGATCGCGGGGAATTGACGAGAGTCACAGTCGACGGGCAGATTAAGGGAATATGGGGAGGATGCGCTTCTACCTGGGTCTGGGTCGAATGACGCTCCTCATACTATCCATTGAAATCATTATAATCAAGCTCGTTACGAAATTTGAGCGATGGAGGGGGACAAAAGCGGGTTTTATGACAAAAGGTCTGACTCGTGTGTGTGTGTGTGTGTCTCGACATATAAAGGATACCCCAAATCACAAAAAGCAGTACATAGTAAGTCTACACCTTCTATTGTTTATGACAAGTTTGACATTCAATAGGACCTATCTCTTACCCCGTCATGTAAGAAGTCATGCATATAGCCATGCCTCTCTCACCTCTCCACTCATTACTACCACTTCCACTTGGAGTTATATTAAGATCGACTCAACCTAACTCAACCACATCGCACAAGAACACGAGGTCCACACGATCCTGGATTCTTTCCTCCGGACGAGTATACTTCTTCTCTTCTCTTCCCCCTCCGAGACTCTGCCCGCAGCATAATCGCAGGAATCGCCGAACGGAATACGAATACGGACAGCAGCCGACGCGATACCACGTACCAACTCACATAGTCACGTACAAAACTTCCGTGAGTCAAATCACTTTCTTAGTGGCCATTACTTACCGATGATTCTACCCAGTCGCCTACTTGATCGACATGAATCACCGGCAACCTCCTCCACCACCTCATCAATACCATACTACCCTTCCCCCACCCCGCCATCTCGTTAGTAGGGGCGAGACGGACATTTCCTACGATGCCTATTCTCCTTCACCTTCTTCACTATCAGCACATCGAAATAAGTACAATAGGATCCAAGACTGGGCTATCTACAACACTCTCAACCGACCTCGGATAGGAGGATCAGGGATGTTACATGACCCTTCCATGGGGCTTGGGTCGGCAAGCTGGAGTGATACCGGTACGGGAATCACTGAAGACAATTCGGATTTGGGGACGGTACCTACAACCGTGAAAGATGGTAGGGGTGTGAATGGATCGCGTAAAAAGGTGGATGTCAGGAAGGCGATGAGCGCAACGAAAGCGAAGGAAGCTAAAGGTCTACAGAGGAAACCGAGTCGATTGAGAGAAGAATTGGATGTGTCCGAATTACCGTATCGACAAACGAGTATACGTCGTGATACGGGTCGACCACCTGCGAACGGATCGGCTCCAGATAAACCGGACAAATCCAATCCAATCGCTGAAAGTCTTCAGAGACCAATGCTACATCATAGTAAAAGTACTAAACCCGCTCCTACGCCCGTACTAGCCAAACCACCCACTCCCCCAAAAGATCGAATTACACCCGGGACCATATTCGTAACCTCCCCCGAATCCGATAATGGTGAAGACAGCTCTAAGGCCAGGGTAATGTCCCCCTACACCATTAGGGAAGCATACCTCGAATCAGCTTTAACGTTACCCATCGACATGTTATCGCAAGTACATAGGGATAAACATCTTCAAACTCCTGGACCAACGTTGAAAGGGGCGAAGAGCGTCAGTTCAATCAGTAGTGGAGTTACTGCAACTCGTCTTGCTAGTCTGTTGGGAAAGGGTTCGCCTAAAGATGGGAATCGACAGCTTCAAAATGGCACGAGGCAATTGGGGAGTAGTAAGACTGTTGGCGGTAAACCAGTAAGCTTCTATCTTTGACCGTTAGGTCCAGCTGATGAGTAGCCCCGTTCACCCATTGGTGCCGATAAGGTGGAGACGGTACGACAAGCAAAGTCGACTCAGGCGAAAGCCAAACCTCCAACCGCCAATACACAGGAGATACCCAGATCTCTAGGTTCAGCACCAGCTCTCGGTCGCTCAACGACAGTCCCAGCCAACACCAGAGTGGAGCAACCCAGCCCAGTCACGCTTCCAAAGACCGAACCATCCGCCCTTGGCCTAGATCTAGGTCCAGTAGGTTCGGTACCGAACACCGAACTACGTCCAGCACCTCACCGACAATTATCCGCCTTACGCAGACCAGCTCTAACACCAGGAAGTTCAGCCGAGAACCTCCTCGCTGCTGCCAATACATTGGGAAGGAGAAGTAGGGATCCAAGTATGACGGACCTCAAGACTCGATTCGAACCTGCGACTTATCCTTTACCTGAGAGTAAATCAAGTGCGGGAACTAGGAGGACTGAGGTTACTGATGAGGAAACTTCGGGAAAGGGTGTCAAGAAGGGAAAGAAGGGTGGAGAGGCTGCTTTGGCGGATGTAACTGAGAAGAAACAGGGGGAGGTGGGCCAAGAGCGACCAGAGCCCAAGACTGGTCTGATGGAGACGCTACCAACGGTCGTTCGTGGGATTCCGCCTCAAAGACCCAAACGACCTTCCAAACCTTTTCTACCAACAATCATCCCCGACACACCTGACTTCGTGTCGCCAACGCCACCTGATTTTATCCTCACTCCTCCCGCTTCCACCCAACTACCACTCGGTCGCCATACCCTTCCCCGAGGGATCACTTCACGGGTAGCGCATGACGACAGGGTCTCATTCGAAGTTCCGAACGGAACTCGCGGTCGATTACGAGTATCTCTCGCATGGGTCCGAGATAGGGCTACTCGATCTAATACACTTACTCCATCCGACGCTCCTCCGCCTTTACCACCTAAATCACCTTCTACCGGCCATCATTTCCGGAACCGTGAGAAACATCGCGCAAAAGAATTAAAGCAACCATCACCTCTTCCTGCAATTGCTACCTCCCCTCCTGATTCTCCTAAGCAGCCGCAGGCTCAGTTATATCATGATCCTACCTCCC
>Ga0265780_10012125_pt1 | contig 10134 bp, 11 predicted proteins | sample P1T30metagenome_FD_192432 | JGI IMG/M metagenome (GOLD analysis project Ga0265780, IMG submission 192432) | Plant litter microbial communities from East Loma Ridge, Irvine, California - P1 T30 | ecosystem: Environmental > Terrestrial > Plant litter > Unclassified | place: USA: California... | reverse complement strand
TGGTGATATTTAGGGGGTTGAGGTCTGGATGATCATTCAAATACGCGGGGTGTGAGGAGGATTGAGGATTTGTCTGGCGCGTAGGTAGGGGAACGAATATGGTGGTTGAGAGAAGACGTGATGTTCAGTGTTCACTAAAAGTGCAAAGCAGTCAAAATTGTAGTGAATGTTTCATTCCATGTATGCCTATACACATGGGTCGTCATAAACAGACCGAACCCTCTCATGTATCTAAGACCCCAAGTACGCCCAAAAATGCAGTTCATGTTCGCGCGATGCGAATGTAAAAGTGTTCCTCAAACCACGGTCCCAGACCAATTCGTCCCCTGTATGTAAAAATGGTTGAAAGATAGACAAAGAACATATGCGATGCGACTGGATGCCGTCATCAATGTTGGTAAATGAGTGGCACGCTTAAACCTTGCGGTTGTAGCGAGGACGAGCGACACGCATGGAGCGCTTGGAAATGACGCCGTTGACACAGGCGGTGCCAGAAGCGACCTCTTGCCAGACCACGTTGCCGTTGTTGCAGAGACCGAATTGCTTCTCGCCGTTACAGACGACAGCGCCGTTGGTGGAGCAGGTCGAGGCAGAGCCACCGGGAGCAGCGGGAGCGGAGCCACCACCGGTAGATGGGGGAGTTGGCTTAGCTGGTGTACCGGTGCCGACTGGGATTGCTGGTGTGGGAGCGCCGGTGACGGTGACGAGGGTGGTAGATGTTGCTGGAGTGGGCGCAGCTGAAGCTCCGGGAGCGAAGACACCACCTGGGCTGGAAGGAGGTGAGGAAGGCGCGGACGAAGGAGCTGCAGCAGACGACTGACCGCCGGTAGGAGGGGTAGGCTGAGATGGAGGAGCGGAAACAGAAGGCTGGCCCGCTGGCGGCGTTGGCTGGCCTGCTGGCGATGAAGGCGAAGCAGGAGGAGAGCCTCCAGATGACCCACCACAGCCGCCCTTACCAGGCACAGCTTTATCACCGCTGGTCACAAGGTTCTCACCAGGGTTGGGAATCTGTAAGTTCGTGCTGGACTGTTGCTGGCAGGTATCGGCAGTGGAGGGGAGATTGGCTTTGAGCATGTTGGGAAGTGCCTCGAATGCGGACTTGTCACTGGCACCACCAGTGACCTCGATAGGTGCGCAGTTCATGTACATCTCCGGACCTGTTAGAGTTAGTTACACAACAGGATCTGATCACGTGGTCTAGTCACGTACCACCGCTGAGCTTTGCGAACCATGTCCAAGCAAAAGTGGCCTGGCCGTTGGGAATGCTAGCAGGAAGCTCGAATTCGAACTTCTCGGGCCCCGAAACACCAGGGCAACCTCCCTCCATAGTCTTGATGACCTTGAAGACGGAGTTTTTGCTCGGCTTTGTGTCGGTTGTAACGCTGAGTTGGCAGGAACCGCCACCGTGGACTGCACTACCCTTGAAGCTCAGAGTCTGCTTCTCCCCCACTGCCATATTGTTCATCTTAGAGACGGTGTATCCAAGAGTGTTCTTGCATGGGTATTGATCATCGTTGATAGGGCCGTTATCAATCTTGTCCACACTGAATGGCACAGGGGACTCCATAATCATGTGGGCATTGGCGGCAACCAAGAGGGCTGTGGCAGCCAAAATCGTTGATTTGTAAACCATAATTGCGTGTGTAGAGGAAGTCGTCTGGGAGGTGATTCTGTCAAAGAATGTGGTAGAACCTGTCAAAGATTCTGTCAAGGAGTGTGATGATTGAAAAACAAGATATCCAGCACAGCTAGAGGAGAAGAAACGGACGCAAACGCAGAGAAAGCCTTGAAGACACTGATGTGTTGGATATCCATAAAGTGCAGCTGAGGTGGTGCTTTATACATATCGTACAGAGGTCTGCGTATGCCGCCACTCCGTTTCCACCACAGTCCCCTCAGGAAGATCCCCTAATCAAACATCTAGCCCAGATGGTGACATTCGATCACAAAACATGGGGCATATGACAAAAGGATTGGCGAGCGTTTACGCATTGAAACAGGCGACCAGGTCGCTGAGGCTCTCAGCCAAAGGCACCTCGGGAGATCCACCGGGTTGACAAGGTTGGCGCAGGAACACGACGCGGAGACTACCACGAGTGGAAGGTAATGGACGGCAACGTAGTCCAGGAGCACCGTGTCGTAAATGGATGGCCTTGTGAACAGTTTCGTTTCGATGTTGCATTTGGTGACCATTGGTCAAGGCTGGATTCGCTTAGCGGTCTGCTAAAAAATCCGGGCCCCTGTTTCGAGACGTGTCGCACGTCCCAACTAGTCACCCGTCTCCACGAGGGCCGATTGGTGAGCCGCATCGTCTCTTTTTTACGCCGTGGTCTTTCTGCATCCACATTGCAGCCACCGCGGTTACGTGCAAAGCTTGCGTCCCCTGAATATGCACCGGGTTCGTCCAATATTCATCCGTTATCGATTGTGCACTGGCTGTAGCAAGGCGCCGAATGACGATCACCACTTCGGCTCGCACCTAGCTTTCGTTGTCGCCGTCGCCGTTGCCGCCTGCCGCTCGTGATGTCGTGCATGTTTGTCTGAGGGCCAATTGTTCGAGACCCACAACGAGCAGCCAGAAAGTTGCTGTCAGCTGTCGTATCCGCTAGCACAGTCCAGTTGCCATACTTCATGCGACGCTTGGGCGCAGTCGTGTCGAGCTGATGATTGACATTCTCGACCGTGGGGAACGGTCAAATTGACGACTCTGCTGCGCCACTCCACGGCTGTGCCACAATTCTTTCGCACACTTGCCTGATATTCTGCAGGTTCTTACTGCCGGCGAGAAGCGACCGGGGTACCTGGAGCTATGCACGCGGCCTTGCGATCACAGTTGACCTTGGTGATACTGTGCATAGCTCCGGCACATGAGATACCCTTGCTTACTCTCCGTCGTAGTTGATAACCCGCAGTAATTCATGCAACGAACTCTGGTCATGAGCCACGATGGTCTTGTCAACGGTAGAGGCGCCCTCTCTGTAATTTGGACACCGGGTGACCGGTGGCGAATGCAATATGGCCTATGTCCTCGTGTCCGCGCACGTCGCCAACATGGACCTCGACATCTTTCAGGAGCCTTGTTCGTTCCATAGCGTCTAACATTGTCCCGCCCTGGGGTATCTTGACCCAAGGGTTTTCGTACGTCATGCTCGAGACAAATCCAAACATTTCTGGTCCGAGGGTTCTCCTTTTCAAAACAAGAGCCATAGTGCCGATAACCAGGATGGTTGTAGATGACGACAGAAGCAACGCAAGCCAGGCAAAGTTGCAGACAAAAATTTCTCTTTTGATGGTTCTCTTCGCCGTAGTCGTGGCTCCCATGAAAGGTGACTCCAGACGGTCTACTCTTTGCCCAAATTTGACGAACCAGTCGTTAAATGTATGTTCAGTAGCCGATAGATTGGCGGGCAGATACACGTTCACATCAGTGACCGGTAGCGTATCGGGTCCATATGCTGACAGATTGCTTGTCAGGCTGCCAAAGTAACCAGAAGATTGAGTGCTGAGCTGGTAGTACGTGTTGAGAACTAAGCTCAGTCGCTGCGAAAATTCATCTACTGGTACTTTGGAAAGATCGGCGTACGCTTCGGTGGGAATGAGATTTCCAACTCTTTGAACAAAAGGAAATGTTGAAGTATTCGCCATGAACAATTCTGTCGGACTGGAGCCTTCGTTGAACTTGATGGCTGTTGGAAACTCGCGAGCAAATGAGTCAAGCACGGTGAATGCCTCAAACGCTGTCAATGTGTCGGGCCGGTCGTCCGTCTTCGACTTTCGGAGGTGGGTAACTGCACATTGAGTGCCCCCACATAGGACTAATGCTTCAACGTGTTGCTGATACAAAGTGCATCGCGCAATATTGAGTCCTTGTTCAACTCCATTGCGGCTGATTCCATAGACTGAAGCGAAGATCAGTTCCCTCGGTGTTTCAATCTCTGTCTGATTGATACGAGATTGGTTATGATGACCCATGAACTCATCCAACCGACCCAAAAGGACATCATCTTCCGGAAGAGTACTTCTGATTGTTTGCTTAGCTAAACGTCTGGGAGAGTCCAGCATGAAAGAAGATCTTCCGCCCAAGAGATCAAAGGGTTGTAAGTCCGGCTGGGATTTGTTGGACCAGACCTGTCCAGGGAGTAATAGATCCAGCTTTGTGTAATTGGTAGCAGTTCGATCACCAGTGCCATGCGTACCAGGATACCTTTCTTGTTGGAAAGGACCGCACTTCACGTATACGTAATTATATTCCATAGTGAAATTGGAATCTGCTGTGGCGGTGAGCCCCGCAACTGGTAAGCCTACCAACGCAGCATAAGTTTCCGGCACTTCTACTGTGGAAGGAGCTGCCAGCCACCCATCGGAACCCATGGTGGACAAGTCCAGGGCCTCATATCTCGGGATTTTTACGTTTCCCCACGAGTCTTGGCGTCCGGTTTTGATAGCCTGAGGTGCCAAAAGGGCTGCGTTAAACAAAGCACCGGCTTCGGCGAATTTGCCGCGTTGAAAGGTACTGGTAGCCATGCTAAAAATTGCGCCAGCAGGACCCGTTGTCATGTAACGTAGCTTGGATGAGCCGTAAATTGCTTCTTGATCTCTCTGCATCAGTCGCAGAGATGCTTGGCCACCCAACGGTGACAGGGCCCAAAGGAAAAGAAGGTTTGCGCCGACTATAGTGAATCTCTGCATGAGAAATTGGCTCTCAACAGTTCCCCAGACAGATTGGCTGGCCATCATGAGCTCTAGAGTCTTGTAGGAACGATGTTAGTGCGTATGAATGTGGTGCTGGCAGTGGGGACGAGACGCACACCAAGCTTTGCACCCTTTTCCGCAAGGAACCTCGCTATCATCTTCATACTGCGCCCAATAATGGCCGCGAAGACGATTGGGAACATAGTAGGACCCTATCATGTATTAGTGGGTGAGCTTAAAGCCAAGAAAGACATACCAATGACATCGCAAATTCCACTTTAGTACCGAAGGCATTGCCCTGTGTCGGTTTCTTGTGTAAGACGGCGGTCGCGACTCCCAGTACTGTAGTAGGTCAGATAGCGTGCGAGTTTAGTAATCGCATTGGCTTACAGATGAAGTATACTGGTAAAAGAACAAGAAGAACATCTGCTATAGCATACAGGTATACCACCCAGGTGTGCTTTTTGAGACATCGTGCCTCCTCGGGCCAGCTGGGTACTCGATCAACGGTGGTCTCCCATGTCTTCGTTTTTGGTGCTGGTGTTGCTCGAGCCGATCCAGTGGTTTCCTCCACTATCCCTCCCAGCGCATGTCGTCGAAAAGGGTTCCAGTGAAAATTAGTCATGGTAGCTGTTGCGTCGTCCACCTGCAAGAATCGAGCAGCAATACGAGACGAATAGTTCGCAGAGTGCGAACGCATCGTTTTTGGGCACCACATATGCGGCGCAGCGAGAGCGAATCCCACTCATGTCTAAGAATAATCTTTGACAGCAGCGCGCTTGCTGAGGTTGCTGGGATGTTGTGAAGCACTGCTAGCGAATCGTTTGGTGTGGTCGAAACGGAAGCGCCTGGATGGGGCTGCATTTTTGACCCGACATTATGGCTCAGGCAAGTTAGCCATACAATAAGCGCGCTCTTCAAGAGACGATGCGCGGTGATTTGCTGGATGGAATCCTGATTGATGCATCATGGACACTGGGCGATGCAAGATGTGATGAATGAAAGAAGATGCAGATACGGAACAGCGGGAGGTGCCGCCAAGCAGCGGCCCAGGGGCTCGAGGCGTCCTCGCGCCCCAAGGCTCACATTCATCATCATCCCACCTTCCACAGACATCATCTCTACGCATCGAATCCTACGTGCGAGCGCCGAATCTTCATCAGTTGCGAAACGCTTCACATTTTCTTGACGATACGCATCCATGGATGACCAGGCCTGGCAAGCGCAGTCATGCCCACCAGGCACCATAAATAGTGCCCGGTCTACGTGAGGTTGCTTTTCATGAGATGACCTCTTGCGGACACGAGTTATGTCGGCGCCTGATATCGCTACCTTCCCTTGTCTTGCATGCAGCGATTATGTTGTGTGCGGTAATGTGCATGCGAACGTCGCACGTGGTGAGTAGTAAGACCACAGGTGACCTTGCGCAGCCATTTCTTGTCACAACGAAAGTGAAACCAGCTTCAAGATGGCCCTGCATCGATTCCGCAAAACCTCCACTGCAAGGTACCAAGTATCCCAGTTGATGTTACTTTTGTCATGTCCTCTTTAAACTCTTGCCTGGCACCCTGCCAATACTCGTAGTTGCATGCAGCATGACCTGCACCACAGAACCCTAAGCCTCCAACCATGTGGCGCAGTCATGCGAAAGCCCTCATCAGGGATGATTCACAGATGATATGTCCTGTGAGAAACGACACATGCAGCTGAGCGCGATTTGAGAAGCACGTTGCCGTGGTCAGCGCGGTCAGCCGCAAAGGGAGCCGCCTATCCGGTGAACAGGTCCTGGGCACGGCTTTCACACAAGCTACTGCCAACGTTCCTCGATGATACTCTCGAACCGAGATAACGCTATCAAAGTTGAGCCCTGCAACGGATAAGTAACGATGAAAGAAGAAGCCGAAGCTGCAGTGGATGCGGTAAGTCGTGTCCCGACACGTTTGCTAAACTTTGCAAGCATTCATTATACGCGATACACATACTGACTAGAATCAGGCAAAAGGCGTACTACAGGATCTAGTCGTAGTCGTCTCGCTTGTTCGCACGTTGACTGAGTCTTTCGGATCTGCCAGCGACTTGTATCGCAAACTCAAGCGCAAGACGAAATCCGATTCGCATAGCAGTGACGACGAGAAAGAAGAACGGGAGAAGCGACATCATAGACCATTCAGAAGAAACCGAGGCTCTAGTCCTGACTCCGATCATGACCGTAGTCGTGGCCGTCATGTACGCTGGAAGCTGGATGCGCGAAAAGAGGAGTATAGTGACAGCGACGAGGAGCTCATATCCACATCCTCATCGCAAGTGTTGGCCGAGTACGATCGGGGATATCGAAAGCTAGGCGAGGGCTTTGCTCGAGGAGACTGTATGAATCAACATAGCACACCCAACATCATGTACTAACGCCAGAGCAGTGGTCACGCATACTCAGCTTCAAGCACAGATCATACAGCTCCAACGCACTTTACTTAGCATCCACCAAGACTACATGATGAGTTCGTATCTGTCACCATCATCTTCGCATTCGCATGTTTTGCGTCTCATACAAACTACCCGCTCAGCGCGTATGGGATCCATCCAAGCACTCCAACTGCAATGCCAACGCATGTCAGAGACAGGGCGACCAAGTATGCCAGATCCATATCATAGCATCCCTGGGGCTTTCCCAGTACCTCCTGATCCCAAGCCTCGTCATGACAGTGTGACAGAAAGGCCCGACCCGTCAAAGTGGCGTGGTGGTAGATGCGATAGCCCGGGGAAAGATCCGGAGGAGATCACAATCCAACCGTATCCGAATCCGAATCCTCGGCCAAAGCCCACCCCACCACAAGACCCAGATTACAGACGTGGAGATCGACGCCGCAGTCCAGTCAGGGATCCCGAGGAGATTACAATTCAACCATACCCGACTCCACGACCTAAGCCTACCCCACCCGAAGCCCCGAAGCCCCGACGCGATGGAAGATACAACGACCCTATCAGAGATCCAGACGGGATAAGAATCCAGCCATATCCAAACCCTCGACCCAAGCCCAGTCTACCACACCAGTCGTACAACAACAAGGTGTTCTGCATCTACGCCCGCGACCTACAGAAGCATCCTCGCCTCAATCTGACGGATAGCTACAAAGCTGGCGGTAATAGCATGTGTCCTTACTGCCACGCGTACAACCCCGTGCGCCCGGGCAAGGCGTGGGAGATCATCGCGGACAGTCGCAACAGGAACGTCCATGAACGCCATCGCTTCTTGATCAAGAATCGCTTCGTGATCAAGAGTCATCAGGAAGGCGGCGGATTTGCATGTGTCTTTTGCGCTCGGTTCAGAGAAGCGGACACGGTGTGCAGGAGGGTGGAAGGACTTATGGAGCATTTGTGGAAAGATCACACGAGCGAGGAGTTGGAGAGGGACGAGGATGTGTTTGAGATTGACAACGGTGTTTTCCATGCAAACTGATGTTTGACGCGATGATTATGTTTGTTTTCTCACTTGCTTTATACCCTTAGATACGCTCCTTATGAGCAACGGCATTCGTACTAATATCCTGCAATCTATCGATTTCGTTAGAAGTTAGTCAAGATGACAATGTCTTCTTCCACATCGCGAATCTTGAGCGTTCCTCGCTTGCTCTTTGCATCGCACCAGTATTGGCTGCCGAAATACCATCGGTGTGCCTCGGGGTCCCAGATAAGAGAAGCTTGGTTTCCCACGAAGAGGTTGGCTGTTCCTTTAAAGATACTAATGTCTCGAGACGTAACTTCCGGTTGGTTTGCAGTGTCGATGTAGTATTCCGGGCTGATGTGATTATATCCCATGGTCATGAGCGGCAGCTTTGGCACAACGTCGTTCTTGTGTGTGAACCGGAAGTTGCCACCTGGCTGGTTGGTGATGTAGTTGCTGATCTGAGGCCCTCCAACTCGTGGCGAGCCGAAGTTGTACAACGCAACTTTGTAACCAGAGTTACGCAACGAGGCAGCTGCGAGAGTCGCGACGGCTCCCCCGAGCGAGTGTCCTACGACAACGATCTTGTATTTAGGGAAGGTGGCCGATGCTTGCTGTACTGCTGGATTGACGGTACCGCGCGCGTCGGCCCAAGAGTTCCAGAAGCCGCGGTGTGCAGTGCAACCAGAGCAGATGTCGGATTCAACAGTGTCGAACTCGTAGTTGGTGATCCATGCATCGACAGTGAGACTGCCACGGAAAGATACAACAACGAGCTTGTTGGTGTGGTCGACAGCAACGTAGCCGGTCACATCTGTCGAGGTATCCAGCCTGTCATTGTCAGTGCCTTATCCTAGTGTTGTGCGCCGTCCTGTTGAAGCATGTCGCTTACCTAGAGAACGCGGTCACCGTCGCAGCATCAGCCGCCTCTACCTGCGGACAATCACCTCCTGGACAGCTCATCTGACTGCCCGAAGACACGTAGTTGCTGGTACAATATGCAGCAGCAGCGTACTGCCCCATAAGCTTGAACGTGCTCAGCTGATCAGCTTTGATCGCCCTCTTCTCTTCAACGAGAGGTGCGGCATTACTGCATGACGCCAGTAACAGCGCAGTAGTAAAGAGTGACAAGATAGACATTATGCTGAAAAACGAAAGTGACGTTGAACGTAGAAACAGGACGACAGCGACCGCCTTGACTCCTCAAGATTCAGCGGCTCAGGCGATGCTCAAATACATCAGGATCGAAGTGTGGTTCCGTGGCTGCACTGATCCACAAGCCATATTGTACTACGACACCCGCTGCGGATCTCGCTTCCGCAGAGGACAAGCGTCAACGCCACTTTACTTCCCGCTGTTTCTTCATATTTTAGGTCGATTGGAGAGGACTAGGCCATATTCTAGGTCAATCATTTCAGCACGCCAGCATCACGGGGGTATCGGTTTCATGGCTTTTCATTGGCCGCGCAAAGAAAGTAGCTCTCGGGTGGCGGCGTCTATTGTACGGTTCAGTTTACCGTGTGTCTAGGCTCTTGAAGTCGACATTATCGATAGTCGGCCTCCTGACAGAGTTCAGCGATGCGTTTCAGGGTCTGTAAAGACTCATGGTTGAAGGAGGAAGGTAGAGCGCAAGTCAGAGATCGGGAGGGAGACGCGTTCGCACTAACTTAGGCACATGCGAGGCATTTTAGCGCGAGTTTGTCGGGCAACAGGTCCCGTCACGAGACTGAAGTCTCCTAAACCATCAACAGCATCAATATACGTCCACGGGTCATAATTATACTCAGATCACGAAAAAGATGCGATGTCATAAAACGGCGAACAATTTTGTGCGGTCAATGCGCTTCCCCAATCCGCACTATCCACGTACTATGTGCTCCCAACGACTGCGATGCACACTAAATAGGTATAGCGAGTGACAGCTCTTACTATTGGTGCCTTGCAGAAGATGTGCGGGGGCCGGGGGGGGGGGGGGGGGGGGGGGGGGGGGGGGGGGGGGGGGG
>Ga0265780_10012124_pt1 | contig 10135 bp, 6 predicted proteins | sample P1T30metagenome_FD_192432 | JGI IMG/M metagenome (GOLD analysis project Ga0265780, IMG submission 192432) | Plant litter microbial communities from East Loma Ridge, Irvine, California - P1 T30 | ecosystem: Environmental > Terrestrial > Plant litter > Unclassified | place: USA: California... | reverse complement strand
ACAAATAGGAGTAAGTATCAATATTGGCAGCCAGCCCGACTGGGGCCCCGTAGGCTACGACCGCGCCGACTACTATTACATGCCCGATATTGACACCTATTATGATGTACCGGCTCATCAATATGTATATTTAAATGATAACCGCTGGATACGCTCTGCCAGCTTACCTGCCCGCTACCGTAATTATGATGTGTACAACAATTACAAAGTAGTAGTTAATGAGCGTAACCCTTGGGAACGTGATGATGTTTACCGTACCCGTTACGCCAATTACAAAGGCCGTCATGACCAGGTAATTATCCGTAACAGTAAGGATGCTAAATACAAAAACCATTACACCACTACCAAAAGAACTGTAGTTGTACATAAAGGCAACAACGGCCGCGGAAATGGCAATAATGGAAATGGAAACGGCCGTGGTAACGGTAACGGCCATGGAAATGGCAATGGTCACGGAAATGGCAAAGGCCACAGATAATCGCTGATTTTATTATAAAACAAAGAAAGCCGCTTAATGAAGCGGCTTTCTTTGTTTTATATAATGATGCATTAATTACTTCTTATACTCCACGCCCATATTGGCAAACATGAAGGCCCATTTATCGGTCTCCTGCCCTATTACCTGGGCGGTAGAACGGCCTGCGCCGTGACCTGCGTTAGTTTCAATACGTATTAATGTTGGGGCCGGGCCTTTTTGGTATTCCTGCAGGCGGGCGGCAAATTTAAAGGAGTGTGCGGGTACCACGCGGTCGTCATGATCGGCGGTGGTAACCATGGTGGCCGGGTAGCTTGCCGGTTTTAAGGCATGGTAGGGCGAGTACTGGTATAAGTATTGGAACATACCTTCGCTGTCTTCGGCGGTACCATAATCATAAGCCCAGCCTGCGCCGGCTGTAAACTTGTTATAACGCAACATATCCATTACACCTACGGCCGGGAAAGCTACCTCACACAGATCGGGGCGCTGGGTCATGGTGGCACCTACCAGCAAGCCACCATTAGAGCCACCGGCAATGGCCAAATAATCTTTAGAGGTGTATTTACTTTTAATGAGGTATTCGGCAGCGGCAATAAAATCGTCGAACACGTTTTGCTTGCGCATTTTGGTGCCGGCCTTGTGCCAGGTTTCACCATACTCGCCGCCACCGCGCAGGTTGGCTACGGCATAAACCCCACCCTGTTCCAGCAATACAATATTAGAGGTACTAAAAGCCGGTGTTAAGCTCACACCAAAACCCCCATAAGCATACAACAACGTGGGATTATGTCCGTTGAGCACCGTACCTTTTTTGTAGGTGATGATCATCGGTATTTTTGCACCATCTTTCGACTTGTAAAATACCTGCTTGCTCTCAAACAATTCAGGATTAAACTGCACCCCCGATTTTTTGTACACTTCCGATTTACCGCTTGCCAAATTGTATTTAAATATGGTGGATGGATAGGTATATGATGTAAACGAGTAATAAATTTCGGTTTCCTCTTTTTTAGCGCTAAAGCCCGATGCCGTACCAACAGATGGCAAGGCCACTGCATGCTCCAGCTTACCGTTCATATCGTACTGCTGTATCAATGTGGTGGCATCTTTCAAGTAGTGGGCAAAAAGCTTTCCACCTGCGGTAGATACCTCTAACACATTCTCCGACCGCGCTATCAAATCTTTCCAGTTACCCGGCTGCGGGTTAGCCGCATCAACCGTAACCAGTTTATAAGTTGGCGCATACAGGTTAGTATAAATGTAAAGCTTGCTGCCCACATTATCAACAATGGAATGCACGTTATCCATGTTGTTCACAATGTTGGCGATGTTACTGCCCGGCTGACTTAAGTCCTGAAAGTATAGTTCGTTACCGGTGGTAGAGTTGGCAGCGGTAATAACAAGGTAGCGTTCATCCTCGGTTAAGTAAGCGCCAATGTAGCGGCGGGGTGTTTGTTCGCCGCCAAAAATGAGCTTATCCTGGCTTTGTAAAGTGCCTAACTGATGATAGTAAAGCTTATGGTACTGCGTCATCCCCGAAAGCTGGCTGCCATCCTTGGGTTTATCATAACTGCTGTAATAAAAACCTTCGTTACCCTTCCAGGCAATGCCCGAGAATTTGATATCCTTTAGCGTATCGCCTATTACGCTTTTATCTGTAGCCTTGATCACAACGGCATTGGTCCAGTCAGATCCGCCTGCCGAAAGCTGGTAAGCTGCCAAAGTACCATCCTTACTAAAGGCAATATCAGCCATCGAGGTGGTGCCATCTTTACTAAACTTATTGGGGTCTAAAAATACTTCGGGCTGGCCTCCTTGCGCCTGGCGGTATAATACCGACTGGCTTTGCAACCCATCGTTCTTGTAAAAGTAAGTGTAGCTGCCTTCTTTAAAAGGCGCGCTGTATTTTTCGTAGTTCCACAAGGTTTCCAGGCGTTTGCGGATGGCTTCGCGGTAAGGAATTTGAGCCAGGTAGCCTTGGGTAACCTTATTTTGTTCAACCACCCAAGCCTTGGTATCTGCCGCCTGGTCGTCTTCCAGCCAGCGGTATGGGTCGGGCACTACGGTATTAAAGTAAGTATCGGTTACCTCGCCTTTTTTAGTTTGAGGGTATATAAGGGGTTTTGTGTTCATAGATTGTGCGTGGCAAAAGCTGCAAAGTAAAGCAGCCGGAAGTATTAAACAGCTGAATTTTTTCATGGTTTGGTGTTTTTTAAACGGCCGGATGAATGCTTGTGGTATAAAGTTTAGCTAAGTAAATGACTTTCAGCACAAAAAACAATAGTCTGCCTCCCCGCATTACAACATGAGCACTTTAGTTGGTAGGTAATATGATAGAGAAGGTGGTACCCATACCTACCTCGCTTTCTACCAATATAATGCCATTCAGCGCTTCTACGTGGCTTTTAACCAGGAACAAACCCAGTCCCTTTCCGGCAATGTCGGGGTTAAATCTTTTGTACGGCTTAAACAGGTCATCCAGGTGTTTATCAAGATTAATACCCGCACCATTGTCGGCTATGGTAATAATGACCGATTGCGCATTGGTAATTATTTTAATATCAATTTGCGGACATTGACTGGTCTTGTATTTTATAGCATTGTAAATAAGATTATAAAATATGCTGTACATATACGCCTTGTGCGACTGCAAATAAAAAGGATCTTGGGGTATATTAATTTTAGTACCCGAATGCTGTATAACCATGGCCAGATCGGCCTCTACCGATGAAATAACCTGCACAATATCGATACATTCTTTAGTAAGCTCAATAGCCTTATCCCCGATGGATATCATTTTACTCAAGTCGGTTATCACATTATCGAGGCTATTGATGGATGATTTTAATCCTTTAAAACATTCTTCGAAGGTTTCGGGGTCCTCTTTATCCAATTCGAGCAGGTTAATGAGTCCGGATAGGTTGGCCACAGGCAACCTCAGGTTATGCGATATTACATAACTAAAGGTTTGCAGCTCGCGGTTACGCTTATAAAGATCATCTGCTAAACGCGTTAAGTCCTGCTCAGTTTTAATACGTTCGGTAATGTCAACGCCAACGCATTGTATTTCTGTAGGCAGGCCCTGTTCGTCAGTTAAACCAACGCATTCCCAGTAAGTGGTTATCATATTCCCATCACTGCCGGGCTTGTCAATTTCTACCTGGAAAACCTCGTTTGTGTGCGCTAAACACAGGGCAATAGTATCCTGTATTCTTTGGTGATGATAATCGGCAATGGAGGGCAGGCTAATTTGACCCAGAATTTCCTGATCGCCGTAAACCCAGCCAAAGTCTTTTTTAAATTTCTTATTCACATAACTGTATCTGCCCTGTAAATCGGTGCGAATTACATAATTGGTTTGCGATTCAAATATACTTCGCTGCCGGGCCTCGCTCATAGCCAGCTTGCCAATAGTGGCATCTAACCCATTAATTAAACGGTTAATTAAAATAGCCGTAATGTAACTTAAAAACACCAGGTTAGACGAGTAAGCAATCCAGGCCATTGAGCTATACTGCCCTATGAGGGGCGAATTAAACAGCTTGAAATGAATAATAACGGCAAATACTAAACATATAGCCGTATTAGCTATTACCGACCATAAGGCCGCCCGATAGGGGAAAATTAAAGAAACGACAACCGTAAGCGCCAGCAGATAAATGATGCCCGGTACAAAAGATCCCAATCCGGCTATGAGAAAAAGCGCCAGGGCATACAACACGCCAACAATAAAGATCTTCTTGTAAAGCACGTTAATAAACTCGGTGAAAATGATAATGGCGATACCCAGTTCGGCCACAATATCAAACAGGGCTATGCTATAGCGCTTTTCATAAATGGAAATAAAGACGCCCGGAATTAACGCCACCACGCTTATAGGCAGCAGGTAAATAGTGAAGGTGGTAAAGATTTTTTCGCGCCAGTAGCGAATTTCTTTAACTTCAACATGGGTGTTAAGCTTGTAGTAACTCAGCACTCGGTTACTGTAGTTTATCCACCATCGAAAAACAGGTACATTAAAGGCATGTAATTTTGGTATCATTAGTATCGGCAATTAAATAGGTATACAATGTACAACTAATTACACAGCCGTTCAACACGCGTCATGCTTTACTTTAAGCTTACAACCTCTGTGTGTAAGGATGTGTTGAGTATGCCTGTACCGAATAATAAACTTTTAAGCCTTTAATTTACAGCGAAAGGTTACCTGGCAGTACCTTTTGCTACGCAAAACTGAACCTGTACCGCAAACGCGGGGAGCCATCATACCACGAAGGATTAAACTTACTTCACCTTTATCATCACCACATCATCCACATGGCAAAAAGCATTGGGGGCGCCTTCGGCTACAAAGCCAATTTCTACCTTTCCAGCTTTTACAGGGATGTTGGTTAGGCTAATAGTTTGCCACGAAGGGGTATCGTTGTTAATGGTATATTTAAGCGTTTTACCCTGGCTTTGGGCATACATTTCCAGCCGGGTAAAACCTTTGCTGTTTTGCACTTTGGCGGTTAAGGTGTACAGCCCGTCTTTAAGCGCCACGTAGGGCAAAGAGGTAATTACCTGCTTTACTGTTCGCTTAAAGCTTATGCTATCGCTCATGTTCAGGCTTTTTTCGCCTATCACCAGTTTGCGGTCGCTTTCGGTATTAAAATAATTAAGCACCGGCGATGTACTGCTGCCTACCTCAATTTTATTACCCTCAATAACGGTTGTTTTCCAGCCCAGCAGTTGTTCTTGTACCGGCTTAACCTTGCTGGGAATGTGGTTGCGGTCGGCCTCAAAGCTGCCATTTTTTACATAATTATTGTTGGGTGCTATATTCCACTGCCCTGTTTTAGCATCCAAATTCCACGAACTTAGCGAGTTAAAATAAGGCGTTTGCCCATCGAACGATAAAGGGAACCATTGGTTATAACCCAAGCCATTGCCTGCAAAATTGGCCCAGCGGTCGCCGCAAAAAATTACGGTTTCCTGCTTACTGCCTTTAACGTTTACAAAAAAGCCGGTTTGGGTTACGTGGGCATAGTCATCGGCAGTGCCATTCATCACCTGCATATTATTGGCGGGGGTATACGGCCCTCTAATGTTATCGGCTACCAGGAAGTAGGCTAAGGACGAATCCCAGCCGTAAATATTGGAGGCACACATGTAGTATTTGCCTTTATACTTGAACATGCAGTTTCCCTCACGGCTTTCGCCCTGAAAAATCTGGGTACAGTCTAACAGGCCAACTTTCCCGTCTTTAACACCAATTTCGGATACATATATTTTGTTTCGCCCCCTCCCGTACGAATAAATGAGGTATGACTTTCCGGTGTCTTCGTCGGTAAATACCGTTTGATCGCCGGTATTGGTAGTTCCTATCATGGGCTGCATATTTATTTCCTGATGCCAGGTAAATTGACCCGTAGGCGAATCGGAAACAGTGATGAGCACCTGGCTGCCATGCTGCACAACCATGGCATACTTTTGCAGTTCTTTAATATAAGCTACGCCTAAACGGCCTACCCAGGTTGGTCTACCGTCTTTAAACGCCTCTTGGCGAGTTAAAACATCGGCCTCAAACTTCCAGTTTACCAGATCGGTGGAGGTGTAACACGTAACCGATTGAAATGTGCTTTTGGGCTGTGTAACCCAGGGTGCATTGCGGTAACTTTCGGCTTCCACGTAACGCACCCCATACCAGTAATATTTTTGCTGACCGGTTACTGCATCGGCAAACTTGAATATGCCACCGCCCTGACTATATATAGGCTCATCTTTGCTGGTGTTCCAGAATACATCATTCTTAATATTTTTAGGCTGTGCACTTACTTTACATATTGTAAATATTACAAGGCACAGGCACAAAAACAGATGAACAGTTTGTTTGATCATAACAATATAATCCCTTTAAGCTATTATGAACAGGTAGGATAATTGGGCGGATAAAAATGCGGTAATATTTGAATTAGCGCATCCTGTACCGTTCTGATGATCTTGATAACACCCTAATTATTATACACCGCTTGCTCTTTTCATTTAAGGCAATCTATTTACCCGCATTACCGTTATAGCATGCAACCACCATGGCAAAGCTATCACAAACCGTATGAAATTTAAGCCCTTAACACGCCAGCCCTATTGGCTAATACTGCTCTTGGTAGCAATGGCTGGTTGCGGCCTAATAAAATCATTAGGCCAAAACCCGCGGGGCAATGCCTTAACCCGCTTACAGGCTTTACCCAATTACAAAAATGGCGCTTTCCAAAACATAGATAGTGCCGATAACGGCCAAAATAAGGTAAAAGGCGGCAATGCTTTTAAAACCTTTTTAAACCGCCCCGAAACCGTAACGCCGCAAAGCCCGCTTCCATGGGTTAAAACCAATGTTCAGAATTTAGTGGCCGTTAAACCTACGGTTATATGGTTCGGGCATTCATCGGTATTGATTAAAACCGCAAGCGCTAACATTCTGATCGATCCGGTGTTCAGCAATCATGCAGGCCCCATACCCGGCATGATCAAAGCCTTTAAAGGCACCACCCATTACCAGGCCAAAGATATGCCCATAATAGACGTGCTCCTCATTTCGCACGACCATTACGACCATCTTGATTACCGCACCGTTACCAAACTCAAAAACCGCATTAAAAAGGTAGTGGTGCCCATGGGTGTAGGCTCGCATTTTGTGTACTGGGGTTTTGACCCTAAAAACATTGTAGAACTCAACTGGAATGAATCGTACACGCTGCCTAACGGACTAAAAGTAACCGCAACACCTGCACGCCACCGCAGCAACCGCACCTTTGCCGAAAAGAAAACTCTTTGGGCATCATACGTGATACAAACTGGTGCCTACAGCATTTTTTACAGCGGCGATGGCGGTTACGGCAACCATTTTAAACAAATAGGCCGGCAGTATGGCCCTTTTAATTTAGCGTTAATGGAGTGCGGGCAGTATAACCAAGCATGGCTGCATCACCACATGCTGCCCACACAAACCGCTCAAGCCGCAGCCGATTTACAGGCACGCATGATTCAACCCGTACACTGGGCCAAATTTGCCGAAAGCGCCCACCCTTGGAACGAACCCATAAACCTGTTAATCCCTGCCGCCGAGGCCTTGAATATTCCGGTATCTATTCCGCGCATTGGCGAGCCGTATATAGTTGATAGTACGCCTAAAAGTACCGTATGGTGGGCTTATTAAGGTTTGGAGAGCAGGTACGAGGGGCAAAGTTTGAAGTGCGGGAACGGGATTGAAGTGACCAATAAACACACCGCAACAGAACACCACCAACCCCGTAGCTAAAACAACTTAGGTTACTTTAGTATACCGGGCGTAAGTAACTACAATTGATATCGGCACCCAACCAAATCTGGTGTAAATGGTCCTTTTCATTTTAACTGTAATTTCATCATTTTTACCAATGGTTACCGATTCAGGTAAACTAAACACCTCAGGCTGGGGATTTTTTGATGGCTCCTGAGATAAAGATAAAGCCGTTCGATCATCATTGAATTTAAAACTCGCTACTATAGGCTGGCTTAAATACATCACCAAAACAGCAGGGTCGTATCCGGCAGGTTTATGCTCACTGCTTAATGATTGGTTGGCCCAAAACTGGGCATAACCATTATAGTCAGCATTTTTCCCTATCAGCAACTCTAGGAATGTGTTTTTTAAATACGGAATTTCGTCAACCAAATTGGTCGATTTGTTTCCGTCGAGGTTTACATCAACAGCTATATCGCTGGTAGCACGGGTAATGGCATACTTACCATGAAACCGCTCCCACAGTTGATTTCGCGAATCTGTAGCATTATCTTTTTTGCAGCCCAGCATCAGGGCCATAATAACAACTAAGAAATATACCGACTGCTTTTTCATACCCGCCATTAATATTTCCTGAAAGGTAAAAAACATTTAACTAAATATGCAGTTAACCCCAACATAACTTTATTTTTTAGTGTTGCCCCCAACCCCAAAACCTGCCCCCGCAACCAAATACTTCGCTCCTTCTGCCCTATTCCTCCTTTCAACCTAAAACCTTATTTTTGGAGCACACATGACGGCCCGTAACAAAATCTATTTAGCATCCGATATTCATTTAGGCGCTTTAGGCTATGCCAGTACACGCGAGCGTGAAGCCCGTTTTGTGCGTTGGCTGGAAAGCATTAAAGATGATGCCAGCGAGCTTTTTTTAATGGGCGATGTATTTGACTTTTGGTTTGAGTATAAAACCGTGGTACCTAAGGGCTACATCCGCTTTTTAGGCAAACTGGCCGAACTTACAGATGCCGGCATTAAGCTTTACCTGTTTAAAGGCAACCATGACATGTGGATGTTCGACTACTTTGTGCGGGAGCTAGGCGCCACCATTATTAGCAACGAACTCATTATTGAACGGCAGGGCAAAAAACTGTACCTGCACCACGGCGATGGCTTAGGCCCCGGCGATGGCAAGTATAAAATACTCAAAAAAGTATTCCGCAGTAATGTATGCCAATGGTTATTTGAGCGCCTGCACCCCAACTTTGGCGTGGGCATCGCCAATTACTGGTCTCAACATAGCCGCATTGCTAACGAGGCACCTCAAGAACAAAAGTTGTTTGAAAATGAGTGGCTGGTAACTTTCGCCCGAGAAACCCTGAAAACCACACATTACGACTATCTGATTTTTGGCCACCGCCACCTCCCGCTGGTAATAGACCTGGGCAAGGGCAGCCACTACGTTAACCTGGGCGAGTGGATACATTATAACTCTTATGCCGTTATGGATGGCGGCAAAATTGAGCTGCAGTATTTTGAACATACAGCGCAAAACATCGACTATTAATTAACCAGCAGGGGGCGTTTACCTACGGGCCGCACTTTATGCTCATACTGCACAGGCCTAGCCACGGGCCGGTATAAGCTGCATCCTTCGTAAACTGCCTGCAAAGCCTTTACTTCAGTTAACCGATTTTACTTTGCGCTTACCTTGCCGCACTAATTTTGCAATGTATATGTGCCTGAAAATGCGTATTTTTGTTAGCTTTTTGCACATAACTTTGTTATATAAACCCGATTGCAGCGTAAAGCTTTTTGCAGTAGGGCTAGAGGCAAGGGGCAAAACTTGCAGCGTAAAGCGGGACTATAGTTACCTATAGCACACTGCAATTAATTTTCCTGAAAAAGAGAATAAACGAACCATGTTAGAGAAATTAGAACTGATACGCGACCGCTGGCAAACGGTTGAGCAAGAATTGAGCAGCCCCGATGCCATGGCTGATATGAAGCGTTTTGCACAATTAAGCAAAGAATATAAAGACCTCACTGTTATTGTAGAACAATATAAGATCTACAAGAACGTGATGAGTAACATTGATGCCAATAAAGAGATCTTAGCGACCGAAAAGGATGCGGATTTTAGGGAAATGGCCAAAATGGAGCTGGATGAACTAATTGCACAGCGCGATGAAAAGGAAGAAGAGATACGCCTGATGCTGGTTCCGAAAGACCCTGAGGATGCCAAGCATGCCATTATTGAAATTCGTGGCGGTACCGGTGGCGACGAGGCAGCTCTTTTTGCCGGCGATTTGTACCGCATGTATATGCGTTATTGCGAGCGTCGCGGCTGGAAAACTGAATTGGTAGATTTTACCGAGGGTACTAGCGGCGGCTATAAA
>Ga0265780_10012123_pt1 | contig 10135 bp, 9 predicted proteins | sample P1T30metagenome_FD_192432 | JGI IMG/M metagenome (GOLD analysis project Ga0265780, IMG submission 192432) | Plant litter microbial communities from East Loma Ridge, Irvine, California - P1 T30 | ecosystem: Environmental > Terrestrial > Plant litter > Unclassified | place: USA: California... | reverse complement strand
CCCTAAGCAAAGACCAGGCTTTAAATCCACCTCCAGATCCCCCCTCCCTACTTAAACCCATACGTCGGCTTCGGATCCTGCGGCTTGGAACTTGTCACAAATCAGCCCACTGCATCCCAAACACCATAGTTAATCAACACTCTTACCCTTCGGACCCGACGCCGTTGTTCGCCAGCAAATTCGCCGTGCCGTTAGGCAGTAGGTGAACAACCTCCTTCAACGCCAGCCCCTGGATAGTCTCGCACAAACTGTCCACCTCCGCGAGTCCCGCGCCGAGCAAATACGCGCCCAAGCCAGCAACATGCGGCGCGGACATACTCGTGCCTGAAATCACAGCCGTCGAGCCGTTGTTCCAGGTACTCAGGACGTCGACGCCGGGGGCGAGGATATCTTCCGTCTAGTAAGCATGCAGACGATAAGGGGATTGGGGAAAGGAAACATCACACATACCCACAACAGCGCCGGTATTCGAAAACTCAGCAATCGTATCATTGATCGTCGTAGCCCCGACTGTACACACGCTTGGCTCGCTGGCCGGCGACACTTGGCCCGCGTCGCCGTATTCATTACCCGCAGACACGGCGACGAACATGCCGCTGGACACAACGCCTTTGACCTATCAACGCATCAGCAAAGACTCCCCACATGCATATGTAGCGCTGCAAAGGAACTCACAGCGTCGTTCAAAGCCTGGCTAAACGAGCCGCCCAGACTGACGTTGACGACGCTCCCCTTGGGACAGTCCTGCGTGCGGTTATTGACCAGGAAATCGAAGCCCGCAATGATGCCCTCGGTCGTGCCTCCGCCCTCCGAATCTAGCACTTTGACGGCGTAGAGTTTGGTTTTTTTCGCGACGCCGTATGTCTTGGACCCGATTGTGCCGGCTGTGTGCGTGCCGTGGCCGTACGGGTCGGTGAGGTTATTTTCGCCGCTGGTGTCGACGAGGAAGGTTGCGCCTGGGTGAGTTAGTGGGGAGATGGGGGGTGGAGAGGGAGGGGGTGGACATACGGCCTTCGAATTCCGGGTGCTCGATGTATATGCCGGTGTCGACGATGTATGCGCAAGTGCCTTCGCCGGCGCTGTCGTCGTAGGTGTAGGTAGTGCCGTCTGTTTCGTTGCTTGAGATGCGGGATAGGCCCCATGTTGCATCGTCCTGCGTGACGATCGCGTTGGACTCGAATCGTGTGGACTTTTCGATATACTCGATCTATATGTCGGTGTTAGGCAAAGCAGAGAAAATGTTGGAGTATAATCGCGCACCTGGTCAGAATTCTTCAAACGAGTAACCTCTTCCGCCGTTAGAGAGTTTGCAAACCCTCGGAAGCCGGGCATTGCGTATTCATGGCTCGCTGTAGCCTCTAGAGAAGCTCTGAGGATGTCTACCGCGGAGAAACTGGCCTCTGCTCTGAGCTTGATGATGTAATTGCCAGCTTCTGACGCCGATTCGGTGGCCCTGAACTTGATGCTGTGCGAAGCGGCCAAGGAAACAAGTGCAGAAAAGATGATGAAACGCATGATGAGTCTGAGCGATATGATGGAGATTTTGATTGAAGAGCGGTTACTGTCCAGCTATCTAGATATGAAAATGTTTTGGGTGAAGCCTGTCCCTTATGTACGTGTACTTCGTGTAAGCTGGAACATAGAGGTGTTCACTCAGTCCCACATTCTTTGCTGGCCGACAAACTCACTTGTTCCCTTCAAGGAACGTGGTGCAGCTTCTAATACTGATCGAATGCGATGAAAGGATCCATCTGACGTGTTCGCCCTCCGTTGCCCATTTTCTTTCAGGCAGTGACACGTCTAGATCCCTGCACGAAGCCATGAAGCTGAACACTCACCAAAGCGTACAGATCGTAGCAACCGTTGAGGTTGAATGTCTTTTAACCTAAGAGATTGGGTCTTGTGGAGGAAATGATGTGGGTGCTAGGGGAACTGTGTTCTTTTGTGTGACTAACGGATGTCGCTCGTGCGCTCAAGTACTGGTACTGCCCGCTATCGTTTCCATGAGTACAACCAGCTTTTAACAAGGCGCAACGAGGCCGAGGCAGCGGTTCAAAGAAGTGGGTGAACTGCTGATTGACTGCAGATTCGTTATCTTCAAAATGACCTTTCAGCACACATGTGTTTTTCTCGAGTCGCTCCTAACGATGGCGCAAAGCGATATACATGAACGGCCAGCATACAAAATCGGGGACTAAGCCTCGTTTGACTCGCTCATTTTTCGAATCACATCTTGGGGGAATCGCGATGTGCGACAACGATATCTGTTCTGTGCGGCCGTAGTAGATGTTGTATGGTTTGTGTCTAGACCCAGTCGCCGCGGGTCCCTGCTTATCTGCGGATATCTATGCGTGAACCTTTCGGAGGCAATGTGATGTGTTCAGGCACCCAGGGTCGGCATGGATCGGTCCGACGAATGTGTGGCTCTGCAGTCAGGCGTGCCGAAGGATCGCATGAGCTGTTGAGGTTTGCTGCCCATCCCAACTCTTGCAGGCCAAGCAGAGAACTCGGGATGGCCGGGCATCGCGGTACATGCATCACGCGGGAACGGCGTTGGAGTGGGGAAAGCGGCCTTGGGGACAGAACCCGTTGGACGATCTTGCATGCGCACGGAGCGCACGCAATATACATTAGCCTTGACCATAGTACCGGATATACATGAAGGGTGTCTGTATGGTGCGAGGCGCACCGCCAGCCTGAACGTCAATCCGATAAGAAATGATGGCATGCATGTCTCGCCGAAGCTTGCAGGGTGACATGGCACCGTGACAGCAGGTCCTCAGTGTCAAATTGTCCGCCAAGATGTAGATCGAATGTATGCGCGTGACCATTTTGAGACTGCTGCAAAGTCCGAATGTTAGGTGTTCTCGAGAAAAGAAAAAAAGAAAGAAAAAAAAAATTACTGTATCCATAAGCGTTACATCGCTGTTCCGCGCCACATAGCAAAGTCAGTGGCGTTGGTTTACTGCAACAATCGAGTCAAACAGTGAAATCGTGCGTGTGTACAAGGAGGCATGCTCGAGGAGCCGCGATGCAAGGTCGCTTTGAAAAAAGCAGCCTTATCAACGACTTCGCGAAGTGAGTCGGCAGAGCGCTCTATCGATCCTCTTCTTTGCCTTCCACACACAGACACAAGGTAAGACTCGTACGAGGCAGCAGAAAGCTTGGAGTTGTCGGAAAGGAGTATGTGATAGCGCAAATGGTGTGCATAATCTTCTGTTCGTTTCGATACAACGCGTATGGCCGTGCTCTGCCTTTCGTTGGGCGACGAAATTGTTGTTTCCTGAGATGCGCGTTCCAAAAGACGCGGATGTATCGGTGTCACTCAGGGGTCCGCTGGGCTTTCTACACCAATATCACATCGTCGCGTGTAGATAGAAGCGAAAAAGATAACGAGTTATCAAAGACATGGCGTTCTATTGAGAAGTTCCGTCGACAAAGCATGTGATTGTGATGGTGATGGGAAGGAGGAAGGCAATAGGTTCGAAGCTGCCGACGAAAAGCTCATCACGCTAACCACTTCTACCTTCCCCACAGTTTGCGGAGAATACTTCAGCATCCGCCTCACGATTTCCCAATTACCACCACAGATTACCTATATTAATTACGCTTACATTGCCCAGAGCAACCACAGGTAACACAGATATGGCAAGGGAGTCCCGCAAGTTTTTTCTGCTCTCATTTGGCCATCCAGCACCAATCCCTCAGCCTCCATGCCAGCCACATCCGAAATAACGGGAGATAAGGCGCTGAACCACGGTCAAACATCGCGAAATATTGAAGCTACTGCCTAGAACTTGGCATCTGGTGATCTGGAAAGCTGGACAAGGGCCGGCTGATACACGAATTATGCGAGATATATGGATCATATGGATCTAGAGAGCTTGTTTCGACGCACTGCCCTCTTCATTGCCACAGGGTACAAACATGTTAAAGATCTACTTTGACTAGATGACTGATTCTCTTCGAGTCGTCATCTCTGTTACTCTTGATGCTCTGGTCGCGTGGTCCGCGTGGCAGGTCACCGCCACTCTGCCCGTCTTCGTAGTCGATCAATTCTATGCGAAACATTATATTGTGGAGCCAGAAGATGTCACTGCGAGCTCAATCTCCTTGCATCATTAAATTTCCGTCATCGAACGTGGAGACAATGGAAATAGTGCACATTCGGTAGCGCCATGCAGGGAAAACAAAGGACTTGACGTGGTGCCGCCTCAAACATGGAAGCCGCAAGGGTACCAACAAGAAAAAGCAATCTCAGACAAAGGCCAACTGGCCCCACAACATGATGAATGATGCGCAAGCCTCGCAAGATACGCACTCAGACCGCCCCGGCAATCACTGATTCCGGACCTGGTGTAAAATAAGCGCATGCAGATGACTCCAATGATTGCGTACCGTGTTTTCGCATGGGAATTTGTGTAACGTTACTGTGTGGTGCTCGTGGCACTGTGACCGATCGCATGAGGCAATCAGCCGCACCCAAGAAAAGGTCTTTGTTGCTCGATCCACTTGCAAGGCGCTGTACCTTGGTGGCGCCAGAGGAAAAAACGTCAATGTCGTACCAATATGGCGCATTCACGATATCGAAATGACCAAAAATGTTGTATGGAGAGATGAGGATAGATAGTAAAGATTTATATTATCTGTAGACATCAAATCATAAGAAAATTTCAAAGACACTATGCTTCAAGCTCTACAAGTCTTTGCAACATTGCAACGCGTACAGTAAATGGTTTGCTACAAAATGCTTAACCGCTGGGGTTACCGTTGAAAGCAAGGTAGTTCTTGGTACTACCCTTAAGACCAGTGATCTTGTCTTTGGTGGAGAGAGTAGTAAGACGGGTGGAAAGAGCAGCAGGGGAGATTTTGCCCTCAAGAGCAAGGATGTAGGCAGCAAGGCCAGCGACGTGGGGAGTGGCCATGGAAGTACCAGAAATGGTGTTGGTGCCACCGTTCAACCAGGTGGAGAGGATGGAGACACCAGGGGCGTGGATGTCGACAAGGGTGCCGTAGTTGGAGAAAGAGGCAACGCGGTCAGAGCTGTCAGTGGCACCGACAGTGAAGGCGGAAACCTCAGAAGCAGGGGAGTAGCGGGATGCATCAGCACCGTCGTTACCAGCGGCCACAGCGAAGAAGACGCCGGCAGTGACAGCGTTGGCAGCGGCAGAGTTGACAGCGGTGGACTTGGATCCTCCAAGAGACATGCTGCCGACAGCACCGTTGGGACAGCTGCGGGTCTTTGCGTCGTTGGCGACGTAGTTGATGCCAGCAATGACACCGGAGTTGGAACCCGAACCTGAGGCGTCAAGCACCTTGACAGCGTAGAGAGAGGCCTTCTTGGCGACACCGTAGGTCTTGGAACCGATAGTACCGGCGCAGTGAGTGCCGTGGCCGTTGCCATCACTGTTCTGGCCGTCACCAGCAAAGTTGGCAAGGAAGGTGGCACGTCCCTCGAACTCGGGGTGGGAGGTCTCAATACCAGTATCTACGACGTAGACGCAGGTGCCCTGACCAGCACTGGAGTCGTAGGTGTAAGAAGTGCCGCTAGTCTGGCGGTTGGCATGGGAGATACGAGACAGACCCCAGGTGGAAGAGCTCTGGGTAGTGAAGGCCCTCTTCTCAATGCTGTCAATCTCGCCGAGGTTGGCCTTGACAATGGCATCCTGCTCGACATATTCAACCTAGTTGATGTTAGCATAGTGTCTTCAAGCTACAAGAAGAAGCACTCACGCCAGGGAGGTTGCGGATTAAGTCGACCATGTCATCAGCCATATCAGCAGCGAAGCCACCGAAGCCAGCAAACTTGTAGACATGAGCAGGGTCCTTCCTCAAAAGCTTCAAGGTGTTGTCGACGAGCTGCTGAAGGTTCTCGTTCTTCATCTTGACAATGAAGCGTCCGGGAATGGGAGATCCGGCGCGGGGAATGATGATTGGTGCGGGAGCCGCAAGTGCCAAAGGCAGAAGGGCGAGGAGGACTGAGAGCTGCATGATGATGGTACTTGAACGAAGGAGTTCGTCAAAGCGAATGCTGTTGGGGTCTGCTGGTGCTGGGCTGAGTGTTGCTGTGCTCGTTGCCTGAGGTGTAGACGGGGTGTTTTGTACTTCTTATATAGATGTAGTAGGGGTTTTGTACTGGGAGCGAGATATCAGAGGCAAATTCACCTTCCAATAAGGATTAGCCCACGGAGGTAGCGCGGTGTGGCTTTGGGCCGGTGTACACACGTTTACCAGGTTTCAGTACTGGCGGGCGGCTCAACTGGGCGGCCGTTCTTTGACGCCTAGATTGGGAGGTAGTACTTTTTGTTGGCCGGCACTGTTTCCTCTCAAGGAAATGCAGTAGTGTGACAGAACGGACTACGAGGGGAAAGGGGAATAGACCTGTGTGGTAGGTCAGATGTGCACGTCTTGGCAGAATGCAGCTCAAATTAAAACCACATACTAGTCTGGTCTAGGTATGTGGATAAGACGGTATGGGATGTCAACGTAGAAGGCGTCAGTGTGGCACGATTGGATCCAGGCTGAATGGATCTGCGGTAGTGTTGGCCCTTGGACGGAGCCCTGATAAGGGACAGAAGCGGGATGGTTGGATTGGTGTCCAACCGACCATGAAATGAACATATCGTGCGGCCATCAAGTACCCGCCGCATGGCTTTGTTAGCCGGCTGCATTCGTGTTAATGTCATTGGGCCCTGGATGAGATGGCAGCAGTGGCCTAGGGCGGATCATGTCGCTTAGACATGGGTGCACGTTCACTGCGCAGAGCCTTGAAAGCACAATTCCAACGTTTCGGGACGACCCGTCGTGGCCAGACGATAATGAGTGAGTTACACGTACCGAGGTAGCCGCCGTGGTAAGCATTGTCGAAATGCGCCTGAGATGAAGGGAACAAAGAGTCATTTGTGTCTGACTACTCTCATTGCTGTACGACAGCATTCCATTCGTTTAACGCCACCTGAGCACTTGAAACGTGAAAACAGCAATGCGGGAACGGGGGCGCTACTCGGGTTGGCCGTTCAGGAGCATGTTCTTGAGGTTGCCCACACGGGCGGCGGCGACTTCATCACCACTGATAGGCCCACATTTGATTTGAGGAGGGTTGCCGGCCGCATGCAGCTAGTAAGCGACTTCGATCCTTGCTCGGGAGGCGTGATGCACTAGGCAGCCAATCGAAAGCGTTCCTGGCAGATGCGTAGTCGACTATGGGGAGTGGCATCGTAACCTTCCTTATGTGGTGTAGTGAACTTACTTGCTTCTCCTTTCCAGTACTCAGCGGTCCGAGGTATTCACAGTTTGTTTAATGACTTCGACCACATGCGACAATCGCCCTACTGTGACGACCAGCATGCAATGCCAACAACCAAGACGACTAATATTAAGCTTAAAAGCACGTAATGCACAAACCACCTCCTTGTTCGGGATGTAGTTGATGCAGATCAATATACTCCCCATGCTATTAGCCACGCTTCAGATAACAGGCGATAGCGGAACTTGGCATCTCGCGACGAATGGGGACAGCCGTGGAAGCATCGCTTGGCCAAACGCCCGACGGGATTGCTGATGCCTGACCGTTGAGTGGCGGTATAGGATGCCTAGAGGGCATGCACCACGTCAGTGTACAATACATCGCCTGCAGATACGTTCCTCATGCCGGCCATGATCCTAAAACATGACTGAACGGTACGCTGTCAGCGGCTTAAGGTGCTTTTGCGAGGCTATGCTCCGCCTGGTACTGGAGACCATATGCCGACGTGATCTTGTCGCGCAAGACGGCAGATGCGCCTCGGGGGTGAGGATCCTCCACATCACAGCCGAAGGTCCACGCATCTCAGCTGATCAGGGCCTGGGGCTGGTGTCGCTCTGTAGATCGAGACTTGGCATCTTGACTCGCTGAGCAGGTCATTCAGTCATAAAATTACGGCAATATCTTGCTCCGTGTCATGCGGTTCCGTGTTGTGTTGTTTCGGGGAAATTGTAGACGGCTGGTCATGGCGGGTCGTCGATGAAGGGGCAAGACCTATGGAGACAACCTTGAAAATTAGCGGGCGTGGACTGCCAAGGCCCTCCCACGCTACCGCCAACTACCACTTTACCAACAAACCCGATCGACATCACCATCCACCTGTGTCCGGATCCGTGGTGCCATACTAGGAAAACACCAGTACTGCAAAGTCTCAAGTACCATGTCATTGTGTCCAGGTTTTCTCGCACGTTTCCTGGCCCTTGGAGCCGTACGGGAAAATGTGTCTTCGCACTTCTGCGGGACACTCCTTATGGCCGTCTCCTTCCACTCGGTCACCTGGCTGTTCCGTGACTCAGCTATTGCACGTTGCGATGGCCTGTGCGTGGAGAGTTAACCAGGTGCCCTTACCTTCTAAGCTCGTCATACTCTCATGAAAGGAGATCACCGTCAATACGAGCACTTATGGACATTTGGCAAAGCGGGCATCTGCTTACTTGGCCACTCATTCATGTGGAACTTGTTTGTTTCACTGTACAAGGCAGGTGGTCTTTAGAGGCTGCACGCCGTACATGCAGTCTGACCACGAAGGCGCAATCACCGTCCATGAGATACATCAGGGTCCGTGTTATTCCTCAAGCGCTGACGCCAAAGCTTGACCCCACACACGGCATGCATAGATGTTACATGAAAGCGGCTCATTATAGCTTACAAAACTTCCTTGCTCATTGGGACGCTACGAAAACAGAAGAATCTCGCTTCTAGTTGCATTATCGCGCGCTGCCATGCAGGTACGTGTGGACGCTACACTATCCACTCAGACAGGATTAATGTGCTCATTTTGCGGGTCGATTTGCGCAAACTTGCTTATTGTCGCGACATACGAGATCTCCTTCCTAACTAAGAGCTAAACATCTCGGTCCTATCACTGTCACTGCATGCTTTCTTGCGCCATATCACCTGCTTTATCACACGAGATTCGCCACCCGACGATACCCAACTCGGCTCTATTGCCTTTCCACCAACCTGATAACTCTGTTGTTGCATCCGTCGTTGCATCCTCAACGGCCGTTTTGGCCGGCATGGTGGAGGACCCAGTACATTGACAATATTTGCCCGCCAATCACGAAAACGTGCTCGTTGGACTTGTCACCGGCCCGTCCCATATCTCCGAAGGTCTTCATATGCACATCGACACAGATTAGGTTGTGATAGAAAAGTCAATACATTGAGTTCGCTTGCATCCGACAAGGCTACCGCCGATCAGTATCATGGTTTTGATAGGCATATCAGTAAAGTGTAGAGTCAAGAACTAGACGCATTTCCCCCGGTATTTCATCTAGCTTTTATGGAATCGCTTATTCGGATATGCTTACATCAAAGTAGTATATAACTATCGCTTTGCCTGAGATAGGAAGGCATTCGCGTACTCGACAACTTAACGTTTCACTGTGTCCTAAGCGCTAGACTTTTCTCGTTACTGCTTTTCTTTCTCTCTCTTTGGCTTTTACACTAGGCTAGACCTAGTAGACCGCGTATCACTAGTCACCTGTGAGTGAAACTTGAAGGGATATTGCATGTTGCTCGATCGAACGGCAGTTAGACACGGAATAGTAGGCTATAGATAAAGGGTATTAAGATACTCCAATTTAACGTGTGCGGCATCGCGAAAGGCCCGGATGCAGGAACTACTAGTCACTGTATTCACTTTCGGCAGGTCCAAAGTAAATAAATACGTGACTTTCAGTGACGTCCGGCGCATTTTGTATCTTCATTGAAAGATCGAAATCGATAGCTTAACAACCTCCTGAACGTACTTCACGCGACGATGTCGGTATCTTCCGGCTCCTGAGTACCATCGCTAGCAAGACCCCCGAGAATAATTCCGCTTCAATAATTAAGGATAGCTAAGTGTAACGATAGCGCTAGGTCACGCAAAATCAGCAATTCTTCGACGTGACAATTATACTCAGATTGCAAACTCAATCCACTCGCGACGTTTCGCTGGACTACTACAAAACATATGAAATCTCCGAACCGCTAACGAGGGACAGTTCCGCCAGTTGTATGTTTTCAAGAATAAGGCTTTAGGGACATAAAAGTGAATCTAGGGTAATATCGAAGAGCCAACAGATCTCCACCCAATCTTACACCACGCCTGCATCGTACAAGGTG
>Ga0265780_10012122_pt1 | contig 10135 bp, 16 predicted proteins | sample P1T30metagenome_FD_192432 | JGI IMG/M metagenome (GOLD analysis project Ga0265780, IMG submission 192432) | Plant litter microbial communities from East Loma Ridge, Irvine, California - P1 T30 | ecosystem: Environmental > Terrestrial > Plant litter > Unclassified | place: USA: California... | reverse complement strand
TGGTGGGGGGCTTGGCGGACAGCGGCTTTGCTTCCGTTCGTTACGCGTCGCAGTCGTTCGCTCTTCACTCGGCCCGTGACGTGGGTCCATCATCGTGACGCGAGCTGTCATGGTTCTGGAAAACAACGAATACATCATCAATCACACTGAGTTCTCGGGTTATCGGCACGCAACGAAGGAATACAGTACCAATTCGACCCGAATACACGCCTACCACGGGGATCCAGACCGACATGACAGGTATTCTCAGAGCCTCCTTGGAAGCCGATCGCAACATTGGCTGCGGTTTCCCCTGGAGGAGCCGATCGTTATACGGAAGCACTTACTGGTGCAGGCACAATTAGTCATTCTGAACATGCTGATGATACGTTACAGATTCAATTCACAGCTAACTATCTAGCCAACCACTTCAATAATATCGACGTCGACTGAATCCTTGACTACCGTACCCACGCTGCCCCCAATCTGCATCACGCCCGATCATCGTCAGTCCGTTCACCGCGCGCCCAGTTACCGGATCCCAACTTCCAGATGCCCCGATGAAATTATGTTCGCATTGCTCAGGTGGCGGGTGGATGTGGCAACCTTTGGGGTTCACTGGCCCGTGCCAAATGAGATCGTGCGGTAGCCCAACCCTGACTTCTCCCGTCTTTGCTGCTCGTCTCGCAGTCTCTCTTTGACCATCCGTCGCTCGAATACTGTCAGGGTGCATGACCTGCGCACGCACCGCTCTTATTTCGTATTTCGAATTGACGAAGTCCTTGCCTAAGATGTCCATGCATCGCTGGAGATACTCTTCTTTCGGTATCTCCTGACCTTGAAGATCCAGGATGTGTATACCGTCGTATTGTGCGTGGTTGTTAACTTCGGGATGTGAGTACGCATCGCCGTGGGTTTCTGGTTGTGCGCAACGACAGAATTGGGAGTCAGTGAGATTTCTATCGTAACCGGTGTAGTGGACCCGTGTCTGTCGTCGCTGGACTACTTGTTGTTGTGGAACAACTGCCAATTGTGGAACGAGGGCCAGCTGCGGGTTCTCTGCCTGTACAATATAAGACCCTGGAAAAGGTACTTGTTGTGAGAACGTGATGTTATAGGTATACACTGACTGCCTGTAGGGAAACATGGCTTTAGTTTCTTTAGAGTAGCAGGCGGTCGTAATGTTGTTATGTGGTGAGAGCGTGGGGATTCAGAGTTGAGCAGCCTAGGATAGGCTTTTATACCTTGAATATGTCACTCGCAATGGCCACGTCGTCTCCTTGAGATCGTGTTGTACTTATGTTCACATCTCCAGCTACTGTGACATCTACATTTTAAGAAGAAGTTGAAGACCTTGTAGTCCATTCTTCATGCACTTCGTATATCACCCGTGGTGGCGTAGGTGACAATGACTCACAGCTAACTGATTAGATGTGCCAAACCGTTGGACGTTTGAGATTTCGTGAATACGGCTCTTTGTTTATAACGGCCGATCTGTCGTGAAGTCCAAAAAGTCATGATACGAAGACGGATAGTCGAGTAGAGGAAGCGACGATGAGGATGAACGCGACTGGTCACTAGCGTCTTGGCATTTGTGGATCGATTTGAAGGATCGATGCGGGTTCTCATGCATGTCACAATCGCTGAATGAGGGGCATTACTGCATCAACACTACGTCCATAGAAGACCCTGCCGAACTTCACACTTGTCCCTGTTACCTTCCATCCACCATGGCGCATAACACGGGAGCGGTGAACCGGCTTCGGCTCTCCACGACACTGACCGAATGGGGAGACCGCGATACTTACTAATGACGACAAAGCCATTACGACCGTCCAGTGTCAGGCAAGCCGGTCAAGTTTCACTCCTGCGACACGGCATACTCGCAATACAAGACTGGCCTCACGGGCTTGACGCCCTTTCCATCCGTAGTTTGCGGGTCGTAGCCGGACGCTAATGCAACGAGCCCGTACCGCTGGCCCCCATCTGCAGCAAAGTGAGCTAGATGTAATCTTCTACAAAAGCAATGTGTTGAATTCACAAGGGACACGTAGTTTCATCCCTGCTCCTCTGTCGATATAACAATCGCACAAAGCAAGTGTAGTCTATAACGCCTACAAAGACCAGCTAGCAGCAGAGCATTGCGACAGGATACAGTCCTACCATCGAAGCATACAGCACCATGACGACATTCCTTCTTCGTGACATTCGCATTTTCACTGGCGAAGAGACTATCGACGAAGGATATGTCCACGTACTTGATGGCAAGATCAAGAGTGTCGGACCCATCAGCGATGCACCGCTCGAACCAGTAAAGACGTATTCGAAACCGGGCCACACGCTTCTCCCAGGCTTGATCGACTGCCACATCCACGCAGACAGGGCCGATCCCGAAGCCCTACCTCAAGCGCTGCGCTTTGGCGTGACTACCGTGTGCGAAATGCACAACGAGCTTGAGAACGTGCAGAAGCTGAAGAAGCAGACTTTGGAGCCAGACACTGCTTCGTACAAGACATCAGGCCAGGCTGCCACCATCGACAACGGGTGGCCGATACCCGTCATCACGGCTCACGACAAGAGTCCGGAAACAGCGGCGGCGATTGCAAAGTGGCCCAAGTTGACGGACCAGAGCAGCGTGGTGGAATACTTGGAGTGGACCAAGAAAGAGATGCAACCAGACTACATCAAACTCATGCACGAGAGCGGGACCAGCATGGGTCGCGAGTTCAGTTATCCTTCGGTCGAACTACAAAGAACGATCATCACGGAAGCCAAGAAGCGAGGTTACCTAACCGTTGCGCACGCTCTATCCTTGCGAGATACTCTTGATGTTCTGAACGCAGGTGTCGATGGCCTTACACATACGTTCTGCGACCAACCGCCGACCCAGGAGCTGATAGATGCGTACAAGAAGAACAACGCCTGGGTCAATCCTACGCTGGCTGCAATCGGCAGTTTGACAACTGAGGGGAAAGAACTGCAGCATCAGTTCGCACATGACCCCCGCATCAAAGGGCTGATCAACGATGACCGTGTGGGCAATATGTGCAAGTGCATGGGTTTTTGTGCTGAGAACGGTAAAGCGGAATACGCATACGAGGGTGTGAAGAAGTTGAGAGAAGCGGGTATCGATATTCTCTGGTAAGTGAACTATGGGCATTCCATTGATGAAGTCACTAACACTATGCAGTGGAAGCGATTCAGCAGGACCAGCAGTAGGAACGGCGTTTGGGCTATCTATGCATCAAGAACTGAACGTCTTCGTAAACAAGATCGGCATGTCACCTGCAGAGGCCCTTCGTTCGGCCACAAGCCTGGTCGCCAAACGTTTCCAATTCACCGATCGCGGGCGCCTGGTGGAAGGACTCAACGCCGACATGTTGCTGGTTGAAGGAAACCCACTTGAAGACATTGATGCGACATTGAACATTCGCGGTGTTTGGCGAGATGGCAGTCTCTGCAGTACGTATGTGGAGAAGCTGGAAGCGGGTGTGAAGCCCTTGCTGGGCTGATGACGCATGCCGACGATGATGACTGAGGTGAGGAAGTTGAGATTAAATTTGAAAATTTCCTACGCAGCACTATAATCAGTCAAGTAGCTACAGTATATTTAGCGGCCTCGGAAGTCCTCCCAATACCATGATGTAGTACTCTGGGTGTCTGCTCAAATCAGAGAGCCTATCCTGACCTGCATATGTCGTCGGTAGCAATCCATCATATAAACTCCACTAAAACTACAGGTTTACATGAAGTCTTATTCCCACGGAGTCCAATCATAGTTCTTGAACCAGGTGGCAAACGTCGTTCCCAAGGTGTCCGCAACTCGGTTCCAATCCGCTATAGTGAAACTTGTCAAAGCCGACCCTGCCGCCTGTTTCTCGCTCACTACCCTTTGCAACTCAGCACCAACATCTTGGTCTAGCGCAGCGCTCAAAGTGGCTTTCAATTCAGCCTCTTGGTCGCAGTCCGGAAGAGTGATACGGACCCTCGTTCTCATACTGAAATGCGGTACGCTTTCCAATAGCTGAATGTCGATGTAAGCAGCGAAGGCTCCAATCTCACCTATCTTGAAGTATGGCTTCGTCCGACGCACCTCCTGAGACTTTAGCCAGTGCCTGAGTCGCAGGCAGACGTGATGGATGTTGCCATCCAGGAGTTGACGATCGGCTCTGTTCAGCCATGAATTCTTGTTCGCAATGAACAAATCCCCGTTGTTGATATCATCGAAGGATAGGTCAGCTACCCATGTGTATTGTCGCAAGACGAGTGGCATTAGTTCATTTCGGACCTGCTTAGAAGCGTCCGCAAAGTCTTTGAGCCAGCTGGGGAATTTCAGGAGGACAGTGCGCATGCGCGAAGTGGAGAACTGGATGTCGTCTTTGGGGTAGGCTTTTGTGACAAGGAGGTCGTAGATGATGTTTCGGACCTCTCCTGGTAAGGCGAAGAAGCCCCACGCCGGGGTGTTCACGTTAGCAGTCGCTTGGGCGGCAGTATGATTCGACATACTTTCTCTCAGATGGGTTGAGTTATAACTATGGAAAGTCACGATTCTCTTCGCAGATTATATATTGCCATCATGAGCACTTTGATTGCGCAATCTAGAAAGGACGTCGCGTGGATGTCGCACGTGAGCTTATTGAGATCGTATGGTCCAGTTCTCTTCGTTAATATCAAGCGCCCTCAAGCGAAGCTGAGGGAGTAGCTGGATGGTTATGTATCATTCATGTCTCTGAATCAGCTTCGCATGGGTGACGTTTTATGGATACATGCGATCGACTATAGCGTCTTATTAGAGGTATAAGATTGGCCAGAATGATACTCCAGCAGACTACATAGAATGATGTCTGTCTAAGATCCAATGTGTCCATCAGGAACTGTTAAGAATTTTGCATTGGGCTACGGAGAACTGAAGAGATTTGCCAGACATGCATGCTATCACACCGGAGTTTCTCCACCCATGCCACGACCCCCAGCGCGGGATATGTGACAATGACCCTTGGTGGCTGTCGGCAGTCGCTCAGTATTGATTCAAAGCTACCGTATGTCACTTGGCGGCGTGATTGTACAAATGATACAACCCCCAACAATCATTCAATCGCGCGAACGACCGCTATCGAGGTATATAAAGACGCTGCGATAGGTGTTGTGGAGCTCCAACACTCGCAGCAACTCTTCTCCGCCTCTACTCCATTCCTCTCATCACAATGGCTGAAACATCGGAATCTAAGCTACTCCAAGGTTATGTTAAAGGCTACCCAAAGCTTGCCCGGTCAATGGGCATACGACCCGAGAGCGCCATCTTCCGTAGCTTTGGTGCACTAAACGCGAAGAACTTGCTATACCTGCAGGCAGAACTAACATACTTGGAAGAGGAATTACGAAACATGGAAGTCGCAGACCACGCCAGCGATGAAGGGGAGAAAGCCCGGTATGCTAGCGACTGGTTCTGGCTTGAAGTTTCAGGAGAGGAAAGGGATGGCGTCGACGCATCGCAGCTGAGCCTCATTCTCAAGATTAGAGAGAAGCTTAAGGAGTACAGTGAGTACCCATGACCATAGGGACACCAAGATTGGTAATACTAATCGGCACAGACAAGGCATTGTACTACCAGACAGCCATCTGCCAGTTCGAGCCTCCAGACTACTTCGACCTCAAGGACGTCCAAGGCTTCATGGCCTGCTCAGAGATGGAGTTGCCCTTGCTCGGTCCAGACAGAAACATCTGGGGCAGAAAACGTAATCCCACCGCTCACGCAGACGATGGCTTGGTCGCGCTACTTCCGCGAGTGCGCACCGACTCGTTCACGACCATGCTTTCCGATCGACTGGTACACGTCTTTTACTTCTTCAAGAAGCTATATCCGAGAAAGGAAAGTGAAAACCCCATGTGTTTCTATCGTGACGACACGATCTCGACAATCACGTTTTGGTTGACCTGCTTCATCGCTTCCATACTCCCGGTCATATCAATCATCGCACTGGTCAACATGCCCTCGCTGGTACATCGTCTCGCCGCCATGGCTGTCTTCAACGGCATTGTGTCGCTTTGTCTAGGATGGTTTACGGAGGCAAGAAGGACCGATGTCTTCGCCATAACAGCAATGTAAGCTTCAATCATTGTTCAGGCTGTGCAGATCTGACTCAAAGCATAGATTCGCGGCTATACAGGTCATTTTCGTGGGTCAAACACTCGTTCATGGACCGTAGGAAGTTGCGTTCGCACCCAGCAGTGCATTAACATCGTGTGTCTGCGCGGTATAACTTTTCTGGTAGATGGTATGGCATATAGATGCCTCGTCAGTCGTTGCTTATAGCGACATCGATTTAGTTGAAGGTTTCGGCGTCTCTTGTCAGGTTTTAGTCATATGGTGCTAGTGTCTTACTGTAAGAGTGGAAAGGCAGTGTTATGTGGAACGAATAATGCGCAATTGTCTAGAGTATACAGCCGGCGTTCAACCCCATAACCCTAATGGCCCCGTTCATCACATTTCAGCTACCCGTAACCTGATCAAGCTGGAATACCCGCGGACGCTGTACTAGACCTTTTTGACACTACCCTGGCGGTATACACCAAGTTCGCTGTCTTTGGCTTACTGCACCCTGGAATTGTACATGCGTTGTTCGGGTGATCGCGCATCTGATGTGTGTAGCAGCAAGTACGATACCAGCCGTGGTCAAATGCAGAGGTCTTCCCTTTGATACGATTGAGAGCTTCCTCGTTTGTGACTGTCCTGACATGAGACACGGCTGTGTTTTGCGTGTTGCAATGTTTGCACCTCTTGTCGTTGGGTACTAAGCCTTCGTTAAAGTGATGGCATTGCTGACCCACCCACCCTATTCCTGCTATGTCAGCTGTTGAACGTTGACTGCTCCGGCCTGAAATTGCTGTAACTGCCGCACGGGTAGGGGGTAAACCAGGCGCAGGAATCGGTGCTCGTGCGCCGTAGGAGCCTGGTGGAGCATGGTGGTTGACCTGTCTAGAGTTTTCAACCGGAGTACTTGGTGTCTTTCCTATACAGTTTAACTTGGAGAAGAGACCCATGACTGATGCGATGGTGATGAACGACAAGGTTCTCGTTAAGAGTCGCTCACTTATTATATCTCTCTGTACAAGCAGCGATTGCTATAGAGTCACGCATGCTGTGCTGGTGAGTTGCGTGGCTGATATGCATATATATCCTCACGACATGTCATCATGACCAAGTGGATGTTTGTGAGAGTCATGTTGGTGGTCGCTGGCAAAGACAACAGCAAAGTATCTGGACAGCGACGACCATACTGGTTATTCGAACTTACTACTTGTAGATGTCTTAGAGTTAGAGAACAAAAGGATATGTGCTCGAGACTATTCTTTAACGAGGGGTTTTATGAGATTATGTGCATGAAAAAGCGAAGACAGGCATGGAAGGACTCCACCATCTGGCCTCTGGTTGGTTGCCTCAGTGTACGTTTCCCATCGTTGAAGGCCATGACTATGGCGAAAGCTCCTGCATAACTTGGTCCAACATGACCAGCTATGCACTGGTACCAGCTACTGACTACGCGATCTGCCGCAAAGCTTAGTTCTCGGCTAATGCATGTGACTCTGTAACAGGCTTCGTACCGCATCGCCAAGCTTTTGAGCAAACATTTGAGCTGTGGTACAACCCTACACGAAAGTAGCCCTGGCGGTTTCGGCTAGTCGTTGGATATAGAGCTCCATGGAACATACACAGCCTCCTGTCATGTGCGCGGGGCAAATTTACATAACCAGAACATGCGTTCGCAGTTCGAGTCTCGAGGCTCCAACTCAACGTTCAACTACGTATTTCGCGATGTTTGAGAAAGCCATCAAAGCTGTGAATGCGAAGAAAAGGAAAGGGCTGACGAGGTTTGCCGGAGCCTGGACGAACCACCCTGGCGGATACCCGATGTTGGCAGAGCACATCGCTGTAAAGCCGCACACTGGCATTTATCGCCGCTTCGATGCGCTCAATGCGCGGCATATCCTTTACCTTCAGGCTGAGCTTTGTATCCTGGAACGACGTCTACGAAATGTCGAGCGAGCAGACCAGGGGAAAGATGAACGTCGACTGAGATATGCAGTTGACTTTGAGAGCATGCTGGAAACACCGAACGACGAGGACCAGACCCAACTAGAACTGATCATGGAAATGCATGAGAAGCTCAATCAGTACAGTAAGTCAACATGATATAGAGCGGCTCTTCGACCAAAGCAGGCTGACCACATTGCGTTGTATAGACGAAGCGATCATACAGGTTCTCACCATTCGCCAAATTCAAAAGCCAGATAAATTTGACCTTGTCGACCTCCAGGCATTTTTGGGTAGCGCTGACATGGACCCTAATTATCTTGAAGGCGAAGATCGGACAACTTGGGGCTCGCTCGATAAACAAAACCATTACGCCTCGGATCTAATCGCTATTGATCCACGAAAGAAGGAGGATGACTTTTCACGTTTCATCTCGGAAAATGCGGTACATTTGTTCAAGTGCGGCCTTGGTCGCTTGACGAAAGGTGACAAGGATTTGGGTAAGCGGGTGTACTACGACTCGACGGTTCTGAAAGTGACATCTTGGATAACATGTATCTTGGCATCAATGCTTCCGATTGCCTCGGTGCTGGTTTTGGTACACCTGGAATTGCTGAAAACCAAGTTATGGGTCATCGCTGCGTTCAACATTCTCACGAGCGTGTGTTTGCGGACCCTGACAGAGGCCAAACGGGCGGAAATCTTCGCTGTAACTGCTGCGTAAGAGGTCTTCTTGTCTACACTGACGTGAGCTGACAATAACAGATTTGCTGCTGTACAAGTCGTGTTCGTAGGGACAGATCGCGACGCGGGTTCCGCTAGCTAGAGTGTGATGTGGCAGTCGCGCGAGGTTTTTTGGTGTCGTGAATGAGATCGATAGACCTTCGTAGTCCTCAACGATGAATGTTGCACTAGCTGAAGGTGCAGCGTGGCACTTGTATGCCGCAAGTTCCACCGTAAACGTCACTGCATATGGGTTCGCTACGTCGATGATGGCAGTGCAAAGAACCTCCGCATCCGAGCCTTCCACGCCAAGGCGCCAGTGACGCTAAGCCCCCGCGTCTTCCATCTCATCTCGCGCGAACACCAACCGCGCCCTTGCCCTCTATCTAGGATCGTTGCACGGCACATACGCAAGCATCTTATAGCTGAAACAAAACCGAATGTTGTTACACAAACCCGAAGCGAGAACCTGTCACACCTCATACGCTTTTGACTCAATGCTAACGATCTCGCCTACATGACATACTCAACACGACGCGAAGCACTAGAGCTCATTTTATAGTCGCGCCGATGACATACCCCCCGGATGAGCGTTTCGGAAACCATCCACATAGCTAAGAGCCTCAAGACTGACCCAAGACCAACCCCGCAATCTGGCCACCCCGCCGTTGCACGCCCAGACAAGCTGAGCACTGACGTTCTCGGTGTCATTACTGGATGACAGATCTGCGCTCATGCTTCGACCACGAGCATCATTGGACAATCCCACGTTTGGCATCTCGGCATGACAGCGGTGTCGCAAAGATGGCGACGTTGGCACTTCGGTGGTAATATGGCGCAAGGACCAGTATCCCATCGTGGAGGTTTCTCCTTGTCCAAGGCTTCTTCACTTCGTGCTCAGGTCTTCTGATAACTTGGTTGGATCTCACTAGGCCCTGTTCCTCGTCTACTTGCTCCATTTGGGTCCATATGCGAGGCGCCAAAAGATCAATAGGCTTTCTGTCTGCCGGGTTTGTGATGGAGATGGAACGCACGGCATGCCCAGCCACGACACCCCGAGCTCTTGGGAAGTTTCGCCCTGGCTGTAATCCGGAATTTGCCTCGGTCTCCATCGTCATCGCTCCAGTATAAGTGGATGCGTGATAAGAGAAATGATCCGCAGCTGCTCTTGTCCCTGCGACGATCCTCCCCTGTATTCTTGAGCCTTTTCCACGGTGCAGAGAACTCCGTATATTCTGCCCATCATGAATAGCGACGACGATTACAAGCAAGAAACTGTTCACAAGGAAGCGATCAGTCCGACGGCGACAGACAACAACGTCTCGGACTATGCTTATGATCAGATCGAAGAGAAGAGGTTGGTGCGTAGGGTCGACTGGAGGCTGCTACCTATATTGGGTG
>Ga0265780_10012121_pt1 | contig 10136 bp, 13 predicted proteins | sample P1T30metagenome_FD_192432 | JGI IMG/M metagenome (GOLD analysis project Ga0265780, IMG submission 192432) | Plant litter microbial communities from East Loma Ridge, Irvine, California - P1 T30 | ecosystem: Environmental > Terrestrial > Plant litter > Unclassified | place: USA: California... | reverse complement strand
CCACACCTAGCCGATCGCGCGTTCGGGCAGGGGGGTGCCGTCCTCTTCGCGGATCTCGACGGTCATGTCCTTCACGGGTTTGCCGCAATTGACGATCGCGCGATAGCGCTGCGGGCGATCCTCGCCCGCCGCGACGCCGGACAATTGCGTTTCCTCGACCAGCTCGACCCGAATGCCCTCGGTCGGTGGCATGATCGAAACCGCGAGCGTTGCCTCGGCAAGGCCGTAGCTCGGGAGGAACGCGCTTGCCTTGAAGCCTGCATCCGCAAAGGCGTCGACGAACGACTGCATCACGTCCGGGCGAATCATGTCCGCGCCGTTGCCCGCAAGCCGCCAGCGCGACAGGTCGAAGCGTTCCGACGCCTTGGTCTGGCTCGACATGCGGCGCGCGCAAATGTCGTAGCCGAAGGTCGGCGAGTAACTGATCGAATTGCCTTCGTTGCGGCTGATCATGTCGAGCCACGCGAGCGGACGCCGCGCGAAATCCTCGGTCTTGAGGTAATCGGTAGAAACCTGGTTGGCGACGGGCGACAGGAAGCAGCCGACGAGGCCCATGTCATGATACCACGGCAGCCACGAGATGCAGCGGTCCGCTTCGACCAACTGCATGCCGTATGCGTGGGCAGTCAGATTGTTGAGCAGCGCGTGATGCGTGATCGCGACGCCGTGCGGGAAGCGGGTCGAGCCGCTCGAATATTGCAGGTAGGCGACCTGATCGCCGGTTGCCTGCGGGAGTACCACGTCGGGCGCGGGGCGCCGGACGAGTTCGGACCAGTCGATCCCGTCGGTTCCTGCGGCGCGGGCCGCGTCGACACCCATCTGCGCGAGTTCGGGCGGGTAGATCAGCAACACCGGCTCGCAGCTCGACAGCTGGACACGCAATTGCTCGACATAGGAATCGCGGCCACCGAACGAGGTCGGCAGCGGCAGCGGGACCGGCCACGCGCCGGCATAGACCGCGCCGAAGAACAGTGCGGCAAAGTCGGGGCTGGTTTCTGCGACGATCGCGATACGATCCTCGGGCTTGATCCCGGCAGCAACCAGCCGACGCGCCATCGCGAGTGCATCGTTGCGCAGGTTGGAAAACGGATAGGCGCGCGTCAGCGATCCACGGGCGTCGTGAAAATTAAGCCCGCGTTGACCTGTTGCGGCGTAATCAAGCGCCGCCCCAAGCGTTTCGAAATCGGCGAATCGCCGCGGGAGCGTATCTTCGGTGGGCGTAGCGACCGGCTTCGGCGTTTCGGCCTCGAGGTCCTGCATGCCCGCAACGTCAACTGTCATCTGTATCTGCGCCCTCGATCGCGGCTCTTAATTGCGGCCACGCTTATGGTCCCTTTCGGCAAGCACCCCTGCTTATGCCAAGCGTTCAAAATCCAGTTCGAGTGTGGCACAATGATGGCGTCATGTACCAGCGCCCCGAGAACCAAACCCGAAAGCGGGAGAAAAAGCCAGTCCCGCCGCTAGATAGCGCCGCGCTGGAGCGGCTCGCCTTACGCTATGTCGAGCGTTTTTCAACGACGCGCGCGAAATTGGTAACATATCTGCAACGCAAGATCCGCGAACGCGGGTGGGAAGGCCCCGATCGCGACGCGGTCGCGATCGCCGAAAAGTTCGCCGAACTCGGGTATATCGACGATCGCGCGTTCGGCGAGGCGCGGGCGGCGGCGATGGGGCGGCGCGGCCTGGGGCAACGTCGCGTGACAGGAGCGCTGCGTCAGGCCGGCCTGAACGAGGCGGACAGTGCCGCGATCGTCCCGGAGGTCGAAGACCGCGCACTGGAAACCGCGCTGGCTTTTGCAAAACGCCGCCGAATCGGGCCGTTCGCGTTGGAACAGGCAGATGCGCCACAGCGCGAGAAACAAATCGCCGCAATGATCCGTGGAGGCCACGGTTTCACGATTGCGCGCAAGATTGCGAACCTTTTGCCCGGAGAAAGTTACGATCCGTACGAATAGTTGTGCGATAGTGATACTCAATATTACTTTAAATGCGTATGTACCAAGAATAGTGGTCCGGGTACGTCGGGCCTATGGATCGGGCCCGAACTCATGCTATGGGCCTGAGCGGGGGACTTTCTAACATGCGTGATGAACCGATTCCGGCGTTTGGGGAGCTGGATCGCGAGGGTCGAATAAACGAAGAGGCCAACATCGTGGGCGAAGATTCGCGGCGGTATACAGGTGTTCTCAAGTGGTTCGACATGACTCGGGGTTTTGGCTTTCTTGTCGCCGACGAAGATGGCGTTGGCGATATTCTGATCCACTTCTCGGTACTGCGCCCGCATGGGCGGCGCAGTCTGCCGGAGGGTGCGCGGCTCGAATGCATCGCGTCCTTGCGGGAGCGTGGTTTGCAGGCCAGCGAAATCCTGTCGATCGACCTGACCAATGCGGTCGAACCGCCGCCGAAAGTGCGCAGCGAACCGCAGCGGCCCGATCCGTCGGCGCTGATCGAGGGGGCGGGGCCGTTTGAGCCGGTCACGGTAAAGTGGTTCAATCGGCTCAAAGGCTACGGTTTTCTGGTGCGCGAAGACAATTCGGGCGATATCTTCGTCCATGTCGAGACACTGCGGCGCGCCGGTTTCGAGGAAGTCGAGCCGGGGCAGTCGCTACTGGCCCGCATGGTATCCGGAGAGAAGGGGCCATTGGCGGTAACGGTCGAACCGAAGACTTAGGACTTGTGTATGCTTGCGCGCTCCGTTGCCGTCATCGGCCTTATCCTGCTGACGACGGTGACCGGCGGCTGCGCACCTGGCGCTGAGCAAGACGCCGCAGGTCAGGCCGAAGCCGCCGCCGGCTTGGTTGCGGTGACGGTGACCAGCGCGAACGGTCCGCATCGTTTCCAGGTCGAGTCGGCTGCGACCGAGGAGGAGCAGCAACGCGGACTGATGTTCCGCACCGACATTCCCGAAAATGGCGGAATGCTGTTCGCGCCCTATCCGCCGAGCGGTGCGCCGCGCGAGGCGAGCTTCTGGATGAAGGATACGCCGACGCCGCTCGACATCCTCTTCATCCGCCCCGACCGGACGATCGCGCGGATCGCCGAGAACACCATTCCGCAATCCGAAATCCCGGTCGCATCGGGCGAACCCGTCGCCGCGGTGCTGGAGCTGCGCGGGGGCCGTTCGCTCGATCTTGGCATCAAGGAAGGCGACCGTGTCAGCTGGACGGCACCGAAGGCGCGTTGATCCCGGTTGATGGCAGCACCGTGGCGCGCTAAGCGCTACCGCATGGGCATCAATCTCAATCCTTTCACCTGGTGGACCGGCGCGAGCTGGGGCACCGCATTCGGGCTTCGCGGCAAGGCGCGGATGGGCGAGGATTCGCTCGGCAACGTCTATTACGAAGGCGGACGCGATACCGCGGGCAACCCGCGGCGCTGGGTCATCTATAACGGCATCAACGATACCAGCCGGATCGCACCCGAATGGTTCAGCTGGCTGCACCATCAGGTCGCCGACGTGCCGGATCGCTCGCTTCCGGCACCCCGCGCGTGGCAGCTTCCGCCCGAACCCAATATGACGGGCACTGCGCTCGCGTATCGCCCGAGCGGTGCGATGGAAAAGGGCGGTGTTCGCGCGCAGGCAACCGGGGATTACGAAGCCTGGACGCCGGACGCGTGATCCGGCGCGCGCTGGGCGGGGCCGGTGTGGCCGCGCTGCTGGCGACAACGGGGTGCGACCGAGCGCAGGATGCTCCCACCCCGACCCCGACCGAAACCGCCGACACCGCGCTGGATGCGGACACGAGCGGGCAAACCGTCGTGACCGTCGACGTCGCGGGCGGGGTCGACCCCAGCCTTGGCGCGACGCCGATGGCGGAGCGTGTCGCAACGCTCGGCGTGCTCAACAAGCGGAACGGCATTGCGCGCGACGCGACGCTCAAGCCCGGCCAGACGGTGCGGGTGGGGGACGTCGTGCTCCGCCTCAAGTCCTGCGAACAGACCGCGCCGTGGGAGCAGGAGCATTACACGGGGGCGTTCGTCCAGGTCGACGTGTCGGGGACGGACAAGGTCTGGCGGCGCGTTTTTTCAGGCTGGCTGTTCAAGGAACGACCCGGTTTGAACGTCGTCCAGCATCCGATCTATGATGTTTGGGTCAAGAGTTGCGCGATGACCTTCCCGGAAGGTGGTCCGGATTCGGTTGCTGCCGGGGCCGCGTCCACTGCCGCGTCGCCGCGGTCGAGCGCGAAGAAATCGCCGACCCCCGAAGCCGAGGCATCCGAACCGATCACGCCGGACAGTGCTTCGGACAATTCGACCAGATAAGCCGCGCGCGGAATTTCCACCGCGCCGAGCGACGCGAGATGGTCGGTCATGAACTGGCAATCGAGCAAGCTGAACCCGCCGACTTGAAGTCGCGCGACAAGCCACGCGATCGCCACCTTGGACGCATCGCGCGCCCGGCTGACCATGCTTTCCCCGAAAAAGGCGCGCCCAAGCGCGAGGCCGTACAGCCCCCCGACGAGCGAATCGCCGTCCCACACTTCCACCGAATGCGCGAAGCCGAGTGCGTGCAGGTGGTTGAAGACTTCCTCGATCTGAGGATTGATCCAGGTGTCGGGTCGGTTTGGGACCGATTCAGCGCAAAGCCGCATCATCGTGCCGAAGCGCTGATCGACGGTCACGCGGAAGCGATCGCGCACGATCGTCTTGCGGAGAGATTGCGACAGATGAAACCCGTCGAGCGGAAGCACCGCGCGATCCTGTGGTTCGACCCAGTAGATTTCGTCCGCATCGCGGCTGTCCGCCATCGGGAACACGCCGACCGCATAGGCACCCAGCACGATTTGCGGGTCGAGCGGTTCGAACGGCATCACGGGCGCTTCGCGTGACGAGGAACTGGTCATGCGACGATACGGCGTTCGATCGCCTGCCACAGCTGCGCGAAGGCGGTGGCGCCGGTGGAGCGTGGCGCAAAACTGCCGATCGGGGCGCGGCGGGCGGTGACCTGTTCGATCAGGCTTGCGGTCGGGATGACTGGCCAGTCCGGATGCCGGGCAAGCGCGTCTGCATGGAGTTTGCGTCGCCCGTCGACCATCGAATGTACGGGCATCACGTCCGTCCGGCCGCCTAGGTGTCGGATCACGTCGGCGAGCGCACGTTCGGACAAAGGGGAGGGGATGACGGGCACGACGATCAGGTCGGCGGCACGCATGACCTGTTCGGTCGTCTCGGTAAGCCCGGGTGGGCAATCGAGCAGGATGCGGTCATACGTCTTGCGAAGGCCGCCGAGCAATTTCTGCAGCCGCTTCTTCTTGTCCATTTCGTGAAACAGCAGGTCGAGCCCGCGGAGTGACGTATCGGCTCCGATCAGGTCGAGGCGCGGAAAGGCCGTCTTCTCGATGAGAGGATCGGGGGTGCCATCCTTGGCAAAAATCGATTGGGCCTGCGCCCGGTGCCGGGTTGCATCCGGTTGGGTCGACAGCAGGAAGCTGCTCGCGGCTTGCGGATCAAGGTCCCACAGCAATGTCCGGCGCGAGGACTGGATCGCCGCGGACCACGCGAGATTGACGGCGAGCGTCGTCTTTCCGACGCCGCCTTTCAGACTGTAGATCGCGATCGTCGACACCGGTAAGCCCTTCGCTCAGGAATGGCCATCGTGCCGGATGCCGACGATGCGCGCAATGAAGGAGCGTTTACAGGTCGCAGAGCTGCTTGGGCTTCTTAGGCTGCGTCAGCGTGACCGCCTTGGTGGTTCCGGTCATCTCATAGCCGTCGGCCTTGAGCGGATCGCCCGCCGCTTCGGCGGTCAGCCGGACCGGGGTGCCCGTCCGGGTTTCGCGCACGAGCGCTTGCTTGTCGCCTTCGAAGAAGGTGACGTACACCAGGCTGTTGTCGGCGCAGCGGAACGTGACTTCCTTGCGGATCGCCGGCGGCAGCTCGACCGGTGCGCGGTTGGCGATCTCGGCGGCCAGAGGGTCGGGTGCGACCGAGCCGACTTCGGTTGGCTTGTTGTCACAGGCCGACAGCGCAAGGAGCGCGACGGCAGCGGCGGGGAGGAGTCGATTGAGCATCCAATTTTCTTCGCGCACGCGGTACGGACCGTCAAGACCCTACGGCAGCGGCGGTTCCCAGTCTAACGCACTGCAGCAATTATTTCGTGGTAGCGCCACCATTACTCATGGAATTCATCGAGATCGGGAATTCTACCAAAGGCGATCTTGGTGCCTATTCGATCAATCCTTCCGCCATTTTGCGGGCCGAGGCTGACTGCGTGCCGACCGAACTTTTCGTTGATCCGGTCCATCGCACGGCTGAGCGCAAGTGTCCGCGTTTCGCGGGCGAGCGGATCGTCTGGGTCGAGCAAACCGAACAGCGATTCCTGTTCGCCCGCGACGGGCTCGATTTCCCCCAGCGTCACGCCGACCATGCGGACCTGAAAGTCCCCGGGGCGGGCCTTGCCCGCCGCCGCCAGCCGCGGGAACAGCGTTTCCAGCGCCGCCAGAACGACGAAGCTGTCCTGCGTCGCGGGCAGTTTGATCGAGCATCGCCACGTCGATTTGTCATCCTCGAACCGCGCGTGAAGCACCAGCAGCCGTGCGCGATACGCCTTGCGGCGCAGGCGGCTGGTTGCCTTGAGCGCGAGCCGGCGCGCGGTCAGCCGTACCGGCACCGCACTGCGTTTGCCCGGCGACAGCACGTGGCTGTGCCCGATCGAGCGGCTTTGCGTGGCCTTCTCGGGCAAGTCGACGCCGTGGAGCAGATACCACAGGCGATCGCCGTTGGTTCCGCCCCAGGCGTTCCCCGCATCGCGTGGGCGGCGCTCGCAATATTGGCGGATGTCGTTGATCCCCTCCTGTGCCAGTCGCCGCTCCATCTTCGCGCCGATCCCGCTGATGTCGCGCAACTGGAGGTCGTAGAGCCGCTGCGGCAGCGTCTCGGCGTGGAGGATGACAAGGCCGTCCGGCTTCTGCAGATCGGAAGCGAGTTTCGCGAGCAGGCGGTTGGGCGCGATCCCGACCGAACTCGTCATGCAATCGCCGATGTTGGCGCGGATTCCCGCCTTGATCCGGTGCGCGAGTGCAGTCGCGGCGTCTACGCTGTTCTCATTGTCGAGCAGCCGGCATGCGACTTCGTCGATCGAACAGACCTTGGTCACGGGGATGTGCCGCCAGATCTCGGCGACGATCGCATCGTGGAATTCGACATATTTGTCGTGGCGGGCGGGCGTGATGATGAGGTCACGGCATAGCCGCTTGGCTTCCCATACCGGCGTGCCGGTCTTGATGCCGAAGCGCTTCGCCTCGATACTTGCGGCGATCGCCACCGTCGTATCGCTGTCGATGGGAGCGACGAGCACGGGCTTGCCGCGCAACGCCGGGTCGAGTTGCTGTTCGACACTTGCGAAATAGCTGTTGAGATCGAGAAACAGCCAGCGCAGCGGGCGTGGCGGGAAGGCCAGCGTAGAGGTGGGGGACTCGGGGGCGGTGGCCATGATGGCGGAACGATACCAGAACATCGGCGCGCTCGACAGCGATCTTGCGCGTGCCGTAGCGCTGTTCGCCCGCGGCAAAGCGAAGCTTCCTTGCGGCTGGGCACCCGGACGCATAGCTAACCCTCTATGCATACGACATCGAACACGCTCGCCCTGATCGGCAATACCCCGCTCGTCCTGTTGAAGGGACCGAGCAAAGCCGCCGGCGCGGAAATCTACGGCAAGTGCGAATTTACCAACCCCGGTGCGTCGGTGAAAGATCGCGCAGCGCTCGGGATCGTCGAGGATGCGGAAGCACGCGGGGCGATCGCGCCGGGCGGGACGTTCGTCGAGGGCACCGCGGGCAACACCGGGATCGGGCTTGCACTCGTTGCCAATGCCAAGGGCTACAAGACGATCATCGTCATGCCCGAGACGCAGAGCCGCGAGAAGATGGACACGCTCCGCGCGCTTGGGGCCGAGCTGGTGCTGGTGCCAGGCGCGCCCTATTCGAACCCCGGGCATTTCGTGCACACGTCGCGCCGGATTGCGGAGGAAACGCCCAACGCGGTGTGGGCGAACCAGTTCGACAACATTGCGAACCGCCGCGCGCATGTCACGGGAACAAGCGAGGAAATCTGGGCGCAGATGGACGGGCGCATCGACGGTTTCACTTGTGCGGCCGGGACCGGCGGCACGATCGCCGGGGTCGGTATGGGGCTGAAGGCGCATGACGAATCGGTGTGTATTGCGCTGACCGATCCGCATGGCGCGTCGCTTTACGAATATTACGCACATGGCGAGCTCAAGTCCGAGGGATCTTCGGTTGCCGAAGGGATCGGGCAGGGGCGGATCACCGCCAATCTGGAAGGCGCGCCGATCGACACGCAGTTCCGCATATCCGACGCGGAAGGCATGGAATGGGTGACGCGGTTGCTGTCGGAGGAGGGGCTTTGTCTTGGCCTGTCGTCGGGGATCAACGTTGCCGGCGCGGTGCGGCTCGCGCGGCACCTCGGGCCGGGATCGCGGGTCGTCACGATCCTGTGCGACACCGGTTTCAGGTATCTCTCGACGCTGTACAATCGGACGTGGCTGGAGGCCAAGGGACTCGCCGTTCCGGCCTGGCTGGCGGCGGACTGAGCTTTGCATCGACAAAGACGTTCGATGACGTTACATTTATACCACAGCCTATGAAAATCATCGCACAAGACGCAGCGCAAACGACGCAGCGGTTCCGGGTCGGGATGATCGGACTCGCCGCGGTCTTGCTATTTATCGGACTTGCCGCCGCCATCTTCGCTACTGCCAATCATGACCGTCAGGTCGTGGCGATCGGCAGTGCGCGCGAGGACGTGGTGGCCAACATCGTGTCGGGTGCATCCGGCGCGGGCGGCGGTGCGGTCAACAAGGAACCGCTCGCCGAGCTGGGCGTCGCGCCCAGCGCCGAAGTCGAAAACGCTACCGCCATCGACAATGCGATGCTGCCGCAGGGTGTCGTGCAGCAGTGACCGCCGGGCAGGGGAATCGCGCGGCCCAATACTCATTTATTCACGCCTTGGGCGGGTCGGGGAAATCACGGGAAAACATGCCGCAGCAACCGATTGCGAGGGGATTCGCGCGCCTCATCGCACGCGTTGCCCGAACACAGCGGGAACGGCTTGAATTAATGTAGATAAATTTGCGCCGAAAACCGCGGGATTAGCTTTGCCACCCGCTCCATCCCCGGGTTTCCCCTTGTATCCCCGGCTATCCCCGTGATACCTCTGATTCAACAGGGGCAGCCCGATCTCGCCTGCGTTTTGCAGCACTAGGAAATGCAGAAGTGCGTTTCCCGGACCGGGGGAGGCTCGCCCGCTGGATGCGGGGTAAGCGTGGACGAACGCGGAGATTATCAGGGTGACGGTCTTGGCCTTGTCGACGACAAGGGCCGGGTCGCGATTCCTGCTTCTCTCCGAGCGACGCTGGCCGCCAATGCACCGCGCCCCGATGGCAAGGACGGCGGGACGGTGATCGTCGGCGTCCACCCCAAGCACAAATGCCTGCGCGCCTACGACCCGGCGTACGTTAAGATCCTGCGCGCACAGCTCGATGCGCGCGAGGCGGCGCATACCGCCGCGGACGGTGAGCCCAACTATAATTTCAAGCGCCGCGGCGCGAGCGGCGAGCCGGTTCCGTTCGACGGTTCGGGGCGCTTCATCATGCCCGGCTTCCCGCGCGATTATGCCGGGATCGGCGAGCACGCCTTCTTCTGGGGCACGCTCGACTGGATCGAGATCTGGGACCCGAAGACGTTGCTCGACGCCGCGGATGTCGATCCGGTGATGCAGGCGGCGTGCCGCTATCACTGCAAGACCAAGGGAGTTGCGCTGTGAGCGACGCTCCACACGTCCCGGTCCTGATGGACGAAGTGATCGACGCGCTCGCCATTGCCCCGGGCGAATGCCACGTCGACGCAACCTTCGGCGCGGGCGGCTATACCCGCGGGATGATGGCACGCGGCGCGCGCGTGATTGCGTTCGACCGTGACCCCGATGCGATCGCCGCCGGCGCGGCGTTGGTCGATGCGTCCGATGGCGCGTTGATACTCGTGCCTGCGACCTTCTCCGCGCTGGAAGCCGAACTCGCCGCGCGGGATGCCGTGCCGGTGCAGGGCGTCACGATGGATATCGGCGTGTCGTCGATGCAGCTCGATCAGGCCGAGCGCGGCTTCAGCTTCCAGTCGGAT
>Ga0265780_10012120_pt1 | contig 10137 bp, 6 predicted proteins | sample P1T30metagenome_FD_192432 | JGI IMG/M metagenome (GOLD analysis project Ga0265780, IMG submission 192432) | Plant litter microbial communities from East Loma Ridge, Irvine, California - P1 T30 | ecosystem: Environmental > Terrestrial > Plant litter > Unclassified | place: USA: California... | reverse complement strand
CAGTCGCGCATATCGATCGGCTGACGATCGAAATCATCAGATGCTCCGACCTGACGGGCTTTGTAGTTCTACCACGGCGCTGGGTCGTTTAACGCACCCTGGCGTGGCTCAATCGGTGCCGTCGCCTGGCCAAGGACTGGGAAGCCTCCATCGCTTCGTCCGAAGCCTGGATGGTCGTCTCGTCCATCAGGAGAATGACGCGCCGTATCGCCAAACTCCAATTATGAGTCGGGCTCTCAGCAAACTGCCGTATCTGGTTCGCACACAATAGAGCGCTACGATGGCGGCCTGATCGACTTAGGCAGCCCGCGTTCGAGAGTCGCCGTCCGCATCGGCGTGGACGAAGCGGCGTCTCGCGGGTAAGTCTCTGCACAGCGAGGAATGGAATGTGCGGATCGCGATTGTCGACGAAAGCCCTGCGCGCGCCGCGGTGATCGAAGAGGGCCTGCGCGAAGCCGGTATGCACGACGTGACGGTGTTCGTCGACCGTAAGGGCATCGCCGCCCGGCTCGAGGCGATGTCGCCCGATGTCGTACTCATCAACCTAGCCAATCCGCACCGGGACGAGCTGGAAGAACTGTTTGCGTTGTCGCGGGCGATGGCCCGACCTGTGGCGATGTTCGTCGATCAGAGCGACAGCTCGGCGATGGAGGCGGCGATCGACGCTGGCGTTTCGGCGTATGTCGTCGACGGGCTGAAGAAGGAACGGATCAAGCCGGTGCTCGAACTGGCGATACGGCGCTTCCGGGCGTTTTCGCGGCTGCGCGCCGAACTCGACGAGGCACGCTCCGCGCTGGCGGAGCGCGACGTGGTCGATCAGGCCAAACGCCTGTTGATGAAACGCCGGGGCATCGACGAGCCCGCAGCGTATGCCGCGTTGCGCAAGGCGGCGATGGATAGCGGGCGCCGGATCGCCGACGTCGCGGACGCACTGGTCACGGCCGACAAATTGATGGGTGATCTATGAGCGACACGCCATTCCGCCTCGGCTTCCTGCCCTTGGTCGACGCTGCGCTGCCGATCCTCGCGCGCGAATTCGGCTTTGCCGAGGCGGAGGGTATCGACCTGACGCTGGTGCGCGACATGAGCTGGGCGACCGTCAACGATCGCCTGCTCTATGGCCACAGCGATGCCGCGCACCTGCTCGCGCCGCTGGCGATCGCGACGACGCTCGGGCTGGGACGCCCGGCGATGCCGCTGTCGGTGCCGTTCGTGCTCGGGCTGAACGGCAACGCCGTGACCGTGCGCGGCGATCTCGCGGCACGGATCACCACCGTCGGCATGCCGGGCGATGTCGCCGCGATCGGACTGCGGCTCGCCGGGGCCGCGCGAGAAGCGCGCGACGCGGGCAAACCGCTGCGCTTCGGCGTGGTGCATCGCTACTCGAGTCATAATTACATGCTGCGCTACTGGCTGATCGGCAGCGGCATCGATCCCGACCGCGACGTCGAGATCGTCACGGTGGCGCCTCCCTTCGCCACAGATGCGCTGGCCGAGGGCGAGGTCGACGGCATCTGCGTCGGCGAGCCGTGGAACAGCGTCGCGGTCGATCGTGGCGTCGGCGTGATCGTCGCCGTCACCTCGCAAATCTGGCTGCGCGGTGTCGAAAAGGTGCTGGCGATGCGTACCGAGCGTATGGAGGAACAGCGCGACACGACGCATCGCCTGATCCGCGCGCTCTACCGCGCCGGCGAAGCGTTCGTCGATCCGGCGCGGTGCGAGGAGATCGCCGCGATCCTTGCCAGACCCGAATATCTCGACGGATCGTCCGAACTGATCCGCCACGCGATTGCCGATCGCATCGTCTTCGCGCGGAGTGCAGCGGCGGTCCACGTGCCCGATTTCATGTTTCAGCACCGCGAGGCTGCGAACTTCCCGTGGATCAGCCAGGCGGCATGGCTCTACGCGCAGATGTGCCTCGCACGGCATGTCACGCCGGACGATGCGGCGTACCAGACGGCGCAGCGCGTGTTCCGGCCGGACGTGTACCGCGCTGCGCTGCGACCGCTTGGCGTGCCGCTGCCGGGGGCGAGTTCCAAGCTCGAGGGTGGCATCATCGACGGGCTGGGCGTGGGCACCACGCAGGGGCGCCTGATCCTTGGCGCGGATCGGTTCTTCGATGCGCGCAGCTTCGATCCCGAAGCGCTCGACGCCTACCTCACCGGCTTTATCGACGAGTGATTTCGCTGCATCGCAAAAAGCCCTTGCGTTCGATGTGATTCACAGGCATTTTTGTTTCTATCGATTGGCGGCTGCAACGGAGTAGCCCCGCGATATCACCGAATTTGGCAAAGTCGCCGCTGCGTCCCGCATCATCGCGGGCGTCGCGGCGGCTTTTTTGCGTTTGCTCGAAGGGGATCGAGACGATGACGCAGGCTCAGATGACAATGGCCGCCGGAAGGCCGGGCGCGCGCGCCGCGACCGCAACCAAGGATACGTTCGCCTTCTGGAACGCCGGCCACCGGCCGACGCTGATCGCGGCCTTCCTCTATTTCGATCTCGCCTTCATGGTCTGGGTACTGCTTGGTCCGCTCGCGCCGATCATCTCGAAGGATCTTGGCCTCACCCCGGCCCAGAAGGGCTTCATGGTCGCGGTGCCGACGCTGGCGGGCGCGATCCTGCGTCTGGTCAACGGCGTGCTGGTCGACCGGATCGGCCCGAAGCGTACCGGCGCGATCGGCCAAGTGATCGTGATCGCCGGGCTGTCGATCGCCTGGTGCTTCGGCGTGCGCAGCTATGAAGGGACGCTGGCGATCGGCGTGGTGCTGGGCTTTGCCGGCGCGAGCTTCGCGGTCGCGCTGCCGCTCGCCTCGCGCTGGTATCCGCCCGAGCATCAGGGCAAGGCGATGGGCATCGCCGGCATGGGCAATTCCGGCACCGTGCTCGCGTCGCTGTTCGCGCCGCTGCTGGCCAAGGCGTTCGGGTGGAACGCGGTGCTGGGCCTCGCCGTGATCCCGCTCGCGATCGTGTTCGTGGTCTATCTCGTGATGGCGAAGGATTCGCCGAGCCAGCCCGCGCCCAAGCCGATCACCGCCTATCTCACCGTGCTGAAGCATCAGGACGCATGGTGGTTCATGCTGTTCTACGGCGTGACGTTCGGCGGGTTCGTCGGCCTGTCGTCGAGCCTCTCGATCTATTTCACGGACAGTTTCGGGCTGACCCCGGTGATCGCGGGTTATTGCACCGCCGCTTGCGTGTTCGCCGGGTCGCTGGTGCGGCCGATCGGCGGCGCGGTCGCTGACAGGATCGGCGGCATCCGCACGCTGACCGTCGTCTATGCGCTCGCCGCCGCCACGCTGGTCGCGATCAGCTTGGGCACGACCTCGCTGCCGCTCGCGCTCGCCTTGTTCCTGCTGGTGATGGGGACGCTCGGCTTCGGCAACGGTGCGGTCTTCCAGCTCGTGCCGCAGCGGTTCGGCGCCGAGATCGGCATCATGACCGGGCTGGTCGGCTTCGGTGGCGGCGTCGGCGGCTTCTATCTCGCCTCCTCGCTCGGCCTCGCCAAGCAGTTGACCGGCACGCCGCAAGCGGGCTTCCTGATCTTTGCCGTGTTGGCGCTGGTCGCGCTCGGCGGGCTGACCGTGGTCAAGAACCGCTGGCGCGCGACCTGGGGCACCGGCGCGAACGGGGCGCGGGTTTGATGCGCGCGCTTCCGCTGCTCGCGCTGGGCGGGCTGGTGGCGACGCCCGCGCTGGCCGATCCGATCGATCTCAAGCCGCTGGTCGACGCGCGCTTGCGCTACGAACATGTCGAGCAGGCGCCGCTGGTTAAGGATGCCGACGCCCTCACCGCGCGTATCCGCGCCGGGTTCGAAGCGAAGAGCGGCGACTTCGCGCTGATCGCCGAAAGCGAGGCCACGCTGGCGATCGACCCCGCTTACAACAGCGGCGTCAACGGCAAGGCGGCCTACCCGCTGGTCGCCGACCCGCAGAATGTCGAGATGAACCGGCTGCAACTGCAATATCGCAGCTTCTCCAAAACGGTCGTGACGGTCGGCCGCCAGCGCATCAACCTCGACGATCAGCGCTTCGTCGGCACGGTCACGTGGCGCGACAACGAACAGACCTTCGACGCGGCGCGGATCGAATGGTCGGGCATCAAGGGCCTGAAGGCGGACCTCACCTACGCCGACAACGTCCGCACGATCTGGGGTATCGATGGCGGCAATCGATACGGCCCGGCGCGGCTCAGCGAGATCGGCGGCGACAACGTGCTCGGCAATCTGGCCTATGCGACCAAGATCGGCACCCTCACCGGCTTCGCCTATCTGGTCGATCAGGACGAGCGGCTGGTGTTCGCCAACAGCAGCCAGACCTACGGCGGCCGGTTCGCGGGTGCCTTGGCGCTGAACACGATTGCAAAGCTCACCTATGCGGCGAGCTACGCGACGCAGAGCGACTATCACCGCAACCCCAATCGCTATCGCGCCGATTATTATCTTGGCGAACTGGGCCTGTCGGTGAAGGCGTTCACGCTGGGCGCCGGCTCCGAAGTGCTTGGTGCCGACGGAGGCGTCGCCGTCACTAGTTTCCAGACCCCGCTCGCCACATTGCACAAGTTCAACGGCTGGGCAGACAAGTTCCTCGTCACCCCACCCGATGGCCTGCGCGATCTGTACGAATCGGCCGGCTACGGCTGGACGGCGGTGGCGGGTCTCGATGCGATCGGGCTGACCGCCGTCTATCACCGCTTCTCGAGCGACCGTCTCGAACGCCGCTACGGCGATGAAATCGACCTGCAGGCGAGCGCGAAGCGCGGCCGTTACACCGCGCTCGTCAAATACGCTGATTACCGTGCCCACGGCTTCGCGACCGATACGAAGAAGCTGTGGCTCTCGCTCGAATGGAGCCTCTCGTGACCGATCTGAAACCGCACCTCATCGTCATCGGCAACGGCATGGCCGGGTGCCGCGCAGTCGAGGAAATCCTCACCCGCGACGCATCGCGCTACCGCATCACCATCTTCGGTGCCGAGCCGCGCGTGAACTACAACCGCATCATGCTTTCGCCCCTGCTCGCGGGCGACAAGAGTTTCGCCGACATCGTCATCAACGATCTCGCCTGGTATGCCGACAATGCGATCGAGCTCGTCGCGGGCGACCCCGTGGTGGCGATCGACCGCAAGATCAGGACGGTTACGGCGCGCTCGGGTCGTACCGAAAGCTACGACAAGCTGATCCTCGCCACCGGCTCCGATCCATTCATCATCCCGGTGCCGGGCCGCGACCTAGACGGGGTCGTGACCTTCCGTGACATGGACGATGTCGGCGCGATGCTGCGCGCGGCGGACGCCGGCGGGGATGCTGTCGTGATCGGCGGCGGTCTGCTCGGGCTGGAGGCGGCGCACGGCCTCGCCTTGCGCGGCATGAAGGTGACCGTGCTGCACATCATGCCGACGCTGATGGAACGCCAGCTCGACGAGGCGGCGGCATGGCTGCTCAAAAGCGAACTGGAACGGCGTGGCCAGACCATCCTGACCGGCGCCGACACTGCCGAAATCTACGGCCACGGCAAGGTCGAAGGCGTGCGCCTGAAGGACGGGCGCGAGATACCCGCGTCGATCGTGGTGATGGCGGTCGGCATCCGGCCCAACGTGACGCTCGCGCGCGACGCTGGCCTCGCGATCGGGCGTGGTATCCATGTCGACGATCATCTCGTAACCTCGGACGCGGATATTCTCGCGGTCGGCGAATGCGTCGAGCATAACGGGCTCGTCTATGGCCTCGTCGCGCCCCTGTGGGATATGTGCCGCAGCCTTGCCGACGGGCTGGTCGCGTCGCCGTCGGGCTATACCGGCTCGGTCACCTCGACCAAGCTCAAGGTTTCGGGAATCGACGTATTCTCGGCTGGAGATTTCTCGGGCGGCGAGGGTTGCGAGGACATCGTCCTGCGCGACGCCTCGCGTGGCGTGTACAAGCGCGTGATCGTCAAGGGCGACCGGCTGATCGGCGCGGTGCTGTACGGCGATACGCAGGACGGAAACTGGTATTTCGACCTGCTCAGGAAGCAGGAGGATGTCGCCGAAATCCGCGACGCGCTGATCTTCGGCCAAGCCTTCGCCGCCGGTGGGGGCGCCGACGCAAACCCTAATGCCGCCGTTGCAGCGCTCCCCGCCGATGCTGAAATCTGCGGCTGCAACGGCGTGTCCAAGGGCAAGGTGGTAACGGCGATCGAGGGCGGCGCCTGCACGCTCGACGCGGTGCGCGCCTGCACCAAGGCGTCCGCGTCGTGCGGCTCCTGCACCGGGCTTGTCGAGGGGCTGCTGGCGGTCACGCTCGGCGCGGCGTTCGACGGCGAGCGCTCCGCGCCGACAGTCTGCAAATGCACGAGCTTCACGCATGAGGATGTCCGCCGGCTGATCCTGGACAAGCAGTTAAAGGCGATCCCGCAAGTGATGCAGGAGTTGCACTGGACTACGCCCGATGGGTGCTCGTCCTGCCGCCCCGCGCTCAATTACTATCTGCTGTGCGCGTGGCCGGGCGAGTTCGTCGACGACAATCAATCGCGCTTCGTCAACGAGAGGCTTCACGCCAACATCCAGAAAGACGGCACCTATTCGGTCGTGCCGCGCATGTGGGGCGGCGTGACCAATCCCAGGGAATTACGCGCGATCGCCGACGTCGCCGAGAAATACGAGGCGCGGATGCTGAAGGTGACGGGCGGGCAACGGCTCGACATCTTCGGCATCAAGAAGGAGGATCTGCCCGCCGTCTGGGCGGACCTGAACGCTGCGGGGATGGTCAGCGGCCATGCCTATGCCAAGGCGCTGCGCACGGTGAAGACCTGCGTCGGCTCCGAATGGTGCCGGTTCGGCACGCAGGATTCGACCGGGCTCGGTATCCGTATCGAGCAGATGACCTGGGGCAGCTTCATGCCGCACAAGTTCAAGATCGCCGTGTCGGGCTGCCCACGCAACTGCGCGGAGGCGAGCATCAAGGATATCGGCGTGATCTGCGTCGACAGCGGCTATGAAATTTCGATCGGCGGCAATGGTGGCATCAAGCTGCGCGGCACTGACTTCCTGTGCAAGGTGGCGACCGAGCAGGAGGCACTCGACTATTGCGCGGCCTTCATCCAGCTCTATCGCGAGGAAGCCCGCTATCTCGACCGCACCGCGCCGTGGGTCGAGCGCGTCGGGCTGGAGTATATCCGCCAACGTATCGTCGACGACGCGGCCGGGCGCGAGGCATTGCGCGCACGTTTCCTCTATTCGCAAACCTTCATGCAGGATGATCCCTGGGCGAAGCGCGCGGCTGGCGAAGACCACAAACTCCATCAACATCTTGCCGAGATCCGGCCTTTGGTGACCGCATGACGCTGCACGGTGAATGGCTCGATATCGGGCCGGTCGATCAACTCCCCGCGCTGGGCGCCCGCACGCTGCCGGTGCGTGGCGGGCGCGAGATCGCCATCTTTCATACCGCCAATGGCGAGGTCTATGCGCTCGCCAACCAATGCCCGCACAAGGCCGGCCCGCTCAGCCAGGGGATCGTCCACGACACGACGGTGACGTGCCCGCTGCACAATTGGCGGATCTCGCTCGTCACCGGCGAGGCGCTGGGCGAGGACAAAGGCTGCGTGCCGGTGATCCCGGTCAAGATCGACGGCGGCCGGATTCTGATCGGCCGCGCCGCCGCGCTTGCGGGCGTCGCTTGACCCCGGTCAAGACCACCTGCCCGTATTGCGGGGTCGGCTGCGGCGTACTCGCCACGCCGACCGCCGCGCGTAGCGCGACGATCAAGGGTGATCCCGATCATCCCGCCAATGTCGGCAGGCTGTGCTCGAAAGGGACACATCTGGGCGAGACGATCGGGCTGGAAGGTCGGTTGCTCACCCCCACGATCGGAACGAAGCCGGCGGAATGGGACGCGGCGCTCGACCTCGTCGCCAGCCGTTTCGCCGCGACGATCGCCGAGCACGGCCCCGACAGTGTCGCTTTCTACGCCTCGGGGCAGATGCTGACCGAAGACTATTATGTCGCCAACAAGCTGATGAAGGGGTTCATCGGCACCGGCAATATCGACACCAATTCACGGCTGTGCATGTCGAGCGCGGTGGCGGCGCACATCCGCGCGTTCGGCGAAGATGTCGTGCCGTGCAGCTACGACGATCTTGATGCCGCCGACCTGATCGTGCTGGTCGGATCGAACACGGCATGGTGCCATCCGGTGATCTGGCAGCGGATCGAAGCGGCACGCAAGGCGCGCGGCACCAAGCTGGTGGTGATCGATCCGCGCCGCACCGAAACCGCTGACTGCGCCGATCTCCACCTCGCGATCGCACCCGATAGCGACGTCGCGCTGTTCAACGGGCTGCTGCTCGAAATGCAGGCGACGTGGCGTCTCGACGGGCGCTTTCTGGCCGAGCGGGTCGAGGTGCCCGATCGCTTCTGGAAGGATCTGCCGCGCCTCGATGTCGCCGCGACGTGCGGCATACCGGCGGCGGATGTGCAGGCATTCTACGATCTGTTCGCCGACCATCCGCGCACCGTCACGCTGTTCAGCCAGGGCGTGAACCAGTCGACCAGTGGCACCGACAAAGGCAATGCGATCATCAACCTCCACCTCGCCACCGGCCGGATCGGCAAGCCCGGCGCGGGGCCGTTCAGCATCACCGGCCAGCCCAATGCGATGGGCGGGCGCGAGGTCGGCGGCCTCGCCTCGACGCTGGCCGCGCACATGGGGTTTTCGGATGCGGAGCGGGACCGGGCGCAGCGCTTCTGGCGATCGCCGACGATCTGCGCCGGCCCCGGCCTCAAGGCGGTCGACATGTTCGAGGCGATGGCCAAGGGCAAGATCAAGGCGGTGTGGATCATGGCCACCAATCCGGCAGTATCGATGCCGGACGCGCGCATGGCCCGCGTCGCGCTCGCCAATTGCCCGTTCGTCGTCGTGTCCGACTGTATCGCGAACACCGATACCGCCATCTACGCGCAGGTGAAGCTGCCCGCGCTCGCCTGGGGCGAAAAGCACGGCACCGTGACCAATTCCGAACGCCGCATCTCGCGCCAGCGCGGGTTCATGGCGCCCGGCGAAACGCGCGCCGACTGGTGGGCGATCGCCGAGGTGGCGAAACGGATGGGCTTCGACGGGTTCGACTATGCCGGCCCTGCCGATATCTTTCGCGAGTTCGCCGCGCAGACCGGATACGAGAACTATGGCACGCGCGCGCTCGATCTGTCGACGCATGCCGCGATCGACGACGCTGCGTATGACGCGATGGCGCCCTTCCAATGGGGCGGCGCGTCGCCGTTCGAACACCGTCCGTTCACGACCGCGAACGGCAAGGCGCGGATGATCGCAGTCCGCCATATGCCGCGCGACGACGCGACCCGTGCCCTGCCGCTGCGGCTCAACACCGGCCGCTACCGCGACCAATGGCATACCATGACCCGCACCGGCCTCTCTCCGACGCTCTCGCAACACCGCCGCGAGCCGTTGGTCGAGGTTCATCCTGCCACGGCGCAATCCTATGGTCTTGTCGATGGCGGGCTGGCGCGCGTCGCCACGCAGCACGGGAGCAGCGTGTATCGCGTCGCCGTAACCCCGGTGCAGCGCCGCCGCGACCTGTTCGTGCCGATCCACTGGACGGATCGTACTAGCAGCGGCGGCCGTACCGGACTGTTGCCCTCGACCCTGCGTGATCCGCATTCCGGTCAACCCGGTTTCAAGAATACGCCAGCGACCATCACGCCCTACAAACCGGAATGGTCGGGCTTCCTCATCACCCGCGAGTGCCCGTCCGCCCCCGACTGCGCCTATTGGACCGTCATCCGTACCGCGCACGGCTGGCTGACCGAGATCGCAGGGCGCGGCGACGCTACAGCGGTGACCGCACTCTTGCCGCCGGGCGAGCGCGCCGAGATGATCGACGCGCGGCGCGGCGTCATCCGCGCGGCGGTGACGGTCGGCGGCGCGTTGCACGCCGCGCTCTTCGTTTCGCGCGGACCCGGTCTGCCGCCGCGCGACTGGCTTGCCGCTCAGCTCGGCGCGGACGATCCTTCCGTCACAGAGTTGCTCGCCGGACGTCCGGCGACACCCGCGCCGGATCGCGGACCGATCGTCTGCGTGTGCTTCGACATTGGCATGAAGACGATCCTCACCGCGATCACCGAGCGCGCGCTGGTGAGCGTCGAAGC
>Ga0265780_10012119_pt1 | contig 10137 bp, 4 predicted proteins | sample P1T30metagenome_FD_192432 | JGI IMG/M metagenome (GOLD analysis project Ga0265780, IMG submission 192432) | Plant litter microbial communities from East Loma Ridge, Irvine, California - P1 T30 | ecosystem: Environmental > Terrestrial > Plant litter > Unclassified | place: USA: California... | reverse complement strand
AACAATAATGAGAGGCAGACCAGTTTTGACGTTCATGCCATGGCCGCCACCAAAGTTTCTGAGTAGGTGTAGCACACATCGGATGCGGTCCAGAATCGTTAGTTCCATTGTTGGAAAGCTGCAAACATCCACTCGACACTTTCTGCCAGTGCTGCGGCACTAAGCAAACACTGCCTAGTGATTAGAGTGGAGCTTACTTTCTTCCACCCATGCCACATGTCCCATACCAAGCACCCAACATGGGGAACGATGCTAGGCATGTGCTTCGGCAGCGCCGCCCGCTCCGATCTCAAGCCTCCAAATGCTTCACGCGGCCGGTAAGAAAGTCTTGGTTCTCATGCATGTGTGAATTCAGTGGACCTCGCCACGGGGCCTGTTGACTGGAGAACTTGTCGGAAGATAGCACCATCATTGTTGGAATGTGATAATCAACTGTGGGGGGGATGGAGAAGGTCGGTTGTATAAAGGCCAGGGCCATGTTCCCGGATTGTTGCTTCCCCAGATCATCCAGCTAGATTCTGGTGGTCCACTGCTATATTCTCTGCATCTTTACTCCATATCAATTCTTCACTTGTGACTTCAATTACAAAATCACGTCACCATGGGTCAAGACGAAAAGAATGAGGTCGTCATGCTTGAGCAGCAAGAGACCAGAGATGAGGGCATTCTGAAGCCTGTACCCATCGTTCAGAAGACGGATTACTCTGGTGCCTACGAAAAGACCGACCCCAGGGAAATTGCCCTTGTAAAGAAGCTGGACCGATGGATCATGCCTATGTTGTGGTCAATGTACTGGTAAGTAAAATCCTTCATTTTACTCCAACTCTTTTCTAAACTTCTCTAGGCTCAATTATCTTGATCGCAATGCAATCGCTCTCGCACGTCTTGACGACCTCGAGGAAGACCTTGGCCTTACCAGCACTCAATACCAGACGTGTGTCTCTATCCTCTTTGTGGGATACCTCCTCGGCCAAATTCCTTCCAACATGTTCTTGAATCGAACTCGTCCTTCCCGCTACATGGGTATCTGCATGATGCTGTGGGCGGTTGTCAGTGCCCTGACTGCTCTCTCCAAGGATTTCAAGGGTCTTTTGCTCACTCGATTCTTCTTGGGAGTGACTGAAGCGCCTTACTATCCAGGTGCCGTTTACCTGCTTTCCATGTTCTACACTCGTAAGGAGGTTGCTACGCGCATTGCAATTCTCTACACCGGAAACATTCTTGCAACCGCCTTTGCTGGTCTCATTGCTGCTGGTATCTTCCACGGTCTTGGAGATGTTGCCGGCATCAGTGGATGGAGGTGGCTCTTCATCCTTCAAGGCATTGTGACTTTCCTCATTGCTATTGTTGGATATTTTCTTTTGCCCGACTTTCCGCATAATACATGGTGGTTAACGCAGGAGGAGAGGGATCTCGCGACCAATCGGATGGCTCTTGACACTGTCGGTAATAAGGGCGAGACTTCAGTGTGGGCGGGTTTCCGCCAAGCTGCAAAGGATCCCATGGTTTGGGTAAGCATGCACATCCTTTATGTTAACCACAGCTAAAGCTAACTTGATTAGGCCTTTGCCTTAATGTCGCATTTTCACCTTGCAGGTAGGCTTCTTCTATATGTGTTGCTTTTAGAAGTTTCTAACATGGTGTGGTGTAGCGAACGGATTCAAGAACTTCTTCCCAACTGTCGTCGAAACTCTTGGATTTGACGAGCTTATCACGCTTGTACTCACATGCCCGCCGTACCTCATTGCCGGTGCTGTCACTATTGCAGTTTCCTGGTCTTCTGGTAAATTTAACGAACGCACATGGCACATCACCATCTCTAAGTGCGTCGCCACTGTCGGTTTCCTTGTCGCCTGCGCACCCATCAGCGTTGCAGGCCGCTACGCTGCTATGATAATCTTCACCATTGGTACCTACGGCGTCAACTCCCTGATTCTCGGCTGGTGCGGATCGACATGTGGACAGACCCCTGAGAAGAAGGCTGTCGCCATTGGTATTGTCACAACCATCATGAACGCCTCCTTTATCTGGACCCCTTATTTGTGGCCAAAGTCTGATGGGCCCCGCTACGTTATTGCGCTTAGCTCCTCTGCGGCGTTCTCGATTGCCACGTTTGCGCTGGCGTGGGTGGCAAAGATTGTCTTCATGCGACGCAACAAGAAGCTCCGCGAGTCGGACGACGAGGTGCAGACTTTCTTCGTCTACTAGATTGTTGCGCTGGAATGCAACGGGGGCGGAATGGTTATATTATATATATATGACTCATGAGGATGGAGGCAATGCGATTGTGACCAAGAGGTCTGCGCATGTGATGGCTGATGCACTCTGAGAGGCGCATTGAATGCGAATGAACAGCTTTTGATTCAAACTTGACTTTCTCTGACTCGCTATGGGACCGATTCCTCTTTTGTACCTACCTCATGAGTGTCTGTCTTTTCTACGAGTAGTCTTGTGCTGCCTGAACACAAACTTTCGCTGAGGGCCGGATTGCTCCATACCCTCGAAATATACCGATCCGCACTCTGGAAACCTCTGGGGACGTACAGGGCACTTCATAGCTGGACATGTATCATCGGAACAGCATGCGAGCTCAGTCAGGTCGACCAAGATCACGCCGGTATCTGCAGAGAAGAACATCACATTGAAGGTTCTGTTACGTTTATACAGGGATGTTGCTCAGTAAAGACCCATTGTTAGGACTTTCTTAGAGATTCGTAAATATGTACTTTAGAACTTTAAGGCACCTCCAGCTTATACACTTTTGCCAACCCACACGTAAATGAAATCGTTATAATACGTCAAGCTCAACACTCGCAACACATTCCTCCCACGCGGTGTCTAGTAGGAACCATACTGAATACCGCTAGCCGCAGCCACAGTGACAGTAGCAGTCTCAGTCATGGTTTTGGTGACCGTGCCCATGCCGCAAGAAGTTGCGTCTGAGCCGGCGGTGACATAGACGGTGGGAGTAAGGGTGATGTAGACGGGAGCTTTGCAGTCTCTATTGGCACCACCAGTGGGCTTGCTAGCAGCTGAAGTGGTGGCGAGCGACAGAGAGGGCAGCTCGGAGCCAGCAGGAGTGTCAGGCTTGGCAGGCGCAGATGGGACAGATGGTGTATTACCATATTGCTGTTCTGGAGAGGCAACTGGGGTGGCAGCTGGAGCTTCTGACAGGGCCTTGTTGCCGAGACTGATGCTCAATGAGACCGTGGTTTTGGCATCGTCGTTCACGGCCTTAATCGAAGACGTAGAGGGAGCAACAGTGGCGGATGACGTCACGGAGGCCATGCTGGCAGCAGCATATGGAGAAGCCGAAGATTTGGCGCCGCCTGAAGCAGGAAGATCAGACGCATCACAGCCAGCTCCAGAGGCTTTGGAGGCAGGACCTGGGCCAGCCTGGATGGGGTTGCAACCGGGGAGTTTCTCAACGACCGCTGCAGACTCGCCGCCGGCATTCTCTAAGCCGCACTTGGCCCAAGCAGTGTCCTCGTTCTTGTTGACGTTCTCTGCACCGAAGCACTGCTCCATCTCCTCTTGACCGCAGCCGCAACCGCAGTTGCAACCGCCAGTCTCAGCAGTAGCCTTTGCAAGGACGCCCTTCTCCCAGCCGTTCAAGAAGTCGGCGTGGAAGCTGTATCCAGTGGGATCGCCGTTGGACAAGACCCATGGGTTATCGGTGGCTGCGTACTGCTTGTTGAACGAGGAGATGTCATACCAGAACTCAATGAAGACGGTAGGGAAGCGTGCGGCGCGGTGAGTGGTGGGGCAGTTCTCGATGCCGACGCCGCCGCCGTTGGTAGGGTATGCCATATGGGCGTTGGGGTTCTCAGGATCGAGTGGCTTTCCGTTCCAGCAGCTGGCAAACGTGACTTCAGAAGCGAAGCCATAGTCGCAAGACTGGAAGCCTGTAGGGAACCCGTTGGAGAAAATCTTATCACTGCGTCCATCAGGGTTGTGGCATCCCCAGCGCACACCGGCTGGGTTATCACCATCGGCGCGCTTCTCGGGGACTCCAGCAATCATGTTGAATTGCCCGGGGAACTCAGTGACGTTGGCCCACTTGTCTCCATCGCCGTACTTGTAGTAGATCTTGGTGGACTGCTCTGGCACACGGTGGAACCCAGTTCCGTTGCCGTTCCAGTATAGTGTGGGGCGCCAGTACAAGCTCTTGTCCGTCTTGATACGGGCAGTGGTACATGTTGCGTCTTGCGTATCGGTGAAACCCATCGAGGAGGATAGGACGTTGGCTCCGTCGAAGGAGTGCATGTGAGTGCCCTGCGTACCAGGCTGAAGGATTGGATCAAGACGCTGGTAGGTCATGGCATCTCCACCGCGGTTGAAGAAGCTGAAGTAGTTGCCAGTGCATGTGAATGCAGAGGCGGTGCTGGCCAAGCCGGCTGTGAGGGCGACGAAGTTGGTAAGCATGGTGATTTTCTTGAAGAAGATGATGCTTCAGTAGTATGTGGAGGGAGTCGCAGATCGATCGTGATGTGAAGAATGTAAAGAAGGGAATTGAGTCTCAGACTCTATCAAAAAGGAGTGTATGTACGAAGAACCTGAAAGAATGAAAGGTATTCCTGTACCAAAAAGTCGACGAGCGTTTTGCAGAGCTGAGCGAAGGTTGCAAGGTCTGTTATAAGTAGGAGTCGGCCCTGGTGATGTGTACTGGGCGCTACTGCAGTCACAAAATTACGTGGGCTTGACCTAGGCCATGTGCAGGATGCACCATTATCGAAACGAGATAATTGGGCCTGCCATGTTTCCCTATACTGATTAGCTGCAGCGCCTTTTGGGGGCGGCGTAAGCGGGATCTGAGCCAGGTCGAGCCGCGCGCTGTTGAAGGATGGAGTCGGATCTTAGTCAGGGGCATGCTGAAGGACTCCGTCGTTTGCTCGATTCATTGAGGCCGTAGCCCACAGGTAACCAAGGCCTATAGCCCACTGTCACACACCGGCGTGAAACGAAACAGCGCAACCGCCCGCACTGTTGTTTTGTTTGTTCGACAGCTCAGAGAATGATGAGGAATCGATAGGACCGAGGTGGGCTGCGGGTACCTGGCGTTCGCCCGGGGCGCTAAACGATGCGATCAGCACACGCGAGAAACGAGTGGCTGATCTCGAAACATCGCTGCCCCCCTGCCTGAGATTATCGTACCGATGAAAAGGCTATTTGGAGTCCGAAACACCTAATTCTGGCTGCTGCAGGAGTGATCCCGGTACAGCGCTGCAGTCCCTCAACACTGGGTCGCGTAGAATAATAGTACTCAGATAGGGCAGATATGTTCCCGCCAGACGAACCAGATCTTCGCTAGGAGATATGTAAGCTCTTGCTGACAGTGTTGTGTAAATGCAGGAGAACTATTATGTATGGGAGTTACTACCATGTCTTTATGCCTATTCGGAGCAGATGATCATGAAAAGTCGTGACTCGAATTCGGTGCAGTGGTACGCCGTATCACAACCTGCAATTTGGGTGTCACAGCTGCATCCGGTAGATGTCATGTCAAAGTTGGGAGCCAGTGTCTTTGTAGCGGCGTTTTTGTGGCCACGGTGACAGCTCTCCTTGCGACAGTTTTGCTTCTGGGTAACCTGGTCCCTGGACGTCAGGTACCCGAGGAGAAACGGTCGGAAGTCAGGCCGCTGCGCATCACCTCTTCATCGATCTACAAGCGCTTAGTACATGCAGAGTAATTAAACATCGGGCCAGTATCGATAAGAAGACTACAATCGAACTGCAGTCCTGAAACAGATTGTAGTAGCTGCAGACGGAAAGGCGTCGCAGACGGCCTGGAACTGAAGATCCGTATCTGCCGCGTGTCGCCGCGAAAAGCACAGCGATAATAAGCAAATGAAAATATACGCCACAGTCTATTGTGTCTCTTCAGCATGTCTGCGAGCTCGATCATTCCGCCCGCAACTCTGCGCTGCACTGCACTGCACTGCCCGCTCAACCCCAAACATCGTCTGGTGACAAGTGCCGACCTTTCCACCGGTTTTCTCTCCATCTCTTTCGGTAACATAGCCGAGATGAACCATTTTGAACCACCAGATGTTCTGTAAGTCGATAGTGTCATTGCGAAGAGGAGATGCACCGGATTTTGCTAGGGACTACCTTTGCCCATGCTGGGACATCATCTTAAAAGCACATCTGCTACTTATAGAGGGAACATCTGTATTCGCTGTCTCCACATAGTAACCGGCCGTTTTGTTGTTGGCAGCTTTCGCGAGTGTCAGTTCTGCCTGAGGAATGCGCACGGACATCAAAGCCGAGGCGATGCGATGTCATTGCGGCTGAAGCCCGGCTTTCACATGCTCACGAGTGACGCATGGTCCTTCACCGTCTGTCACATGCTGCACGCCCAGCCAACCACAGCACATTCGTGGGTAATGCGATGCGCTTGACCACGGCTTTGAGCCTATTCAGAAGCATGGCGGAGTACGACCAACCTTCGACATCTATTGAAGTCTTCTGTTGTAACTCCGACGGCCTGTATTTGACTGTCTCCCAACCGTGGTCATTGTCTCGGCTGGTTGCCTTTCATGACGCAAACCGGCATTCACGCGGATACCAGCGAACGTAGAACATAAGCTCATGGTAGCAAAGCACCAGCCTCGGGCACGAAGAACAGAGGCTACTCTCCACCAGCAATCATGATAGATCATGTTATGGGCCGGCCCTCGGTCCAGTTCCGTAAGATACAAGTGCTGGCAGTCGTGTCATTCTGGTCTTTCTATCTCTATAGGTGAGTTTGTAGAACATTGTCAACTCGTCATCACCACAGAACTAATGTAAGCATAGGGGTGACCGTCACGGCCCACCGATCCTCCGCCGCATCTCTGCCCTTTTGTCCCAGAAGCTCACTGTCTGGCAATCCGTCCTCATAACGCTCATATACCTCTATATTGCCCGTAACTTCGGCAAACTCCTCGGTCTCGAATGTCCCGAACCGCTAGCAAATCTATACTCGCGCTCATACTTCCGTGCAACATGGGTCACAACAGCGCTGGACGCTGGCTTTTGGTCAGCCATGCGCATCAAAAGGAAAGGCGTCAGGGACATCATGAGCGTCATCTTTAGTGTGTACTACATGATCTGCGCTGAGCAGGCAGACGAAAAGGTCAGGAAGATCAGAGCCACGCTCACAGTCGACCACTTACGCGTGGCGTGGAACAAAGGCACAACACCATACCTAGCTGGGTTGACAAACCTGATGCGCCCGCGGCTCATGTGGTATCCGCCGCGCAAGATCCGCATACCTAGGCCGCAGGCAAGCTCATACAAAGAGCCAGTGATAGGATGGCTGTATTTCAACGGGCCAGTAAGCGCCCTGAAGAAACATGACAGGGTTGTCTTGGACATTCCTGGTGGTGGCTTTGTCGCTATGGACCCCAGGAACCATGACGACAAGCTTATGGGGTGGGCCGGGAGAAGCGGATTGCCGGTCCTGAGCCTGGATTACAGGAAAGCGCCAGAGTTTCCATATCCATACGCACTGAACGAGTGCTACGATGTCTACCACACTATCGTTGCTTCTCGGGGAAGATGTATGGGGCTCTCAGGGGAACACGAACCGAAGATCGTCGTTTCTGGTGACTCCGCTGGTGGCAATCTTGCCGTAGCTATGGTACTTATGATTCTTCAGAGTGGTTCGACAGCTACAAGACGATGGCAAGGCGAACACGCAATGCCACCCCCAGCTGGTGTAGTCTTGATCTACCCAGCGCTCGATATGAACATAGGCAACTGGATGACAGACGAGCAAATGGCTCTCATCCGCGACCGCAGAGTAAGGAAGACCAACAAACCAATCCTGCGACACAAGAGCGATGACTACCGGCATCTTGCACCAAATACTCCTGGTGTCTCTGATAATTCAGACAGCGAAGATGAAGGCTCTAACAAGATCAATCGGGCGTCCAGTGGCTCCAAGCCGATGAGTGAGCGCGTCCTCACCTCACCTCAGACAATGATCAAGCTCTCAGCAGCTCATACTGGAAAAGACAGCAGCTCTCTTCCTCATATCGACGCTCCTCTTGCGAATAATGGTCAGACGACTCGGACACCTGACCAAACGACACCTGCGTTCAATGGAATGCCACCCACTCTAAGTGTAACCCAGCCGCCAACACCAGGCGTACCACAGGAAGCGCTTCCAGCACCGCCTGCTACTGCAATCAAGACTCGTCTCGCTACATCGAGTATGATCTCATACTTCAATGATCGTATTCTGACTCCAGAGATGATGCGTGCCATGATCATTCTGTACATCGGACCGCATCATCGTCCGGACTTTAGCACCGATTTCCTTCTTTCACCCCTTCTAGCTCCTGAAAGTCTGTTGGCCAAGTTTCCTCGGACTTGGATGCTGACAGGCGAGCGTGACCCTCTGGTCGATGATACGGTCATCTTTGCAGGCAGGCTGAGACAAGCAAAGCGGGCAGAATGGGTCACAGCGCGAGAGTTAGGGCTAGATTGGGCGAGAGGCACTTTCAGAGAGGAGGATTGGGTGAATGTTGATCTGATACCGGGTATCTCGCACGGATTCCTCCAATTCGTCTCCGTCTTCCCCGAAGGATGGAAATATATTTTCAGATGCGCAAAGTGGATGCAAGAGGCCTTTGAAGAACGACAGCAAAGAGATGCTTTTGATGATCTCATCACGCCCTTGGATACTCAGCATCTCAATCGCCGGAACTCGGACTACTTTGGTTCGGGCGCAACAGTTGGCCTTGCAGAGGCAGTGAACAATCTCGCCTCTTCGCAGCGGGCACGCCATCATCACCGCTCCGGTACTGCATCGTCTGCCGACGAAGACAGACCACTGGAGATGACCGTGCTTTCGAAAGGGAAGACGAGAAGTCCGCCCAAGGGCCCAAAGGGTGCGACTGGCGCGAACGCAAATGGTGGAGCTAGTGGTCACGCCAGAGGCAGAGGCAGAATCAGGAAAAGTGACCGCGGCAGGAGAAAAAGTCTCGTGAGCTTGGCCAGTGACGATGATCTTTTAGGAAGGAGAATGAAAGGACTTACTGGAGGTCTTGGTGGCGACGGAGTTGTGTGACGTAGCAATGTAGGTAGCCATCGTTCACCGCCTGTTGCCGTAGAGCCTTTTGACGCACATGCATAGCGCAGCGATTGTAAAGAATGTAGAAGTAGAATCTAAGCAATCACGATTGAGTATCATAATGTTGTACTATTGCGCTATAAACTCGATAAGAAAGTCTGAAACACCCTACAACCGCAGCGTGGACGCCTAGTATCTTCACAACATGCTATTCTCTTTTCAAATCAACTGCATGATACCCGACTGTGTGGCGCACGGGAGCGGGCAATGCAATTAGCAGTTACGCATACATGTACGGAAAGGTATTGGCGCTGATCGCTCGGTAAGGGGCACCGAGCAACTGTCCCCACGTTATCTCTCGTCACTTTCACTCCTTCAGCTCCCGTTACATCCTATGTATGTTCAACTCGGCATCACACCCACCGCAATTACAATTCAAGCGACATTGACGAGAACATTGAGCCGCCAACGATTGGGATGATTTTCTACGGCAGGACCTTGAAGGGTCAGCCCTAGCTGTACGACGTTCGCTGCGACCCATGACCGTGGTACGTACTTCGCATCCCTTGACACTCTTCCTTTCCAACGGAAGACCGCAAAACCTGTGACGGATCGAACAAGAGGCAGGGAGGATATCGGGAGCAAGGGTCGATTGACGAGGATGCCGGTGCAACAAGGCACTTGCGTTCCAGTGCACTTGCTTTTTGCGGAACGGCAAACGGTTCAAAGTTTCTTGAAAGTGCGCGGGATTTCTTTTTTCTTCTCCCCATCACCATTCTCCTCGCGTTCGCCATTCACCTGGATTCGAGTCAGTCGCTTTTGCGCGATAATCAAACCACCGCTTTCTATAGTCGCTGCTCAAGGGACTAATCGATATCACGATTCTGGGTACCATCAGTGTCATTGTCCAGAGCGATAAGGAGATTCACTGTTATGAAATAACACGATTCCACGAATTTGCACGGAGAACGAGGAAGCCGTGAAAGGTCTCGGTTGAGTCGCAGAGTATCATCCATCAAAAAGAGGCACGCCGTCAGACAGAACACCAGGAGCCCCGCGAAGTGCGTCTAGCATAT
>Ga0265780_10012118_pt1 | contig 10138 bp, 17 predicted proteins | sample P1T30metagenome_FD_192432 | JGI IMG/M metagenome (GOLD analysis project Ga0265780, IMG submission 192432) | Plant litter microbial communities from East Loma Ridge, Irvine, California - P1 T30 | ecosystem: Environmental > Terrestrial > Plant litter > Unclassified | place: USA: California... | reverse complement strand
GCTGTACAGACACGCTAATATTAGCTCACCATCGCGAAGTTGAAGAGAGGCCTTACGGTAGCAGCCTCGTAAACATTGAGCAAGAAGAATGAGATATCCATTTTCTGTCTCTGCCAAAGTCAGCTTGACCAGCCAGCGTGTATGTGTGTTCAATTTACCTCTAGCGCATTTTCGAGACCGAACGAATACAGGACAAGAGATGAATACGCGTAGTAGAATGAAGCTCTGCCTTCGTAATCCATTTTAGAGTCTCCATTTGCGGGATAGCTATATCATCAGCAGAACCCAAACTCTTTGTCCCAGAGGCACATACTAGTCTGGCTTATACCACTACTTGATCAGCATATCTACGGGATTATGGGAACAGACTGCTTACCTCTGCTAGCCATCGGCGCAATTCCTCGTGTGCCGATCTCACGATCAACATATCTACTGGTCAGGTACTGTATACCTCAGACTAAGAAACACCCACAGTCACAGTCATTGCGAAGGCCAGAAACAGTCTGTGTCGAGGAATAGATAGAATCGATAGCCCGGGACATGATCTGTTGCAGGACAGCATATGCTGCCAAGGCTCTATCTGTAGGTAGGGAGAAGCGTTGTAGATGCCAAGATGCTTCGCAAGCGTTTCGGATAATGTAGTCTTCCCGTAGAGTATATGGTTTACCCATTTGCGCAGAGATCGATCTGTCGAGAATGAAGCATAATAACCATGTTCGTTCTCGGTTGATAATCTATTCATCAGCATGCTACCCTTTGCGAGATTTGCGAGAGCCTACCTCAAGATCCCGCGCTCTTCCCTCTTCCGTGTCGAGCCCAGAAACCTGACTCTTTCGATGCAGATTCAGATCGGTGGCCATACGTATAGCCATACCCAGCATCAACCACGTCCGATCTTGCTCAAATCTGGACATTAGCTATGCTCCAGATTGATCCAATTAGCTTACGTCTTTTCTGGCCCTAACGTCCACACCGACAGCAGCAAATACGCTTGACAGACTTCGACGCTTTTATATCCTCTTGAAGGGACTTCAAATGCTAGGCGCTTCGCATAAGCCGATAGTTGCGAGTGGAGATCTTCACGCTTGTCGTAATATCGAGCAGCTATTGCACAGATTCTAGGTGATGAGCTCTCATATGTAGTGATATGGGATTTGACATACACTGTACACAAGAATTGACTTCTTTGTAGGACCAGGTCGGGTGTGTGGAATTGCTGGTACACCACAGGTACGTGAGGAGCCACTGATAAATTAGCTGATCCCAGCGATGTGCAACTCGGTTACTTACTATGGTCAAAGAATATGTCAAACAGCTGCGAGATTTCTTCCCGGTTGACGATTGTCAAGAGCTCTGGAACCTGACTGATAAGCTAGAACTCTGTATAATGAGATCCTGATAGCTTACACGATCGTCCAGCCCGCCCGGAGGTGGTGTCGACACTGCACCGGGTTTGAAGTAATTCGAGGAAGCGACACCTCCCCTGTCCTCGCCATCCGGTTTCCCTCCTCGAACATCACTGACAGCCACCCTCGATTGACTGCTGCTCCGACTCATCGGCGCTCCGTTCCTTCCCTGCATATGTTTCGAGCTATCCAGACCTAAGGGCGATGGGCGGTGTACCTTGCCTCCCACTCCGACACCGGGGAAGTGACGTTTCGACGTCGCATCCGAATTATGCAGACTTGCTTCCGCCAGTAGACCTAACGGTGAAAGGACGTTATCGGGGAGTGAATGTAGTCGAGGTGATAGTGGTGGCTGAGTGTGATGACCCGCGTCGCCTCCGGTGTCATAGGGATACGCGTCATTAGAATGTGTTTGGGGGTATTGGGAGCGGTTCATGGCGACGGCCAGAGTAGGAACCGCGGAAGGTGCAGTGTATGATGTAATGAGGTGGATCATGTCGGGGTCGTTGGTAGCAGAGTGCAGTGCGGTAGAGAAGCCATTCAGATTACCTTGGTCAAGATTACTCAATGCCTGCGCTATCAGCATGTACTCCACTTCGTGACTGCAGACTCACACCACCGATACTGCGTAGAGCCGCTTCCATTTTGGCTACTTTCGCTGCGAGAGCTTCATTCTTCCGCGTACTACGTTTACCCCTATTTGACTCCTCAAATACACACTCGTGGCCACCACTCTTACATCGCTGACTATCAGTATTCATCTCCATTATTTAGGCGGGGCGCTGCTCACTTTACATGGCCCGCCCGGATTGGCATCATCCGGTATACATCTCATTTTGATCTTTCGACACGGTATACAAGCTCTGTAGCTGTCAGAGAAGCTCGACTTGCTGATTGACGGTGACTCACCTCGACCCTCGTGTCAATTTGGTCTTGGGTTTCCCATCCTGGCCCCGACCTTTACCCTTTGCAGGCGTGCCTTTGCCTCCTCCACTTCTACCATCATCTCCAGCATCATCGTCGTCTTCATCGTCGTCGTCATCATCATCATCCCCGTTCTCATCCTCAAGATTTCCTCTATGTCGTTTGTCGTCATGGAATTGAAATCCCGCCTGATGTGCTCCCATCGAGCTCTCAAGTGTTGGAAAGGACGGCATCGTGTTGTATCCTGTAGCGTATGGATGCCCGCCATAGCCTCCTCCCCATCCACTGCCTTCTCCACCTGTTCCATCCTGTCCATCCTGAGGTGCGCCCCCTGACTCCCAAGATCGTTTCATGTCGGTACTATTACGTGCGTTGGATCGTGGCAATTTCCCGTCACCTACTCGATGATCGCTGGGGTCTCTCTGATCGATTCGCAGAGCGGTACGAGCTTCCCGAGTAAGGTATAAAGTGGATGCGAGCTATGCGGGTACCTAGTATAGTGTTTACTTGGGTGGACCTTCCGGGAAACCAGTCGCCCGGCGACTATTAGCGGAATCAATTCTAGGTATTAACAAAATCCTAATAGCATTAGGATCGGCGTTTACCGCTGTGTGGCAATTTAGCCGAAGGAGCCCCGCATACGCTTGACAATCACGCAACCGATCTGTAACATCAATTGATCAATTGAACCGGTACTCACTACACATCAACCATTCAATCAAATAGTATAGTAGCTATCCAGCGGGATGAGTGCCAGAACACCATGGCGGGGTCTCTCCTGTCTGGCTGCTTCAGGCTCGACCATCAGGCCACTGCTTCTCTCGCAACAGCGGTTATTCCCGAATTCTTCACGAGTATCCAGCGTCGCATTCACACCGCTGCGGACTTTCTCGTCCTCCCACAGACTCCTGGTACCCGGTAGAGCTCCTACTCAGCCCGAGGCCACACCGAAGCCCTCGACAGCAGTACTCGACACCGATCAGCCTTCCAAGGAGATCTCCGAAAAGTCGCAAGCGAAAGCCGACTGGCGCATCATCATGCAACTCGCTCGTAATGTTTGGCCAAAGAATAGCCCGGGCGTCAAGATCCGGGTCGCTGGAGCTCTGGGACTGCTGGTAGCTGGGAAGCTGCTCAACGTTCAAGTCCCATTCTTCTTCAAGCAGATTGTCGATAGTTTGAACGTGCCCATTACGGAGAGTACTACCGTCTGGGTATTGGCTGGAGCTAGTATCGCCGGATGTCAGTAGCTTCTTGATCTGTCAAGCTCAAGCTGACAGTTTAGATGGTATTGCTAGGATCTTGACCACACTCTTCGCCGAGCTGCGGAATGCCGTCTTCGCCTCGGTTGCCCAAGGAGCGATCAGGAAGGTTGCCAAGCAGACTTTCGAGCACCTGTTGCAGATGGACATGAAGTTTCACTTGACAAGGCAGACCGGTGGTCTGACAAGAGCTATCGATAGAGGTACCAAGTGAGCTTGGAATTCGTGTCATCGTGGTCTCAGCTCATATCACAGGGGTATCTCTTTCGTATTATCGTCTATTGTCTTTCACGTCATTCCTACCGCACTTGAGATCAGCATGGTCTGTGGTATCCTTGTACGTTGGCTATGCGTGGCGAACTTCCAAGCTGATTCTTTAGTCTTGGAAGTTCGGATGGGATTTCGCAGCTGTCACCGTCATTACGATGGGTCTATATTCCTGGTTCACAGTCACCACCACTGCATGGAGGTAAGCTATCGAAGATCGCGGCCAATGCTTAGCTGACCTCTAAGGACTAAGTTCCGTAAGGACGCGAACGCAGCCGACAACAAAGGTGCGACCTTGGCGGTGGACTCCCTAATCAACTTCGAAGCAGTAAAGGTGAGCTTTTCCTTTTGCTCGGCAAGATTCGGCTCATGCGCATAGTAAAGGCTTTCAACAATGAAAAGTACGAAGTTGCACAATATGACTCTACCTTGAAGAACTACGAGAAGGCATCGGTCAAGATCGCTACTTCTCTAGCGGCCCTCAATTCCGGGCAGAATCTGATCTTCTCGAGCGCGTTGACGATGATGATGCTCTTGGCCGCCCAGGGAATCGTCAAGGGTAAGTTTTCTTATATTGAAGGGATGCCATAACTCAAAACGCAGGGACGATGACAGTCGGGGATCTAGTCATGGTCAATCAGCTCGTCTTCCAATTGTCACTCCCTCTCAACTTCTTGGGCACGGTATATCGGGAACTGCGACAGAGTTTGATCGACATGGAAGTCATGTTCAACCTTTCCAATGTGGACTCGTCTATCAAGGTATGTCAAATCACAGCTCGAAAATCGATCTCGCTCATTCCAGGACAAAGCGGGTGTCAAGCCTCTATCTCTTAAAGGCGGACAGATCAAATTTGAGAACGTCTCATTCGGTTACCACCCTGACCGACCCATCTTTAAGGACCTATCAATGACGATACCTGCTGGAAAGAAGGTCGCTATAGTAGGGCCATCTGGCTGCGGGAAATCGACTGTCTTCCGATTACTTTTCAGATTCTACGATTCCGACTCGGGTCGTATCTTGATCGACGGACAGGATATCAAGGATGTCTCTCTCGAAACGCTGCGCAAAGCAATCGGTGTCGTTCCTCAAGACACTCCACTTTTCCATGCCGATATCCTACATAACGTCCGATATGGAAATCTAGACGCGACAGACGAGGAAGTCATCCAGGCTTGTAAGAAAGCTCAAGTCGACGATACCGTTCAGAAACTTCCTGAGAAGTACCAAACCAAGGTCGGCGAGAGGGGTTTGATGATTTCTGGGGGTGAAAAGCAGAGACTAGCGGTCGCGCGTCTTCTACTCAAGGATCCACCGATCTTGTTCTTTGACGAGGCGACAAGTGCACTCGACGTATACACCGAGACCGAATTGATGCGGAATATCAATACTACCTTGATTGATGGGACAAAGACTAGTGTCTTTATCGCTCATAGGCTACGAACAATATCGGATGCTGGTGAGTTTCAGCTGCGTTAACGCATTGGAAAAGCTGATGTCTAGACCACATCATTGTACTTCGCGATGGTCAGGTTGCGGAAGAGGGCACGCATGAGGAACTGGTCGCGATCACTGGCGGGGTGTACAGTCGCCTTTGGCAGGCTCAGCTCAGCGAGAGTACGCAGGCTCTTGAAGAGGAGGTCCCGGTCCAGGCGGCTCAGACATAATTGTCCGACGCCTTTCACCGTTCTCTTGGTCGCCGGGGCAATCGCCGGCATGGTGAGGGGCGTACACTAGAGTATGCTGTCATCACCACTAACACAACTCCTCGATCTCACTATCGACCAGATTTACTTGCAGCGACATATGCATGCAATTTAGAAGAAGTAAACACATAATGTCCTGACGCTTGGGCTCCAAGAACCCTGCCCAGCAGGGCAGCTCTGATCCACATTCATCCGCAGACGACGATCCTGATCTCCATCACCATGACCCGTCCACCTTCCCTTTCCTTTTCTCTTAAATACGATCTATACGTTGTCTCAGGCGGCTTCGACGAAGGTGGTGAGCGACGGGTTTAGGTGTCGATCTAGCCTTCTTGAGTTCTCCGCGACGCCGCATTACAGCAAGAGTTTGTGTGGCTTGCGCTAGACCTGGTATATCCCCACTAGGCGTGAACTGCCCAATAGTCGTAACATCACCATCACCACCACCGCTCCCGTCATCTGCCGGAGGGTTATTCGCGTTCGACAGCAATGAGGTAAGGAATTGACCGATAGTGGCTCCTGCATCGGTAAACACGGGACTAGAGGACGATTCCTGGGTTGGTGCGGCGGTAGGACTGTCGGAGGGAGTGTCTTCGATCGAGGAAGGAGGGGGTTGTTCGAATGCAGATTGTTGGGACGAGGATGCAAATGTCGACTGTGCGGAAGGTTGCTCGGTCGTTTGCTGCTGGAAGGTTTTCGGTTCGGCGGATGGTTGCTCGGAGGAGGGTACAGGAAGTGGCTCAGTCGGTGGCTCTTGGAACGAGGTCGAAGGGATGGTAGTGGGCTCAACCATCGACTGTTCCGAACATGACGATGAAGGCTGCGGAGTCGGTTGTGATGAGACGATGGGCGCGGTGGTGGGCTGGAGGGACGACTGTGCCGACTCTGGCGATGGAGGCTGCTGGATCGTCGGCATATTAGACGAGATAAAGGGTGTAGTGGTCGGCGGAACCGCGGACTGCTCGGTAAGGTCCGAAGACGATGGTTGCAGAGTACTGTCCCTCTGCGATGAAGTGGTCTTGGTAGATGTCGTCTCGGTAGTAGCTGCCTCTGGTGGTATCGACTGCGATGTGATCACTCGGGTGGAGAGACTTGGAGTCGACCGCTCGGAAGTGGAGACGACAGATGGCGTAGAACTAGATATAGGAGCCGCGGTTGAGCGATCCGATTCGGACAAAGAGGCCGTGCCCGATGCCAAATTCGTACTGGCCATCGATGCTGGAGAAGCTGTGTACTGAGACATGCTCGACGAGGAACTCGTGACCACTTTAGACGATGAGCTCGACCTCGAAGTCGCCGAGGAGCTGGAAATGATGGAGGGAGACTCCATTCCGGATGATGGATTCGACGATGAACCAGGTCGCAAGCTGGTCTCCCCAGTCGGTTCGATTGGACTCATAACTTGAGTCGATAGAGCAGAAGTTTTCGACCTCGCCGAAGAAGAGGATGGACTACTTTTCACTGGGTCTGATGACGAGACACCACTAGGTGGAATAACAGAAGTCGCTCGGGAAGCCGAGGAAGCCTGTGAAGTTCTAAGTGAGGTCGCCTGCAAAGACTTCGAACCGGTACTGCCATCGTCGATAGTGATCGTCGGATCTCCATTCACCCCAATATCCTCCCCGTTATCATTACCATTAGTTTCGTTTAGCTCTCCATTCTCAACTCCACTACTGTCATCGGTCCCGTTCGCAGCGTTCGAAAATCCGATAGAGGAGCCGGCGGTTGCTGAAGTGATTCGAGCTGTGGACGCCTCCCATGAGCCGGTGTTCGATGGCATCTCTACTGTCCTCATAGACGTTATTGTGGATGTAGCGGATGCGACAGTTTCGCGATCGATAGTCGAAGCACCGGTTTCACTCGCTACACTTCCCGTCTTTGGCAGCACTGAGGACCAGACTGAGCTGTATGGGTTTGAGGCAACCGATTCGTCTTGAGCCGATGGCTGGTTTTGGTCGTACATAGACTCGTAGTTGGATGCTGGGACTGGTTGGGTATACTGAGGAATGACTTCTGCAGCGCTAGGAACGGCGGGCTCGGTGCTAGCGACAGCTGCAATTTCGGCTGGCGCAGGTTGACCAGCTTGTCCACCAGTCCATCCCCCTCGATGGTCTCCACCACCACCCCAATGACCGCCTGGACCACCTTGACCACCTCGGCCCCTCTGGCGTTGTTTGAGTCGAAGGGAGGCGGAGAACGGGAAGAAGCCGAGCTCCCGGAATGGCTCAGCGCTATCGAATGTGGGGACGTCCAAGGTAGCGGTCGAAGGAGGAGTCTCGGGCGTTGTAGGGACTGACGCTGCGGGAGCTGGCGAAGGCGATGCTTCGGCTGCTGGGGGAGGAGAGGCTTCGGGTGCGGGTGGAGGAGAAGCTTCGAGGATAGGCGCACTTGGAGCAGGCTGAGATGTAGGATTGGCTCGATTGGCGGTCTCTGAAGTCGGAAACAAGGTGGACGAAGTGGTACTAGCGTCGGAGACAGCTTCCAGTGGTTCGACAGCGGCGATCTGAGCGACCACGCTGGGGTCGGATGTGCTCATACCGCCTGATGAGCTCGACTGACTTGGTGGCTCAATAACGGGAGCATTCAAAGTCGCCGGCCTAGCTTGATCGTCAGGTATTTCATCGGTATGTGCCAGTGCTGACCCAGCCTCGAGTGAAGTCGTAGCGGTCGTCTGGATAGCAGTAGTGATCTGAGCTGACTTCTGCGCCGCGATCACGGTACTTGATGCGCAAGGAATACAAGTCGCCGTGGAAACAACGGTGATGGTGGTCAAATCGCGCTCGCTGACGGATATGACATCTGAGCAGCACATGGGACTGACCACGACGGAGCTGGAGGTGGGATGGCTTGGATTTGCGTAGATGGTGGATGTGATGCGCAGTACCGACGTTTTCGGCTTGACTGCCGCGCCCTTATTGGCAATGGCATTCATTGTAGGCTCGAGTATTGGTGAGGATTCGAGAGGAGAGATGCTGGTATCGAGGGCTGAAGGGAAAGGGGCTGATACTACTCCCGTTGGAACAGTTACAGCAATCGTGCTGTCTGCCACAAGGGGGACTATGGTCGCAGAAGGTGCCGTTGACGACTCGCTCGAGAGGCTGATGGATCCGAGAACCGATATCGGTGGAGCCGAGCTGTTCTCGAGCATGCTCAGAGATTGCACATTATTCGTTGCCTGAGTTGGGTCGGGTAGGTGATTATTGACAATAGGCAGGGCCGTAGTGACGTCCTCAGTAGGGGATACTGCGGTACTCTGAACAATAGACGTAATCGAGTCGATTGGCGTTGCCATAGTGCTAGCGGGGACAGCGCTTTCAGTGGCGAGTTGCGTGCTCTCGGACGAGCTGACAACGGTCTTAGCCTTACCAGCTGTCGATAGGGTGAACCCCGCCCCTAGAGACGAGGCACCAATGGATGACGGTGAAATTGTTCCAGCTGTAATCCCATCGGGGGTGGCGCCATCCTGATTTGGGGTCAAAGTTGTCAATTTCGGCTCGCCTACGGCTGCTGTCGCAGTGGGGGACTCGACATCTGGTGTAGTAGTGTGCATTAAAGACGAGGTGGTGCCAATCACAGAATCCCTCACGGACGAGGCTGTACTTTCGACAGCTGAACTTGACTCGGTGATGCTCGAAATGATGCTTGACGAAAGACTGCTGGGGGCAAGACTAGATAGCGCGGAGATGGGGATTTTGTTCGGGACCTGTAGGGTTGGCGCCGCGACTTCTGTCTGACCCAACGCGGAGGTCGATGCCAACAAAGTGATCTCACTACTGGTGGAAGGTACGACGTTAGCGACTTCAGGAGTGCTGGTGGAAACAAGGACGATGCTTGTGGCGCTGATGCTGGTGGAGATGGCGGCGATGATGGTCGGGGTCTCACTTGCGGTAGAAATGATCGAAGCGGGCTCGGTAGTCATCTCACCATTGATCGGGACCGAGGGAGCTTGTGTGCTGATTAGCGTAACCTCTTCATTCACCGTAGTCACGATGATCCCACTCGACGTCGCTGGAGTTGGTGTGTCGGAGTCGATGGCAGGTGTACCTGCGGGTACTTCGGTCATGATCGGCGAGGAGATCTGCTGTTGAATGTCGGTCTCGACGACTGACGATACCACTGTGACGTCGGAGGTGGAGGACGCTGACAGATCGCTAGTAGCTCCAGTAGGGCCGATGATACTCGACACCGCTGATTCACTCGGCGGGGATACTTGTGCCTCGCTGGTCGATGACACAGATCCATCAGTCGACGAAATGGATGAGGATTGACTCGAAGATTGAAGCAGCCCGGACTGCTGTGATTCGACACCGGTAAGTATTGCGGTAGTGATCGCCGACGCCTTCGTGGGCAGCTCGGACTGTTGAGATTCGATGCCAGAGAGTATCGAGCTGGTAGTCGAGGGAAGCTCCCCGGAAACCACGGACGCACTTGTCCCCAAGTCGGTAGGTTGTGCGGAGATGACTAAAGATGGCTCTTGAATCGGAGTCGAATCTCCTGTAACTTCACTCAGAGAAGTCGCGGCTGGGGTAAGTAAGGCCGTAGCGGTATCGATGAATCGGAAGCTAGTCGTAAGGGT
>Ga0265780_10012117_pt1 | contig 10138 bp, 9 predicted proteins | sample P1T30metagenome_FD_192432 | JGI IMG/M metagenome (GOLD analysis project Ga0265780, IMG submission 192432) | Plant litter microbial communities from East Loma Ridge, Irvine, California - P1 T30 | ecosystem: Environmental > Terrestrial > Plant litter > Unclassified | place: USA: California... | reverse complement strand
GGCGAGGAGAAGGAAGAGCTCGTTGCGAGAGGCGAGGTCGGTGGCAAGAAGGTGAAGATTACATGTGCGGAGTTTGTTATTCAGAGTTTGATTTTGGGCGCTTTGGTCGAGGAGTAAAAAGAGCGTCTAGACTTCAGTGTTGGGGGCTCATGGAGAGGGTATTTACATTATCTAGCGAGGCGTATGGGTATGGGATTCAAAATAGTATGGCGCTTTTCAAATAAAGCACTGCGATGGATAGTGGGCATGTGTGTAGCTGTAGGATACGATATCGAAAGAGCATAGTTTATCACCTCATTCGTGTGTACTTGGACTGAGAGTGGAGCGTGGGAGCAGTGTTGCGTGCATCTCGTCGATCGGCATACGACAAGTAAAATGTGGTACATGTGCATTCAGTACCAACCTCACCACCAACGTATGCCAACACGACATCAAAGCAGTTTGATCATAAATCGTATCGTCATTGATACTAACGAGCGTGACATAGCTTGCATACCATAACGACAGACTAGGGGTCAATCCCCAACCCCAGCCAACCTCCCATCACCAATCCCCTCCGTACACCAAAACCTCATCCCCTTCAAACCTTCTCGCTCCCAACAACCGCCCTATCCAGCCCGCCAACCCCCGCCCTCGCCTCCGCATCCTCCCTCCGAATCGTCCTGCGCGCCCCGCTCCAAATCCCCATGCGCCGCTTCACCATCTTCCACATCTCAATGGCCGCGATGTAAATAACCACCGCACCGGCACTCACGCCCCACTCCCACGTAATGCGGCCGTGCTTGAAGACCTTCTCGTTGAGGAACGGGATGTAAATGATGGGAAACATGCCAGCGAGGCCGGCCATGACGGCGAAGAAGAGGAAGCGGTTACGATAGAGGGTGGGGAAGATGGAGAAGAGCTTTGAAGAAGTGGAAGATGGGGTGGAGGTGGGGTACATGTTGAACAAGCTGCGGGCGAAGTGCTTGACTTCCCACGCGGTGACGAGCAGGAGGAGCGTGATGGTGGCGTAGGTGGTTGCGCGCGCGCGGAACACGACTTCGCACGTGGCGTTGTAGCCTTCGTTGCAGCCGGAGCCGAGGTTGCCGCCGCCGGGCCCGACGTAGGCGACGATGGCGAAGCTGAAGAGACACAGTGCGCCCATGAAGAAGCCGTAGATGAATTTGTCGGTAATCAGTTCCTTGGTGAAGACGCCTGCTTTGACGTCGTGCGGCGGGCGCAGCATGCTGTCTTCCTGGGACTCCTCGAGGCCGAGGCCGATGGCGAGGAAGGACGAGGTGATGAGGTTGACCCAGAGGATTTCGATGGGGGAGAGGGGGAAGACGGAGTGGTTGTCGTTGTCTTTGAAGGAGAGGCCGATGAGCAGGAGGATGACCTGCGCGATGTTGGAGATGAGCAGGTGCATCAGGAACTTTTGGATGTTGTCGAAGAGGCGGCGACCTTCCTCGACGGCTTTGACGATCGAAGCGAAGTTATCGTCAGTCAAGACCATTTCGGCGGCGTCTTTGGCCACGTCGCTGCCGGTGCCCATGGCCATACCGACGTTGGCTTGCTTGAGCGCGGGGGAATCGTTGACGCCGTCGCCAGTCATGACGCAGAAGCGGCCTCGCCTGTGGAGGGCCTGCACCATCTTGACCTTGGTCTTGGGGCTACATCTGGCAATGACAAGGGGAAGTGTTTCCATGGCGTCGATCTGGTCCTCGGTCAATTGATCGAAATCTCTAGCGATCATGACGGCGGAGGCAGGAGTGTGGTCGTCGATAATGTCAACATCCTTGGCGATGGCGCGAGCAGTACCGGGGTGGTCTCCTGTGAGCATGTGGACAGTGATACCGGCAACCTTGCATTCACGAACAGCGCCCTTGGTTTCGAGACGAGGCGGGTCGTAGATGGCGACAAGACCGATGAAATTCAGGTTACTCTCAACCTCCTCACGGACACTGTAATCGGAGCCGGTTGGGAGCGACTTGTGAGCAATGCAGAGAACACGGAGACCTTCGTTAGCCATACTCTCGGCGGACTGCATGATTTGAGTGCGCTCCTCGTCTGAGATATTCAACACTGGAAGCATGAATTCTGTGGCACCCTTGGTGTAGACGTCGAGCAGGCTAGTTTGGTTGTCCTTGTAGACGACTGACATCTTCTTGACAGTGGAGTCAAAGGAGAACTCAGTGGCTAGGTGGATGTTGTGAGTGCTGAGGATGTCTTCCTTGCCCATGCCGAAGCGAGATGCAAGAACGTGCAGAGCAATTTCAGTCGGTTCGCCGTAGGCTTTCCATGGTCCGGCAGACAGGCCTTGCATGATGGCTGTTGGGGGTCGTGAGAAAGACTCGATTGTGGAAGCATCCGTGTCACGACCGTCATCGCTGATAGTGCGATCGAGTGCACCCTTCTTCTCACTTGGAGAATCGTTACCGTTGTCCATGTCGAACGCTGGTCGAACCTTGGAGTTGTTACATAGGGCGACCGTGCGTAGGAAGCGGGCCATGGCCGGGTTGGGCGTAAAGTTGTCCAGGGTGAGACGCTCTTGGTCGAGACTGACATGGCCGCTTGTAGGGTTGAAAGGATCGGTGATGGCATCGACCGTGATAACACCTGCACCAGGTATGATGGCTTTCTTCGACACCATGCGACCCTGAGTGAGAGTTCCGGTCTTGTCGGAGCAGATGTTGGTGACTCCACCAACGGCCTCGATAGCGGATTGGACTCTTGTGATAACGTTGGCCTTCGCCATGGCCTTTCCTCCCACGGCGATGGTGATGGTCAACACCGCGATGAGGGATTCAGGAATGACGGCAACGGCAACACAGATACCATAGATGAGGACCTCGCCACCAATCTGCCACTTGCTTGCAGAGAAGACAATGATGGCAAGGAGGATAGCGAGGCCGAACAGAAGAAGGGCAAATTTGCTGAGGGTGATCTGCAGTGGGGTTCCGACAAGACCAAGAATAGTCTTGACACCACTAGCAAACCTCCTCCACACTTTCATGGGAAGAGACTCATTGCGCTCTTTGTGATCCTTTTTCTGCCGAAGCATGACGGCAATCTTTCCGACTTCAGTCTCCATGCCGGTAGCAACAACGATACCACGGCATCGACCGGATGTCATCTCGCTACCAGAGTAAGCGAGGTTCGTTCGGTCACCAGTAGAGAGTTCGGGGTCGTCAAACGTCTTTTCAGGCGTCTTCTCAACAGGGATAGATTCACCTGTGAGGAATGCTTCGTTGGTGCAGGCGTTGACACCATCGATCAGTCGTAGGTCAGCAGGCACGATGCCTCCGACACTGAGCTGTACGATGTCACCAGGCACAAGGTCGACGGCCTTGACCTTGAGGTCCGATACGCCGTTACGAGTGATGGTGGCCTCTGGGGCGGTGAGCTTCTTGAGGGACTCGATGGTCTTCTCAGCCTGGTAGTCTTGCCAGAAACCGACAACGATGTTCAGACAGATGACTGCAGTGATGACAGCGCCTTCAATGTAGTCGTCAATGCCAAAGCTTAGGGCCATGACAATGATGAGGACGAAAGTAAGACTGTTCGAAATCTGCCTCATGAGAATCTTCCACAAGGAAAGCCCTTCAGCTCCCTTAACCTTGTTAGGGCCATAGAGCTGGAGGCGCAACTCAGCTTCATGACTGCTGAGTCCATGGCTGGAAGAGTCAGTAAGCTGAACGACGTAGCAGCAAGGTGCTCTCACTTGATATCCACACGCAGTGTCTCTGCAACTTCTTCGAAGGAGAGGGTATGCGGGGCGTTCAGCGCTGGCGGTGCGTTGCCATCGGCTGGTTTTGGCTGTAGGTGCCTTTGATGGGGTGCAGTATGCGGCTCATTTAAACCACATATAGGGGGTTCGTCAAGTTGGGGAGAAGACTCCTCGACGGTAGGCAAGACGGTTTCACCCATTCAAATAAGCAGGAACACGCGTGTGGTGTTGGTTGTGAGGAGCACTCTGGAGGCGCCCGTGGGGTAAACTTATAGGCAGCTTGCTCGACTGCGGGATGGCGGGGTCACGCACGCTAGGAATGCGACGTGGGTCCTACCAAGCATACAACTCTTGGAACTCCTCATCACTTTCGCATCACTTTCGCATCACCATTCCAGCAAAGTAGGAGTGTTTACCGCGCATGTTGGGACAATGATACCCTTCTAACATGCAGGAAATCCGTTGTTTCTGTGTTGCAGTGCGCCGACTTTGGTTCAGGTGGCCGCCACGGACAGTACGCCACAGAGTCGCAAGCTCACTCAGCGTGAGGCGTACAAGTGGATAAGCATCTTGGCTGACAAGACCCAAGAACTTCATTCGCCTCTGCCCGGTTTATCTCGATACGGGGACACAATAGTCCGCTGCCGAGATGGCTCGGCTGTTGGCATCGTGCAATGACATGCGATCGCTTGCTGGCAATGTTGCACAAAGACTGCTGTCCGCGTGCTTGGTGTAGCAATCACAGCCTGGTGCCACCATCGTGGAAACACATCGAACTCATGCTATCTTAGCTGGTGTGGTGAAGATAAGGCAGTGTTGCGTATGCTGTCCCGTTCACTGGCTTCTGGCTGTGGCTCATCGATGGTCCGATGGTGTGAACAATGGGCCGCTGATGTTCGCCACGCGGCTGAGACTGGTTCGTCTGGCAAAGATCGGTACCACCAATCGCATTCTTCCCAAACGCCCCAAGCAGATTGGCATTGTCGTTGTTTTGTGGACACGTGCAGCGCCTAGAGTTTCTTTGAGGGTAAACATGCGCCGCTGTGGACACGGCGAAACCACCGAGTACACCTCGGAAGCAAACTTCGGCTGACAGTAAGCGGATTGCAAAGGGTGGGCTGACACGGAAAACAAGGACAATAAACATCGACGATGTTCAACGTCCGAAGGAGAGTATAAGTACCTCGAGTGTCGTTGGGTTTAGGTGTCGTATCGATAGGAAAGAGCCTCAAACCCACGTGGAGACGTGGTCAGGGCGCTCTGGCCGTCGGCGCTGCAGGTCATGACGACTCCATCAACGTCGCGCCGATTCGGGCACTTACTGTGTACACCCGCTGCGACAAGCTAACCCTCAGATGGAGACACGGCTGATAAACGCACACATCACAGGCTGTATAGCCATCGTGGTCTGGCGGTGGTTGCAAACCTGGACACATCACGTTAGCAGAAGCGCGAGGCTTCGCATTGCAAGCATAGCACAAGAAGAAGCGAAGCTTTTGATTATGTCGACAAGCAGTAAGCGCCGAAGACCCCATCCCAATGCCCATGATGTTCCAATGCAAATGTCATCAAGTCGTAACGTCGAACTCCTACGCCATCCAACCCCGGAGGCTAAATCGCCCTAAACGATTCCGCTTCCGAAAAACTCGACGCTCGGCGAGGTGCCAACTGGGCATCCGCCTCGGCGAGCGCGGCCGTCATTGACATGTTGAACGTGGCGGCAAAGTATTTCGCCATGTTCATGCGATACTGCTCAGCAGCGTTCGCTTTTGACTTGTGCAGCTCCATGGTTGTTGAAGCGCTTCCTGTTTTGAGATTAGATGCAAAGCGTAAGTTTGGTTGATCAAATATACCAGTCTCGGGACTGCTGAGAACTATCGAGGGCGACAAGGAGGGAGAAGCAGAAGGAGAAGCGGAAGGTGTGTCGTTGAATGGAAGACTAGGCATGGTGGCTGAAATGATGCTAAGAGCAAGAGCGGCTGATGATAGTAGTTCGAGGTTTGTATGGAGGCAGTTCTCTGATGGAGATCCCGTCTTTAGTCCGAGTATGGATTGAGCTCGAATGACTGAAGATTGATAGTAATGAGTTGCTTGTTCGAGGGTGGCAGAGAGCGATCTCTTTATACCCATGGCGCCGTCGGGGACCACTAGGTTTACGATCGAGCACTACACCGCAACGTCAGAAACAGCACGAATCGCATTCGACGATAGGGTCAGAACCCAGACACCGGTGCATGCATCTCGATCAGCCCCAATAGTTGCAACGTAATTGGCGGCAGATTGTTTCCTAGTTGGATACGTGATCAAGCCCGGCTTCAAACTGCGCCATTTTTTGAGCGCTCCACACACCGCCAGAGCCGGTCCCACCAAAGAAACGTCGCCGCTTCCCCAGACTTTCCTTGCGGGAGCACGACGGCTCAGGGGCATCGCCGAGAACCAAGCCATTTCCAGCTCCTTGCATCCCCCTCCTTGCAACGACAGGGACGCGCCAATAGTACCTGAAGTTTCACAAGTCTGGAGCCATTCCGGTGTTCACTTATTACTCCACAGTTCACGATAGCGGACCTGGTGCGTTCCTCGTGCAGCTCTTTTGAAGACGCGGAGCATTCTCCTGACTAGATTGCCCGGCATGGTTGCGCGGAACACACGATGACACAAGCCAATATCATCCTTGGTGCTGAAGATGACGATGTTGGTGTCGTATCCTTGCCATAGTGGAGTGTCCGTGCGCGCCTGGACAAGAAAGACAAGCGCCACCGACTCTCAGCCTTCTCCTTCTGGAACACATTCTCTTTCAGTATCGCCAGGGGGACCCGCCAACTGGGCCGCTATGCGTTTGTTGAAAGACGGTCTGCCTGTCTAAATGCTATCAAGACCACGTTGATGGGCAGGGCGTCGCAAGCGGCTGGATGTCTGCGACCTCTCCTGCATGGCACTTTTCGACCATGCAAGAACAACGGAGAGGGTGTTTCTAGACTGCCCGATCTGCAGCCAAAGAAACTGTTCGAACGTGGTCGCCTTTCAGCCGCGAGAAAGCGAAAGCCAAGATTTCGCCCACACAAACCATTTCTTTCATGCGCTGCAAGGTGCTGCAGGAGGATCCACATACCCACATGATGGGTGATGGGTCCCCACCGCCCATGGCATCACAGTTTTTGCAACAGTTCTCACGATCCTGGCGAAGCCGATGATGCTTCAGCATGCTCACACGACACGGTATGATGGCAATCTGTCGGACGTCGTGGTCCAGACGCGGTGAATTACGTACAACCGCGGCTGGTGCACTACCAAACGTCACGATGTCAAACAAGCACGACGTTCCAATGTTCTGCAGCAGGCGGGCCCATGTCATGAGGGCGGACGATCACCGGCAGCCCCGCACGCAGTGCTAAATCCGGCTGACTCGGCTTGACTTCCTCTCGATCTCACAGATCGCCGAAATCCAGGCACTCTGTTGTGTCCGCAGCAACCGCTCACCTGCCTGTTTGTTTCGACAAGACTCTTGGTATCATTGTGAGTTTTGGGGCCCGTTGGCTAGTACGTCAGCACTTGCGCAGACACGGATTCCAATTCTCGGTGCGCCGGGTGTCTGGCATGCAGAATCCTGCACATCGTTATCAGCGTCGCAATGGTACTACACAGCCACAGCAGCGAACAAATGCCTCAGTGCCCCTGATTACCACGATACTACCATAGTAGCGGTGCTACCAATACAAAACCACGCATTCGCAACCACTATATGAGGTATTTGACGGCCAGTACCAAATTTCCCGCGGTGGATCAGCGTCGATCCGCACAACTCTAAAACAACGACCTTCAGGAGCACAACATGATGCGTACATTAACATTATGGCGACATTTCATAGACAATTACCACAACCTGAATTCTCTTCGACTTGGTTAATGGTGTGTTCACCGCTACATGCACACTTATCTCGACCGTAACTTTGAGTCGGTCCGCCTCGCATCTTACGCGAGTTAGATCGAAAAACTCACACGCAGCAGACGCTGATGGCACGCGCAGTAGTGCTAAGGGGATGAAAACAGCCGACAGCGACTATGGGACCGGGTGTTGTGTGATGGACGATCGTCGTCTTGCGCGATTTCCTCAAACAAAGGTAACATATTTATGAAGCTGCATTGAAGCTTGTTTGGACGACTTGTATGCCAACAATTTTGAGACATTCACATGCTGGACACTATGGCCAGGGAAGAAACTCTGCTCCTAGTCTATACGGTGTATATACCCAGATTGATCGGACACCGCTTCCCACTGAGTTATATTTCCTGTACAACGTCCGGTGCGATCGACATTGCTGTTTAGGTACATATGCTTTGTCGATCATATGCAAGATATCAAGAACGGGACTAGTGGTATCTACGCTGGCCAGTGCAAGAATACTCGCACATGTGGCTCTACAACGCAGAAGCAGAACATATGTTAGACGATTAGACATACATGCTTACAGAAAATACACCTCGCCGATGCACATTAGTCGAATAATTACGCGGATTGCGGTTAATACAGGACATGGCTACAAAACCAGGCGAAGTCCATGCCACCGTTGGCAGCTCAGAAAGGAAGACGCCAGCTCGCACACGCAAAGTACCTTGGAACTCGATCCGACGATATCCACACTCCTTCGTCCTCCAAATAACCTTCACTGTCTGCTAGTCCTCAACCTCGTCCTTTCCATCACACAGTCGTTCCTCACTCCCAACCCATGCAATTGTCCCAATTCATCAACCTTCACGCACTCACTCTCGACCTCCTTTCCTCTCTTACTCCACCTATCCAGCCTTCCTCCCCCTCCCTATTTCTTAACAACGACCTCAGTACCCCCATTTCCCCCATTTCCCCCGTCCCAATATCTCCCCGGCCTCACCCCCACATTCACACTAACATTTACGCCCCACTGCCTCGACATTTCCTCTGCGATGTTGGCGGCTTCTTGCTGCAGCGTCGCGGCCGCTTGTGTCAGCTTGCCGCTGACTTCTGAGAGCTCGGTGCCGAGCTGGGCGAGTTGGGTGGAGAGAGAGAGGAGGGTGTCGATGGAGGTCATTGTAGTTCGAGCTAGGTGGATGTGTGACTTGGTGCTGCGTGATGTAGCCGTGCGTATCAGGTATCAAGAGTGATTCGAGTCCGAAGTGCAGCTTGAAGAAGTGTCAATACGCACGATGCAGGTATCGCGATGTATTCATGCTCCATCCATGGAAGGGGACTTTCGTTCGCGGTGTCAAATCACCGCTTCACACTTCCCATCAGAGCCATTCGACACCCCACACTCATTCACGCAACTGTATCACCACCTCGACTGCTCGTCTCCGCTCTTCAAGTCCACCCACCACCCCACCGCAATCCGTACCCAAAATTCGTTTGCCAACAACGTGTATGTACAACCGTGACAATGCCAGCGTCATCACCATCACAATCGCACAAAAAGCACACTCGCACCTCATACCCCGTCCAGCCTCGCGCCTTCTTAAATTATGCACACCAGTATCGCTCACGATCTCCCTCGATCTCACGAAACGTCCACTCCAGCGCAAGACGTCGCCCACTGTATCTCCCTTGCTGAACGCCTGCATACCATTGTCCTACACAGCCTCGCCGACATGGCTGGCAAAGACGCACATGTCCCTCCGCCCGCGAGCGAGGCGACGTCTACACCCCAACACATGATCCACGAGCGCGTAAAGAGAGCCGTAGCGTGGCTTACGGTGCTCGGCAGTCTCTGCGGGAGTGTGAATAACATATGGAATTTGGTAGTTCTGCTGAGGAAATTACGGGTTGCAAGGGATTTAGTGATTATTGGAGGAGTGCGAGGGTAGACATGGCGACGAGGATGGGAGGGAAAGCTGAGATAGCAACGAAATACTGTGATATCGTGATATCAGAAGAGTATGCGAGCCTTACGCCCTCATCCACATGCCTCGTCACGCCAAGACCCCGCCATTGGCCACGCGCGAGTATTCTCAGCAGCTGAACAGTGACGACGTGTTGTGATGCCAGCCTGTCCCGAGGCCGCGGCCGCGGCGTTATGCGAGGGACGACATTCCACACTCCACGTGCGGTGGTACAATGACACGGTCAAGTCACATCGCCTCACACTCACTAAATCGTCGAAAACAGTCACTGCTCACCACACCCCGCCATCCTCTTTCAAACCTCCAAACTCAATGCAGAATATGCCCACTACCCCTTCTCACCCAATCCGCATGTCCCCGGAGCGTGTGCGCACCGGCATCATCGTTAGCGTCGTTGTGTGCGCTGTTGCGATCCTTGTACTTGGCTATGTTGTGCTCAGAAGACGAATTAATCGGGGCGTGAAGGAGGGGAAGATACGCAGGAGGTGTGAGGATGAGGATCCGAGGGTGGAAATGGTGGATAAGGAGTTGGAGGTGGGGGTTGTGAGGGAGCCGTTGCCGGTC
>Ga0265780_10012116_pt1 | contig 10138 bp, 6 predicted proteins | sample P1T30metagenome_FD_192432 | JGI IMG/M metagenome (GOLD analysis project Ga0265780, IMG submission 192432) | Plant litter microbial communities from East Loma Ridge, Irvine, California - P1 T30 | ecosystem: Environmental > Terrestrial > Plant litter > Unclassified | place: USA: California... | reverse complement strand
GCCGTAGCCCAGCTCTTTCATGAGCTTGGTCGGCGCATTGCGCAGGTGGACTGGCACCTCGCGCGACTTGTCCTTGCGTACGAAGGCCATCGCCGCATTGAAGGCGTTATAGCCGGCATTGCTCTTGGACGCGATCGCCAGGTAGATCACGGCCTGGCCCAGCGCCAGCTCGCCTTCGGGCGAACCGAGCCGCTCATAAGTCGCGGCGGCGTCGTTGGCCAGCTGGATCGCGCGCGGATCGGCGATGCCGATGTCTTCCCACGCCATGCGCACGATGCGGCGCGACAGGTACTTGGCGTCGGCGCCGCCGTCGAGCATGCGGCACAGCCAGTACAGGGCGGCATCGGGGTGCGAGCCGCGCACCGACTTGTGCAGGGCCGAGATCTGGTCATAGAAATTGTCGCCGCCCTTGTCGAAACGGCGCGCATTGAGCGTCAGCGCGTTCTCGACGAACTCGGCGGTGATGCGATTGGTCGCGGCGGTATTGGCCGAGGTGCTGGTCTGTTCGAGCAGGTTCAGGAAGCGGCGCGCATCGCCATCGGCGTAGCCGATCAGGGTGTCGATCGCCAGCTCGTCGAACTCCAGGTGCTGCAGCGCTTCCTTGCGCGCGCGTTCCAGCAACTGACGCATCTCGACGTCGGTCAATGCCTTCAGCACGTAGACCTGCGAGCGCGACAGCAGAGCCGAATTGACTTCGAACGACGGGTTCTCGGTGGTGGCGCCAATCAGGGTCACCAGGCCACTTTCGACGAACGGCAGCAAGGCGTCCTGCTGTGATTTATTGAAACGGTGGATCTCGTCGATGAACAGGATTGTGTGCTTGCCCCGCGCCAGGTACTGCTCGGCCTGCTCGATCGACGCGCGGATATCCTTGACGCCCGATAGCACCGCCGACAGCGCGATGAACTCGCAGTCGAAGGCATAGGCGGTCAGGCGCGCCAGCGTGGTCTTGCCCACGCCCGGCGGCCCCCACAGGATCATCGAATGCGGCTTGCCCGATTTGAAGACCAGGTTCAGCGGCTTGCCGGGACCCAGCAAATGGCTCTGGCCGACCACCTCGTCGATGGTGCGCGGACGCAGGGCTTCGGCCAGCGGCGCGGCCGGCGCGGTCTTGAACAGGTCATCCACGGCGCGCTCCCGTCAGGCGCGCTGGATCGGCGAATTGGTGCGAATGGTTGTGCATGCGCCTAGTGTAGCCGATGGCAGTAGGCGCCGCTCGGCGCACGTGGCACCGTACCCACCTTAGCGCCCTGGTGTGGCCCGCTTCACGGCCGGCACCGCCTCGGATGCACGCTACGGGCGCGCGCCCTGGCCTGCCATCTAATCCGACAACAACGGAACTGGAGCCACCACCAACTTGTTGTCGCCGATCAAGAACAACGTGGCGCCGTCGGGACTGATCGTGCTCAGCGCACGCGTATCGCATTCATAAGCGCTCACGCGGCAGATCGGATAATTGGGCATGCCGAACTGGCCCACCAGAGGCAGATCGGTCTCGGTCGCCACGCGCGTGCTGCTGTCGAATGCGTAGACGCGCGGCTTCACGTCGGCGCCTGGCAAGCCGGCTTCGGGATACGCCAGCACATAGGTGCGCGCACTGTCCGGCGCCAGCAGCGGCGTGCGCCCGAAAAAGCCACTGTCGGGCGGTGCCAGGTTGCCGACCACGGGGAAATCGCGGTCCCAGACCTTGTACGCCCCTTCGACCAAGCGCTCGCCGCGAAGGCTTTGCGCCGCCTCGTACGAGGACCACAGGCCGGCCGGATTAATCTTCGGCACGTAGTTGCTGCTGTCCAAGTACAGCATCGATGGTGTGGGGTTGATGCTAACGGACTGTACCGATGTTTAGGCGCAAGCCGTCGCCCGACCCGCTGAACCACGGGCCATACTAAAAATCTTAGCGCTGATCGCCGCCCGCGGCGCCGAACTGGCGCGCCATCAGGCCGAGCTGGAATTCAGCAACCGCTTGCTGATAAGCTATTCAAGCATCCGTCATCGACGACCTCCAACGCGTGAGTAGGATGGGGAAATGTTACGTCCCTAGCTCAGCAGTGCGACGTCTGCTTCTGCCTGCGCGTAATCGTTGGCTGCCTCCTGAAGCTGGGCTCGCAGTCCCACAGTCCGTGCGTTAGTTTCTACAGTCATTCGCTGCAGCTCTGCGGCACCGGCCATCAATGCGGCTTCAATCGCTTTCCTTTGAACCATAAGCTTGGCTCGCACGGCGTTCTTGTCTGCTTCCGTCACGGCCTGTGCGGGGTAGAACACAAACTTGCGCTCACAAGCTTTCCGCCAATCGACAATGGCGCGCGTAAGTACGTCACCAAACCCTTTTACAGCCTGCACTTTGTTCCACTGGACGTCAGCTGCTGTCTCAATCCCGAACGAAATCAGAGCGGCTTTCTTTGCTGGCCCAACGCCGTGAATGGAAGCTGAATCGATGAAGTGGCGCTCAAGGAATTTCATTCTTTGACGCTGCTCTGCAGTTTTATGAAGCGAGTCAATTTCACTTTTCTCGTTCGCAGCGAGACCGAGATACTCACTTCGCAGTTCCAATAGGTGCGCTTTCTTCTTCCTGAATGCATCAGTTCCTTCAGCACGAGCTCTGTGAACCAATGACTTGTACGTTCGCTCAACCGCAGCGAGCTTATTTTTTCGGTTCAGCTTCTCCGCTTCCAGTTTGGGTGACTTTGAGTCGCCCACCGTATTCCAAATCACGACTGCGGCGCCGAGCCAGATGATCCAAGCCATGGGTGCTACAGCGGTAAGGCACAAGGCAACTACGACGATAAGCGCTTTCATCAAGCCAGCATGGTTCTTGGGCTGGATGCCTGCGGGCAGCGGTGTCGCTGTCACGTTGATGGTAGAGAAGCTTGGAACTATAAGCGGCGGCGGAGGTAAGACAGCCTCGATAAGCGCCCATACTTTGGCAAGAACGAACCCATTGGCCGTTGCTGTGAATACCGTGCCGAGGTCAACAAAGTAGACGACGCCTTGCTGTTCGAGCGTGCACCAGGGACACTGCGCCAGGTGGTCGGGGTAGACATGAATTTGAGCCGATGAACATCGCTTGATCCGCTTTCTCAGCGCGTCAAGCGCGGCGACCCACTGTTGAGCAGTCGGCCTATGTCCCGACGCGCCACGCTCGGTAAATGCTTGCTCAAACATCGCCTGCATAGCGTCAGGCACTACTGTCGAGGGAATCGATCTTGGAGGCGGCAGCATCCCGCGCGCCTTAGAGTCTCTAGCATACGCGTACCGAAATGCTTTAATGTCAGACTCAAGCGCCTCGCCTGCTTCGTTCTTTTGTGGCACACCAGAGAATGGATGGCGGCCACCGAAGAGCAGATGGAAAATTAGGAGCGCCAACCCGAAATTGTCGTGGTTAGCTGACCTCTTCACTCCACGAAATGACGACAGGCCTTGAAGCTCTGGAGGTGTAAAGTGCGATACCCCAACTTCACATATGTGGAGCGTTCCCTTGGCGTTAATTTGGAACGAGTCACAGTCAATGAGTATGACCTTACTATCGGCCCCAACCATGAGGTTGCCTTGGTTGACGTCGCCTAAAACGTGGCCGCGCGCGTGCAGCGCCTCGAAAGCCGCTGCGGTATTGCGTGCAACGTAAAGAAGAAAGTCCCATCCAGCGTTTGGGCGGTTTTGCCGACGATGCGCCGGGCTGTAGAGCATGTGGATTGGGTCACGACCAATGACCTTAGGCATGAGGAAGCCTGAAACCGGCCCACCCGATTTCGAAGCTAATGTATCTTGAGGCCACGCAGCGTACTGAAGCAGCGTTTGGTCGACGTGACAAGCCATATAGCGAAGCTTGTCTTGCTTTGGCTTGTCTAAATTTTGGTGGTAGAGCTTCGCCACTTGATTAGGTAGCGAAGGTACTTCAAACACCGAGCCTTCTCCGCCCTTTCCTAATTCACGACCGAGTCGAACTTCAGCGCCTGAGGCCGTGACAAAGGGTTGCGTCATGTTTGGTTATTCCACCAGGATGGCAAGAGCGAGGGTCTTGTCGTCGTCGGTCCGCTCGTTAACGGCGTCACTGTTCAAGAAGCGCATGAGCGCATCCTGGAGCTGGCCTTCCTGCTCATCAGTAGCTGACGCAAGAACCTTGAAGAACGGAGCGAAAAACGGCCCGTGAGCGGTGCTTGTATCCATTTGGATTGCCAGTCGTTGCACACCATCCGAGAATGCGGCCGCTCTAATAACAGGCCCGCTCAAGGCCCTAGACTCGAGACGGTCTATCGCATCTTCATCTGTAATGAAATGTGTCATGTTGGCATACTCGCCAGACATCGGAACGATAGGCAAGTCGAGGCCGTTGCCGACGTCTACGACAATGCCGCCGTCGCCAATTTGCATGAGGAGAGTTCCTTGGTGTGTCGACACAATCCCAAGGAATGTGCAGGCAAACTCTCGCGCTCGAACCTTTGCATTAACGGCAGCTGAGAACAGCACCGCACGCACAGCCATCACGCAGTCCACAGCAAAGTCGTCGCCTAGCCCAAACTCTGGCAACGCGACTTTCTTCTGCATGAATTCAGCAGCGGCTTTGATAGCCAGCTCAGCTCCCTCACCGCCGAATTGCGCGCTACCGGCGCCGTCAGCTACGAAGATGGACAAGACTGGCGTTCCGCCAGCAGGAATATCAACCTGAGCCCAACAGCTGTCCTGACATGGCAGCTCTGTCGCGACGTGCGAAGTTCCGGCTGCGGACCCAGCAACAAATTTCCAAGTCACACCGACGCCCATCCGGTTGGCTGCTCGAGCTTAACTTCAGTTCCTGGCGTAGATTGCGACACGCGCTGAAGAGAGCTCGAGAGCCAGGTGAAGAGTTCCCTGAACTTGAGCCCGTCAAGCGACATCGGAGTACGAGTACTAATTTGCGAGAGCGTTTCCATGTTGGCGCCCTTCACCCCAACTGCAAAGAAAGCGAACTTCTTCGCGGCTTCACCTTCGTGTACTGCTGCCGCCGCAGATTTCCACTCATCAGTCGGGCCGCCGTCCGTGATGAGAAAGATCCACGGGCGGTAGTAAGAAATGCCGTTAGCGCGGTACTCCTGTTTGCGGTCATCGACGAGTTGAATTGCTTGGCGGATGGCTTCGCCCATCGGAGTGTCTCCCTGGGCGGATAGATTCGGCGGATAAAATGTAGCAGCAGACTGGAATTGCGACTCAACACGCACGGGGCCGAACGTGACCAAGGCTACTTCCACACGCTTCATCGCCAGTGAGTCAGCTGCCAACTCATCCTTAAATATAGACAGGCCAGCGTTCAGCTCCAAGATAGGTTGACCAGACATGGAGCCAGAGACGTCGAGCAGGAGGATACAAGGGCACCTTGGCTCCGGATTGCTTGCGAAATCTGAGGTATCAAAAGAAATTTGATCTGACATGACTTTCCCATAGTTGAATTTCTGCAATGGATTTATTATATCAACATTAGTGTGCACAGAAAGCAACTTGCTTGTTCTTTTGAAACTGATTTTTAAAGGGTTGTGATGAGTTTCTATCTGCGAAAAAGCGTCAACGTCGGACCATTCCGGTTTAATTTTTCCAACTCGGGTATTGGCGTCTCTGCAGGTATTAAGGGGTTACGTGTCGGCACTGGCCCTCGAGGCAACTACATCTCGGTTGGCCGCGGTGGACTCTACTACCGCGCCACGCTTCCAACTGTGCAACCCTCCGGTATGCCAACAACGCCGACAGCGCCAACGCAAGTATCGAATACAGTTTTGCAACCTGGCCTAGGGCCAATGGTAACCATCGAAAGTGCCCCGGTTTCCGCTATGCAAGACACGTCCTCTGCCGAGCTTCTTAGCGAGCTCAATGGCAAGGCAAGACGCCCGAATTATTGGGTATGGACGGCTGCTGCTGCTGTGCCAGCACTGTGGTACGTACATTCGACTGCACCAACTTGGATTACCGTCATCTCTGCGCTAGTAGCTCTTGGAGTCATTGCATACATAGCGGTTAGGGATACGGTCGCTAAGACATCAGTGTTGTTCTATGACCTGGACGCTGCAAACGAGTCTGCGTTTGAAGGTCTGCACGGGGCCTTCGACACTTTGGCTAAATGTCGCAAAGCATGGCGCGTCGATGCGCAAGCTGCCGTTCACAACGGAAAGTACCACGCTGGGGCTGGCTCGATAGTGAAACGGAAGGACGCTCAATTTGGTAAGGGCTTGCCGCCTATGGTCAAGTCGAACGTAGAGGTCCCGTACGCCAAGTCTGGGGCGACTTCGCTCTACTACATGCCAGACAGGGTCCTGGTGTACTCGTCGTCAGGTGTGGGAGCAGTATCGTACAAGGACCTTCAAGTCAGTGGTCGACCGAGGCAGTTCATCGAGGATGGCGCAGTTCCGAGCGATGCCCAGGTGGTTGACCATACATGGCAGTTCGTGAACAAGAACGGAGGGCCAGATAAGCGGTTCAAAAACAACCGTCAGCTCCCTGTCGCCTTGTACGAAGAACTAGCTTTCCGCAGCAACTCAGGACTCAACGAACTCTTTCAACTGTCCAAGCACTCCCTAAGCGAACAAGTTCATGTAGAAGTACGAAAGATGTCGTCGGTTTTGCCTGCGTAACGCCCTAGCTAGTGTAGCCGATGGCGGCAAGCGCCGCAGGCACCGGATGGCGCATGCACGGACGCCGTCAGGGCGTCATCCGCACCCGGCGCATGAGCGGAGCCGGCGCCGGCGCGCCCACCGCGCGGGCGCCCCCGCCCGCCATGGTCAGCGCCGGGACCGGCGCCACGACGAGCTTCCGGTCGCCGGCGAAGAACAGCGTCTGGCCGTCCGGGCTGATCGCCGCCCGCGGCTGCAGGCTGCATTCGTAGGCCGAGACATGGCAGGTCGGATAGTCGGCGATGTCGAAGTAGCCCAGAAGCGGCAGGTCGGTCTTCGTCACCATGCGCGTGCTGCTGTCGAACACGTACACGCGCGGGGTCGCGGCGCCGCCGTACAGTCCGGATTCCGGATAGGCCAGCACATAGGTGCGCTCGCCATCCGGCGACACCAGCGGCGACACCCCGATATAAGTCGCGTCGGGCAGCGTCAGGTTGCCGATCAGGCTGAATTCACGGTCCCAGACCTTGTACGCGCCCTGCACGAAGCGTTCGCCGCGCAGGCTCTGCGCCGCCTCGTACCAGAAGGTCAGGCCGGCCGGGTTGACCTTCGGCACGGCGTCGCTGCTGTCCAGGTACAGCATTGGCGGCTGCGGGCTGATGCTGGCCGACTGCACGACCAACAGGCGCGAACCGTCGCCCGATACGCTGAACCAGGGGCCGGAATAGAAATCGTAGCGCTGGCCCGGCACCATGCCGAACTCGCGCCGCACCAGGTCGAAGTAGCCCAGGCCGCCCCAGTAACCGCCCTGGAAATAGGCGCGGCCATCATTGGTGACCGCCAGCCGCGGCAACGAGTTCATCGCATCGGCGCCGATCGTCGCCGGATACGTTCCCAGTCGCGCCAGGCTGTCCGGGTCGAGCAGCACGATGCCGTCCTTGGTCGTCGCCACCAGCATCTTGCCGTCCGGCGCCAGCGCCACCGCATCGGCGCCAGGCAGCGGTGCGCTGCTGGCGCGCCAGCCGTCTGTGTCGCGCACGAAGCGCATCACCGACGCCAGCGTGCGGTTGACCGAATACAGCGCCTGGCGCTCGGCGTCGAACACGAGGCCGCTCTTGGCCCCTTCGGTGTCTAACGCTGCATAGGTGAAACCGGGTTGCGCGAGCGTGCGCAGCAGCGGTTTGCCGGTCGACACACCCAGGCCGTTGGCCAGGCTGAAGCCGACGTCGCCGCCTGCGGCCCCGGCCAGCTGCACAGTGATCTCGGTGTCGTTCACGCGGGTGATCCGGCTGGCGTTGGCGCCCTCGATCGCCAGCGCGGCGGACAGGCTGGAGACCCCATCCAGGCCGCGGCCGCGCAAGGTGTAGACGCCGCCCTCGCCCGGCAGCCGCGTGCGCGGGCTCACGTAGTGCAGCTCGGCCAGCGCCTTGTCGAGGCCGACCGTCACCTTGAACGGCGCGATGCGGCTGTCGACAGCGCGAATGGCGATTTCGGCCTGGTAGCTGCGGAAATTCTCGAGCTTGAGCAGCTCGGCGATATCGACGCTGGCGCGCAGCGGCGCACCGCCGGTCGTGCCGGCCGCCGTGCCTCCCGCAGTGCCTCCAATCTGCGACAGCTTCAGCCAGGGAACGTTGGCGACCGCCGTGTAATCCAGCGGCGGCAGGCCCGGCAGCTTGACGACGAGGTCGCCGGCCAGCGTGGCCGCATTGCTGTCGCCGACCGCCCTGAACGCGACGACACCCTCCACCGTCCAGCCGGCGGCGCCGACCGCGAAACTGACCGGCACCTTCACCGATGGCGCGCCACTGGCGACCTTCAGTTCCAGCTCGGCCTGGTAGGTGCCCGCCTGCAGGCTGGCGGCCGATGCGGCGATGCGCAGGCTGCGCGGGCCGGAGCGGGTCACGCTCAGCCAGTTGGTGGCGGGCGAGACATACCGCACTCCGAAGTCGACATCGTCCACCCAGGATGGCAGCGTCAGGTTCAGCACACGCGCCGGCGCGGCGCCGGTGACGGTCGCGCTGAAGCTCAGGCTGGGCGCGTCCGGGATGATGCTGGTGACGGTGCCGGCGTCGCCGACCACCTCGTAGTCGAGCGGCACGGTGCGTGTGCCGCCGTCGGTGATGACCGATATGGTGGCGCTGAAACGGCCTGGCGGCATGGCCTTGGCGACGGCCGTGAAGCCGGTGGCCGTCACATCGGTCAATTCCAGCCAGGGCGCGCTGGAGCCAAGCCGGAAACCGGCCTGCCCTTCAGGCAGCTGCACGGCGATCGGCGCGCTGGCCGTGGCGCCGCTGATCGCATGCAGCTGCAGAGACGACGGACTCAGGCGCCAGCCCCTGGCCAGCGTGACCACATAGGGCACATTCACCGGCGACCCATTCACATGCGTGGCGCAACTGCTGTCGCGGCAGGCGAATAGTTGCAGGTTGCCGCGGTGCATGCCCGGCGCCAGGGTCGACTTGGGATACACCGTGAACTTGGCCTGCGCGCCGACCGCCTCGACGGTGACGCGCTCGATCGCGCTCCCCAGGTCGAGGCTGCCCAGGTAGAGGGGGTCGGGCGGGGTGCCGCTGCCGGCGCCGAGGACGACCGCCGGCGCAATGCTCGCGCCTTCCGCGCCCGCAAAAACGAGCTCGCTTCGATCGATGGCGACACTGAAACCGGGCGCCGGCGGCGCGGTCGCGCCCGGATTACCCGCTCCGGGGTTGGCGCCGCCCGGCGCGGACGCATCGCCGCCGCCACCGCAGGCGCTCAGGAACAGGGAAAGAGAAAGTAGCGAAACGACGTAAAGCGTAGGAAAGCGCGAAGCACGCATGAAGATCCGATCAGGCACCGAGTGGAGAAAAAGCCTTCCATGTTAGCTATTTCTCCACATCCAAAGCTAGTGCCGGACGTAAATATTCATGCTTTGATACCGAACGCCGCCAGTCCGACGGCGTTCCGTTACTGATTTACCACGTCAGCGCCTTTCGGCACCTCGAACTTGAACTGCTGCGCGCCCAGCTGCGGGTTGCGCTGGAAGTTGGTGAAGGTCAGGCGCGAGGTCTGGCCGAAGGTGTCCTTCAATTCCATTGCCATCGGCACGCCATCCTTCAGGCCGATGCTGATCTGCTCGAACGAGGTGTCCTTGGCCTTCGGCGTAGCGTTCAGCCATTCCATGCCGTCACGCGCGCCGGCTTCGCTCAGCGTGAAGTTTTCTTCCAGCTTGTTGCTGCCGAACAGGATCGCGGCCGGCGAGCTGCCCAGCGCATTGCCCAGCTTGCGGGTGGTGACCTGGTTCAGGTCCTTGTCGTAGATGTACAGGGTTTCGCCGTCGGCCTGCAGCACTTGCTCGTAGGGCTTCTGGTAGGTCCAGATGAACTTGCCGGGACGGGCGAACACGAAGCTGCCGCTAGATGCCGGGGTGGCCTTGCCGCTTTTCGATTTACCCAGTTGCTGTTGGGTGAATTCGCCCTTGGCCGACTGGGTCGAGGCGACGAAGGACTTGAACTGGTCGAGGGCGGCGGCGCTCGCCATGCCCGAAAAGGCGATGGTACTCGCGGCCACCAGCGCGGCAAAACTGAATT
>Ga0265780_10012114_pt1 | contig 10139 bp, 9 predicted proteins | sample P1T30metagenome_FD_192432 | JGI IMG/M metagenome (GOLD analysis project Ga0265780, IMG submission 192432) | Plant litter microbial communities from East Loma Ridge, Irvine, California - P1 T30 | ecosystem: Environmental > Terrestrial > Plant litter > Unclassified | place: USA: California... | reverse complement strand
TGTGGGATTAAGTGAGTAAGATTTATAATGGTGCAAAAAATGCTATTTTGTTTTAAACGGAGATTGGGGATGGTTTATAAAAATGCGGGTAATTACACCACTAGCACCATCATCCAGTGGTAAAAGGTAAGAGGTAGTATCCTGTAATGTTGCGCCTTCCAAAGCCTTATAATAGATTGAAGAATTCTTAATTGGACTAAAGTACAGCGAGTCGTTGAGCACTTCACTTTTAAAATGTTTTTTTATATAATTTCGATCACCAATTTTTTCCAGTTCTTGTAAAGCGATATCGTCATCAAAAACACCTATTGCATTTCTGCCTATAAACTCAACCGACCTGTCTGGATAGTAATTCATAAATTTGTAAGCTTTTAATTGCTCCTCGAGCGCGGCATTATTATTTTCATCTTCTGTAGTTCCGTACTCAAAGTTCCCGAAAATACCGGGAATCATACTGCCGGAAGGTGTTGGCGGGAATTGCCATTCCCAAACAGGTATTGTATATATCTCACTCCATTTGCCATTATTAAAAGTGTAAATATAGGCTGTGTTTACATTAGAAAAATCGTCCCATTGGTTAACCAGCATAATTTCATCCTTACCGTCTTCATTGACATCTCCGCAATTTTCTATGTAATGAAAACCAAGATGGCCACCAGGGAGGTTGATTTTTTTATCCTTCCATTCAAGAAATGACCGATTATTGAAATAAAGTTTGAGGAATGAAACATCAGTGTATTCAAACGTAGTATCGGTACTTGTATAATATTTGGCAGCTTCATTTGTATACAATGAGTCGGTGTAACGTTCTTGTAGTATATCCGTTTTATGGTCACCGTCGAAATCGCCTTCAATTTTATAACGATAACCCATAACTGGTTTTGAAATACGCAATAGCGAATCGGCCTTTATTTTTCGCGAATCAGCTAAAGTAAGGTTTCTGTTTCCGGCAAAATGTTTTTTCCCTGAACATCCCTGAAGGGTAAATGAAGCTATGAATGCAAGGGTAATAAAAACTATAATTTGTTTTTTCATAAACTAGCTAATTGCTGATGGAAAATTACGTTTTTTTATAATTAATATGAATTACTATTTTGAGACAAAAAAATCCCGCAGTTGCCTGCGGGATTAAGTGAGTAAGATTTGTTTTACGATTTAGTGTTTTGTAGTAAACCCATCTTCGCTCAGTTCCCTGTGCTCATAATCGGCAACCATCTCTTTTTCGTAATCTATTGGTGTTCCTTTAGATACTCTTCTGATAATACTATCAAATATTGAGTATACTACCGGTACAATTACAAGGGTAAGGAATAACGAACTTACAAGACCGCCTATAATTACCCATGCAAGGCCATTGTTCATCTCTGCCGCACCACCTTTTGCTAATGCAATAGGAATCATACCTATAACCATCGCGATGGTCGTCATAAGAATAGGACGAAGACGTGCATGATTGGCTTGTACCAGCGCATTAAATGTACTTTCGCCAGCCTCTTTACGGTGGTTGGTAAAGTCTACAAGTAATATGGCATTTTTACATACAAGACCAATAAGCATGATTATACCCAAAATTGTAAATATATTAAGGGAATTGTTCGTTAACGCCAGAGCTAAAAGTGCACCAATAAATGAAAGCGGAACGGAGAACAATACCACAAACGGATACACAAAACTGTTGTATAGTGCAACCATTACAAGATATACCAATACAATTGCTGCAAGTAATGCAATACCAAGAGTACCAAAACCTTCTGCCTGCATTTCCATATCACCGCCCCATACATAGTCTACACCTGTAGGGCGTTCCATTTTTTCAAATACTTTTTGCCAGTCGGCAATTACTGCACCTACAGGACGACCTACAGATTGTCCCTGAATGGTTACTGAAGCACTCTTATCACGTCTTTCAAGTAGCGACGGACCCGAACCTTCTGTTACTGCGGCAAATTGAGAAAGTTTAATTTTTTGTCCTGCAGTATTTACGAATGTAAGGTTACGAACATCATTTATATCCATGCGGTTCTCTTCCCCAAAGCGGATATTGATGTCATACTCATACTGTCCTGCACGGAATTTACCATCGGTATTACCGTTAAAGGCAGTCTGCATTGTCATTCCTACAGTCTGAAGGTCTAAACCAAGAGCAGCCATTTTATCACGGTCTACCTGAACATTTACCTCAGGAGAACCAGACTCTGAAGTTAATTTTATCTCTGTAGCTCCGGGTATTTTTGCAAGTTCATCGGCAGCTTTTTTAGCCCATTCCATAGCGCTGTCAAGATCGCTTCCTGTTACCGTAAGGGCAATAGGGGCATCATCAGCACCACCCATAATACTTACAGGTACGGTTTTTATTTTTGCACCAACTAATACTTTTTCAAGCTCACGTTTGGTTTTTGCAGCATATACAAATGAATTGTCTGTACGATGTTCTGCATCTACCAATGTTACGGTTATTTCCGATTTATAAGCTGTAGCCTGTACACCCGCAAAACCTTCACTGGTCTGACCTACAGTTGTAATGATACTTTTTACCTCAGGTTTGCTGGTTAAGAATTTCTCGGCCTCCTGCGTCATAAAGTTAGTTTGCTCAAGAGAGGCGTCTTTTGGCAGCTCCATCTGTACGATAAACTGACCTCTGTCGAGCTTAGCAAAGAACTCACCACCCACAAAAGTACCTGCAATCATTAATGACGCAATAAATAATGCTACTGCAACACCAAGGCTGATAAGCTTATTCCATTTATTTTTTAATGCCCATTTCAAAATACCGGTAACCCAGTGTGTAAAACGGTCAAGGCCTTTTTCAAAACCAAGGATTATACGCCCAAACAGATTTTTGCCTGTAATATGCTCCAGCTTACCAAAGCGTGATGATAACCACGGGATAAGCGTAAATGATGATAATAATGATAATAAGGTAGCTATAACTACGGTAACACAAAATTGTGTAATAATGTTAGATACAAGACCTGAACTCATTGCGATAGGCAGGAACACTACAACAATTACTAATGTAATTGCCATTACTGTAAACCCAATTTCGGCTGTACCGTCATAAGCCGCACGTATCCTGCTTTTACCCATTTCCATGTGTCGGTAAATGTTTTCCAGTACCACGATGGCATCATCCACAAGTATACCTACCACAAGCGAAAGCCCAAGTAGACTCATCAGGTTAAGGGTATAGCCCATAAGGTAAATACCGATAAACGTTGCAATAAGCGATGCCGGGATAGACACCATTACAATAAGTGCATTCCTTAAACTGTGCAGGAAGAACAACATTACAAATGCTACAAGGAATACCGCAATAAATAAATCGTGTATTACTGCATCGGCAGCAACAAGTGTAAATTCAGAAGTATCATTAGCAATAATAAGCTTCAGCCCTTGTTTTGCATAATCTTTTTCAATTTTAGAGATTACTTTATGAATGTCTTCACTCACCTGTACGGCATTAGCCTCAGTTTGTTTTGTAATCTGTATGGCAATCGCGCTTCCTTTATCTACCCTTGCAATTTTTTCGGCTTCTTTTTGGCTATCCTGCACATCGGCAATCTGCCCAAGGCGAATCTGGATACCATCTTTAGAAGATACTACAAGGTTACGCATTTCTTCTACCGTACGGTACTTACCCGCAAGACGCACAAGCATAGAGCTTTCACGGGTTTTTACACTACCTGTAGGGAAATCAAGATTACTTCCTAATATGGCCTGCTGTACCTGAGGGATACTAAGTCCGTAGCCTTTTAGTTTTTCTTCGTTAAGGTTTACCTGTATCTCACGCTCCTGCCCACCTACAAGTGTTACCTGTGCAACACCCGGAACACGGGCAAGAATAGGTTCAATCTTTTTATCAAGAAGATCATAGAACTCCACTTCGTCCATTTTTGAAGTTGCTCCCATAGTAATTATAGGAAGGTCGCTCAACGAGAACTTTACAAGTGCCGGAGGATCTGCATCTTCCGGAAGATCTTTTTCAATTGCATTGATCTTACGCTGCGCATCATTCAGGGAGTAATCGGCATCAGCTTCAGATTCAAGCGTAACCATTACAAGAGATAAGCTTTCGTACGATTTTGATTCTACCTTTTTTACAAGTTCCAGCGATGATACCGCGTCTTCTATTTTCTTGGTAACTGTATTCTCTACCTCTCCGGGAGAAGCTCCGGGATATACAGTAGAGATAGTAACCACATTCATTTCAAATTTAGGGATAAGCTCATAGCTAAGGTTACTGTAGCTAAAAAGGCCTCCTAACGTAAGTATAATGAACAACACTATAATAAGTGTTGGCCGCTTTATGGATATTTCTGCTAATTTCATTTTATATCTTTATAGCCTTCCGCATTAAAAATGCGGTTAGGAGTTATTTTATAATACTCACTTTTGTGCCATCCTGAAGGTTAATCTGTCCGCTGGTTACTACAACATCACCTTCTTTAAGACCTCCAAGTACTTCTACTTCTTCACCAAAGATGCGTCCGGCAGTAATTTTTACTAATTTGGCAATATTGTTATTTACCACAAATACCTGGCTGTTACCTACACCACCTACGAAAGCAATCCTCGGGATGGTTAATACTGATGCCAGGTTTGCGGCGCCACTATTACCAAATTTGGCAGAACCATACATACCCGCTTTTATCTGATTGTTAGGATTGTTGGTAATCTCTATTTCTACAGGGAAATTTAAAGACTCATCGGCTTTAGGGGCTATAAACGTTATTTTTCCTTTGAATTCTTTACCAGGATAAACGCTTAATGTTACAGGTACTTCGTTGCCTGTTTTAATACTTGCAACCTGCTGTTCTGTTACAGTTACCCTTAATTTAAGTGTAGATACGTTTACAAGTTCAAACAAGACCGTACCCGGAGACACTACCGATCCAGGCTCGATATTTCGTTTGTTTACAATACCGTTAATGCTGGATTTAATACTGGCATCGCCATAATTAATATTTGCCTGATCCAGTTTTGCCTTTGCATTGACAAGGTCAAGTTTCGCCTGGTCTAACTGTTGTTTTGTAACACCTCCTGTTTTAAAGGCATTTTCATAACGCTGGCTATTAGTAAGAGCATTTTGATAAGCTGCCCTGGTATTAGATACCTCAATAGATAACTGGTCACCTTTTATAATAGCCAGAGTCTGGCCAATTCTTACCGGGCTGCCTTCATCTACCAAAACTTTTACAACCCTGCCTGAATTTTCAGCAGGAAATTCAAGTTGTTGTGATGCTTCAAATGTACCGTTTGCTATATAATCTGTATTTGGCTTATCGCTTTTTACAGCAGTAGCTTTTACAGCAACAGAGTTGTTCTTTTGTGATACAACAGCAGTTTCTGAATCATTTTTTTCTTTGTTCTTATTAAGTATAAAGGCGCCAAGGGCTATTATACCAATACCTATTATAATATATAATACTTTTTTCATGATCATTAGTTTGTTAAGGTTCTTAATTCTCCTTTTGCTTTTATAAGTTGTACTTCTGCAAGTTTAAAGTCAAGCAGGGCAGAAGTGTAATTATTCTGAGCTTCTATATATGCGTTTTCAGCATCCAGCAGGTCTGTTAATGTTGCAAGGCCATTCTGGTAGTTGTTTTGGGTATTATTCAATACTTCCTGAGCCAGCGTAGCATTTTCCTTTTGGTTGTTAATGGTAATAATGCTATTGTTTATCTGCGTTTTTGCATTTTCAAAAGCCATATCCAGCGATAGTTTAGTATCAACAAGATCTTCCTGTGTTTTCCTTAGGTCAACATCAGCCTGTCTTACTTTAGATCGTGTGCTGAAACCGTTAAAAATAGGGACACTCAAGTTTAGGCCAATAGAAGAGTAATCAGTCCAGTATACGTTGTCAGACTGTGGTTTAAACCATGGTAGTTTAGGCCCCTGACCCAGATAATTATAACCGGCTGTAAGTGATAACTTAGGATAGTATTCTGCTGCTTTTGCTTTTTTATTAAACACATTCAGCTCTTCCTGTTTTTTAAGTGCCAAATATTGAGTATGTTGAGTAACATCTACCGGGCTGTTTACAGCAACAGGTGTAACCTTGAAATCTGTTTTAGGAAGCGATATAGGTGTTTGTATAGGCATGCCCATATAAAACTTAAGCGTGTTTTCCTGTATCTGAACGTCGTTGATCAGTTGTTGGCGTTGTGTGCTTATGTTAGTAAGTTTAACGTTTATCCTGTCAAGATCTATCTTTTTAGCAAGGCCGTTATCATACTGGCCTTTAATGATATCTCTAATCTTAGAGGTATTTACATAGTTACTGTCTATAACACCTAACTTCTGGCGTTTAACATATACCTGATAGTAATTGTTAGCAACGCGCTCAATAACCTGCTCTTCTGTAAGTTGTGCGTTAATTTTATAAAACTCGCGGGTAGTTTTGGCGGCTTTAAGACCTGTAAATACCGATTGGTCAAAAATATTCTGTGTCAGGTTTACACCGGCTACAGAATTCCATTTTTGCCCCAGTGCTACTAACTGTACCATTGACGGACCTCCCGAAAAAGCACCTACGTCAATAGCATTTTCCTGTAGGATAGGGTTGTAGGTAACGCTACCGTTAGCGGTAATGGTAGGTAAAGCTCTTGCACGTACCTCTTCAATTTGGTACTGGCTGTTTTCTACCGCAAGTTTAGCTTTTTTCGCGTCAGATTTGTTTTGCAATGCATAGTTAATAGCATCTTTAAGCGTTAACTCCTGTGCAGGCACTATTTGTGCGCTGAGCGAAGAGGTTGCTAAAAGTACCACCAGCAGGGCAAATCCTTTTGCGGAAAAGCTTTTTAAATCATGTATGATTCTCATGGTTTAACTGTGTTAATTTGATTGATGATAATTATTGTTTAAAAAGTGTTTTAAGTATAATCTCCTTACGTTCTTCAAGGAGTATGTCATAATATTCTGCGCTAAAACCCATTGTTTTCTGCAAAAGGGGCCTCATAGAAACAGGAAAAGACATTAATGAGATGAAATTAAGTGCAAACTGTTCGGGCCTCATTTTTTCAATTGTCCCCTTTTCCATTTCAAGGGCTATTTCAAGATAAAATTTGTCTAACAATGTTCCCATTTTATCAATGTCTTTAAAGGCACATCCCTGATTTACCTGTGTTACCATATATATTTCCAGATAAGGATATTCTTTGCACTGTTCAAAAAAGCTATCCAGGTGACGTGCAAGCTTTTCTTTAAGAGGGAGGTCTGAGAAAACAATTTGCTCCGTTAGCTCATGCTCTTGTTGCTGAGCATCTTCAAAAACAATCTCAAAAAGCTTATCCCTTGACCTGAAATAATAATTTATCAGCGTACGGTTTACTCCTGCGGCATCTGCAATCTCCTGTGTGGTCGCGTTAAAGCGGCCTTCGCCAAAGAATATTTTTTTGGCTGTATCTTTAATCAGTTTTTCTGTATCCTGATCTGTAACTTTAGCTGACATATTTGTTTAACTTTTTTGTTTGACATTTTTGTCAAGACAAATTTACTATGTTTTTAAGATGTTAATGTGTTAAAATTTTGTTAATATTTATTAATAGCATCAGTTAATTTTACTAAACCGTTTTCGCTGACAATTGCTCGTAAATGATATTCCAGGTATTGTTTGGTTAATATAGTAATGGCATAAGTATCTGAAGGGAAAATATCCGAGTCTTTGATACCGGTAAGCCCGGTAAAATATATCCTGGAGGTAAAATCTATATCAATATTTGGCCTGTATAATTTGTCTTTTATTCCATTTTTTAAATTCTCAATCATACTGTTATGCATTTTTTCAAATTGCTTTGTGCGAAGACAGGTAAAAGTTTTAGGAAAGAATTTTTGTAACTGGAAGAATGGCGATGCAGATTCGTTTTTAAGATTCTTCATTAAAAAGTTTCTTATTATGAACATCTCTTCTATAGAATTATGCTTTTGAGCAATAATCTGATCGATGCCTGCAGATATATGTTCAAAAAGATGAAGCGCGCTTTCTTCTACCAACTCATTCTTGTTTGCAAAGTGCTGATAGATTGTTTTTTTTGAAATGCCCATCTCTGTAGCAATGTCATCCATGGTTACACTTTTGTAACCTAAACTCAGGAACATCTCGTTGGCTTTTTGTAATATAGTCTCTTTCATGTTCTTAAATTTCAGGGCAAAAGTAAGCAAGGAAACTTTTAAAACCAAAAAAGTTTCCAAAGTTTATAATTATTTTTTTTAGGGCTTAAGAAACTTTGATAAGAAAAATAAAAAGGGGTACTTTAGCAAAAAAATATATTCATGCAGCCCATAGTGCACTACCAGCAGATTGTTTCTGATTATTTTACAACTACTTCGCTCGAAAAAGAACCTGTAAATCTTTACCAGCCTATACAATATATATTGTCGCTTGGTGGTAAACGTATGAGGCCGGTGCTCACATTAATGTCTGCCGATATTTTTGGAGCCGATTGCCGTGAGGCGCTTCCTGCGGCTATAGCGGTAGAAATGTTTCATAATTTTTCGCTGGTACACGACGATATTATGGACGATGCGCCTTTAAGGCGTGGTAACCAAACGGTGCATGAAAAATGGAATCTTAATACGGGTATTCTTTCGGGAGATGCGATGCTTATATTGGCCTATCAATATTTTGAAGAATATGAACCTGAAATTTTCCGTTCGCTGGCGAAACTGTTCAGTAAAACGGCGCTTGAAGTTTGCGAAGGCCAACAATGGGATGTGGATTTTGAGCAACGTAACGATGTTACTGAGCCGGAATACCTTAAAATGATTGAATACAAAACTGCGGTTCTTGTAGGTGCTGCCATGAAAATGGGTGCTATTGTAGCGAAAACATCTGGAGAGAATTGTGACCTTATATATAATTTCGGACTTAATCTTGGCATAGCGTTCCAGCTTCAGGATGATTATCTTGATGCCTTTGGCGATCCTGCTACTTTTGGCAAACAGATTGGCGGCGATATCATCGAAAATAAAAAGACGTATCTTTATCTTAAGGCAATAGCACAGGCTAATGAATATGAGAAAGAAAATCTTTTACAGTGGTTCTCGGTTCAGCCGGAAGATCATGATGATAAGGTTGTTGCTGTAAAAAATATTTTCAGGCATACGGGCGCCGATACAACAACAAAACAGGCTATAGAAGACTATACTTATAAGGCTTTTGCGACTTTGGAAAAGCTGGATATAAGCGACGACAAAAAAGCACTACTGAAAAACTTTGGCGAAAGCCTTATGCAAAGAAATGTATGATGACGTTTGTAGCGCCACTTAATACCGACCTTCTACTATCTGAAGCCCAAAAGGAACAGCTTTATGTTAAGCTCGTAGAGCAGATAAACAAAGACTTTACGCTGGCAAACGAACCGGTAGATTTTGAAACCGACATTACTCCGATTAATCTAAAATTGGGCGTACAGGATAAGATATACAGGCTCATTCAGCATAAATTTGCTGAATACCTGAACCTGCTTTATATAATAGATGTGCCGGAAAAAGATATCAAAGCCTTAAACGGCAGCGATATTGGCGAGCTTGCCGAGCAGGTTGCTTTTCTTGTTTTAAAAAGGGAATGGCAAAAAGTATGGTTCAGGAATAAGTATTAATGGTATGAAACTCCTTTTCTTTATATATTTCTTTTTTTCTATTACTCCAGTTCAGGATCTTTTGCCGTATGATCCTGCTAAAGTTTCAACTAAGCAGGAACTTAATTTTTATAAAACTGATAAAAGAGGAATTAAATATAAGGGTGTAGTTTATTACGTTGAAAGTAACCTGAATACTGTTACAGCTTATCAGAAGAAAGGTAGTGTAAAATGGAAATCAGATGTTTCTGATGCCTTTAAATATGCCATAGGCTTACCTAAGATTCGATTTATAAAAATTGAAAAAGATAGACTGGCTGTAGTGTATGCTAAGCATGACTTTGGAGAAATTGATCTTAAAACAGGAAAGGTTACATCTTTGGGTTCAGATTAAAACTTACTCACTTTCTAACGTAAATTGCATTTGGTCAGATCTTGAATCATAACAGAGTAATGTTCTTCTTAAATCTAATTTTGTGTTAAAGATAGTTCCTCGAAATTTGATACCGTTCTCATGTTCAAATTCAAACGGCACTTTTTCTATGTTGTAAAATTTAGTTA
>Ga0265780_10012111_pt1 | contig 10140 bp, 9 predicted proteins | sample P1T30metagenome_FD_192432 | JGI IMG/M metagenome (GOLD analysis project Ga0265780, IMG submission 192432) | Plant litter microbial communities from East Loma Ridge, Irvine, California - P1 T30 | ecosystem: Environmental > Terrestrial > Plant litter > Unclassified | place: USA: California... | reverse complement strand
GTGCACGCGTGAGGAACGGTCCCAGAGTCTGGCCGGGTCTCCCACTGCGTCGATCACGGCCGCGCGTACGCGGCCCTCGCCGAAGTCGTGGGAAAGCCTACCAGTACCGGCCCGGGCGTGTCGCACGTGTGGTGGATCGGGCGCACGACGGTCGGGAGGCCCGGCGCGGGTCGTGCGCGGGGCCTCCCCTTCGTCGTCTTCCGTCGCTCGCGGTGTCAGTCGACGTCCGTCGGCGCGTCCGGCGCGAGCCGCTCGACGACACGGTCGAGCCGGGCGGCGAGGGTCGCCTGGTCGGGCTCCGTCGCCGTCAGGACGGCCGCATCGCGCGCCGTGACGTGCAGGAGGCGCGACCACTCGGCGTCGTACAGGGCCTGACGGTACCCGGACGAGCGCTGGCAGCGGACGTCCCGCTCGGCGACCGCGACCTCGGCGGCGCCCACCTCGTCCGAGAGCGGCGACACCTGGTCGCCGTCGACCTCGAGCACCCGCATCGACCCGGTCGGCATGCCCTCGGGCCCGGAGGGGAGGTCCGTCAGACCGCTCGGTGCCATGCACGTCCGCCAGGCGGTCGCGGCCCTCGCCACGGTCGGGTCCTGCCGGGCGGCGACCGACGCCAGGAACGTGAGACGCTGCGCCGTCTCGGACGCCTCCTGCCCACCGCCACCGGTGCCGAGTGACCGGCGCGTGCGTTCCAGGCAGCGTTCGGACGCACCGGCCGGGAGAGCGGCGAAGGCATCGTTGAACCCCGGCGCGTACGCCCACCGTTCCCAGCCGTCGCGGTTCGCGCCAGCGGTCGAAGGACCGTGGTACCCGCGGGACTCCGCCTGCTCGGCCGTGAGCGGGCGGGTGGTGGCCAGCGCGGGTGACGGGTTCGCCCGGGCGGTGGAGTCCATCGCGTCATCGGCCGCGTGCAGCCCGTCGACCGTGGCCCACGGCAGTGCTGGGACGTCGAGTCCGGCTGCTCGCAAGCACGGCAACTCGACGAGCATCTCGACGTAGTCCTGCTCGTGACCGCCCGGGGCGACCCAGCCGTCGAGCGGCATGGCCCACGACGCGACGTCCTTCGTCGTGGTCGGCTCCACGGCGTGGTCGGCGGGTTCCGGCAGGCCGTGGAGGACGGCACCGCCCAGGCCGGCGGCGACGAGGACGAGGGTGCCGGTCTTGGCGACCCGGGTGGTGATGCGCATGGTTCCCCCTAGGCGCGGACGAGGCCGCGTTCGTGTGCGGTGATGACGACCTGGATGCGGTTGCGGAGCCCGAGTTTCTGCAGGACCGAGCGGATGTGGGTCTTCACGGTGGCCTCGCTGAGGAACACCGACGTCGCGATCTCGGCGTTGCTGAGGCCCTTCGCGACCAGGAGGAAGACCTCGCGTTCCCGAGCCGTCAACGCGTCCAGCACCTCGTCGCTCCGGTCGGTCTCGACGAGGGTCCCCTCGGCGCGGAGCAGGTCGAGCGCCTCGGTCTCGGTCGGCGCGGGGCGGCCCTCGTGCACGTCCCGGATGGTGCTCGTGACGACCTCGGGGCGGGCGTCCTTGGTGAGGAACGCCGCAGCCCCGCCGCGGAGTGCCGCGAGGACGGCGTCGTCCCGACGGATGGTCGTGAGGGCGATCACCCTCGGCCGGTCACCGCCCAGCGCGGCGAGCCGGGCCAGCGTCGCGATGCCGTTGAGCACCGGCATCCGGAGGTCGAGGAGCAGGACGTCGGGATCCGTGTCGGCGCAGAGCGTGAGCGCCTCGGCTCCGTCAGCGGCGATGCCGACGCAGGTCATGTCCTCCTGGGCGTCGACGAGCATCTGCATGCCCGACGCGAACAGGCGCTGGTCGTCCACGACCGCGACGCGGATCGGGCTCATCGGGCCGCTCCCACTGTCTCAACGGTCTGGTCGTCCGCGCCGGTCGGTCGGGTCGGCACCCAGGCGGTCACGACGTGTTCATGCGGCTGGTCACCAGCTCCAGCGCGGAGCCAACCGCCGGACAGCCGGGCGCGCTCCCGCATCCCGGCGACCCCGGAGCCGGGCCCGTCGAGGGTGACGAGCGGCGCGTCTCCGCGGGAGCTGACGACGATGCCGAGCCCCGGACCTCGCCAGTCGAACACCACCCGGACTGATGCCGTCCTGCCCTGGTGCTTCAGCACGTTCGTGAGGCTCTCCTGCACGATGCGGTGCACCGAACCCGCGGTCGCCGTGCCGAGGGTCCCGACCTTCCCGTGCTGCTCGAGATCGGCGTCCATCCCGAGTTCCCGCATGTCCTCCATCAGGTGCGGGACGTCTGCCAGGCCGTGGCGGGCCTCCTGGCCGGAGCCCTGGATCCGCTCGACGAGCGACCGGACGTCGCCGAGCGCCGTGCGGCTGACCTCGGCGATGTCCCGCAGGGCAGCAGCCGCGAGCCCGTCGGCGCCGGTGATGGCAGCGGCCCCCTGCGCCTGCGACACGACCACGGCGAGCGAGTGCGCGAGGGAGTCGTGGACGTCCCGCGCGATCCGCGCACGCTCTTGCTCTGCGACGAGCTCGGCGGTCGTCGCCTCGGTCTCCCGCTCGGCCTCGACGACGCGCACCCGGGCCAGACCGACCCGCCAGGCCGCACCGACCGCGACGCCGACCGCCCAGGCGATCCCGCTCGCACCGGCGATCGCGAGCGCCAGGAAGGCGAGGTCAGAGCGCGTGCCGGAGCGTGACCCCGACCATGACGCCCACACGTCCTGTTCCGCGGAGCTCGGGACGGCCATCGCCCAGGCCGCCGCTGCGCTGGCGAGCCCGAGTACCGGCACGGCCGACCAGCGGAGCGCTCCGGAACGGCCGGCACCGACGAGGCCGACGACGATCGCGATGGCGATGTACTCGGGCCATGTCGTGCTGCCCGGCCGGACGAGGAGGCGCAGGGCCTGCAGCAGCGGGACCGCGACGACCAGCCCGAGGCTCAGGGACGGCATCCAGTTCGCCAGGCCGATCGCTACGGCGAAGAGGACCACCACCAGGATGCCGTCGACGTCGGGTCGTCCCGCCTCGGCGAGGACCCAGGACACGAGGTACGCGACCGCAGCAGCGGGCGCTGCGGCGTGCCGGAGCCGGCGGAGGGAGAAGGGCATGGCGCCGAGCGTAGGGCGGCGCGCAGGGGCGGTGCGAGCCGCTGCGTCGGCTTTCATCCGAGTGGATGAGGGGCGAGGCTGGTGGACGACGTCAGTCCAGCTCGTGGCGCCGACGGCGGGCCGCGACGAGGTCCTCCCGCGCACGGTCGCTCGCCCGCTCGGCGTCGGCACGCTCGTGGCCCAGCCGCTCGGCCTCGACGTCGAGGTCGGTCCGCTCCCCCTCGAGCGCGTCCAGCTGGCGCTCGAGCTCGCGGCGGCGGCGGTCGAGGTCGGTCCGTCGTTCCTCGACGTCCTCCAGGGCCGACTCGGCGTCGTCCAGGGCGGCATCGGCGTCGCGGGAGACCTGGTGGGCCCGGCGTTCGGCCTCCCGTGCGGCGCGACGATCGGCCGCCGGGTCACGGTCAGCCGGACGGGAGGCCCGTCCCGCCCCCGCCTCGTCCGTCCCGGTGTCGACATGGTCGCGCTCGTCGGGGTCTGCGGGACGGGAGTTGCGGGACCGACGCGCACCGCGCCTCCCGGCTGTGATCGGGATGGGAGGCGCGTCGCTGCCGGACCAGGCGTCCGGCACCGCATCCGGGACGGCGAGCGTGTCGTCGAGGTCGACCGGGTCGAAGCCGACGCCCTCGAGCGGACGGACGAGCAGGCCGGAACGGATCGCGGCACCGGCGTGCGGGTCCGCCATGCCCGCCTCGATCGTGGCGCGGACCTGGTCGAGCACCGCGCTCGTGACGACGTGTCCGGCCTGTTCGGCGAGGTCGGCGCCCGCTGCGGCGAGCGCCTCGACCACCTGGGTCCGCTGCTTCCGGAGCGTCGCGATCTCGTGCGGGTCGGCGTGCTCCTGCGCGGCGCGGAGGGACGGCCCGAGGGCGACGGCGTCGTCGAGGGCGCTGCCGTGCGTCTCGTCGTGGACGAGCAGGTCGACGACCCAGGCGGCCGGCGCGGGTTTGCGGAGCGCGCCGACGGCGTCGGCCAGCTCGCGGTCCTCCCCGCGGAGCGCACGCTGTCGGGTGGTGCGGTCCGCGACGAAGTCGGCCGGGGCGCTGCGGAGGAGCGTCCTGGCGACCTCGGCGAGCGCTTCGTGGTCCACTCGGCCACTCTGCACGCCGAGCGTCGACGGCGCCACCCGCCCTCACCAGTCGTGGACGGTGCCGTCGGCCAGGCGGTTGAACGGCAGGTAGGCCTGCTCGTACGGGTACTTGCCCGCCTCGTCGACGTCGAGCGACACCCCGAGGCCGGGCTCGTCGCCCGGGTGCAGGTAGCCGTCGGTGAACGTGAACGACTGCCGGAACACCTGGTTCGTGCGGGGACCGTGCTGCATGTACTCCTGGATGCCGAAGTTGTGGATCGCGAGTCCGACGTGCATCTGGGCGGCGAGCCCCACCGGCGAGATGTCGGTCGGCCCGTGGAACCCGGACTTGACCTGGTACAGCGCGGCGTACTCCATCGTCTTCTTCAACGGGGTGACCCCGCCCATGTGCGTCACGGCGCCGCGGACGTAGTCGATCAGCTGGTCGCGGATGATGTCCTTGAAGTCCCAGATGGTGTTGAAGACCTCACCGATCGCGAGCGGCGTCGTGGTGTGCTGCCGGACGAGCTTCAGGGCCTCCTGGTTCTCGGCGGGGGTGCAGTCCTCGAGCCAGAACAGGTCGTACGGCTCGAGGGACTTGCCGAGCTGCGCGGCCTGCATCGGGGTCATCCGGTGGTGGCCGTCGTGCAGGAGCGGCAGTTCGGGGCCGAACTCGTTGCGGACCGCCTCGAACACGGCGGGCACGTGCCGCATGTAGGCGCGGGTGTCCCAGTCCTCCATGGCCGGGAAGGCCCCGCGTTGTGCGGGCTCGAAGTCGTACCGCACCCCCTCGTTACCGGACGTGGTGGTGTTCGACGCGATGCCGTAGATGGACTGCAGGCCCGGCACACCGGTCTGGACGCGGATCGAACGGTAGCCCTCGGCCTGGTGCGCCCGGATCGAGTCGAACAGCTCGGGCAGTTCCTTGCCCGAGGCGTGGCCGTACGCCATCAACCCGGTGCGGGAGGCGCCGCCGAGCAGCTGGTAGAGCGGCATGCCGGCGGCCTTGGCCTTGACGTCCCAGAGGGCCATGTCGACGGCGGCGATCGCGGCCATGGTCACGGGGCCGCGCCGCCAGTACGACGAGCGGTACAGGAACTGCCAGGTGTCCTCGATGCGGCTGGCATCGCGCCCGATCAGCAGCGGCACGACGTGCTCGGACAGGTACGCAGCCGAGGCGAGCTCCCGCCCGTTGAGCGTCGCGTCGCCGAGCCCGACCACGCCGTCGGCGGTCGTGATCCGCAGGGTGACGAAGTTCCGGTCCGGGCTGGTCACGATGACCTCGGCCGTGTCGATCAGCTGGCCGCGGTCGGCGCTGGCCCAGGTGTCGGGGCGCCCCGCGGTGGCGTCGCCGCTGCGGTCGTCCGTCGCGCCCGGCACGGGTGCTGCCGGGTCGGTCGTGTTCGTGGTCCCGGTCGGAACTGCGGTGGCGTCGGTCATGCGGTGACTCCTTCGTCGGCGGGCTGGCGTTCCGCTGCCGCGGCGGTGCGGATGCGGTCGGCCGCGGCGGTGACGGCCGCGACCACGGGTGTGGTGTCGAGGTCGGGCGCGACGACGGCCAGGACGTCGTGCACGTCCGAGCCTGCTCCCGGTGCACCCGGATCGTTCACGAGGTCCGGCTGCGTGGTCACGTGGAGCCACCACGCCGCGAGGAGCGTCGCCGCCCCGGGACCGATGCCGGCCGCCGGGTCACGGTCGAGGCGGTGCCGGACGACGTCGACCACGCGCACGGGCAGCTTCTGCGAGCCGCCGGCCGCGATCTGCACCAGGGTGTGCCGGATGCGCGGGTTCGCGAAGCGCTCCACCAGGGCAGCTCGTGCTCCCGCGATCTCGTCCGCGGGCAGCGGGAGCTCCTGGGCGGCCTCGTCCCAGAGCTGTTCCACGGCGGCCCGGCAGAGCGGGTCCGCCCTGGCCTGCGCGACGGTCTCGTGGCCGAGCAGCAGTCCGAGGTACGCGAGCAGGGAGTGCGACCCGTTGAGGAGCCACAGCTTCCGCTGCTCGTACGGGGTCACGTCGTCCACGATGCGCGCGCCGGCGGTCTCCCACGCGGGGCGCTCCGCCGCGAAGGCGTCCTCCACCACCCACTCGGTGAAGGGCTCCGTGACGACGGGCGCCCGGTCGCCGTCGAGGGCTCCGGGCAGCGCGGCGAGCGATGCCACGTCGTCGTCGGTCGTCGCCGGGGTGATCCGGTCGACCATCGAGCTCGGGAACGTCACGGAGGCGTCGATCCAGGCCTGGAGGCCCGGGTCGGTCACGGCGTCGCGCACGGCCTGGCGCAGGACCTCGCCGTTGTGGGTGAGGTTGTCGAGGCTCATGAGCGTCAGCGGCCCGGCGTCGGCACGCCGACGAGCGTCGAGGCCACTGACGAGGCGTGCCGGGACGTCGGAGCCCTTGCGGTACCCCTGCTCGGTGACGGTCAGCGTCACGACGGTCGTGTCCGGTGCCGCGAGCGCCGTCGTCCACGCGGTCTCGTCACTGCCCGGGTGTGCGGCAACGACGGCGTCGATCACCTCGGCGGTGTCGCCGTCCGCGGCCCGGGTGACGAGCGTGTAGCGACCGTCCTGCGCGGTGAGCACCTCGGCCATGTCCGGGGAACGCCCGGTGAACGCGGTGATGCCCCAGGGCTGCCCCGTCGCGTGCTGTGTGTACCAGGCGAGGTGGGCGCGAGCGAAGGCACCGACCCCGAGGTGGACGATGCCGGGTCGACGGCTCACGCGGTCACCGGCACCAGGGAGCGCAGGTAGGCCAGGTTGTCGGCCGTGCGCTCTGCCAGGGGTAGGTCGGTGGAGAAGTCCTCGATCGTCACCCAGCCGTCGTACCCGAACGTGCGCAGGTCGTCGAGGTACGCCGACACCGAGGCCTGACCGGAGCGCAGCGGCGCCCACTCGTGCTGCCAGGTGCTGCTGCCGTCGGCCCGGGCGGCGCCGGTGTCGACCCAGCGGGCGTTCTTCACGTGCACGTGCGCCAGGTACGGGCCGAGCATCTCGAACGCGGCGAGGTGGTCCTCGTGGCCCTCGATGACGAGGTTGCCGAGGTCGTGGATGACCCCGACGTGCTCCGGGTCGAGGCCGTCGACGAGCCGCAGGGCCGCCGAGGCCGAGGGCGTGATGGTCATGTGGTGCAGCTCGACCAGGGCCTTGACGCCGAGGTCCGCCGCGCGGGACACCGCCCACTCGAGGTCGGCGCGGGTGCGGTCGAACAGCTGCGGGTAGGTCTCACCGGTGCGGGTCTTCTCCTGCCGGTAGACGGGCATGCTGATCCGCACCTGCCGGGCACCGAGCTCGCTCGTCACGCGGAGCATCGTCTCGACGCCGTCGTGGTCGGCGGCCTGCTGGTAGCCGCCGATGCCCGAGTACGCGAGCCCGGCGCCGTCGGTGATCCGGGCGATCTCCCCGACCTGGTCGGTGATGCCCGTGTACTGCCAAGTCGATTCGTTGCCGGCCCAGAAGGCGCGCTCGGCGGGGACCGTGGCGCCGTCGGCGGGACGGTCGTCGACGATCCGCCACTCGATGCCGTCCCAGCCCTGCGCGGCGAGGGTCTCCGCCGCCTGCGACGGGGTCCAGTCGGGGGTGGACGCGGTGAACACGGAGAACTTCATCGTGCTGCTCCTTCTGCTGCGGCGACGGGCGAGGCGTGCACGACGGGGACGACGTCGTCGTACCGTCCGTCGATGACGTCGGCAATGCGCACGGGCTGTCCCAGCGTGGCGCTCACGTAGAGACCGCGGACCGTGGCGAGGGACACGAGGGCGTCGTCGACGGTCACGCCCGGGTCGCGACCGGTGCGGATCGCGTCGACGATGTCGTCGTACTGCCGGCCGTGCCCGGCGAGGAAGTGCTCGGCCTCCGGCGGTCCACCGACGACGTGCTCGGTGGGGACGACGTCGGACTTCTGGTCGACGGCGTCGGCGACCGCGGTGGCGTTCGCCGTGGTGGCGGCCGACTGGAGCGTGTCGGCGTCCGGCGCGACGTGGAAGTAGGCGAGTCGGTCGTCGTCGACGACGGCCGATCCCTGCGTGCCGTAGACGGCGTAGCGGGCGGACAGGCCCGGGTACGCGGCCGTGGTGCAGTGGATGACCCCGAGCGCGCCCGTGTCGAAGCGGACGGTGGCGACGGCGGTGTCCTCGACCTCGATCCGGTCGTGGGCGAGCAGCCCGATCTGCGCGGAGATCTCCACCGGACGTCCGAGGCTCCAGACGAGCAGGTCGACGGTGTGCACCCCCTGGTTCATCACCGCGCCGCCGCCGTCGAGCTCCCAGGTGCCGCGCCAGTCGCCGGAGTCGTAGTAGCCCTGCGAGCGGTACCACGCCACGCTCGCGACACCCGAGGTCACCCGGCCGAAGCCGCCCCCGTGTGCGGCTCTCGCGACCGCGACGGACGCCGGGTCGAAGCGGTGCTGGCTGATCACGCTGACGACGAGCCCGCGCTGCCGGGCGGCCGCGGCGAGCGCCGCGATCTGCCGGGCGCGGGGCATCGTGGTGTCGAGCGGCTTCTCGATCACGACGTGCTTGCCCGCGTCGAGCGCCGCCTCGGCCAGCTGGACGTGCATGCCGGACGGGGAACAGATCGCGACGACGTCGATGTCGATCTGGGCGATGGCGTCCTCGATGGTGGCGGTCGTGAGCGGGCGGGGTGCCCCCGAGGCCTCGATCTCGTCGGCGGCGCCGGTGGCCGCGGCCGGGACCGCGTCGACGAGGGCGACGACGACGAGACCGTCGTTCGCGAGGGCGACGCGGGCGTGGTGGCGGCCGATGACGCCCGCGCCGACGACGGCCAGGCGGAGCGGTGCGGTGGGGCTGGTGGTGTCTGCGGTCATCGCAGGGTCACTCCGATCTGGTCGGTGAGGGTGCGGAAGGCCCGGCCGGCGCGGCCGAACGCCGCCGGGCCGGAGAACCCGCCGAGGGCGGTGAAGTCGCTGAGGTGGGGTTCGAGCGAGGCGTACCCGGAGTACCCGGCGTCGCGCAGCGCCGTGAGCGTGAGCAGGAGCTCGCCGTCGCCCTCGCCGGCGGGGACGACGGACGAGTCGGCGGCGAGGGCGTCCTTCACCTGCAGGTAGTCGACGTAGGGGGCGAGCTGCGCCCAGCCGTCGGTGAAGGGCCGCACGCCGCACTGGACGTAGTTGGCGTTGTCCCACGCGAGCCGGAGCGACGAGGACCCGACGCTCTCGACGAGGTCGAGCACCCGGGAGGGCACGTCGCCGTAGATGTCCTTCTCGTTCTCGTGCAGCAGGGTGATGCCCTCGCGCTCCGCCAGGTCGGCGAGCGCCCGCATCCGGACGAGCACGTCGTCGCGGACGGACTCGGGGGTGCGCCCGGCGAAGTAGAACGAGAAGATCCGGATGTTCGTCGTGCCGAGCGCGTGTGCGGCGGCGATCGCGCGCCGGAGCCGGACGAGCTCGTGCTCGACGGGTTCGTCGACCGGGACCTTGCCGATCGGCGACGCGATGGCGGACACGGTCTGGCCGCGCTCGTCGAAGAGGCGGTGCAGCCCGGCGAGCTGCTCGTCGTCGAGGTCGACGACGTTGACGCCCCAGGCACTGCGGACCTCGATCGCGTGCGCGCCGAGGGCCTGCAGCACCGCGACCTGGACGACGGGGTCGGCGTCGATCTCGTCGCCGAAGCCGGACAGTTCCCAAGTGGGTCGATCGCTGGTGGGCTGGGTCATTGCGTTCCCTTCATGAGGACCAGGGTGACCGGCGGGGCGGACGCGCGCCGGGCCTCCAGTCCGATCTGTGGACGAATCGCTACTTCACACTCCCGGCGGTCAGCCCGCCGACGAGGTAGCGCTGGAAGACCAGGTACAGGGCGACGACCGGCAGCGCGCAGACGATCGAGGCGGCCATCATCTGGCCGTAGATCGGGACCGCGCCGCCCTCCTGGGTGGTGCCGAGCACCTGCAGGACCACGGCGACCGTCCGGGTGTTCGGGGTCGTCATGATCGTGGAGAACAGGACGTCGTTCCAGCCGAGCAGGAAGGCGAAGATCGCGGACA
>Ga0265780_10012110_pt1 | contig 10140 bp, 14 predicted proteins | sample P1T30metagenome_FD_192432 | JGI IMG/M metagenome (GOLD analysis project Ga0265780, IMG submission 192432) | Plant litter microbial communities from East Loma Ridge, Irvine, California - P1 T30 | ecosystem: Environmental > Terrestrial > Plant litter > Unclassified | place: USA: California... | reverse complement strand
CAACTCACTACTACTCCACCCGATGGTAGTGTTAACCGTTGCGCCCGCCCGTCTTTCTTGTCGATTGACGACATCCATTGAGTTGTTGCTTCCTGTCCTTCGCTCTTTGTTCAGCAGCACGTCGACTTTCGGCCAGTCTCTCTTTCAGTACCAGTCAAGATGTTGTCGATACTACCCACCATCACACTCCTTTCGCTGCCTTTCCTCGCTGTTTGTCAATCTGCTTCCGATGGCTACAGTGGCTACAAGTTGGACGTACGAGACGACGGCGACCCATCTGCCGTCCTCTACGAAACAGAAAACACATCCTCGTCCAACATCTCCGCCTTGAGCCCCGTTCCAGACGTCCTCCTCAACGCCTCCGTTCACGTTGGCGAAATCTTCATCGGCGTCGACAACCTTACCGCAAAGATCAACCTCGACGCCCAGGTCCTCCAGTTGCTGCAGTTCAACGCCGGAGTCGACCTCTCCATCGACAAAGTCACCCTACTAATCCAAAACGTCACCGCAAAAGTCTACCTCGAAGCCCGTCTGGGTAACCTCGTCAACATGGTCAGCGACGTGCTCGACAGCATCGATCTAAACCCCGTGATCGCCGAGCTGGGAAACGGTCTTGGCTCCATCATCAACGACACTGCTGGTCTCGTTGGCGATGTGGCTGGTGGCCTTACTGGAGGAGGCAACGACACCTCTGCGCAAGCCAAAGCCAAACGCGACCTCGACTTCCATCAATGGGATCTCCACAACAATATCCTCTACTCCATCAACAACTTCGAAGGCAACACCAACAAACGCCGTGTCCTGGCCCAAAACGGCGATATCGTAGAGCAAATCCTTGATAACTCTGGAACCATCTCCTCGACTAATGTTGTGGGTGATTACCTCAAGAACATGAGGTTCAACGGGTTCAACGAGAGTGTTACCTACAAGGGCGAGGAAGTCTGGGAGGAGGAGTATGTGTACGAGCCTTTTATGGGTCTGTACTCTATTTCTGGTGTGTTCAAGAGTAAGAGCAATGGAGAGGTCGTTGGTACGCAACTTTTGGCTGAGGCGAGAGGGGGTGGGAGCGCGAGTATTGGGAATGAGAAGGCGTAGGTCTTTTGATACCCACTAGCACAGTTATTCGGATCGTTTTGCGAATGGAATATGTAATGTCTGAACTCTCGTGTTGTTGTTGTGCTCTGCATGCATGCTTGTCTAGTGACTCTCCCACATCAATCTGTCCCGATCACGTCTTTGCTTTTCCCATGCACGCACGCCTCTTTCATTTCACTCTGCACACATAAACCAAAACGGATTCAATGTTGGACTAGCACCAGCCACCGCCAAGTATTGGGAAACCCAACGGTTAAATTCCCATGAACAATCGCGTGGTCCGTTTCACCCAGATGTCCGTGCGAGCACGCGATGATCAAGAACCGAGATTTGACATGCACCATGCAGTCGGATATGCCATGAATAGGCCTGTGGGCCTAACGGTCGAGATCTGTGATCTGAGCTTTTGGATCGACGATGATGTCACGGGGAACAGGAGTCATGGACTAATGCGATCTTATTCCGTGAGATATAGCGGAGTGGGAGCATGGAAGATGGAGATGGAGATGCAGTGTTTAGTGCAGCATAAATGGTTTGCTTCGGCCAAAGCGATGGATGACGAGAAAGGTAAGAGATGAGGGACGGATGGGACGCGAGAAGCGCGCAAAGGTTGGAACTTCATAAAGTGCTTCATTGTTGCCTGCGTTCATTCGTCGTTAAAACTCACCTAACGCCATGCCATGCTGATGCTGTGAGATGAGATGAGAGTTTTCCGTACCGACCCCTAACGCCACATAATGCTCAAGACGATTTGTTTCCAACTCTTCGTGCAGCACCCTGATCCTCCCTACCCCTCGAGCCTACCCATCATATTCTTCCTAACCTTAGTGTTAACCACCCCTCCCACTCCAAAAGCCGGCACAATCCTACAAATCCTCGCAGCAGCACTCTTCGCCCAATCCCTCAGCACGCGCCCCGCCCTGCCATCCACACCCCCCACCCTGGCCTCAGGCCTGTTGTACAAATCCAACCCGAGTAAATGCAACGGCGTGCTCACAAGCTGCACAGCAGCAGGCGTAACAAACTGCGCAACACTCAGCGCACCAACATATTTCTTGACCTCCGTGCCCATGCGCTCGTCTACCTTGGGCGCAAGCAGTGGTGGCAAGTTGAACGAAGCGAAAATAGTAAGGCAGTCGCGGACGGTGAAGAGCGCGAATGTAGGCAGAGGAACAGGCCGGGGCGACGACCCTGGCGCAGCGAAAAGTCGGGTGAACTGATTGTCTTTATACAGACACAGCGCCAGGTTTGATGTACTCGTAGCGAGGAACTTGCTTGTCCCGCTCGTCTGTTCTTGTAAGCCTTGCGTGGGCTTTACCGTCGCAGACGCCGTGTCGATGCTGTTGGCTGTGAAGTAGGTACCGAAGTATAGACTGAAGATCAGGACGAAGGGTTTGCTGGCGAGGAAGCGGTGCGGTTTCGCGAGGAGTTCGATTGCGCTCTTTTTCAAACTCTCGCCGAGACTATTACGCCCGCTGGCGTTTTCGATGATGCCTTTGTCGATCATGGTTATGATGGGTGCGACGAGTATGCCTGCGGAGCTGGCGGAGAGGGCGTCGACGCCGATGCGCAGACCCAGTTTGGATGTGTTCCATTCGTGGGATGTTTCGTTCGAGGTGCTGGGTTTGCGCATCGTGGGGAGCGGTAGGTTTGGCTTGGGGATCGCGATGGAGGGTGTTGCGACTTTGGGTACGGTTGTTTGGTCTCTGTGCTCGTTGGCTGTGTGCGGTTTCATACCGCTGGCTTGTTCTTCCCCCATTGCAGCTTCCTCCGGTGACTGATAAACTCTCTCTTTGTGTGCTGCATGGAATGCTTGAAGTTTTGACGGTGCGTTTTTCGCGGGCGCTTCACGCTTTACGACTCTTTCGACAGTTTGCCCGTTGTTTGGACCAGGGCGACAGAAGTGTCGTAAGTGTACAACACAGGACAGGCCGTTGTTGAGGGATTTGATACCAGCCGCTGACGAAGATATCGGAGTTTACCTGAAAGTTCGCCGGCGAACAAACACCGACGTCGGAGCAAGAGCCGCCGAACGGGTATCACGCGCATTGATTGGTGCACGTCATCGGGCCCTGCATCGTTCGTCGCTCACAGCCAGGTTCACGATGGGTAGCATCGGCTGAGACATGTGGGTGTTTGCTGCATGGCATGAGGAATTAAATGCAGGGTCCAGCGTGGGGAGCTGGCCACGACTGACGATCCGGGGTATGGTGGGTTGGGACACAACACTTGCTCTCTCGCTAGGTGCACAGTCCGAGTACGTGATGACGGAAAGTTCTTGAGGAACTGATGACTGAAGGGCAGAATTCATTTGTCAAAACTTATCGGAGAAGTCATGATAACTTCGTTTTTGCAACCGGGGCATGCCTACTCAACAAGCAACTCACGACTCATGCTGTTTCTATCTCCCGGGTCGGTAGGCTATCGCGGCTGCGAGACGAGCAACTTAGCCGAAGCCATTTTCCGAAGAATACCGATGTCGTAAGTATCTAGTTGATGGCGTCAACTAGCGACCGGTGATGTGTACTGGGAATGCGGAGATGGGGTGAGGAGTGGAGGCGGTGTGAGATAGCTGTAACAGAGCGACCAGGTGATGCGCATGCGAAGGTCGGTCTGACCCTTGACTAGTGTGGTAGTCATGAACATAGTATTCGCCTCGAAAGCTATCTTAGTCTTCCCAACAATTCGCTTGCATGTGATGCGCCTAAACTCCAATACACCCTAGGAACCCCGCAAGGGACTGTTGTCTGTATCTCAATTCCTCAGAGCACGCAGCCTCTCGGTAAATGCCTCTTCTTCTTGCTCAGTGGGCCCAACCTTCGTCTTTGCCGGTGTGGCTTCTTGGAGATCTTGTTGTAGATCCACGCCTGCCTTGTCTGCCGCCTGCGCCATCAGACGGTCTACGTCCTCTTGTGGTGTGCCGACTGCGGTGGCAGAGGAGGTGATATCCTGGTATAGTTCGGTGGCAGAGTCTACGTTTTCGAACTGCTTCTCGAAATCGACCATGACGGAGGCAATCTAGGTGTTGTCAGCGCGGTCTGCATCCAAATAGCTATGGTGGTCGCATACCCTCTCGGGACTCATAGACTTCATAGCCACGTCTAGACTCCGGTTGACCTTCATCATGTTGCCTGTAATCTGTCGCATCGTGACGGCGGTTTGTACGCGGCCTGCGACGGCATCGACGCGCGAGGCGAGTTGTAGCAGGTTGAGCTTCTCATTCTGCTTGCGAATGGCGTTTCCGGCGTATATGCGGGCGATGTCGTTGTGGCCCTGCTTCATAGCCTGAGAAGGTGTTAATACGCGTTCTTGCGCTGAAGAGACATGATACCAACCTTTTCCAGCTTGGTCTTCTCAGCCTGCTCCTCCTTGCCAGCTTTGAGCGCCTGCCTGTTCAGCGACTTGGCCGTGAACTGAGGGGGGTCAGCGTATGGTTAGTCAGCGCCAGCACACAGTGACTGACCTTGAGGTTAAAAAGCGCATTCTCGAGACCCGACATGGCGTATAGTTTGGAGGGTATGGTTTGTGGAGCTGTGCTATGGGTAGTGGTTCGGGAGATAGGCGGTAGTGGGCAGCGCTGTGGTGGGATGCGGCTACTGGCCACGCGGGGTGTGGGCCCAACCCCGACGTCATTGGCCGTGAAACACGGGCGCGCTTCTTGTTCTCGGCGCGCATTCACAAAGAAAAGAAGTGAGGAAATGGACTATGGTGATTGTTGTTGTGACACGTTCGATTTCGTGTCGCAGCCTCATGGGCTTTCATCGCCTTTGAATGACGCCTGAATCTATGCTGAAAACATGGTGCATATGTGCCTGCCCGCACCCAGAATGCCTTTGATGTGTCCCTAATCTAAACCAAACGCCTGCCTCGCGCCTTCGCAATGCCCACGTAACGCCGTGCAACTCGAGCCATTATTCGTACAAGTCGTCCATGAGAGAAAACATCACTGCGCGGGTGGCGCGTTGAACTTGCTCGTTGCGTTCTTGAAAAGCTCTTCTTGCGCAGCGATGAGCTGCTCCTCGGTCATGCCGCTCTGCTCGATCTTGGTCTGCTTCTTTTCGCGATTCTGCCCCGCGTTAGCTGGTGGTCGCGTCACATGCGCCGTCGCAAACGTACCTGCTGCTGCTTCTTGTAGTCTTGCGCGACCTCGAGAATGGCTGGGACGTAGTCGCCAAAATCTAGCTCTTCCAGGGCAGCCTTGACATGTTCGCAGGCTATTGTCTTTTTCGCGTCCTTTTCGGCGATCTCGTTGGCTTCGGAGGAGATGAGGGTGATGAACTCAACGCAGCACTCGATTAGGAGGTCGCGCGAATCCTTTGCAAAGGTCATGCCAGGCTCGCTGGCCAGGATGTCTTGGACAATCTTTTGAACGGTCGCTGGCGCGTATTAGCATTTACGGGGGATGCGAGTCTAGAAATGCCGACCTTTGGGCAGCGACAGGTCGTCGTTGCCGCCGAATTCGCGGTCAGACATGGTGGGTGGATGCGCGGCAGCGTGTGGTGTTGGCTTTGAGCTTCGGTACTGCGCGCGGTTGCAGCCCTGCTAAGTAAGAAATGCAGAGAGGCCGGGGCACGGGCCGGCTGTTTGGCCGAAGACCCTTTGCCTAGGTATCTGGCATCATCGAGCGTTCACTGTGTAACCACGGCAGTCACCCAAAATACAGCCATGATGCACGAGGCTTACTGGGTAACGCGAGTTTGCGAAGAGTGATGTGTGTCTCTACCAAATCGCGCCCCGACGTTCCCCATTTTTATCTTATCCGCGTCATATCTTCCAAAAGGAGCAGACGTACAGCTTACTAACAGATCTAGGTGCAACCAGCAACAAAGGATATAGAGTTCTTCCTATCGACATGCTGGGCTGTGTTTGCTCGAGTCAGCCGCAGCCTTCACATGCGTGCAGTCACGGTACCGGTGTTGCTCGATAGCGACAGTGTATCCAGGGCGGCGGGCGCTATCGCAGTGCTATCGGGCCATATGTCGCTAACGTCGCAGTGGCATCACGGGTGGATCGTTGAGGCTTTTCTTCAAACGACAGGCTTGGAGCTTGATGCAGGCGCTGGCTTGAGCATTGATGTGAGGGTATTCGTGCTCCACCGGCGACGGGCGTGTGGAGGCGGTGATTGGCAGTGGTTGGGTCGCGTTCCGAGATCTTAGCCAGGGACTGTATCTCTTCCCGGCCGGTTTGGGCGATGCCGGCCCAGTGGCATGTCGGCAGAAGCAGAGGCAGTGGATAACTACGTCAGCGCGTTGCACCTGCTTGGCGCACACAAATGCATGGCCGCGCGAAGTGTGGTTTTGGTTGACCTGGTCATGCTGCTCGCCGAGACAGATGACAGTGGCGGTGAAAACCGGAGGAGCCTAGGGGGACTGGAGGCGGCGCTGCTAGGTCGAGGGATGGTGCAATGCAATCGCGTTGAGAGGGATTGATACATAGCAAGGCCCGCAGTGAATTCCAGCGACAGTCAAGTCAGTGAGCTACACGGCGCCTGCCTATCTCGCCTGCCGGTGACGCTGCTATCATCCTCGAGTCGACGCCTACTGCTGCAGCGCCCCAGTGCTCCCACGGTCCCAGAGTACACGTCTACCCAGTACCGCTGTACACCGCCCGCAGCCCGCGCGCCTCAAGCCTGGAAGGACTCGGACTGCCTGCCCCGTTAAAGTCCTAGAGCAGAGTTTTCGCACAGTCGTTGCAGTGCGCTTGTTTAGGGCTAAGGCCGCTCGGAGCAGCCAGCCAGGACCCAAGTGATTATTATGACTTCACGCCCAACTGCGGACCCGGCAGACAGCTCGCTCTCGACCTCCCCCCAAAGCGACACGTACTCCAGCAGCCCGTCGCGCGCCAGCCTCAAGGAGACCGTCAAGATTGCTTCCACCCAAGGCCCCGCTGTCGATGCCAGCCAGCAACGTCCCGGACTAGTCTCTCGCGCCTCGGAGAGTTCAACCAGGACCATTCGACCCCGCCATCATCTACGCAACAAGAGCAGCAGTGTTGTTCCCACCGTCTCCACGCTCAACGTCGGCACCGCGCCCTCGACCCGCCAGTCCAAGTCGCACCCAAAATCAAACACCATGGCCCAGCACACCACGGGCACCTCGTCTGGCGCCGCCGACCTGCTTAGACAGGCCATGACACGGTAAGCGCATACTGACTGTCATGTTGATGCAACGCATTGCCACGCACCACACCACATCATCGCTTAGCTTGCAGCTGTGCAGAGTCCTGACGACGTGCACCCTCGCTCTTTCCCTACATTTTCTCTCACCACTCTCACACTCTCACGCTCCCACACTCACCGCCACTTTCCTGATGCCCTCGTCATCACTGCTAACGCCGCACAGAGCCACCAACGACAGCAACGAAGACGGACACGACCAGATCGGCTCCACCAGCTCCACGCCACCGGGTGCCACGACACCCAAGCCCGACCCGACGGACAAGCGACTGCCGGGTATTCTGCACAGTTACTTTGGCCAGGTTCGTGATTCTCTTATGCCCTCGCGGAAATCCTCCTCCACGGTCAACCCCTCCCCCGCACCCGTCACTTCTCAGGTCTCGGACCCCCGAGAGAAGGAGCAAGAGTCAACCACCCACCCCAGCATGCTGCCCAGCCCCGCCCCCAGTGCCTCTTCCCGAACTCCCTCAACCTCGCAGTTGGCTGGTGAAGCGGAGAAGCTAACGCAAGGCGACTTTGCGCCGTTGCAACAGGCTACACCTCCTCAGACACCGCGCACCCGCTCCCAAGAAGCAAAGCCCGTGCCCTCGAATCTATCCCGCACTTCAAATGCGTCCGACGAATCCAAGGAGAGCAAGACGGCTCCCGTAGTGGCGCCCAAGGGCAAGCTCTCAGTCACAATCTCCGAGGGACGGGGTCTGCGGCCCAGCACAGACCCCTACGTTGTCTGCCAGTTCCAATGGGCTGAGTACATCTCAGACGGGCCCAGGCACGATGAGTCGAAGCGACCGCCCATGCAGATGAAGCGAACCGAGAGCCAGATGGGCACTCCAATGGCCATTCCTATGAAGAGCCGACAGAGCAGCAACAGCGGCCACAGCTCAGATCCCAGGGAGAACGGCTCCCTGGAGGAAGTGACGAGCCCCAAGTGGGAGCACGAAGCCATGTTGTGAGTAGCTCCTTCTCTTCACCGTGTGGTGATGCTGACAATCGTAGTGACGTTGTGGGCGACCATGCCGAAATCGACGTCTCCGTTTACGACCGCGCCAACGGCGAGGCTTTCCTCGGCCACGTCCGCTTCTGCCCAAACCTCGTCGAATACAGCGAGCCATACGACGGCTGGTTCCCGCTAGAGCCCCGAGAGGGCGAGGGAGGTGTTGTTACCGGAGAGATTCACCTGAAGCTCAACTTCCAAAAGGTCGAGAAGAAGCACTACGGTCCCGAAGACTTTGAGATTCTCAAGCTCATCGGAAAGGGCACATTCGGCCAGGTCTTCCAAGTACGTAAGCGGGACACTCGCCGCATCTACGCCATGAAGGTGCTTTCGAAGAAGGTCATCGTGCAGAAGAAGGAGGTGGCACACACACTGGGAGAACGCAACATCCTCGTCCGAACGGCCATGGCTGATTCGGCATTCATCGTTGGACTCAAGTTCTCTTTCCAGACACCCTCAGATCTATACTTCGTTACTGACTACATGTCGGGAGGCGAACTCTTCTGGCATCTCCAGAGGGAAGGCCGCTTCCAGGAGGGTCGTGCCAAGTTCTACATTGCAGAGCTTATCCTTGCCCTGCAACATCTGCACGAGCACAACATCGTGTATCGCGATCTCAAGCCCGAGAACATCCTCTTGGACGCCAATGGCCACATCGCCCTTTGTGACTTCGGTCTGTCCAAGGCTAACCTCACCGAGAACGCCACCACCAACACATTCTGCGGAACCACAGAGTACCTCGCACCCGAGGTCCTTCTGGACGAACACGGTTACACCAAGATGGTCGATTTCTGGTCGCTCGGTGTGCTAGTCTTCGAGATGTGCTGTGGATGGAGTCCTTTCTACGCAGAAGACACCCAGCAAATGTACAAGAACATCGCGTTCGGAAAGGTCAGGTTCCCCCGGGACGCCCTCAGCACTGAAGGTAGGAATTTCGTCAAGGGACTTCTCAACAGGAACCCCAAGCACAGGCTTGGTGCCACACGCGATGCCGAGGAGCTCAAGGCTCACCCCTTCTTTGCCGACATCGACTGGGAGGCTCTGGGCAAGAAGAACGTGGTACCGCCATTCAAGCCCAAGCTCAAGGGAGAGCTCGACGTTTCCAACTTCGACCCCGAGTTTACTAATGCTCTCAACGGTGCTGGCTCTTTGAACGCCCGCGCGGCTGCCCTGGCCTCCGGAGTCAACCCCGCATCCACGCCACTGTCACCGACTATGCAAGCAAACTTTGCTGGCTTCACCTTTACCGACCAGAGTACAATGGAGCAGCAATTCGGAAACGACAGACAAAGGACCGACGCCCTGGAGCGAATGGACGAGGATGAGACGGACGAAGTCAACTGGGACCGACCTGCTGGACGCGGAGATAGGATGTCCGGTATCGTTCCCAGCAACGAGCACGACGTCTTCAACCAAGGCCAATTCGATGTATGATGAGCACATGCTCATACACGCAGCCTGCTCTTCTATACCTAGGTTCCTCCAGGACCTGACAAAAAGTTTCTGCTTTGTTCTATCTTACCGGTACATGGCGGTACTATTCGTATAGTCTTTTCTTGGATACCCGGAGCCTACCACACAGGACTTGGACTGCGTTCAAGTCCTTCACTAATTTGCCCCATCGGCTGCTGCTGTCACGACCTCACGCATGGTCATTACGATACAGCCTGTGCCGACAAGGACCTGACACAGCGTCCGACTGATTACGATTACAAGATTTCCCAGAATGAGTTCAAGTTGCTGCGGTCTCCCACGCTACAGTAAACACGATGTTTTCTTTGCTGGGCTATGGGTTTGCATTGCGCTGGTGCATTGCTTTCGCTTTTTCATCCAATGTGGGAGTTCTTAATGGCACTATGTCGAGTTCAGGCTGTTT
>Ga0265780_10012108_pt1 | contig 10141 bp, 13 predicted proteins | sample P1T30metagenome_FD_192432 | JGI IMG/M metagenome (GOLD analysis project Ga0265780, IMG submission 192432) | Plant litter microbial communities from East Loma Ridge, Irvine, California - P1 T30 | ecosystem: Environmental > Terrestrial > Plant litter > Unclassified | place: USA: California... | reverse complement strand
TTTAGAGCTTCAACGTTAGGATGTCGATATAGGTGCACCGGGCGGTAGATCGTGTCGAGTGCTGTGAGGGGAGGTAGCAGGTACGACGGACAAGTATTTTGCGTGCAGAGCTTTTTAAGTAGATAGGTCATCTTCGTCCTATGGTACTGTGGTGACGCGACGCAGACGAGCGACTCACAACTTGCGAAATCCATATGTACCCCTCCAATCAGGTCCTCTCGAGAAGAGAAATATCGTTAACACAAGAGCTTAAGTAGATGGACGACTGCGCCGTTCGCTACCAAACATCCGACGCCCATAGCTGTTCCGTGGGTCGCATGCATCCCATGGATAAGACGAACCAACCATGAATCTGATGATTGCGACCTCTCTCATTTGAGTACCTTCGCGAATAGGATGGTGATGTAATGCGGGAATCGTGAGTGGCTCATCGCTCGATCTGCGTCGTCGCGGTACCAGTGGATGGGGTGGATAACAGAGAGCCAACCATGACTAGCGTCGCCAAATATAACGAGGGAGCATAAGACAGGAAAGGAAACAGAATGCACAAAGGTTCAAATCCGAGGAAGAAATCCCTCTTGTTTCTCACCCTAACCATCATTCCCCTACCTCTCCTCGAACAGCAGATCTTCCACCAAAGTGGGTTCATAAGACCAGTCCAGCTTACCGCGCACATTCCACTTGTCTCCACGCGTCCTTTCGGAACGCGCATTCAGTCTGAGTTGCAGCTTCGAGTACATCATATACGGCTGGCAGCGATCCGACGCCCCCTCTCGCGAAAGATGAAGAGTAAGCCACTTAAAAGCGCCTTGCCCCGACCCCAGAAGACGATCTGCGATACCGGTCGCAGATGCGACAGTACTCTCTTTGTTAAGTTCGGGGTGGGGGATGTTGCCCCAGATATCCTGTACGAGCTTTTCGCTGTAGTCGTTTGCTTCGTGGGGAATGTGCAGCCAGAGATCAAGCTTCGTAAGATTCATCCCTAATAGGGCGACGAGGTGTTGCGGATCGATCTAATGGCACGGTCAGCGCAACTATGATTTGGTCCGGGTGAGCGTGGCTTACGTTGCGTTCGCAGGGTGCGTCCCAGCCTAGATGCTTGAGCCTAGGGAATGTCCGCGCGATGTCCTTCAAACGGCTGAAGGGCATGACGACCTTTTGGCAATAAGATTCGAATGTCGGCCCAAGGATCAGTGTCTCGAGTGTATCCTTGTGCTGCTCGATAGCGGGCCAAAGATCGTCTATACCCGCTTGCGCTCGTGACAGATCGAGATGTTCAAGTGCATCAATCGACTCAATGAACCGCTTCGCAGGCGTTTTATCACCCTCCCACATCCCAAAACTCAGCACTTTGAGCTTGGGGCAAAGTCCCGTGAAACAAGTGAAGAAGTTCTCGGGGTGTTCGCCGCCGAAGTCAAGCTTACGCAGTCGGGAACAGTCGATAGCATCGCGAAACATGCGACAGTAGTCGAGATCCCACAGGTATGCCGTCTGGCCATAATATCTCAACGTCTGAAGAGTCATTTCCTCCAGTAGAGGGAGGCGCATACCGGTGGTGAGATCGAGGCGCGGTATCTTCGCGGGCTCTGTATCGGGTGTGAACAGGCTGTGAGCGTCTTGCAAGACTTGGAGCCGAAGAGATCTCACGTTCCCGCCAGTTGCGAGTGCCTGGGAGAGTCGGGGCCACTCGGATCGGCAAGGGTGCTCGGGAGCGAAGCCTTGCATGTAGACTTCGTAGGTCAAACTAACAAGAAGCGGAGATGATAGGAGCTTCATGTCAATCTGACGATGTGGAATGGTCTTCGCCATCTTCCGGTCCAAGACAACAACGCATATCTCGGGCTTTGGCCAGGTCGCGTGAATTATGTCGTATACTGCCGGAGGTATGTGCGTGGAGGTCTCCCAACTACGAGAGTCAGTTTCAATATCTTGAATCGGTCGAAAGATCGTACTTGAGTGATCGAAGGTTCCTGTGCTGCAAAGTCTTGTTGAGTAACGTAATCAGGTCTGCAGAGGGTACCTCGTCTTTGACGGTAATACTACGAATATGCTTCGTAAGGTCACCGTGCTCATTCTTGGAGAGCTTCTCCACGAGTGCCTGATATGCCGTTGACTCTCCATTCAAGATGATGTTGCGGTATATGTATGGCAATGCCGCATCGTGCAGGACCCCAGAAGATTGTGCCACATTGAGTAGGTCTGTGGGCGATGTGTCCACGATGTTCGAGAGGATTAGGTGGTGAATGTCATCAGGAATGACATTGAGGTTGATCGTTCGGCTCGCGACGCCCTGTGACGAAGCAGAAGCGGTGTTGTCAGCGACGAGAGTGTTGCGAATTGACATCGTAACAAAGATACATAACCAGAATGCTAGCATGATGGTCAATTTGACTAGAGATCTAAAAAGATCTTTATACATTAACCTTCTCCAGGCAGAACTGTGGAGTAGGCGCAGCAAACGACGCGGTGCCAACAGGACCGAAAGCCATCACGACAACACGAGATTTTGAGTCTGCCTGAGGCAACTCCATAATGGGCGGTGAGGCGAACATCTCATAGCCTAGTCCAGAATCAAGGTCTCACCATGAAGATTTTGGAAGCGTTACCGGATACTGTTGTTGAACCAGGAAGAGCGCCAGCCTGGGTTTCATCAGGCTGAAGGGATTGGAGTTCACAGCCACGACTGCGCCACGACGGGGGATCGCTTCGCGTTGGGTTCGGAGAATTACGTGGTACATTCGGAAGCCCTGAGCGATGGCGCGAATGATTGTAGGCAAGTTCGATAGCCACCCGATGCGCGATGCTGGGAAATGCTGAGTGCATGCGGTGGTTGTGGTGTTGCAAAAGGTGCTCAGGTGTTAGCAGCAATGGATGACGCACTAGCACGTGACTGGTCAATGCGGGTGGTCGGGCCTACCTAGTACCTTCCGCTGCTGCCTAGTCAGTACATCACCACAACACCACCACCAACACGAAGCAACAACAACAAAACGCAATGTGATCACTACGCCGATACACACTGAATCGCAAATCGCTATAGCCGTCGCTCGGCCTCGTCATGACCCCTTGGAAACATTGCAATTGCAAAATAACTACGAGCGCACGATCAAGGCGCTCAACCACCTCGTTGCCGACGTACCGGCACTGAATTGTTGACAATCGAACTGTGGAATTGTACCTGGAATGCAAAGTCGTCGGAAGTGAGTCGTGGTCACTCATACAGCTACTCTCAGCACTTTGCTAACATTATTGAAGATGGGAAAGACATTGCCGTCGCTGCCATTGCAGCCAAAGCGGGAGAAATGCAAAACGATACAGCGGAATTGAAGCTGTCGAGCAACCGTCAGCATCCATGGCATATTGCGGCGGCCATTCGCGAGCTCGTCCTCGACCATGATCATCGAATTGAATTGAGTGGACCAAATCGGCATGAACCAAATTGACTGACTCAAATCGAATGAACGTCGAATCGATTGAACCAAATCGACATGAATCAAATCGACATGACCCAAATTAATTGACCCAAATCGACACAACAATTGCAACCGCCTTTCACCGCGGCTATTGAACCTCGAAGTAAGCACAAAACCCCAGGACACTTCCTCAAACCAGTGATGCTAACCCCCCAGATAGGAAATTGGAAAATTGGGCTATTGCAGACGCCGAAATGGCAAGCGGCTCGTGTGGCAAATTAAAGCACCGAGCATGATTTTTACTGCGTTCTATCGTGGTTTCCATCACGGTGCACTTTCCTTTTCGCGTTCCATCAGGTTCACATCTGGTGCACTTCCTTTTCGCGCTCTATCGTGGTTTTCACCACGGTGCATTCTGTTTTATCGTGGTCTTTATCACGGTGCACTTTCATCTCGCGTTCCATCAGGTTCACACCTGGTGCACTCTGTTCTATCGTGGTCTCCATCACGGTGCACTCTGTTCTATCAGATCCACATCTGGTGCACTTTGCTTTTCGCGTTCTATCGTGGTCTCAATCACGGTTTACTTTACTTTCCCTTTATCGTGGTGTTCATCACGGTGCATGTTCCTTTTGCGCTCTATCAGGTTCACACCTGGTGCACTCCGTTATATCGTGGTCTTCATCACGGTGCACTTTCCTTTCGCGTTCTATCGGGTCTCGATCTGGTGCATTCCGTTCTATCGTGGTCTCCATCACGGTGCACTTTTCTTTCCGCGTTATATCTTGGATTTCAACTCCGAGGTGCATGCCTGCTTTTCTATCATGGTGCTTCTATCATGGTGCACTTAATTGTAAATAGCGATCAATCACACATACAACCCCAGCTGCTTGATCTTGTTCATTTCATGACTTTTCATGCATGTGGCCGAACGCCGTCAATGCTACCGCAGGGATAATGTAGTAGTTATACAGCGCTTCTCGGACAGACTCTAACTCGCTCGCTCGCTCGCTCGCTCACGAGGGGGGCCAATTCCCAACAAACATTGTCTCTCATCATAGCCCTCGCGACCATTGTCTGACCTCGAACCCGACTTCTTCCTGATAACGCTGGTCCCAGAGCGTCATGTCGCGCGATGTCGCGCTTACTGCGTCAGCAGTGGCATGTCACTAGAACGCCAAACTCCATGCAGTGTGCCTTTTATCCCATTCATGCCTCCTGCTCTCTTTGTTGCCTGCCCTTGCCGCCGCCTCGTCGGTCGCCGCCCTTGCCCCTGTTGTCGCCGTCCTTCTTGCCGTCGCCAGCGAGAGGGTCGCCGCCGCCCATGGTGAGCGCAGCGGTCGCGAGGCGGTTCGAGAGGTCGATTTGTGTGCGGATGGTGTTGGCGAGGTATGATACGACGAGGACGTCTTGGATGTGTGCGTTGCTGTGATTGTTAGCATATGTCTGGAAGTATGGATGATTCTGACGTACAAGTCGCGCTCAATGTCGGCGGGCTCGACCTTGGGTGCCAGGCTGAGTGCGTTCATCAGGAACTGGCCCAGCGCGGACGATGGCTCGGCCTCCTCGTCCAGCACGTTGTTAACGTAGTTGGAGACGCGCTCGAGCATGTCCAGGACGTGTGTGATGGCCGTCTCCAGCGAGTCGAGGTCGGTCATGACGTCCTGCGATCGGTCCTCGCGGTCCTTGGCGGACGAGATGAGCTCCAGGCCCGACCGCTCGGCCTCGCCGTACTTGATCTCGTGGGGCACGGGGATGAAGAGGCACGAGTCGGCGGCGCGCTCGGCGGTGACGCCAATGGGGGCGGAGATGTACGTCTTGGACTCGATCTCCTGGCCGGGGACGGTGGAGACAGTCAGGTGGACGGCGGGGTGGGGCCATGTGCCGTCGCCCTGCTGGCTGTAGAAGTTCTGGATGAGGGCGGAGAAGGTGTTGAGGTCGCTGCTGGTGGCGTACCAGCCGACGAGGACCTCGCGGGGGTTGGCGCGCAGGTGCAGGGCGAGCATCTGCTTCTGGTAGTCCATGTCGACCTCGACCTGCTCTTGAGTCTCGGTGTGGGGGACGGCATAGCAGTTGCGGATCTCGATCTCGGTGCCGTCTTCGCTGCGGGTGCCGAGGAGGGTGCCGATGACGCGCTCTTGCTCGGCGGGCCGGCGGAGGGAGTGATCGAGGATGGAGAAGACGGCCTAGCAGTGCGTGTCAGAGAGTAGAGCAGGCAGCCTCGACCGTGGCTTGTCGCATACCTGGGGCTGGATGGCGACGTTCAGCGGGGCAGTCGACGGCTGGGTGCCCATGGAGGCGGGGCCGAGCGGGCGCGCCAGATGCAGGAAGGAGTCGTTCTCGGCCATGGTGGCGGTGGTGATGGCGATAGGTTCTTGTTTGGTGGGCGTGGTGTTGAGGCGCTCGGAGACGTCAAATGTGGTTGGTGGGGCACGCAGCGATATTCTTCACGAAATCTGGGCAGGGTGCGTTCGCTTGCACGGACCATCTGAACTTTTTCGCGGCGCGGAGTTGACCTACGAAGTATCTCAACGGGACGATTCTACCTCCCACATCCATATACTTCACTTCTCTCCCTGCGCAAGAGGTGGTCGCAAATTCTACCCACCTTCACTACTCATTGCGAAAAGACCCGCACCTTGCATCAAGCTCCCTTCACATCGGCGCATACCGCGCAACCGACATGGCGCCAATGAGAGGACGAGGCGGCGCTCGTGGAGGAGCAAGGGGCGGCAGTAGAGGCGGCAGAGGCGGCGGAATGGGAAGGGGCAGAGGCGGCATGCGAGGTCGTGGAAGAGGTGGAAGCCGAGGCGGATTCGCCACAGCGAGAACACGAGACGAGGTCGAAGATTCGTGAGTACGGATATTGGTCGCGGATACATTAGTCCAGATCTAACAGTACCAGAACCATCCCCATGCGCGAACCCACCCCGTCCGACGAGAGCGAGTCCGACGTATCAGAAGACGATGTCTCGGACGAAGAGGAAGAAGAAGCGCAACCCATCTCAAACGCCTATGCGACTCTCCTGCAGTCTTTCTCGTCGCGCAATACTGGCTCGGAAGAGCATCGCAAGAAGAGGCGGAAGCTGGAGCACGACGAGCCTGAACAGGAGGTCGAATTAGACGACGACGCTGAATCTACCACCCTGGAAGGCGACGAGGCTGAGGACGAGCAGGCAGAGGTTGATAATGAAGAAGACGTGGACGATGACGACCAAGAAGAGCAGGAGCTCGAGCAGGCTTATCAGAAGCACTTTGCGAACCCCGATGAGAACGAACTAGCCACGCGACTCAAGCGGATAGCAGCCAACCAGTGGACATCACAGAAGCTGGATCGAGCATCCGGGAAGGGCGTCGGCATACTCCAGGTTCCCAGCGACGAGGTCAAGCCGAACCGGAAGCTAAGAAGTGTACGCGACGTCCAGTTGAAAGCGCGACTTGTAGACAACGCACAGAAAAAGGTCGGCGCTTTCAATGAACTAGAACAAGCCATCGCACCCTCAATCTTCGGCTACCAAGACCTACTCTTCGGTGCAAGAACAGTGCAAAACGCCAGCCGTCTCCGCGACATAACCTGTCTCCACGCTCTAAACCACATCCTCACGACCCGCGACCGCGTCCTCAAGAACAACGCCAAGCTATCCACATCCAAAGACTCCGACCCCGACATCGAATACCGCGACCAAGGTTTCACGCGCCCCAAAATCCTCTTCTTGCTCGAAACAAAACAAGCCTGCGTCCGCGTCCTAGACTCCTTAACCTCCCTCCACGCCTTCGAGCAACAAGAAAACAAAAAACGCTTCCTCGACTCCTTCTCCCTGCCAGAAGACAAGTTCTCACCCGACCGCCCCGCCGACTTCCGCGAACTCTTCGAAGGAAACGACGACAACGAATTCCGCATCGGCGTAAAACTCACCCGCAAAACCCTCAAATTCTACTCCACATTCTACAACTCCGACATCATCTTCGCCTCCACGCTCGGTCTGCGGCGCGCCATCGAGACCGGCGACCCCAAAAAGAAACAAGGCGACTCCGACTTCCTGTCCTCCATCGAAATTGTCATCATGGAACAAGCCGACGCCGCCCTAATGCAAAATTGGGAACACGCAGAATACGTTTTCGAGCACCTAAATCTCCAACCGAAAGACGCGCACGGCTGCGACTTTTCGCGCGTGCGGAGTTGGTATTTAGATGGCCATGCGCCTTACATCCGCCAGACGATTGTGCTGAGTGCGTTTTTGACGCCGAAGATAAACGTCTTGTATAACAGACATATGCGCAACTACGCCGGCCGCCTGAAATACACACCGGACCACACGGCCGGACTTATCGAGTCACTCTCCTGGGGCATAAAACAGACGTTCACGAGGTTCGACTCACCGTCTCACCTCACGGACCCTGATGCGCGGTTTAAATTCTTCACGAACTCGGTCCTGCCGTCTATAACCCGGTTACCGAAAAGCCCAGATGGAGGACTGGGGGTGTTGGTGTTCATACCCAGTTATCTCGATTTCGTCCGCGTCCGAAACTCACTTGTGGATTCTGATATCGCATACGCATCCATCAGTGAATACACAGACGCAACCGATGTCCGCAAGGCGCGGTCTCATTTCATGAATGGGAAACACAGTCTCCTTCTCTATACTGGCCGCGCCCACCACTTCCATCGCTACAATCTCAGGGGTGTGAAGAGGGTGGTGTTTTACGGTGTTCCTGAGAACCCGGTGTTTTATGATGAGGTTGTGGGATTTGTGGGGAAGAGCATTGAGAGGGCGGAGATCAGTCGCGCGGAAGCGAGTGTTAAAGTGTGTTTTTCGAAGTGGGAGAGAATGGAGTTGGAGAGGATTGTGGGGGGGAAGAGGGTGGGGAGGATGGTGGGGGATAAGGGTGATGTTTTTGACTTTGTTTGAGGGTGTATGTGGTGGACTTTAGGATATGGATGACATCTGTGCTGCAGAAGTTTCAAGAGATAGTACAACCTTTCTCATCTCGGAGGTATTAAGAAGCTATCTCAACCTTCATACACTGCAACTCTCTTCCGTCTACTACATGCTGACATGATGCCATCTAATAACGCTCGTCCCGTTCATCTTATCCACCCTCCTCGCAGCCACCAGTCCAACATCACCAACCCACGAAGTCTTCGTTGTTTGAGGATGTATGAGGTTTCTTTCGCATCTAGTCGACAAGTACGTCTGAAGAACTTCTAAGGTAGTACACTTCCTCTTCTCAGATGCTTTCGAAAGCCATCTTACACTCACCGAATCTCTCTTCGTTCCAACATCCTATGTTCGGACAACGACAACATGCTGTCTGACGAGGTTCTTTTCATCCTCTCTCCTCACAACGTTCTTGGCATTATCGTCCATTCCCAACGCATTTGTGACGTTCATCCCGCTCACCATCTTCGCAGCCACCGGTTGTCACGTCGACTAAGTCCTCATATGATGTCGTCTGGTAACGCTCGTCTCGTTTGTCTTATCAACCTTCTTTGAGAATGTATGCACAGTCTTTCGTATCTGGTCGATCTTCTAAGCAGATGGTACAACTTTTCGAGTCCCAGGTTCTCCCGAAAACCATCACCACCATCTTACATCCGTCGAACTCTCTTCGTTGCAATATCCTACGGTCGCAAGTAGAAGACGTGCTGTCTGACGACGTTTTTGGCGTCCTCATCCCTTGGCACTACACCTGTCGCGTTCTTGTCATGCATCTCCATCATCCTCGCAGGCCCGGGCTTAACCTCACCAACCCAGGGATCCTTAGCGACGTAGAAGAGAAGATACGGCAGACTAGCCCCTGGCGGTTTGAACAGCCTCACCTTCTCGATGTACCTGTTCCCGCCAAGTTGGTCCTTGTGCTGGAGCAAGAGATAGCCCGCCCATCGCCCTACTGGTGACCCTGGAGTTGAGTTAGCGCATGTAGCCCTTCCCAACCTCTACAACATACCCAGTATAGCCAACCCCCCCTTCCCCCCCTTCCCCTTCCCATCCATCACAAACTCATGCCCGGGCCAAAGTTTATACTCACTCTCCGGCGGGTCCAACAACCCCAACGCATGCCGAAATATCTCCCTACTCCCCGCATTCATCACCTGCGTCACAAGCAGATACTTCAACCCCTTCAATCCAGCGGGACTAGTCGCGCCGACGCGGTTCCACATGGCCCAAGCAATGTCCTGGCTATGCACTGTCAGCCATATCGTACAATATCTCGTACACAAACATGACTCACGGTGTACCTATATCCGGAAGTTCTGCGGGAAGTGGCGTACGGAACCAGATGAATGTCTTTGCGCAGTAAGTCATACTCATGATGTTCATTAGACCGATGAGACCGTTTGGGTTGACGGCGAATTCGTAGGTTGCTCCTGTGGCCTGGAATTGTTAGTAGCGTCGGCCGTTGAGAAGGGGTGGAAAGCCTACTCTGTATTCTCTTCCGCACACGTCGTAGTACTGGTTCGCTTCGGATGGTAGAGTACCGTCTTCCTGTCTTTTAATCGCCGGCCCATCCCGATGATTAACCTTGAAACACCGATTCGGCCCCCCGTCCTTCGCCGCCTTCGTATCCATTCCGATCTCGTCAAACGCCGCTTTGATCTTATGATACGCGTCAAAGTCGCACTCATTCTTTATCTTCTCGCTCAGGGCGTCACTGTCATCGAAACCCCATTTCGCGAGGTCGGCACGCCCGTCGCTGGTGAAGGGGGACTGGCACGTTTCGGCGTA
>Ga0265780_10012107_pt1 | contig 10141 bp, 8 predicted proteins | sample P1T30metagenome_FD_192432 | JGI IMG/M metagenome (GOLD analysis project Ga0265780, IMG submission 192432) | Plant litter microbial communities from East Loma Ridge, Irvine, California - P1 T30 | ecosystem: Environmental > Terrestrial > Plant litter > Unclassified | place: USA: California... | reverse complement strand
CAAAGGCGGCGAAGAGCCCTCCATTCCCTAACGACCCTATCGCCGAGATCAACGGGCGTTTGGATAGCTCGGTCTGAAGGAGGACGCCTTCCGTGACAGCCGCTTCTCGTCCGTAGTGTGCTTGGAACACCCCAAAGGCCTGGTTGAGGCCAACTAACGTAAATGCCATCAGACAGGTCGAGCCCAGGATGCGGCATTGTTGTGTCCGTGTTATACGGTCACCAAAATTTTCGGCATCTGGATGGGTGGATATGCTGGATATGCTGGATTGTCTGGAGCGCGACTTCTCGCGGAGCGAAGGCTGGGCGCTGTCGACTGATGTCGAAGTAAGCTCACATCTACACAAAGGATCAAAGGTGCAAAACTTACCAGCTTGTTCAGCATCGGAGACGTTCATCTTTTCTATAGCGACAAAAGGTATCTGTGTATCAAGAGTACACAGGAGTGCGAATACCGTCCTACTATTTAAGAGCTATACGTGAGAAGTCTGTTTCCCATTCTCCTTGCCGTCGCGGAAGTTATGTAGGCAACACCATGCGCGAACTATGGTTCCGCTCATTGTTGAATTTTCGAGTCGCTACCGATCCGTGGTACCATCCAGTGTCATATCATATGAGGCACTCGCCCCATCCCGGGCATCTTTAGGCCATCCAACACATGCCAGTTGCAAACTGCGTTGGCACGCTCAGGTTTTGAGACCTCCGGTTGGTGAGATGCAGCGGAGTCAGGTCCCATTCAAAAACATCCAAGTGCATGGACAGACTATAGGTTCCGCATTAGACGGGCACGCAGTCCTGACCCACTTGCTCCATCACCATATCCAAGTTGTATGAACTGTTGAACAGTGTGGCAAAGCCGTTTCAGAATGCTGCATATAATCGAAGTTGGAGTCATTGTACTCTTCTAGGCCTGATGTCGACATGGAAGGCACTGAGTGGTCTACCAAACTTTGTGGTCAATAAGAAGCTTCCATTTTCGCGCACATATTCCTAGCTTGGCCAGAAGCTGGCCGCTCCCATGGTAGTTTGTATGGGACGACGCAGCATGCTGCCTCGTTTGCACATGCGAACTCCCTCATCTCGATGTCTCTTGATGCGCGCATGCCCGCTGCATCGCCTACGTCATAGCTTGCCCATCTATTTGTGTTGACATGCATTACCTTTGCATTAAGGACATTTTCGATCACTAACAAGGATCAACGGAGTAGAATTAGCATCGCAGTCGCAGCCAGATATATCGCGATGTGTTGTGGTAGAAGATGGACATAGGGCGGGAATAGCCGGCGCGTCTTGGGTGGACCCTTGCTTGGGGAATATCAAAGAAAGTTGACGATGGTTATCGCCATCAGACGCAGCGCCGCGCATTGCCTCCACCCCTCTGCAGCCTACGCCAACTCCTGTAGGCTCCCTTCCTCCCCACTTCTGGGAGCGCCTTCGACGTCCGTATGTACGTGATTCGGTCCGCACTGCGAGTGTCTACGAAACGACCTCCAGCGCGCTTTATTCGCGGCCGCCGCTACCCTTCGATACCACGATTACGAGCATTCCACACCACCCGCACCCTCGCCCAAGCCGCGAACCCACCGCCCGCGCCCAATAGCACACCCGCCGACCAAGATGACGTCAACAAGGCGGACCGAGAGGAGTCGGCAGCAGCAGCAGTGGAGGAGCCCGCCGACAGTGTGGTAGCATCAGAAGACCCAGAGGTTCTGGCACAGAAGCTGCAGCGATCGCGGGAAACCTCACGCAGGTACTCGGCTGCCTTGCGACGCCAGCAGCGGGGGAAGAAGACGCAAGGGCTGCCGCCTGTCCACATACCAGACTGGTTTCTGAAGAAGAGGGTACTACGCCGTCAACAATATCTCGGAGACCCACAAGTAGCCAATGCGCCCACGGTTCTCTCTGTCCAAGTCGCTCATGCTGAATCCGGAGAGCATGCCACGTGCACCATACCGGCTCCACGCGACTCGGACGCTACCCAGATCCTGTCGCGACTAGTGCGTGGCCTGTGGAACAGGCGCCTGGACGACCACGAGAAGCTCAAGGTGGAGAAGTATTTGGAAGAGCAGATGGCACCGATCGATCAGGCGGAAACACACCAGTCACAAATCCGGAATGACGAAGCAGTCGCTAGCACCGAAGCAGGGCGCCCGGACGAAGTACCCATATCCACAATCACCGAAGACACTGCTTTCATGGACGCTTGGTCTAAGCTGAGCAAGATCCAGAACGACAAAGACATGGATCCGCGCCAGAAGATCGAGGCCATGAAGAAACAGAGTGCCAAATTGGGCATGGTTGCGAGGAAACGGGAAATCGCAAAGACTCGGCAGGCGGGCAACTCCAGACGCCTATCGTCCTTGGTCGTTGCTGAGATTCGAGCTACTATGGCTGCGTCTCTTTCCTCCTTACACCCAGCTGGCGACTCGTTCCCTGTTACAAAGACAAACCTTAGCCTTCACTCACCCATGGCTGAGCACGAGCCATTGATAGATGAATGCGTAACATCTACTGCTCTCGAAATGGGCGCTGACGTTGTTGTCCTAAAAGCTCAAGACCTTGCTCATCTTGCTGGAGATTACCTTGGCGAAGGAGCAGAGCCATCACCACGTTCGATACGCTCGCTGGGCTACGAAGCATACCGCATGAACACAGATCTCGGCGATCTCATGAGGGACATAGAAGACTCTATTGCTCAGGACGACTCCGAGTGGAATCAGTCTTCGTCGACGGATCAGCCTGACCCCAATTCAATGCGCCCTCGTGCTATACCTCTCTCCATAATATCTCTAAAAGGCTCTCTTTCACCTGCCTTGCGGGCTATGACGCAAAGCTTGAAGGGCATGGGCCTCTCATCAGGCGAATTCGGAACGTCTGATGCGACAGTCGATGAGTCTGGGCGCAGTCAGAACCCTGGGGACGTACAGCTTGAGGATCTGAAGTTAGCCGCTCTCTTAGACGCACTGATTGATGCGGGTGATCTGAAGCAAAGCCGTGGTTTTGTCGAAAATACACAACCTTCCAGCTCGTCTGAAGAGTCTCAAACATCGTCAAAAGCTCCTGCCTTTTTCGACTACTCTCTGAAGCAAGAAGGTGCCGAGCTTGAACTCAACTCTGCCTTGCCGTCTCCTGCAAAGGCAGACATCAGCATGACTGTTAAAGTTGGATCAGCTGCGAGAACGCTCAACGCCCCGACAAAGTCTAAAGTTATCTACATCCCGGACTTCAAACAACTAAATGCTACACACTATGGTGGCCGCATCGTTCAGAAGCTGGAAGAGCTTGTTCGCAAGCGCCGTAGTGCTGGAGAAAGCGTCATGATTGTGGGAAGCACTTGTTCACGCGACCTTACGCCTGAACTATCCGCCAGGTAAGGAGTACCCGCAACGTAAAAATGGCCAAGCTAACACACACTAGCGGAGTTCGTGCTCTCCAAAGCGAAGGCGAAAGCGGCTTCTTCAGGACCATTGTCGTCGCATCAGAGTCTGGCAGCAGTAGTACACCAAACTTCGACGAAGCTCTCGCATCGTTGGGTAGCAACTCTGCGTCGTCGATTGACCTTTCAACAGCAGAAAAAGATAAATTCCGACGCATCAATCTATGGCATATCCAAGACATGCTTCGCTCATTAGATCCAGCGGCGGCTGCGAATATCTCGAATTTGGAGCAAAGTCCTTTCCGCTTCGCCGAGTGGGCGCCTATTTTCCATTCATCACAGTTCAGCCGTGTGTTGAGTTACGATGAGGTACACAGGGTGGCATTGACAGCTCTCGGCCTGCTTATCACACGCCCAGCAAGCGAGGCAGCAACCTCTGAGGACGCACCGGCGCAAGTAAGCTGGGCACATGTTGCGCTTGCTATGGGCCTGCTAAAGTCGAGTGACACAACTAAATACACCTCTTTCGAGAAGGCTGCGGCAGCGATACCAAAACGCTCCAAAAACGCTTTTGGTAATCAGGAAGGAGGGTTTGAAGCAGACCTGGGCAGGAAACGTCCAGACGAGAAGAGCATGCAGCGTCAACGAAATTTGCAACGCATAGCATCTACAGCCAACAAGCACGAAAAGCGGCTCATGCCCGGTATCGCAGACCCGGATCAGATCAAGACGACCTTTGACCAAGTACATGTGCCCACCGAGACGGTAGACTCGATACGGACCATTACCTCATTATCACTACTACGACCTGAGGCGTTCAGCTATGGTATTCTAGCGACGGAGAAGATATCTGGCGCCTTATTATACGGACCTCCAGGCACAGGAAAAACGCTTCTCGCCAAGGCTGTAGCGAAAGAGAGTGGTAGTACGGTACTCGAAGTTTCCGGCAGCCAGATAATGGACAAGTATGTGGGTGAAGGCGAGAAGAACGTAGCAGCCATCTTCTCTCTGGCGCGGAAGTTATCACCATGCATCGTCTTCCTCGACGAAGCAGATGCTGTCTTTGCATCCCGAGACGCTATGCGCGAACGAACTTCGCATCGCGACATACTCAACCAATTCTTGAAAGAGTGGGACGGCCTCAATGACCTTTCCGTGTTTGTCATGGTAGCTACAAATCGACCTTTCGATTTGGACGACGCAGTCATTCGCCGATTACCCAGACGATTGTTGGTAGATTTACCCACGCAGGCCGACCGGAAAGAGATCTTACGCATACATCTCAAGGGCGAACAGCTCGATGACTCTGTCGATCTAGCAGACATCGCCAAGCGCACGCCGTTCTACAGCGGAAGTGATCTCAAGAACATTGCCGTCTCTGCCGCCCTCGCCTGCGTCAAGGAGGAAAACGAACAAGCCGCCATTGCCGCTGCAAAGGCCAGTACAGAGTCTGAGTCTGAAGCCATGTCCACTTCTGATTCGGAAACATCGGAATCTACAACCGCAGCCACATCCACAGCCTCTGAATCCTCCCAACAACAACCTTCCTCGCTATCAACACCACCAAAAGCCCTACACCTCGTCCGCGGCCAAAGCTACACATTCCCCGAGAAACGCATCCTACACTCGCGCCATTTCGACAAAGCGCTGCAGGAAATCAGCGCCAGTATCAGCGAAGACATGAGCAGTCTGAGCGCGATCAAGAAGTTCGACGAGCAGTACGGTGATCGGAAGGGGAACAAGCGGAGAAAGGACTTTGGGTTTGGGATGATTGCTGAGAGGAATGAGAGTGCGGCGCGGGTGAGAATATAGAAGGAGGAAGTAGGAAGTAGGTAGGGGATAGCTGTGTATTCGGGAAGTGGATGAGCGGGTGCAGAAGAATGGTGCATGTATATGCTGTACGAGTAGACGCTAGTCATGAAGATGAAGAATGAGTATATATTACCCCTACTATCCACTGCCTTACTTCAACATCTCCTCAACCGTCTCCTCCAACGGTTTGGGTGTCCTGCCTGCCTCCTTGAGCAACCCTTCCAACGTCCCATCATCGATCTCGCATTCGCCGTCTTTGAGCGCATCATACGTGCTGCTCCACCACTCCACACTCGGCCTCTCCATGCCCTTCTCATTCACATAGTAATCTTCATACTCTTTCCTACTCACTACCTTGAGCTTGGCCTCCTCGCCCCGCACTTTACTCACAATGCGCGCAGTATCACTCAGCGAATGAGTTTTCTTTTGCGACAGATAAAACGTCTTTCCGGACCATTGCTCGCGCGGCGCAGCAAGTACTTTCGCTGTGCAGAATGCCATGTCGGGTATACTCGTCCAGCTCACTTTGCCATCTCCGGCGACAAGGACTTCCTTCCTCGTTTCCTGTTTGAGCCCGAAATAGTATCCGAAATACAAGGGCCAGCTCTCGTTGTACAACCCCTCCCTAATCACCGTGTATGTGCACTTCCCTTCTTTCGCCAGGTCCGCGAGATACTTTTCCGTACGAATATGCGCGCGCATCACGCCTGCTTTGGAAGGGTTCGCGAAGCCGAGCGAGGTGTAGTAGATGTGCTGCACGCCTACTTGCAATGCGGCGTCGATGGCGGCGCGGTGGTGGGCTTCGCGGCCGTGCCAGAGGGGCGCGTTGTTGTAGTCCATTTCTATACGCGGGGTCGAGACGAGGAAGAGGGATGTGCAGTCTTTGTATGCGCTGGTGAGAGTGGAGGGGTCATCGAAGTTGGCCTGGCGGAGGGTAATGGCTTGGGCGCGGAGGGGGGAGAAGCGTGAGGAGGAGGGGTCGCTGGAGGTCTGTGGGGGTTGTTAGTTATGGAGAATTGGGAATTGGAGGGTAGAGATAGGAAGAGAGAGACGTACGCATACTACAAGCTCCTTTGGGTCGATGAGCTTGTTGTCGAGGATGGCGTTTAGCACGGCGCCGCCGAGCTTGCCTGTCGCGCTGGTAAGGGCCAACATTCTAGGTGTCGAATGCGTATGTTCTTCTGTCTGGCTGCGAACTTCAACAAAAAGTTTGTTGTTGTTACTTCGTTCGGAACGCGTCGTGACTAAAAATGTCACGTCGATGACTTCATCGCTAATCAGGGTCCACGGCAGTTGTGGTTGTGGTTGTAGTGGGGCGGCTCGTTCGACATTCTGAGTTTCGACATTGTCGCGCAATTCGTCTAGATATTCGATGAATTGAAATCATCCGCTTCGTTAGGGCTTGCAGAATCGTGGTTGCGTCCAGCTATGGATTGGTAGGTCGTGGAAAAGGCGCGTTAGTCCTCTGTCTGGTGCGCTGGGAGATCAGCCTTTGAGTGCCCCGCTCCCGCTATTAAGAGACGGTCTTCTTTATACATACACCATGCGGAGATTACACATGCCTTGCTTCAGGCACCCTACGGGGTTTCCTACATGGACATCGTTAGCACAGACATGCCTGTAGCCATAACTACGACTGTTTGTCATTTACATGCACGGGACCATGTGATGCTAGCACAAGTGCGAGGTCACATTCGACGGGTTTAGATGATGGTAATCGTTTGTTTCCGGAAACGAGCGTAAAGACGACGGTCTTTGGCACGATTCCTATCCATCTCCCACTCGAACATTCCGATTCGACGGTATTTTCCCGGTGGATCCTCTACGAGCATCAAGCCATGATGAGTGAACCTCCCTCTGTCCCTCTTGATCCTAGTCTCATGTTCGAGTTGGTAGTTCCTCCGCGGAAGCCAATCGAACATGTTTTGGCTTTTCGGGTCGTAAGACTTACTCTTCGGATGCACCTGTTGCATCAACAAGACTGCCAACACAGGGATGACTTCCCAATCAAGTCGTCCATGCTCTTTGGCATCCTGAAAAACCTTCACCGATACTGAAGGGCTTAAATTCATCCTAGCCATAGACTCGTCGTGGGACGGCCATTCAGTCCACAGTACAGGCGCCCTTAGCTCCAAGAATCCTGCGTGTATCTTGCCAAAAGTTGTATTGGGCGGCTCTTGTTCGATCGCGAAGTCCATAATCGTAGTTTTTGGATTTTTCGTAAGGTCGTTGATCCGATGATGCATGCTGTGGCTCACTGCCCCTGCGGGCCGGGCTACGTCAACAGCAGCCCATGACCATGAGGGCGCACGGTATACATCTGGCCGCCAAAAGATATCGCCTCCGCGAGTGCTCCAGCACAAGTCCTTCATCAAGGATTCTTTCCAAAGACCCGCGATATATGTATGACCTGTAGATTGCTTGTATAGATCGGCAAGAGCTGATAGTGCTGTGAGTTTGTCAGACGGGAAACTGGTCCGTCGTATTGCATATTCGTCCACGATGCCATGCCAGGGTGGTAGTTCTTCGTGACTCAACAAAGGTTGGTAGAGTCGCTGTTCGTGCGTAGCTGCTGCAAGATGGTTCCAAGTTGGTTTCTTCCATCGTTTCGAGCCGTCGCCCTGGCATCGCTTGCCCTCGTAGCAGTATAAAGCAACGTGATTGTGCCTGAAATCAAGGACTCTAGGAGATAATCGTCGCTCTTGATATGTCCAAGCGCGTTCGTTTATATATTCCGTCTTATCTCCGCAGCCACTCTCATGACGAACATATATGATTTCCCCTGTATCCGATCCCTCATCGGGAAGATATGGCAGCGATATAGGAAGCGCCTGATGAGAATAACATCTTTTCTGCAAGAATCCTTCCGAAACACTTGCTGCGGTAGAAGCAGATATAGTGACCCAGGCTCTTTGGTAGATTTGGGGCATAGAAGCTAGCTCACGCGCAAGGTCTTCGTCATCGTCCTGGATGATGCAGAGTGAATCCACCCATAGGTAGTCCAAAGACATGGCTATGCAGACTGTGACAGCATCCTGAAGGGTCGGTGGTAGATCTTGTGCTCTAAAACCCGCTTGCATACTGACGAAGGAAGCAGCGGTAGTTTGAAAGGTCTGAACTCCGCCCCAAACATAGCTCAAAGCAGCCCATTGGGCTTCGTCATACTGCAAGTTTTCCACTAAACGAACAGTTGTTTCCTCCGTGGCCGACTCGATTCGTAAAAGTCGCCTGGGTACGAAGTCAACTTGCTTCTGCCCGCATAAAGCGTGGGAAAAGTGACATTCTTTGAGCCATCGATACATTACTGCCAAATTTGACTTTGAGGCTACATCTGCATTATACCATCCTCTGGAGATGGTGTCTAGTTCATTGGCAGCTTCACCTATCGCCGATTTGATTAGAATGTGCTAGGTACATACATGGATTGGCATACCTGTTACTCCAATAGGTACCATCTTAACATAACCCTCGTCCTTTCCACCAAGTTGGCTATAGTGCCAAAATTCGAGCATCGGAAGACGTTGCTTGGGAGGGTATTCTGCTGCTGAAAGACGGAGACAATATCGTCCACTTATCGAGTGCTCGCGCCCAAACAGCATGCTCCTATGCCGACGCCGGTGACCTATACAGCCGGGGCATCCAGAGCAGTGTATCATATGCGACGTCATCAAAGCAGCGGCAAAGCAAAGTATGAGCTCACATTGATCTTCTGCGGCTTGTCGGATCTCGGCTATGGTATGCGGTATCTTGATTAAGCATGGCAACTGCGTGACATTCTCTTTGCGGAGCACGATCCGCTGACAATGTTTGCAGCTGTGAGGGCTAATCAGAACATGGGGGCTTGCCATCGCGTTTAAAGCTTGTGATTTTTTCGTCCAGGACACAGCCAGTGTTCGATGATGACTGGCGAGAAAATGTCACAAGTAAGCGGGGCGAGCTCGACACTCTTAACGAAAGTTGCAGCCTGCCATAGCCGCGGCTGTGCATTTTCAGCCTCGTCCGTATCGAAGTATTCCAGACCAAATTGGTTAAGCTTCATGCATCGACAACGGCAGAAGTGTGGCTGCACGTTCGATCCGTAGTCATCCACATATTCCAGCGGTATCACGTGCAGAACGCGCAATGCTGATAAGAGATTCATGCTGGCCTTGGTGCGGGGTTGGCGAGAAAGTGGTGTGGCAGGTCGCATGGAGGCTGGAAGGCGCAGACAGGACGTAAGCGCTTGGAACTACCAGCTGCCTGAGGCAAGAGCTCAAAACCTTAACTTCAGTCGGGCGATAGACGGTAACGCAAAAGATAAGATATGCACACAAAGAGGGATATATTCTTTCTTTCTTCCCACTCCATCTACACCAACACCATCTCCCACCATCCTATACATCCCAATCCCTAATGCAAAAACGGCAGGCTTCCCACCACCCTACCACTAAGAATCACACAAACGAAACAAGAGTATAAATGAACGCCGCTAACGATGCAAGAATTCGCCCAAATCCCGTCAGCTTTCCAAAGCCCAGGGGTGTAAATGACCGTGATATAGTCCTTTCAAAACAAAAACAAGACAGAAAACGAATAGCTTACGCATACCGCACACTACTCCTATGCACCGGCGGCGGCATGGGCACATTGCCATTCGGCGCATGTGGACTGGGTTGCCACGGCGCCGACGCACCGTTCGGTGGTGGCGGCCCCTGCGGAGGAGGATAGCCGTTGTTATATTGGCCCATGGGAGGAGGGCCCATAGGTCCGCTTCGATTCCTCCTTGAGCTACCGCCGGATTGGTAAGGCATCGGTGGGGGAGCCTGAGCGTATTTCTTGAGCTTGGAGCGACGGCGGTAGGAGCGCAGGCAGCAGCAGAAGATGCAGAGGAGGAGGGCGCCGCCGATTCCGGCTGCGAGGCCGATGACGAGGGGGAGGTGGCGTTGGATCCAGGTGGTGATTTCTTTGCCGACGG
>Ga0265780_10012106_pt1 | contig 10141 bp, 6 predicted proteins | sample P1T30metagenome_FD_192432 | JGI IMG/M metagenome (GOLD analysis project Ga0265780, IMG submission 192432) | Plant litter microbial communities from East Loma Ridge, Irvine, California - P1 T30 | ecosystem: Environmental > Terrestrial > Plant litter > Unclassified | place: USA: California... | reverse complement strand
GTTGTTGTTGTGGACTAATCCGTCGTCAATCAGCTCCTCATCGTTCTCGACACCGGAGTCGTATCCGCCGAGCATATCCTCGTCAGTGTCCATGGCAGTCGTAGGATCCGCGGGTCCACGACACCGGTGATGCACCTCGAAACGACTATGCCACCAACATGGACGAATGTCAGTAGTTACGGAGTGACAAAAAGGTCGACCAGGAGGGCCGTCGGGCGGAAGTGGCCCGGCAGACGCGCCAAACTTTGGTGGCGCGTCTTTTCCGAGCAGCTTTCTCCACAGATTCTGTTCACATTTGATCCGCCTTCGAAAAGCCCGTCTTCTCATAGACGCGAAAAGCACCATCAACGATTCGTAATCATTTGTCATATCTAACATACACCACTCATACATATATATATATACAATCAAGCGATGATCTGTCCGTCTGTCGTATCATATAAAGGTCAATCGAAGTATCGGGATGGATGCATCACCCGTCCACCGAACATCCTCAACCTCTTCCCCATCTCTTCCAGAATTTCCACCGGCTCCCGTCATCCCCCCTACGCCCATGATCTCTCTTACTCCCAACCCGCCACCAGTAAAGCGGTATTCCTACAGCGATGAACGCCACAACAACCAGCGCCTGAAGCGGTTTCGCAAAAACAGCACGGGAGAGCAAGAACAAGCTGACACAGCAAAAGATGATCGGCGTCGCGATCCAACACTTATAAGGACGCTCGAGATCTGGCTCGCGGACTCGCAGGACGATCAAACCGACGACCGAGAGGAAGTAGAAGAGGTACGACGCGACGCCGTAGAAGGTCGTGAGAGTCGTAAAGTCGCCAATGGCGATGTAGATGCTCGTCAGCGCGGCGTTGAGCAACATGGCGTAGATGGGGGTATAGAAGAAGCCTTGCTCGTCCGCGAGCCACGCGGTCATTTTACGGGCGCGGGAGGATCGGCGTGGGAGGCGGATTTGTTGACGCGAAGAGAAGCCTGTTGTACCGAAGAAGGCGGGAATGTAGCCTTCTTTGCCGGCGGCGTAGACTAGGCGACCAGCAGTGAAAGTTGTTGCGTTTAGCGCGCCGAAGCAGGAACCCGAGACTGTGAGGGCTAGGATCAGTCCACCTATGGGGCCGAGGACCGTGCTTCCGAAGGCGACGGCGACAGTGTTGGAGGCATTGATTGTGGCAGTTGGGAGGACGAAGATGTAGCTGAGGTTGGCGAGAAGGTAGGCGAGTATTACCATGGGCACGGATGTGTGGATCGTGCGTGGCAGGTCGCGGCCGGGGTTGACCATTTCACCGACAACGTAGTTTGTGTTGTCCCATCCGTCGTAGGCCCAGAGACCGGCGTAGAGAGCGACAGCCCATTCGGAAGATGAATGCGAGGTGCCTTCAAACCAAGAGGTGTTCTTCCAGGTCTGTGACAGGTTCTCCTTGTGAAAAGACCAGCCGGTGGCTGCGACTACAATTCCTAAGACGGTAATTGCCAGTAGTGCGACAAACTTTAAGAACATGAACAGATCCGCACTGCGGGCTCCGAGCTTGGTCGAGATCGAGTTGATCGCAGTCACAATGACCAGACTCAGCATTGCCACGCTTTTGTTGATCCAAGGGCTAGCATCGGCAGCGTCCACTCCAATGATCGCGCGAACGATGTATTCCCCAAAGATGATAGCAATGATGGCCGCACTACCCGGCTTCAACACCGTCACCGCGCACCACGTGAAGAGAAAGCCCGCCCACTCTCCAAAGATCTTGCTGAGATACACTTGCGGTCCGCCATTCAGTGGAATCGCACCTCCCAGCTCCGCATAACTCGCCGCACCCGTCCACGCCAACAATCCAGCAACAGCCCAGACGATCAACGCCGCGCCAGGCGATCCTGCATTGCTATTGACCGAGGCGGGAGACGAAAAGATCCCCGATCCGATGATCAAGCCCACGACCAGCGACAGGCCATTCATAAACGTCAAGCTCTTGTTCTTCTCCAAGCTCTGCTGTCCTGCTTCTACATTCGGCGTTGAAGGCGTTCCCAGCGCAGAGTATCCAGCTCCTGATGATGAAAGGGGAAACATGGCTCCTGCGAAGTCGAAAGCAGACGAGACGGAGTAGCTGCGCCTGGCATTTTGTCGAGGGCGGTCGGCTTGTGGGTCTGAGAAGGAGAGATTGCGACTCGAAGGGATGCCGGATGACGAGGATTCGAAGCTCGCGCGCGGTTCGGAGTCGTGGTTTGACGAAGCCAGTGAGGCGAGTTCGAGAGAGTCGCGCGGCGGTGCCAATGCGCTGTGCGCCATTTGAGGCAGACGATGGGGCTGTGGCCTGCCCTTTATGAAGTGCTGTTTATTGCGATCGGCGACTGTCGGTATTCGATACTTCCATGGCAATCGCTCGATAGCAATCAGCAACTGTAGGCGAAGAGTATACGGATTAAAATGGATATGGTATGTGATAATGCTAGGGCTTGAGAGCGAGCAAGCGAGCGAGCGGTCCCTAAGTGTGGTGAAGTCTGGAGCCGCTGCAAGGGGAAAGCTTGACTGTTGCCAAGCGGGCAGGGGCATGCTTTGTTTGGTGGTTGGGCGACGGATTGGTCGAAACGAGTCGTGTAAGTATTATATGTGTACATGTAAAATGGACGACAGTACCTACTCATACCTATACAGGTAGTTGGTAAGATAAGTGCTTCAAGTCTATGCAACAGACTATGGTACACAGTACTTTGCAGTACAGTAGTCTCGGCCCTGACCAAGTATGAGCATGATTGTATACGTAGAAATGGTGGTTGATCTCGGTAGACTTGTCAATTGATGACTCGCCGTTTCCAAGTAGAGCATAATGTATTGGTCGACTACAAAGACATTATCGGCGATGGTGAAAGCACTTTAGCATTCAACGGACGCATATGTACAAAAGTAAAAACGAAATAAAAATGTCCGAGCAGTCTAGTACTCGAACCTGTCAGGCAGGATGACCGGAGCCATCAGAGTCCAGCCAAAGATACCATAGCACACCCACGAGCTCACAATCTTGACCCAACTAGCCCAGTAAGTGCGACCCACGGGCATGAAGTCCTCGTGGCCGGTGTGTAAGTGCTTATCAGCACCAATGTTCTGTGTCAGCAGCGTCGCAATCCAAGCCGTGGCCAGCATGAAGATGAAGTGGAACAGCGCGTAGTTGTACTGCGTGTGCGTCTTTTCGTCATCGTTGCGGTTGTGCGGGCCCTCGTCATCTTCATCATCGGAGTCTTCGTCCAAAGCGGATGCAGGTAGGGCACCGGATTCGACAGCACGACGAAGAGCCTCAGCGCGCATAGCACGGCGACTTTCGGGCTGTGTAGAGACCAGATCGTGGCCACCCTCTTCGGCTTCGACAGGAGAGTAGCCGCCGCTGCTCTTGCTCGAGCCGAGAGCTAGCCCATAAGTGGCAGCACGAGTAGTAGTGTAGGCGCAGGTGATGAATGTCACGATGGCACCCAGCACAATGGAAGCCTTGCGGGTACCATTGGCACGAACAAGCGGGTTGCAGTGCTGGTCATCAGGCTCCATGGCTACGGCTGAGAGAGTCAAGTAGGTGCAGTAAATGCTGACGGTAGCAGCCTGTGCCAGGCCAGCACGCGGATTGGACGCTTGCACGGTCGGGTGAATAGCCATGGCGCTGATGCCGAGAACCAAAATGAGGTTCACCTGAAGACAGTATTAGCAACGGGAATGAAGTTCCAAGATGCGGGAAGAACTTACTGTGATAGCCGCCTGGTTCATCGAGCAATTGGATTGGGCAAAGAAGATGTACATGACGATGGTGATAGCAATGCTGCCGAGATACATGCTCAGGGTTGAGCCGATGAGAAGGCTTCGCCAGAGTTTGGAGTCGGTGTCCTCGATCTTCTCAATACAATGTTCGGCCCAAGTGTGCGCAAGGTCTACCAGCAGGATCAAGCCGAGGAGCAAGAACAGGATGGCACCACCGAAAGCGACATAGTTTCCCCAGACCTCGAAAAATGTATTTGGGATGAGGAAAGTGAGAACGATCAAGCCAAGCCATGCGATGATCTTAGGTCCCCAGAAGCCATTTTGAATGGGTGCGCGGCGGTCTTTTGAGCTGTTGACTCCAAGCAGCAGGATGGCGTGTATGGCGTGGAAGCAGCCGAGAGCGAAGTTCACGCGGTGGACAGCGGTGAAACCGAAGCATTGTTTTCCGGCGCAGTCGATAGTGACATAGTCGAGGAGGACACCCTGAAGCTTCTTTACGGCCCAGTCGGTCATGGTCAGCCATGAGAGGATCGAGTTGAGGAGGAGGATCAGCGCATATGCGATGCGGGTTGCGATGCCTGGAGGTCTGCGCGTGAGCTCATGTCTCTTGCAAGCTGAGAGAAGCTGTCGCATGGGTTCTTACTGTTGTTGCACTTGCCGCACATGCTACACACTGCGCTGCATGTTGCGGCGCCACAGCATGATGCCGCTGCTGTTGCGAGCTGTAGGCCAGGCGTCAGTATAGGAAGAGGAAGACTAGGACGTTGGGGCGGCGCAAGACAGGACTGACCGTGCCGACGCTGGGAATTGCCAATAGAGGCAAACTGAGTAACGCGCCCATGTTGGGTATGCCGCGGTCGTGTGTGGTTTGGTTGGTAAGGTGACGTCCAGGCCGGAGTCTAGATCGATGTGACGGTGACGGTCAAGTTGTGGCGTCCTGTCTGTCTTGGTCGCAGTCTTGTCGCGTCGGCGTCGGCGCTCGGTGTCTGCCGCGACCATGACGTGCCTTTGCCCAAAGTGGCAACTCCGGTGAAATATCCACAGACCTAGTCACTACTAGGATAGAATACGATATGCATGTACCTACAGACAAACCGACGACTTAGAACATAGACCGGTTCTTATGAGTCACTGTATCGCCAGCCGTATATCCAGGCGCGTCCTCTACCACCACTCAAAGTCCATCCCTCGCCAAAATCACTTTAGAGCATTCAGAATGGCTTCAACCGCAACAGACCCGGTCTCTACAGGCTTGAACTCGGTCACTACTACAAACGGGGAAGGCAACCCCGCTCTACGATACGCAGATGTCAGTCAAGCTACGACGATCAAATGTAGTACCAAATCACTAATCGATCGCCAGACAGATCGGCATCAACCTAACTGATCAAATATATCGTGGCATGCATCATGGCAAGAAGGCTCACGACGATGATCTCCAGCAAGTTGTCGAACGAGCTCTTGAAGCTGGTGTCACGAAGATGATGGTCACGGGCTCGGACCTGGAGGAGAGTAAGAATGCGGTCAAACTTGCAGACGAATTTCCAGGACTCTGCTACGCAACCGTTGGAGTCCACCCTTGTGCGGCGAAGAGTTTCGTGGAGTATCCCGATGGGCCTGATGCTTTGCTGCAGGAAATCAAGAAAATAGCACAAGAGTCGAGAGATTCAGGCAAAACCACTGCTTTCGGGGAGTTTGGCTTGGACTATGATCGACTGTTCCACTGCGACAAGGAGACACAGATCTTGTACTTCAAGAAGCAGCTCGATATTGCTGTGGATCTACAAATGCCCCTGTTCCTGCACTCGCGCGCGGCAGCAGACGATTTCAAGTCGATACTCGGAGAGAGATTGGATGAGCTGCCGAAACGTGGCCTAGTGCACTCCTTCACAGGTACGCTAGAAGAAATGCAAGACCTTGTCGCTATGGGTTTTGATATTGGTATCAACGGATGCTCATTGAAGACCGAGGAGAACCTGGCTGTGACCAAGGAAGTGCCACTTGAGCGAATTCAGATCGAGACTGATGGACCATGGTGCGAGATTCGACCCACTCATGCGAGTTCGAAATACCTCAAGGATGCGCCTCCACTACCAAAGGCTGTCAAGAAGGAGAAATGGAGTCCCGATGCGATGGTCAAGGGCAGGAACGAACCCTGCCAAATCCCACGGGTCGCCTATGTTGTGGCTGGCGTTAAAGGCATCACTGTGGAAGAAGTTGTGGAAGCGTAAGTGACTTCATCCATCTATCGTCTCGTGTGATTGCTGACCGATCGATTTAGGGCATGGCGGAATTCGATAAAGATGTTTGGATTGGGAGAGAAGACGTCGCCCTGAGTTGCGATTGGAGCACCAAGGGTTGGCGAGAGCTAGAGGAATACATTGCAACAAAAGTCAAGGCTAAGATAGGCTAGTGGTACCGACAAGAGTGGATGTGTATGAATAGGTCAAAGTACATGTATACATACACGCACATGTAACAAGTCAGAGTGGATCCCACCCCAGATGAACGGACCGCATTTTATCACATGTCTCGTGGCAACTAATCGCCATGTCCCACCTTCAACTTCCCTTTCCTACAAGTACTTCCTCTTTGCATCCACCACCTAAATGTCGTGACCTTTGATAAACTCGATTCATTATTTCCTGCTCCTGCCACCATGACCGAAGTCGACATTTCCGAGCTCAACGAGGCACAGCAACTGGCTCTACAGCAATACACCTCCGTCACCGACCAGGACCTTGCCGCAGCAGTACCACTCTTGCAGAAATGCCAGTGGAACGCCCAAATCGCCATCACTCGCTTCTTCGACGGCGATGCCGACACGATCGACCCTGTTGCTGAGGCGGCTCGCGCCCCTCCACCACCGCCCGTTAGTTCACGTCGCTCAGAGACGCTCATGGACACGATACCCACACGGCACTCGACCCGAAGCGCACGACGAGGACTCGAGCCTGCACCCCGAGTAGTGCCTACTCCAGAGGGCCAGCTGTCCCAGCCAATGCCCTTCCCCTTCAACATTCTGCTGTTGCCCTTCAACCTCACATACACCATCTTCCAGCGGCTCTTTGGAACAATCGGCTACCTGTTCCCTTTTCTACCTCGCCTGCTCAATCGCCTCTACTCTGGTCGTGCACTACAGCCTTCTAGAGATACCGGTCGCCGCCCACTTAACCCAACCGACACCTCCGCACGCTTCATGCGCGAATTCGAGGAGGAATACGGAGTCACGCACGGCACGTTGCCGTTTAGCGAGAGCGGTTATGCGCAAGCCTTCGACCTTGCAAAGCGCGACCTCAAGAATCTTCTCATTGTTCTTCTTTCGCCCGAGCACGACGACACAGCACCTTTCGTGCGCGACACTCTCCTCTCCCCCGACCTCGTCGAGTACATCAAAGAACCCGCAAACAACATCATCCTCTGGGCTGGCACCGTACAAGATGCGGAAGCGTACCAGGTCGCCAACGCTCTTAACGTTACTCGCTTCCCATACGCAAGTCTCATCGCACATACGCCCTCAGTGTCTTCAACAGCAATGAGCAAAATCGCAACATCCGCAGGCCTCGTGTCAAGCCAAGACTTGATCAGTAAATTTCAAACCGCCATTGACACACACAAAGAAGAGCTGGACAGGTTACGAGCGCAGAGGCAAGAGCAACAAGTTAACAGGAGCTTGCGCCAGGAGCAGGAAAGTGCTTACGAGCGGTCGCTTGCACAGGACAGGGAAAAGGCACGCAAGCGGAAAGAAGAGGAAGCCGAGAAAGAAAAGGCTGAGAAGGAACAGCGCGAGCGCGAGGAGCGTAAAGCAGATCTCGCGAGGACATTGGCTCAGTGGCGGCGCTGGCGAGCCCAGAGCGTACACAGCGAGCCGGGCGCGGAAGAGAAGGACGTTGTACGAATAAGTCTCCGCATGCCATCCGGCGAAAGAGTGGTGCGAAAGTTCCGCGCGGATGCCGAGCTGGAAGAGCTTTATGCTTTTGTGGAATGCCACGATTTAATAATGGACAATGGCATTGTGGAGGAGAAAGAGGTGCAGAAGCCCGAAGGCTACGAGCACGTGTACAAATTCAAACTTGTGTCGCCTATGCCGAGAGAGGTGTTTGAAATGGACAAGCCAGGCAGCCTAAGAGAGCGAATTGGCCGAAGCGGTAATTTGATTGTTGAAAAAGTTATTGATGAAGAAGATGAGGAAGAAGATAGCGAAGGGGAGGATATGAGCTAGATTGCGGATCTTTCAAAGACGCCGATATTGTAACACCTTAAAACACCGAGTCGTCTTAACACTGCGTTACCGATGAGAGCCTTATGTTCGGTCGAAACCCCTCTAGTTGATCCGAAGTACTACTCTATCATTCTAGGTTTACGGTACCAGAGGAACACGAGTTTATGAAGTGATAGGTGTTTCTCCAATGGTCATACTAACTACCACTACAGCCTCCTCTAGTCGCAGTCACCTCTACGGATGAACTCAGCAATCTCAAGCTGCTGGCGGTGCACGATGTCCATCGCCTCGTCCGTATGATATAAATCATACCATCCGGGGCTCTCGTGCGGAGGATCGCCGGCCCATACATCGCCAAACTGATTCGCGTGCTGGTTTTCCGGTCGATAGATTCCGCCGTATGCCCATGGGCAGGAGCCAGTGTAAGCGCCCTTGGGATCTTTGAACTCGACCATGGCGGCACCGATGATGGTCTGTTGGAGGTGAGTTATTTAGCGATGGATCGTAAGTTTCATGCAGGAAAACTCACTTCAAAGTACTCGTCCTTGTTGCTGGTTCCCGCCGAACTCAAGTAGGTATACTCCTTACCAACATTCTCCCAGTTATTCCTCGCCATTCCAAACTCCTCAAGGAAAATTGGCTTTCCGATTTCAGCCGCCCACTGCGACGAGTTTGCAATGAAAGCTTCCGCGAAGTCTTTGGCAGCTTCAAGGTTCTCCCGGCTAGAATTGAGCATGTCGTAGATACCCCAGTTCTGCACCCAACAGTGCGTCGTGCCGTAGTCGATCGAGCTGTAGTTATGGGCTTTCTGGTAGTACCACTTGCCCTGCTTGCTTTCGAAACCGACATTGACTAGCTGTTTCGGAGCAGCGGCTTTAATGTATGCTGACGTGGACTCTATCCACTCGAAGAGAGGGTCCTTGGGAGCGGGCGGGAGTTCTAGACTGTAAGGGCCTAGGTACTCGTCCGGGACGATCGCGTTTTGGGGCTCGTTGGCCAACTGCCAGGTCATAATCGTGGCATCTTGTTTGTATTGTCGTCCGTTGACTGTATTCACTCGGTTGAGAACCGTGTCGATGTGACCGCGGTACCATCTCTGGGCTTGGGGATTGGTGTAGAACCGGTTGGCGTACTCAGTGAAGTTGTTGTATGGTGCTGCGTCGACGCCTTCGACCGTGTAGTTGCCCCAGCCCGTTTCAGGAACCTCACGTTGCGGAGGTGCGGTCAGGTTCCAGGAAGGTGGGTATGGGATAGCACTGTTGTTGTTCGCCCACGATACGTACTGGGCGAAACCGCCGGACCATTGCCATTCATTATTCAAGGTCATCGTAGCCCGCATGCCACGCTTTGACATCTCAGCGAGGCATCGGTCCAGGCCAACAAAGATGTCTTCATTATAAGTGCCTGGTGAAGACATCAACGCAGGATGCATGCGGAAAGGTTGCCAGGTAGGATTACCTTCGGAGGCGGCCATGATGCGAAGGTGATTGACGCCTTTGCTGGCCATATCGTCCAGTTCGGTGAGCAAACGAGAGTGGTTGCCACCAGCGGACTCGTCTGCTGCCAGGTTGAGGCATGACCAGTAATTCAAGCCTGTCAAGTACTGAATTCCTGCTGCATCTTTGAAACGGAGTCCATCGACTTGGACGAAGTCGTCTTCTGCAATCTCGTGGTGGTTATGTTGACCATGTCTGTTTTGACTTGGTGCGGCTGATGCCACAGCCAGTGCTGCTAGAATAAATGAGAAGGAATGTGAGAAGAACATCCTGAGGTCATGGAGAGCTGATTCACGAAATCAAGGCGGGAAATTGAATTGAAGTTGGGCTTTGTTCAATGCTGTCGGTGCCCTCGTGGGATCATCCACCCGAGCAGCGGGGATCGAGGTAACCTTGAGCTACGACATTACGTAGAGACGCCGATGATCATCTATACATGCCTTAAACCTAGTCCATGTCCCAATTGTTATCCTCTACAAGTGACAAAGACAATGGTGTATCTGTCCTGCTCATGTACACAGCATGTTCCAAATGCCATATTGCAAAAGTTAGTGTCAGCTTCAATCTCAAATCAATTCTGGGCAATGTATGGCTGGTCATGGTTGTTCATAAAATCATGACTTGTCACAAATCTGGATTGTCAATTGTCAAGTCAACTGAGTCATGATTGTTATCTGGTGACAAGAG
>Ga0265780_10012104_pt1 | contig 10143 bp, 3 predicted proteins | sample P1T30metagenome_FD_192432 | JGI IMG/M metagenome (GOLD analysis project Ga0265780, IMG submission 192432) | Plant litter microbial communities from East Loma Ridge, Irvine, California - P1 T30 | ecosystem: Environmental > Terrestrial > Plant litter > Unclassified | place: USA: California... | reverse complement strand
ACTCCAATGGCTCTAATCCTATCCTAAACCATAAGCCTATGCTCCCCGCCGCCCGCGTTTCCGACCTCATCGTGAGCCCCGCCACTGCCAGCGTGCCCACCCCCATCATCCCGCCCGGTGCGCCCACCGTGCTCATTGGCGGGCTACCCGCCGCCCGCTTGGGCGACAGCTGCGGAGCCGACGTCATCATCAAAGGCTCGGCCACGGTGATGATTGGCGGATTGCCCGCGGCCCGCATTGTCGATTCCACGGCTTCGGGGGGCATTATCATACCGCCGGGCTGCCCCACGGTGTTGATTGGCGGCTAACCACGAGTCTTACCTCTTATTACCAGATTCTTACTACTCAGCATGAACAAGCCATTTCTAGGTCGCGGCTGGTCGTTTCCGCCCACGTTTACGCGGGGGCTGGGCGGCGTGGAAATGCTGGAGGAGGAAGCTGACATTGCCTCCAGCCTGGAAATCCTGCTCACCACCATGCCCGGCGAGCGGGTGATGTTTCCGGACTACGGCTGCAACACCGAGGAACTGGTTTTTGAGAGCATGGACACGACTACCAAAACCCTGATGGCTGATAAAATAGAGTCGGCCATTCTCTACTACGAGCCGCGCATTGAGTTGGAAAAAGTGCGCCTCGACACCAGCCGCGAGCTGGAAGGTGTCATCCTCATCGAAGCCATCTACCGGGTCCGCACCACAAACTCGCGGTTCAACTTCGTCTTCCCCTTTTACAAGCAGGAAGGCACCGACATCAACCAGCCCGGCGGCCCCGCCGAGGCCACCCTCACGCCCCTACCCGACCTGCGCTAGCCATGCCCGCCGACTGCACCCAGAACACCGACCCGCTGAAGCTCGTGCGCGAAGGCACCAGCCAGCCGCAGCGCGTGCTGTCGGCGCTGGCTCCTGCCGCCGCGCCGCTCAACGAGCGCACGCCCGCGCACAGCATGGTGTTTGCGCAGGCTTACGCTCGCTACTTAAAGCATGACGATGGCAGTGGCGCGCCGGGCACCTGGGAGAAGTTTTTTGCCGACGATGTGTCGGTGCAGCTGGCCGTGGCGGCCGTGCAGGATGTGGAGCAATACAAAGTCCGGAACACCGAGGCGTTCGGCTTTCTCAATAACCTGGATAATGAAGGCGACCCGACGGGGCTGAAGCAGCGGCTGGGCTTCCTGTTCAGCGCCGTGGGCACACTGGCGACCCGGCTCGATGCCCTGCAAAAGGCCTTGCCGAAAGAAATTCCGCTTAAGGGCTTGCTGCTAAATCTCAGTCAGAGCCAGCTGGCAACGGGGTTAGGGCGATTGATTGCCTACCACAAGGGCGGTACTGCGCTGGGCCTGCTCGATGAGTCGGCGTTGCCGGTGGAGGTAGCCATTTTGGGCGGGCCGCTGGTTACGTTTCAGAAGGTTAGAACTGATGGGCTTTCGGCGGCCTGGCTGCCAGCGGGCGCGCCTGATTGGACCACGTATGAAGCCGGAATTACCGATGACCAGGCGACCTACGGCGTCGGTTCGGACTTCGAGCGCATCAATCGGCTCTCGACGCACAACCTGTTTACCAGCGTCTTCGACCAGTTTCTGAAAGTGTATGCCCGCGTGGCCACCGAAGGCCGGGCGGCGCTGGAAGCCACGCTCACGAATTGGGATGGGCATGAGCCGCACTACGCGCTGTTCCTGGCCTTTTTGCGCCTGAATGAGTACGCCCGCCAGGAAACCAACACGCTCACCCAGCGCCATCTTGATTTCTACTACCGCGACATTCTGCAGCTTCGCGAAAAGCCCGCCGAGCCCAGCCACGCCCACTTGCTCTTGGAATTGGCCAAACATGTGGAGGCGCGTTTGCTGGAGCAGGGCGAGCTGTTCAAGGCTGGCAAGGACGCTTTGGGCAAGCCCGTGTCTTTTGCCAGCGACCAGGATTTGGTGGCCAATGCCGCCCAGGTTACGGCCCTGAAAACGCTGTACCGCCATGGCACCGAAGCACCCGGCAGCGGCTGGACCGGCGGCCCCGCGCCCACCGGCCGCCTCTACGCCGCGCCGGTAGCCAACTCCGACGACGGCATGGGCGCGGCCCTGACTTCCCCGGATGGCTCGTGGCAGCCCTTTTACCACAAAATATACGTCGATGGCGAGCTGACCGAAATCAGGATGCCCACGGCGGAGGTGGGCCTGGCGCTGGCTTCGCACTACCTGTTTCTGGCCGAAGGTGCCCGGACCATTGCCATTGATTTCACGGTTACCGGCAACTATTCCGATTTGGCGGCCGATGTGGTTTGTGCCCTCACGGCGGCCGATGGCTGGTTTGAAAAGGCGCCGGCCAGCTTCGAAACGGAGAGCGGCCAGCTGCGCCTCGTCATCGAGCTGACGGGCGCCGACCCGGCCATCGTCGCCTACAACACCAAGGCCCACGGCTACACCTTCGCCACCGCACTACCCCTGCTGCTACTAAAGCTCCGGCAGCAGCCCGCGACTTATCAATACCAGCAATTACAGGATGCCAAGCTGAGCGCTATCACGTTGAGCGTGGCCGTGACGGGCCTGCGCTCACTGGCCGTTTCCAACGACTTCGGCCCAGTGGATACCTCCAAGCCGTTCCAGCCGTTTGGGGCCTTGCCGGTGGCGGGTAGCGCCCTCACCATTGGCTCGGCCGAGGTATTCCAGAAAAACCTGACCAGTGCGGCCGTGGAAGTGACCTGGCAGGCCGCGCCGACGCCCTACAAAACCACGCCAGAGGTGGCGGTTGACTTTCTGACGGAAGGCGGCTGGGAAGATTCCGGCACGAGCACCGACTTACAGCTAACGGAATTCGACATTGCCAGCGGGCTGAACGGTGCCGTGGTGGACCGCCCCAATCCGCTGCCCACCGAGTCTTACAGTACCACCGCACGGCACGGTTTCGTGCGTCTCCGCCTAACGGACGGCTTCGGGCAGGCCGCCTACCAAACGGCGCTGCTCGCCTTCCTCAGCAAAACCCCAGCCACCGCCACCAACCCTGGCGCGCCGCCGCCTGGCCCGGTCATCAGCTCCATCACACTGAGCTACACGGCTAGCCAGAACATTGCACTGGCCTCGGCCGACGCCGGTGCGTTTGCGGCCCGGGCGGCGCGGTTCTATCACCTTGCTCCGTTTGGGCAGGCCGAGCAGCATCCGTTTCTAAAAATTGACGCGCCCGATAAGGCCCTGTACCTGCTGCCGCAGTTCAAGCACCTCAACCTAGCCGACCCCAAGCTGCCGGTGCAGCAGCCCGTGCCGCACGAGGCCGAATTCTACATCGGCATCAGTGCCCTGCTGCCGCCCCAGAACCTGGCCCTGCTCTTCCAAGTGGCCGATGGCACGGCCGACCCGCTCACCCAAAAACCCGTGCCGCACCTCAACTGGAGCTACCTGCGCCGCAACGAATGGGTGGAATTCCCCCGCGACGCCGTGGCCGACACCACCGGCGAGCTAACCCGCTCCGGCATTGTGACGCTGGCCCTGCCCCGCGATGCCAACGCCGACAACACCCTGCTGCCCAGCGGCCAGCACTGGCTGCGCGTGGCCGTGGCCGAAAAAAGCGCCGCCGTGTGCCAGCTGCTGCGCGTGGCCGCCCAGGCCGTGCGCGTCACGTTCCGGGACCAGGGCAACGACCCGGCTTTCCCGGCCCAGGTCACCCCGGCCGACACTATCACGAAGCTGGCCCAGCCGGTGGCCGCCGTAAAGAAGGTGGAACAGCCGTTCGACTCGTTCGGCGGGCGCGGCCAGGAGGCTTCGGATGCCTTTTACACCCGCGTGAGCGAGCGGCTGCGGCACAAGGACCGGGGCCTGGCGCTCTGGGACTATGAGCATTTGGTGCTGGAGGCATTCCCGCAGCTCTACCAGGTGAAGTGCCTCAACCACACGCACTACGAGTCGAGCAACGACGGCACGGGCATTTACCGCGAGTTGGCGGCCGGCCACGTCACGCTGGTGGCCATTCCGAGCCAGCAGCTGCGCAACCTGCGCGACCCGCTGCGACCCTATACCAGCCTTGGGCTGTTGCAGGAAATTGGCGCCTTCTTGCAAAAGCGGCTGTCTTGCTTAGTGAAGCTGCACGTCAAAAACCCCGAGTTTGAGGAGGTGCGGGTGGCGTTTCGGGTGCGGCTGCGGGAAGGGTTCGATGAAACGTTCTCCATCAAGCAGCTGCAGCAAAGCATTACGCGGTTTTTGTCGCCGTGGGCTTTTGCCGACGGGGCGGGGCCGTCGTTCGGCGGCAAAATCTACAAGTCGGTGCTTATCAACTTCGTGGAAGACCAGCCCAGCGTCGATTACGTCACCGATTTTCAGCTGTTCCACCCGGCTTCCGGCCCGGCCGACTACACCGAAGTCACGGGCACGAAGGCCGTTTCCATCCTGGTTTCGGCCCCGGCCACGCAGCATAGCATATTGGTAATCAACCCCGCGGAGGAAGAAGCGCTCCACGAAAACTGCCCCTGCACCGCATGAGCCGCCAACCCGTAGTCCTGCTGAAACAGGCCCCGCTGAAACCCGCCGAAGACTTTTTCCGCCTTCGCCGGGAGGGGATTGGCTTTATCGAGCAGCTGGGCAGCCGCTGGTGGACCGATTACAACGCCCACGACCCCGGCATCACCATTCTGGACCAACTGTGCTACGCCATCACGGACCTGGCCTACCGCATCGGCTGGGACATCAAGGACCTGCTGGCCCCTGCCGTGCCCTCGGCCGACCCCGCGCAGCCCTACCCAAACCAGACGTTTTTCACGGCGCGCAATATTCTAACCGTCAACCCGGTCACGCCCGACGATTTTCGCCGCCTGCTCATCGACCTCGACCGCGTGCGCAACGCCTGGGTGTTCTGCAAGGCCTGCGGCTGCGACCTGCCCTACTACGCCTGGTGCGAAAACGACGAGCTGCACCTCTCCTACCGCAAGCCTGCCAACCCCGCCCTGGCCCCACAAACGGTGGAGCCGCTGGGCCTCTACGAAATCCGGGTTGAGCTGGAAGCCGACCCTGATTTAGGCGATTTGAACGACCGGAAAATTGAGCACACATACACAGTTTTCGACGACGAAGGCCAGCCGCAGCCTGTGACGGTGGAACTGCATTTTCCGGAATGGGGCCTCGAAAAAGGCGCGGAATGGGACCTGTTTCTGGCCAGTGAAGATGCCTTTGCGGGTCAGAATGGCGAAAGTATCAGCCTCAAGCTCCTCAAGTTCAACCGCAGCAACAACCCCGCCGACCAAAGCCCGCTGACCGACGACGCGCTGCGGCGCAACTGGAACAACCTCTTTTACGCCACCTACGAGCTGGAACTGCTGCCCGGCGGCCCGAAGCTGACCATCGAAAACGTCACGCTGCGCCTCTTCGGCAGCATGGCGGCCAAGAACCTGACCACCGTGCTAGCCGGCGGCGCGCCCGGCACTGTGAGTCTGCAGCAGCTGCTCATCGACGCCACCGACACCGGCCCGTTGCCGCGCTACCGCCGCAAGCAGCTGCGCGTGGAAGCCGCCGTGCAAACCGCCAAAGCCGCGCTGCACCAGCACCGCAACCTCGACGAAGACTACTGCCGGGTGAGCCGCGTGGACGTGGAGGACGTGGCCGTATGCGCCGACGTGGAAGTGGCGGCCGATGCTGACATCGAGCGCATTCAGGCCCGCATCTGGTTTGAGGTTGAGCAGTATTTCAACCCGCCGGTGCCGTTTTACTCCTTGCAGGAGCTGCTGGCCGAGGGTGTGCCGGTGGAAGACATTTTCAACGGCCCGGAGCTGGATAATGGCTTCATCAAGTCTGATGAGCTGGCAGCAGCGGGGCTAAAAAGCGTGCTGCGCGTGTCCGACCTCATTAACAAGTTGATGGACATTGAGGGCGTGGTGGCCGTGAATAACCTGCTGCTGAGCAAATATGATGATGCCGGCAACCAGCTAAAGGGCGCAGCCGACCCTATCTGGACCAACGGCCTGCCGGTGTTCGATGCCACCAAGGCCAGCGCCGCCTGGCTGCTGTTCGTGAGCAACCAGCACCAGCCGCGGCTGCATTTCCACTTATCGCGCTTCCTGTTTTACAAGAATGGGCTACCGTTTTTGCCGCGCCGGGCCGAGGCCCTGGCCACTCTTACCCAGTTACGCGGCGAGGCCGAGCGCCCCAAAGTGGCCCACGCCCCCACCGATTTGGCCGTGCCGGCCGGCAATTTCCGCAACCCCGAAGCCGACTATTCGCCGCTGCAAAACAGCTTCCCGCGCAACTATGGCATCGGGCCAGAAGGGCTGCCTTCCACGGCTTCGCCCCGCCGCCGGGCGCAAGCCAGGCAGTTGCAAGCCTACTTGCTGGCCTTTGAGCAGCTGCTGGGCAATGCCTTTGCGCAAGTGGCGCACACGGCCGATATGTTCTCGCTCGACCCGGCCGTTTCGCAGACCTACTTCAGCCGGCAGTTTAACGATGCCGTGCTAGGCGGCTACAGCGAGCTGGTGAATGGGCTGACGCCGACTGTGCTATCCAATCTGACCGAGACGCCGGCTGAGTTTCTGGCGCGGCGCAACCGCTTCCTCGACCATTTGCTGGCCCGTTTTGGCGAGTCGTTTAAGGACTACGCGCTGCTGCTCACCAGCCTGGAAGGCCAGCAGGTGAGTCAGCAGCAGCTCATTGCCGACAAAATTGCTTTTCTGGAAGCCTACCCGCTCATCAGCCACGACCGGGGCCGGGCGTTCAACTACGCCGAAAACCCCGCCGACCCTACCAACGTGTCGGGCCTGAAACGCCGGGTAAGCCTGCTCCTAGGCTTCGCACCGGGCTCCGATTTGGACCGGTTTATCGTGGTCGAGCACCTGCTGCTGCGGCCCAAGTTTCCCGGCGATGCCCTCTACCCGGCCTGCTCCGACGGGGCCTGCGGCACCTGCGGCGATGAGGACCCGTACTCGTTCCGCCTCACCTTCGTGATGGCCGGCTGGGCCCCGCCCTTCAGCGAAAACCTGGATTTGCGCGGCTTTGCCGACCGTACCGTGCGGCAGGAAACGCCCGCGCATCTGCTGGCCAAAATCTGCTGGGTGGGCAACGACGGCTTCATCGAAAACCCCTGTGACCCGGTGGTGGGCGAGCTGGCCGACCTGCTGGAAGCCAAGGGCCTGACCGCCGACAGCCAGCGCCCCACCTCGGCCGAAGCCTGTGCCTGCGCGCTGGCCATCTACACGGCTTTCAGCACGGCCTTCACGGCGTGGTACGAGGACAAAACCCTGACCTATACCCAATCGGACGCCTTGCTGGCGGCGTTGGAACAGGAATTCACGGATAAGATTACGCCGGCTGAGCTCAGCTGCACCACCGTGCTGGGCGCCGCGCTCTGGGCGGAAATCATGCCCATACTGGTGAAATATTTCCACCATATTGCGCTGTACGGCTGGCAGTTCGAGCGTTTCGAGGATGCCTGGCGGGCCTGGCTGACAGCCAACGCGGCCTTCGACTGGCCTTCCGAAAGGCTCTCGGAGCGCGTAGAGGCCATTTTGCGCAGCAACCTACTGTCCGCTTCTGCCACGGTCAACGTTGCCGATGAGCTGTGCCACCGCTCCACGGCCATCCTGACGCAGTTCGGGCTGAATTTTTACGACTGGCTGGAGGCTAACCTTACGGCTGGGCGCACGCTTTCCACCCTCACGGCTTTCGCGCCTCAGCCGGTGGTGCTGGCGCCCGGCCTCAGCTTCAAACCCGGCACGGCTGCTGCGCTCGAAACGCTACTGAAAGCGCGCTACGCCACTTATGTGGAGGTTTCGTACCGTCTGCGCATGGCGGTGAACCTGCTCAGCAAGCTGCGCAATACCTACCCCGGCGCCACCCTGCACGACTGCGACGACGGCAGCGACCAGAACCCCGTGCGCTTGGGCAGCACCGCCCTCGGCAACTACCCGCTGCGCCGCCAGATTACGCCCATACCCACCCCGGCAGCCCGGACAGCCAAGGCCACTCATGCGCCCCCTGAAAGCCCGGCTTCGACTGCGGCTCAGCTTGCGGCAGAACCGATGGTCACTCTTGAAGCAACTACGCTTCTCGAAACGCTGGCCACTCCCGAAGCGGCTGCGCCTACCGAAACACTGGTCCCTGCTGACGCCGCTACTACCGACGCTGCCGATGAGTCGCCCGCCAGCCCGGACACTCCCGAGAGTTCGGCTTCTGCTGAAAGCCCGAAAGCCCTTAAAAAGCCTGCTTCGACTAAGAAAACGCCTAAGCCGCGCCGGCCCCGGAAATCCTGATTCGTCTTCCCCACTGCTTGAAAACCGCCACCTGCCATGCAAGCGCTCCAAGATAATTACCCCGTGTTTGAGGCCAATCAGGTGCTCACCAACGCCCACCTGAACCAGGTATTTGACTACCTGGACGAGCAGGAGCGGCTGACGCGGGCCAACCTCATTGGCATCGGCATTGTGTGCGGGCTGGAAATCCGGCTGGAAACCACGGCCGGCGTCGCCACCATTCACCTCGCGCACGGCTGCGGCATCACCTCGGCAGGTTACCTGATTCTGGAGCCGGAAGACGTGGATTTGGTGGCGTACCGCGACAATTACACGGTGCCACCGGAGCCCGGCTACGCGCCATTTCTCGACCCCATTACGCACGCGCAGTACCCGCTGTGGGAGCTATTTCCGGCCGGTGAGCCGAATGTGAAGCTGCTGGCCACACCCGCCAATTTCCTGCAGGATAAAGCCGTATTGCTGTTTTTGGAGCTGAAGAAGGAAGACCTCCGCAACTGCAGCCCCATCAACTGCGACGACAAAGGCGCGTCAGTGACCGTGACCGTGCGCCGGCTGCTGGTCACGATTTCGGACCTGGCCAAAATCATTGCCGCCGCCAATCAGCTCGTGCCCAACCTGACCGGGGCCGACCTGGAAACCGCCCTGCTGGCCCGCCTCAACCTGCCCGACCTGCGCCTGCCGCGCTTCGACGTGCCCAACACCCGCCCGGTAACCTCGCAGGATGTGCTGACGGGTTTCCACGCGGCTTTCTACGAGAACAAGCTGGTGCAGAACACGGCGGCAGCCCTCACGGCGGCTTACACGGCCTTCCGGCCGGTGGTGGAAGCACAGTTTGCCGCCAATCCATTTGCCGGTTTTGCGGTCACGTTTGGCTTTTTGGATGCGGCACCTGCTACTACCGCGCAGGTGCGCTTTCTGCAGTATTACTACGACTTTTTTGGCGACCTGCTGCAGGCCTACGACGAGTTCCGGTGGAAGGGCGCGGAGCTGCTCTGCGCCTGCTGCCCCGACGAGGACCTGTTTCCGCGCCACCTGATGCTTGGCGTGCTGGTACCCACCGCCGTTCCGAACCCCGGCATTTACCGGCAGCGATTTCTGGGCTCAGCGGCCGTGAGCGGCTGCGAGGAGCAGACCCAGGAGCTGCGGCAGCTATTTCAGCGGCTGGTGGAAATGGTGGCGCGCTTCACCAACACGCCCCCGCTCACCCCAGCCAATTCCGCCACCGAGCAGATTCGCTTCGTGCCTAGCAAGCTGGCCGACGTGCCGCTCTCCGACAAGGCCATCCCCTATTACTACCTGCAAACCGGCACGCCGCCCCTGTTTCAGCTCTGGAATCCGCTTAAAACCCGCCGCAACCGCGCCAACCAGAACCTGAGCTACCGCGCCGCCGAGTACCTGCCCGCGCCGCCCGCCTTCGTCACCAACCCGCTGCGCTACGACCTGGAGCCCTACAACTTCCTGCGCGTGGAAGGCCACTTGGGCAAGAACTACCAAAGCGCCCTCAGCATCCTGCTGGCCCTCAAGGAGCGCAACCGCCTGCCCATCGACATCATCGCGCTGCGCACCGGCGCTTTTGATGAAAAGATGACCGTGGACCTGACCAAGGAATCGGCCCATTTTCAGGATTTGGAAACGCTGTATGACACGCTGCGGGAGGAAATAATGACCACGCTGGCCGAGGGCGCGCGGTTTTTCTACGGCGTAATGATGCCCAAGGCCCTTGACCCGGCCGGCGTGGCCAAGCTGCCGCTGCTGGTGAAATACGCCCCGGGCCTGCCCTACCAAAAGGGCTCGGTGGGGGCCTGGTTCGAGAAAAACCTGACCACGCTGCTGGGCCTGCCCTACATCGACGTGGACCAGACCCGCGTCAGCGACAACACCATCTGGACGGTTTTCTGCCTGCTGTTTCAGCACGCGGCGGCCCCGGCGCCGGAGTTT
>Ga0265780_10012103_pt1 | contig 10143 bp, 8 predicted proteins | sample P1T30metagenome_FD_192432 | JGI IMG/M metagenome (GOLD analysis project Ga0265780, IMG submission 192432) | Plant litter microbial communities from East Loma Ridge, Irvine, California - P1 T30 | ecosystem: Environmental > Terrestrial > Plant litter > Unclassified | place: USA: California... | reverse complement strand
CCGACCACCACGGTGCAGGCGCCGCAGTCGCCTTCGGCGCAGCCTTCCTTGGTGCCCGTGCAGCGCAAGTCCTCCCGCAGGTGCTGCAGGATGGTTTGCGTCGGCGGCGCCTCGCGCAGTTCGCGCAGTTCGCCACGGAAGAGGAATCGGATCGGTTCTGACATGCCTGTCTCGAAGTAGCACTTTACTGTTCGCCAAGGGCGGAAGGCTACCATCCTGCGGCCGCCCTCATATCATCACATTCTTATATTGAATATCATAAATACGTATATCTCTGCTGCGCGCCTTCGCACTCATTCCACGCAAGGATGCACCGTTTTCCAGTGATTGGCGATATCGATGCGGCGTGTGACCCAGACACGGTCATGCCGGATCACGTAGTCCAGGAAGCGCGCCAGCGCCGCGGTCCGCGCGGGCCGCCCCGCCAGGCGGCAATGCAGGCCGACCGACAGCATCTTGGGCCGGTCCAGGCCGGCGGGGTCGCCTTCCGCGTAGAGCACGTCGAAGGCGTCCTTCAGGTAGTCGAAGAACTGGGTGCCGGAATTGAAGCCCTGGGCGGTGGCGAAGCGCATGTCGTTGGTGTCGAGCGTGTACGGCACCACCAGGTGCGGCCCGCCGCCGACCCGCTGCCAGAACGGCAGGTCGTCGCCATAATGGTCGGCATCATAGGCAAAGCCGCCATGCTCGACCACCAGCCGGCGCGTATTGGGCGAATCGCGTCCCGTGTACCAGCCCTGCGGTGCGGCGCCGGTCAGCTCGCGCATGATCTCGACGGCCTGTTTCATGTGCGCGCGCTCGGTCGCCTCGTCGACGTCCTGATACGAGATCCAGCGCAGGCCATGGCAGGCGATCTCGTGCCCCAGTTCCTGGAACGCAGCCACCGCCTCGGGATGGCGCGCGAGCGCCTGCGCCACGCCGAACACGGTCAGCGGCAGCCGGCGCTCCTCGAACAGCCGCAGCAGGCGCCACAACCCGGCGCGCGAACCGTATTCGTAGAGCGACTCCATGCTCATGTGGCGCGCCGGGAAGGCGCTGGCCCCGACGATCTCGGACAGGAAGGTCTCGGACGCCGGGTCGCCGTGCAGCACGCAGTTCTCGGCGCCCTCCTCGTAGTTCAGGACGAACTGCAGGGCGATGCGCGCGCCGCCGGGCCAGCGCGCGTGCGGCGGATTGCGGCCGTAGCCGGCCAGGTCGCGCGGATAGGAAGCTGCCATGGCGTCCCTTAACAAGGAAGAATACATCCGATCATATATTGCAACGACCACAACTGTATATGAGCGGACGCATACGGCGGCTCATGGCGCCGATATAGACCTCAGGCGCGCAAGGCAGACACCAGGCGGTCGACCTGTGCTTCCTGGGTGAAGATCGCCGGCGTCACCCGCACGCAGGCGCCGGACGCCAATCCATCCCGCATGACGGCGAACACGCCGTGCTCCTGCAGCAAGCGCCTGGACAGCGCGATATTGTCGGCCACCGAGGTCTTGCCGCGCAGGCGGAACGAGGCGATCGCGCTGGTCAGGCGCGGATCGGGTGAGGCCAGCACCTCGATGCCGGCGATTCCCCGCGCCGACTCCACCCAGCGGTTGCGCAGGTGGTGCAGGCGCGCCTGTTTGTTGGCTACGCCGATCCGTGCGTGGAGCTCCAGCGCCAGCGGCAGCGCCAGGTAGGCCGCGAAGTTGACGGTGCCGGTATGCACCCGGGTGCGGATATCGTCGCCGTCCTTTTCGCCCATATACGGATCGATGTCGGCCACCCTGCCGCGCCTGATGTAGATGGCGCCCACGCCCACCGGCGCACCGATCCACTTGTGCAGATTGATGCCGGCATAGTCGCAACCGAGGTCGGGGATGCGCATGTCGAGCTGGCCGAAGCCGTGCGCGGTGTCGACGATGACGCCGATGCCGCGCGCGCGCGCCATGCGCGTGATCTCGGCCACCGGCATCACCATGCCGTTGCGGTGGTTGACGTGGGTGAGCAGCATCATCTTGAGCTTCGGATGGCGCGCCATCGCCTGCGCATAGCAGTCGATCAGCGACTGGACGGTCGCCGTGGCGGCGTCCGGCGCCGTGATCTGCACCACCTCGACGCCGCGCCGCTCCCTGAGCCAGCCCATGGTCGTGATCATATTGTCGTAGTCGACGTCGGCGCACAGGACGGTGTCGCCCGGCCGCAGCCGGTTGTAGCCGCCGATCAGCGCCTGCAGCGCCTCGGTGGCGCCACGCGTCAGCACGATCTCGTCGCGCTCCACGCCCAGCGCCCGGGCGAGCGCGGCGCGCGCCGCCTCGTACTCGGGCGGAAAGCGCAGGCGGCCGTAGTAGGCGTTGCCGTGGTTGACCTCGGCCACCTGACGCTGGTAGGCCGCGACCACGGGCCGCGCCATCGAGCCCCAGTAGCCGTTGTCGAGCATCGCCACTTCGTCGGTCACGTCGTAGTGTGCGGCCACGCGGCCCCAGTAGGCGTTGTCGCGCGCCAGCGCGGCCGGCGTCAGCGCGGGTGGCGCAATATCGGGCAGCGCGGGCAGCGCGGGCAGCGCGGGCAGCGCGGGCAGCGCGGGCAGCGCGGGCGCCGCCGCCAGCGCGCTTGCCGGCGCCAGCGATGTGGCGAGACCAGCCCGCAGCCAGGCCCGCCGCTGCGGGTCGGGCCGACTCAAAACTTCACCGTATAGTCGACGTACAGGTTGCGCCCATCGGTGTCGTACGGCGCGTTGCGCGAGTAGATCAGGCCGCGGCTGGCCTGGAATATCGCTTCGTCGGGATACTTGTCGAAGACATTGTCGACGCCGAAGCGCAGGGTCTGCTTGGGCGTCACCTTGTAGCTCAGCGCCGCGTCGAAGAAGCGCATCGCACCGAAACGCTGGAAGATGTCGCCCGTCGCGTTGCCGGTGCTGTCGGTCCAGGCGCCGTAGTGGCGCATCCGTCCCAGCGCGCTCCAGGCGCCGCGCTCATACGTCGCGCCGATGGTGGCCTTCTGGCGCGGCAGGCGGTCTTCGAAGATCGTGCGCTGGGTCAGGTTGGAGGCGACCGCGGTGCTGCCGTCGTCGACCTGCGTCTTGTTGTAGTTGTAGGCCAGGGTCAGGTTCAGCCGGCCGTCGGCGACCCGGCTCAGGTGATTGGCGACGATGTCGATACCCTGGGTGGTGGTGTCGAAGTCGTTGGTGAAGTAGTTGACCGAGGTGTAGCGCAGCGGATTGGCCATCCCGGCCGGTACCGGGAACGAGGCCGAGGTGCTGAACCGGTCGCGCAGCTTGATCTGGTACAGGTCGACCGATCCCGACAGGCCCATGGCGCCCTTCCACGTCAGGCCCAGCGACAGGTTGTCCGATTCTTCCGGCGTGAGGGGCCTGGCGCCGAGCGCCACGGCGATCGGATCGCTCGTCGACAGGCGGCCACTGGTGAACACCAGCAGGGTGCGGGTGTCGAGGCCCTGGCTGGTGCTGCTGGTATTGAGTTGGCCCGGGGTCGGGGCGCGAAAGCCCGTCGAGAAGGAGCCGCGCACGGCAAGGTCGGGCGTGACCTCGTAGCGCGCCGACAGCTTGCCGTTGACGCTGTCGCCGAACTCCGAGAAGTCCTCGTAGCGCAGCGCGGCGCCGACCGACAGGCGTTCGCTGAGCGGCGCTTCGACGTCGATGTAGGCCGCGTAGCTGTCCTGGTCCCAGCGGCCGGCCTGGCGATCGGAAAAGCCAGGCGCGCCGTTGGCGCTCGGATCGAGTCCATAGGCGGCGCCGGGGCCGACCGCATACGAGGCCGCTTCGCCAGCGCGAACGCCATAGCGTTCGTTGCGGTACTCGAGGCCGAAGCCGACGTTGACCGGCCGCGCCAGCGCGGCCATGTTCCACTCGTAGTTGAAATTGGCGTTGACCAGCTTTTCTTCCTGGGTCAGGCGTCCCAGGTCGAAGGCGGTCGGGCTGCCTGGACCAAGCGAGGCATTGATCGAGTTATGCAGGCCGTAGTCGATGCGGTTGCGGCCATACGACGCGGAGAGGTCCCAGGCCAGCGCCTCGGTGAAGCGGCCGCGCACGCCGGCCAGCACCTGCAGGTCGTCCTGCTCATTGGCGTACTGGGGGCTGAAGCCGGTCGGGTAGATGCTGCGCACGTCCCAGCCGGGGAAGGCCGCCGTCTTGTTGTAGACGCTGCCGCTGGTGTCGGGATTGCGCCAATTGAAGTCGGACACACCTTCGCTGCGGCCGAACAGGCCGTAGCTGTAGGCTTCGAGCGCGCCGCCAAGGCCCACGCTGGCGTTGTAGCCGATGCGCTGGCTTTCCAGCTCGGGCTGGCCCCAGCGCTGGACCGGGTTCGGCACCTGCAGCTCGGGGTGGGCCGCCTGGAAGTCGATCGCATCCTGGCGCTGGCGGGTGCGCGAGGTAGGGTCGGCATCCGCCGCTTCGGCGAACAGGTTGATCCGGCCCGATTCGCCGAACGTGAAGCCATACTTGGCGCGCACGGTATTCGTCTTGCCGTCGTTCTCGCCGTATTGCGCGTGCTGGGCGTTGATTTCGCCGCCGGCCGTGTCGTCGAGGATGATGTTGATGACGCCGGCGATCGCGTCGGATCCATACTGTGCCGAGGCGCCGTCGCGCAGCACCTCGATGCGCTTGATGGCGCTGGTCGGGATCTGCGCCATGTCGGCCGCCTGCGATCCGCGCGCGCCGAGGAAGGCGCTGCGATGGAAGCGCTTGCCGTTGACCAGCACCAGGGTCTGGTCCGGCGACAGGCCGCGCAGGGTGGCCGGCCGCACGAACACCTGGCCGTCGGCCATCGGCAGGCGCTGCACTACATAGGACGGCACCAGCTGCGCCAGCACGTCGTTCAGGTCGTCCGACTCGACGGCCGCGATCTCTTCGCGGCTGAACACGTCGACCGGCGCCAGGGTGTCGAACTGGGTGCGGTTGCTGGCGCGGGTGCCGGTGACGATCACGGCTTGCGGTTCGGCGGCGATCAGCAGGGGCGCCGCTGCGGTGGAGGTGGTCTGGGCATGCACCCCAACCAGTGCATGGGTGACGCACAACGCGGCGGCGCTGGCGATCTGGTGTCGTTTGATAGTCATTACGGTCTTCAGGTTGGATGAAAGAGCTGCCGCGTTCCGACCTGCTGGTACAGAAGTTGGCAAGCCGACAGCCTAAAGACGCAATATTTCGTGAGTATGAAGTCAGGCCTCGCATCACGAAATCACGCGGGTGATATCCAGAACCAGCTGGTGCTTATATCTGTCCGAACTGGCGTTATGATGGACTTCCACCCACACCTGCTGACAAGGACCACGATGGGAAAACTCACCACCCACGTACTCGACACCGCCCATGGCTGCCCCGGCGCCGGCATCCGGGTCGAGCTGTACGCGATCGGCACCAACGGCCGCACGCTCTTGAAAAGCGCAGTGACGAACGACGACGGTCGCTGCAACGAGCCCCTGCTGGAAGCGGCTGCGCTGCTGGCCGGCCAGTACGAACTGGTATTCCACGCCGGCGACTACTACGCGGCGCGCGGCGTCGACCTCCCCGCCCCACGCTTCCTGGACCGCATCGCGCTCGGCTTCGGCATCGCCGACCCCGGCCAGAATTACCACGTGCCTCTGGTGATGACGCCCTGGTCGTATTCGACGTATCGCGGCAGCTAGCAAACTTGCGGGCGTCATTCCTCGTTGATCGGAAGTAAGATACTGGACAAGACAACGTTCAGGAACCGACGCCATGCAGCAGACCGCACCCGCCGCTTCTTCCATACCTCCGCCCGCGGACGACGACCTCGTCCCGGCCTGGTTGGGTTCCACGCGCATCGGCATTGGCCTGGTCCAGGGTCTGCTGCTCTACCTGCTATACACGGCGGCGCAGGACAAGGCCTGGCCGGCCACCGTTCCGCTGCTGTTCGGGCCGCTGGCCATGCTCGGCCTGCTGCTGCCGGTGATCCTGATCAGTGGCCTGGGCCATCTGTCGCGCCGCCAGCTGACCGCGTGGGCGCTGAGCGCGGCCGCCGTCATCGCACTGCTGGCCGCCTACGATATGTGGCGCCGGCTCGGCGGGCACGATTGGGAGGGCGGCAAGCCCTCGGGCATGCTCACCTTGTGCCTGGCGGTCGGCTTCTTCATCGCCCATGCGCTGGTGCTGGCGGCCAGTCATGAGCGGCGCCGCATCGCGGCCTACGCCAGCTATTTCGAGGTCGCCTGGAAGCTCAACCTGCAGATCCTGTTCTGCTTGCTGTTCGTGGGCGTCACCTGGCTGGTGCTGCAGCTGGGCGCCGCGCTGTTCGACCTGGTCAAGCTGGATTTCCTGAGCCGGACCATCGCCAAGGCCTGGTTCTTCATTCCGGTCACCGCCTTCGCCTTTTCGGTGGCGATGCACCTGACCGACGTCAAGCCCGCCATCGTGCGCGGCATCCGCAACCTGCTGCACGTGCTGCTGTCCTGGATCTTGCCGGTGCTCACCCTGCTGGTGGGCGGCTTCCTGGCCAGCCTGCCGTTCACGGGCCTCGATCCGCTGTGGGCCACCCGCAGCGCCGGCGGCATCCTGCTCAGCGCGGCGGCCGCCTTCGTCGTGCTGATCAATGCCGCCTACCAGGACGGCGCGAGCCCGCCGCCGCGCGTGCTGGCTATCTCCGCGCGCATCGCCTGCCTGCTGCTGGTGCCGCTGACCCTGCTCGCCGCCTATGCCCTCGCGCTGCGCGTCGCGGACCACGGCTGGTCGGCCGACCGCGTCATCGCCGCCGCCAGCCTGCTGGTCGCGGCCTGCTATGCCGGCGGCTATGCGGCCGCGGCGCTGCGCCGCGGCTGGCTGCGCACCCTGGCCGGCGTCAATATCGCCGCCGCCTTCGTGGTGCTGGCCGTGCTGGCGCTGCTGCTCTCGCCCGTCCTCGATCCCGGCCGCATCGCGACGAACAGCCAGATGGCGCGCCTGGCGTCCGGCCAGATCAAGTTGCCGCAGCTCGATGTCGCCTACCTGTACCACCATGGCGCGCGTTTTGGCCGCGAAGCGATCGCGCAGCTCGAAAAGAGCGCTGCGGGAGACGACGCCGGCTGGCTGCGGACGGAGCTGGCGCGCCTGCGCCAGTTGCAGAAACCCGGCGCACCCGCCCCTGACCTGAAGGTGGCCGACAACCTGCGTGTCTGGCCGGCGGGGACGGCGCTGCCCGCCGGTTTCTCCGAGTTCAACTGGCCGCAGTTCAAGCAACACCTGTACCTGCCTTATTGCCTGCAGCGCCAGGGCGCCATCTGCGACGCTTTCGTGATCGACCTGGGCGGCGACGCCCGGCCGGAAGTCATCCTGGTTGGCGCCGCCAATCACGGCAATGCCGTCCTGCGCCAGGGAGACAACGGCGCTTGGGAATTCGCCGGCGCCTTGCCGCCTGGCCTCGCCGACTGCGCGCCGCTGCTCGACGCCATGCGAGCAGGCAAGCTGCTGGCGGTGGCGCCGGCGGTGGCCGACCTCGAGATCGACGGCAGGCGGATCGAGATCAACCCGCGCCACACGCCATTCAAGTGCGGGAACGAACCCCCACCGGTCGAAGAGGACGCGCCGGACCGAGGATAATCGCTATGCTTGAATGTCCGTAATACATTGCTGGAGCGCGAGCACCATGGCATTGCATATCGTTCATTTCATCGGCCCGATCAACCACAACTCCGCCTGCGCGGTGCGCAACTGTTGCCTGGAGGCGCTGCAAAAAGGCGCGACCGAGATCGCACTGCACATGTCGACCGAGGGCGGCAATATGACCGCCGGCTTCGCGCTCTATTTCTTCCTGAAATCACTGCCGATCCCGCTCACCACCCACAATATCGGCAGCGTCGAATCGGTCGGCGTGGTGATCTTTTTGGCCGGCCAGAAGCGCTATGCCTGCCCCGGCACGCGCTTCCTTATCCATCCAATGCACTGGGGCTTCGGCAACCTGGTAGCGGCCGACCATGCGCGCGTGTCGGAATGGCGCGAGTGCCTGGATTTCGATGCCGACCGCTACGCCAGCATCTTCCGCGACGCCACCCGCGAAGCGGGCCATGAAACCGACATCCGGCCGCACCTGACCGGCCAGGCCCGCATCTATACCGCCGAGGAGGCGGTTGGCGCCGGCATCGTCCACGAAGCGGTGCAGGCCAGATTGCCGACGGCGGGGCCGACTTGTCATTGGTGGAATTAAAACTGACAAGGCAATGTGTCAATTAAGCCACAGAACTCGTCATTACATCTCGAAATGTCTCCAATTGTCATAAATCTGTTGCGGCGGAAATTACCCGCTGGATAGAATAATTTCCAGCGCTCATGCCTGCTGCCCTTGCAAGCGCATCTTTCCCAGCAGCCCACGTAACAGATTCAGTCATACCTCCGTAATGAACAAAAAGATTCTCGCCAGCCTGCTGGCGCTCCCCCTGGTCGTCCCAACGATCGCCCAGGCGCAAGATAACGCCGCCAAGATCAGCGGTTTCGGCACCGCCGCCCTCACCTGGTCGGACGACGATCGTGCAGAGTTCGCCCGCCCGAACCAGGCCAGCGGCGCCGCCGACAACTTCCGCACCGGCGTCGATTCCAACCTTGGCCTGCAAGCCGATTACACCGTCAACAACTGGCTGTCGCTGACCGCCCAGGGCCTGGTGCGCCAGGATGCCGAGGAGCACTACGGCGCCGAACTGAGCTGGGCGTTCGCCAAGTTCCGCATCTCGGACGAGTTGAGCGTGCGCGTCGGCCGTGTCGGCCTGCCGGTCTTCATGATCTCGGACTACCGCAACGTCGGCTACGCCAACACCATGCTGCGTCCGCCGTCCGAGGTGTATTCGCAAGTCCCGTTCAACAGCGTCGACGGTGCCGACATCACCTGGCGCCGTGACTTTGGCAACACCAGCGTCACCTCGCAACTGGCCGCCGGCACGATCAAGTCGCCGCTCGACGGCTTCCACGTGCGCGGCAAGGACATCCTGGCGCTCAACGTGGTGGCCGAGAATGGCCCGTTCACGCTGCGGGTCGGCCACGCCCGCACCAGGATCACGGTGGACGACCTGGCCTCGCTCAACACCCTGGTCGGTTCGCTGCGCGCCGCCGGTGCCGGTTACCGCCTGCCACAGCTGACCGATCTGGCCGGCCAGATCGAAGCCAAGGATGCCAAGGGCACCTTCAATTCGATCGGCCTGGCCGCCGACTGGAACAACTTCGTGCTGCAGACCGAGTTCGCCAAGCGCAAGACCGACACCTATATCAACGACACCACGTCCTGGTACGTGATGGGCGGCTACCGCATCGGCAAGTTCCTGCCGTATTACACGCGGTCTGAACTGAAGATCGATGGCGCCATCCGCAACACCGCGCCGGCTGCCTGCCCGGCCGGCTATCCGGCCGCCTGCACCCCGACCCTCCAGCAACTGGACGCCGCGGTGCGCCGCATTCCGGTGTCGGGCGTGGGCCAGGGCGAGCAGACCACCGATACCATCGGCGTGCGCTGGGATTTTGCCAGCTCGGTGGCGCTCAAGGTCCAGATCGACCGTATCAAGCCACGCGGAAACGGCCTGTTCATCAACGCACAGCCCGGCTTCTCTGGTCCGGTGACCGTGGGCGCCGTGGCCCTCGATTTCGTGTTCTAAAGGGGCGAACATGAAGAAATTGATTCTGGCCGCATGCGCGGCATCGAGCTTCGCCGCCCTGCCGGCAATGGCCCAGGTGGTCGTGGTCGTCAATCCCAAGGCGGCCGAGAGCAGCATGACCAAGGAGCAGGTCGCCCAGTTCTTCCTCGGTAAATCGACGGCGATGACGCCGATCGACCAGCCGGACGGCGCGCCGGTCCGTGCCGACTTCTACAAGAAGGTAGCGGACAAGGACACGGCGCAAGTCAAGGCCCTGTGGTCCAAGCTGGTGTTCACCGGCAAGGCCACGATGCCGAAGGAAGTTGCCGACAGCGCCGCCGTCAAGGCCGCGGTCGCCGCCAGTCCGAAAGCGATCGGCTATATCGACAAGAGCGCGGTCGACGCGACGGTCAAAGTCGTCCACACCGCACAGTAAGCGGTATTTACCAGGCAGGCGGCTTTGCCGCGCTGCCCAGTCGACCCGCCACGGCAAGCGCCGTCCGGCGGGTCGCGCATATCCGGAAGAACATCATGAGCATCAAGCGCAGGATCTGGGCACTGCCCGTCATTTCCGCCATCATCTTCGGCCTCGGGGCCGGCGCCAGC